>Ga0070708_100000202_pt1 | contig 43614 bp, 37 predicted proteins | sample KBSK5503metaG_FD_65469 | JGI IMG/M metagenome (GOLD analysis project Ga0070708, IMG submission 65469) | Corn, switchgrass and miscanthus rhizosphere microbial communities from Kellogg Biological Station, Michigan, USA - KBS K5-50-3 metaG | ecosystem: Host-associated > Plants > Roots >... | reverse complement strand
TCGACGCGCGCACGTATCGAGGAAGAAGAATCGCAATTGGCCTTGCCGCTCAGGTCGCGAAGCGCGACTGCCCCGACGGTCACGTGCATGTCGATTCTGTCGGCGAGCGGGCCGGAGATGCGCGCGTTGTAACGCTCTACGTCCGCGGTGCTACAGCTGCACGCTCCCGTCGCGTCACCCGCTTTTCCGCATGGGCACGGATTCGATGCGCCGATTAGTGTGAAACGGGCGGGATACGTGACTGCCTGTGCAGCACGGGCAATTACCACCTTGGCATCTTCCATCGGTTGTCGGAGCCCGTCGAGTACGTGGCGTGGGAATTCCAGCATCTCATCGAGAAAGAGAACGCCGTGATGAGCGAGACTAACCTCGCCTGGGCGGGGAAGCGATCCTCCTCCTACGAGACCCGCGCTCGAGATCGAATGATGTGGAGCTCGGAAGGGACGCGCTCCTTCGCTGACGCTACTGCGCCCGAGAACACCGGCAACGGAGTGAATCGCGATCACCTCGAGCGCTTCCTCTTCGCTCAGCGCCGGGAGTATTGTCGGCATTCGACGCGCAAGCATCGTTTTCCCTGCACCGGGTGGTCCGACCAACAAGACATTGTGGCCGCCCGCGGCAGCCACCTCTAAGGCTCGCTTTGCTCCCTGCTGACCGACTACATCGGCGAAGTCGGTTGCGTCGCCATTCGATTTGGACACGCTGCCGATCTCACGCGCCGGTGTCAGCTCGCCCTGCCGCAGTTCCCGCACGAGAGCTGCAAGCGCCGACGGAGCAGAAAGATTCAACGAGCTCACGCGCGCCGCTTCGGCAACATTCGGCGCGGGCAGCACGAGGGTCGCTACTCCCTCGCGCAGAGCGTGACGCGCGATCGAGAGAGCACCGCGCATGGTGCGCAATGCACCGTCGAGGCCGAGCTCACCAACGAACATCCGCTTCGCGACGGCCGCGGCGTCGAGCTGTCCGGTGGCGACGAGAATGCCGATCGCAATCGGCAGATCGAACGCTGTGCCCTCCTTGCGCACATCCGCGGGCGCAAGGTTAACGGTGATCCGCCTCGGCGGAACTTTGAACCCGGAATTGACGAGCGCCGCACCCACGCGCTCGCGACTCTCTTTGACTGTACTCGCCGCCAACCCGACGATCGTCCACTGTGGCAGCCCCTGCGCGGCGTCGACCTCGACAGTGACGTCGTACGCGTCAATGCCAACGAGTGCCGCCGACCGCACCGCCGCGAGCATCACACATCCTACCCTGCGCGCAATCAAGATGGCGAAGCGTATCTAAACGGTCGAAATCAGTGCCGCGCAAGGCGCAAGAGTTGGGAGTGCTGTTGACGATCTATATGGGAGAGGCAGGGTGTCCTCGTAGGCGGCGTCTCGCGTAGCAAGAGACTCGCGATTGTACAACGGCCTCTCACGGCAGTTTGCAGAAGCGAGGCTCGCAGCGTGTAAGCGAGCTAGCCGCCGAAGAGGATACCCTGCCTCGACCCAAACCGAGATGTAAAGAAACCGAACCAATCACAGCATTCACACGTCAGGACGCGTAACAATCCAGACACCGGAACGAATTGAATTCGTTAGCTGGAGCTGGACTGAGTGATATCGAAGTCTCACTACGCACTTATCGCGCTGATCGCGCTGACACCCACCGGGCGTGCCCTGGCCCAGGTGGGCTCGACCACCGACATATTGATGGGCAGGATCTCGGGGCTCGACAGCCAAGCCGTTGCCGGCGCGCGTGTCGAAGCAACTTCCCTCGAGACGGGCATCACACGCACCAAGACAACAGGGGCCGACGGCCGCTACACTATCGTCTTTCCTGATGGCGGCGGCAGTTACCGCTTGACTGTGCGCGCCATTGGCCTGGAGCCGGTCACCCGCAACATTGCGCGACAGGGCGATGAAGATCGGCTGATTACCGACTTCACGATGGGACGAACCGCCACCCAGCTGGCGACGGTGCAGGTGCGGGCGAGTCGCCGCGGCAACCAGGATCAGCGCCCGGAGCCGGGAAGCACCGAAAGAAATCTTAACCCGAACCTGATCAACCGATTGCCGGTCGACGCCGGTGACCTGACCGCGCTCGCTGCACTCGCGCCCGGTGTGATTCAGGTTCCCGGCACCGATACCACCAAGTCGTCATTCAACGTCGCGGGACAACCATCGAATCAGAATAGCATCACACTTGATGGATTGAGCTTTGGAGCGGGCAGCGTTCCTTCAGAAGCGATTCGCAACACTCGCGTCGTGACCAGCACCTACGACGTCGCGCGTGGTCAATTCACGGGAGGTCAGGTCGCATCGACCACGCGCGGCGGCACCAACAACATGCAGGGCGCGTTCAGCTATGCACTGCGCGATCCCAGTCTCGAGTTCGTGGACGACACGAATCCCGCCTTTGGCCAGAAGTACACTCAGAATCAGATAAGCTTTGGTGCCGGCGGTCCAATCGTAAAAGACAAGCTGTTCACGTTTGGCGCACTCAGCTTCTCGCGGCGAACTGATCCGCTCCTGTCCCTGCTCGCCGCGGACCCTCTGACGTTGCAACGACTCGGCACGAATCCGGATTCCGTCACCCGCTTTTTGAATATCGTGCAGGCGAAAGGACTTCCGCTCACGTCGCCGTTGGCTCCCGACGAGCGACTCAACGACAACACCTCGGCGCTGGTACGCGTCGATTACAATCTCGGCGAAGATCATTCGTTGATGCTGCGCGGTGACTGGCGCGGCAATACACAGCTCGGCTCGCGACTCAACGCACTCGCTCTTCCCCATAGCGGCGGTGATCTCAAGGCGTCGGGCGGCGGCGGAATGCTCACGCTCACATCCCATTTTGGGATGCTCATCAACGAACTGCGGGGCTACAAATCGGTCGACAATCGCGACACGAATGGCTACCTCTCGGTTCCTGACGGCCGCGTAGTTGTCGCTTCGATCCTCGATGATGGAACGAGCGCTATCTCTACACTGCAGTTCGGAGGCAATCCATCGCTTCCTCAGGAAACCCGCTCGAGTCTGCTTGAAGTCAGCGACGAGATCTCCCGACTCACGACCGCCGGCGGACACCGCTTCAAGCTCGGCGGACTTTTGAACGAGCAGAGGAGCCAGGTTGGGTTCATCCCGAATCGATTCGGGACCTTCTCCTTCAATTCGCTCGCCGATTTCGAGGCCGGAACGCCAACGCAATTCACGCGAACTCTTTTCGCCCGCGATCAACAATCCGCGACCGATAATGTGGGGGCCTATCTTGGCGATTCGTGGCGCGTCAGTCCCCAATTCCAGGTGACGTACGGACTCCGCGCCGAAGGATCACATTATCCGGACAAGCCGCAATACAATCCGGAGGTCGACGCGATTTTCGGACGACGCACCGATAATCTGCCTTCGGAATTCCATATCAGCCCGCGGGCGGGATTTACGGCTTTCATCGGCGAGTCACAGTTCGGCCCACCGCCGCTGACTTTGCGGGGCGGATTCGGTGAATTTCGCGGTACCGCACCGGCGCAGCTCTTCGCCACGGCGCTGAATGCGACCGGATTAAACAACGGGCAGGCACTCCTCACCTGCGTTGGATCGGCAGCGCCGACTCCCGAATGGGCTTCATACCTCAACGATCCATCCACGATCCCAACGACGTGCAATGGTGGCACTTCGTTCTTTGCCAGTCAGCGACGCAACGTCTACGTGTTCGATCCGGACTTTCAGGCACCGCGCGCCTGGCGCGCTTCATTGGGGTTGAACCGTCGCTTCTGGGACCGCTACTCGCTCTCAATCGATGCCGGTTACGCGCTCGGCGTGGCACAAACGGGATTGACCGACATCAATCTCGACACGGTTCCCAAATTCATGCTATCAAACGAAGGGAATCGTCCCGTTTACGCCCCTGCCAGCGCAATTGTACCTACTACGGGCGCAGTCTCGATACTCGGCTCCCGCCTGCACCAGCAGTTCGGGACTCTGAATCAGATCGCGTCGAACCTCAAGTCGAATACCAAGCAGCTCACGTTCGGGCTGAACGGAATCACGACGAAAGGAATCCTGATGAACGCTTCGTACACGTTGACGAGCTCGTACGACCAATCGCAGGGATTCTCTCAAGGGTCGGTGCAAGGTTTCGGCGGAACCGCGGGGTCTACTTCCGGAAATCCAAACGTCATGGAATGGGGTCGCAGTGATAACTCGCGGCGCCACGCCTTCCTTGCCACGATCACCTACCCCATAAAGCCGGTGCTGGAGTTGACGGCGATTGGCCGCGCAACTTCCGGAGTTTATTTCTCACCGCTGGTCGGCGGCGATATAAACGGCGACGGACGCCTGAACGACCGCGCCTTCGTGTTCGATCCCGCCGTAGAAGCTGCCCGGGGTGACACTGCTGTCGCCAACGGAATGACGCGGCTCCTCGCCAACACTTCTGGCCGCGCTCGCGATTGCCTGCTCAGTCAGATGGGTAACGTTGCTGCTCGCAGCAGCTGCTCCAGTCCGTGGTCGCCGAGTCTTGACCTCCAGGCCAACATCCGTCCCGCATCCCTGGGCCTCGATCGCAGGTTGACGATTTCGGTGATTGCGCTCAATACGCTCACCGGGCTCGATCAGCTATTACACGGCGGCAACAATCTTCACGGCTGGGGACAGCCGTCATTTCCCGACCGCACACTTCTCTATGTGCGCGGATTCGATCCTACGACGAATACTTATCAGTATCAGGTCAACGAGCATTTTGGCGCCACCAACGGAACGCGGAACGCATTTAGAGTCCCATTCCAGCTTGCGATTCAGGGGCGTCTGACGCTCGGGACGGATCCCGCACGCCAGCAATTCAACAACGTAATCGGCCGAGGGGCGGGTGGGCGCCTGAATCCCGAGGCATTGAAGGCGCGCATGACGCGTCTCGTTCCGAACGCCTTTCTCGACATCATTGCTATCAACGATTCCGCGAAGCTCGAGCTCACACCAGATCAAATCACCAAGCTCCAGGCGGCAGGCGACGCCTTCAAGGTGAAGTCCGATTCGTTGATCGACAAAGTCGCAAACATTCTGGGCGACTCGACGGAGAAGAACCCGGACCCGATGACGATCTTTGCCAAGCTTCAGCCGTCGATTACCGAGGGAAGAAAGCTGGCATCGCAGGCGATCAACGATGCCAAAGCTATTTTGACCTCGGCGCAATGGGCGAAGGTGCCTGACAGCATTAAAACGCCGGGTCTGCGACGTGACGGAGGCGGGGAAGGACGGTTTGATAGAGGCGGCCCGGGCAACTAGCGTGCACGGCTTGTGCGGGGGTATTCTCCCTCGTCGCTAACCTTCACGCTCCGGGTCAAATGAGAGGATTTTTTCGCAGCCTCGGCTGCTTCATAATCATTCTGCTGGCGGTGGCCGTGTGGTATTGGTATGCGCGGGTGCCAAACACCAGCAGCAGCTCCACCAGTACAACGATCGGGACCGCCACATCGGTGAGCAGCGGCTGGCAGCCGCTCACTGCAGATGACGCAGAGCGCGGACGCGCCGCGGTGCAATCCCTCGGTCGGCAATCCGGACCGGTGTTCGCGAATCTATCGGCCGCCGAAGCAGCGTCCTACATCTTCACCGTCGTCGCAAAACAGCTCCCGCCATCGGCGCAGAATGCCCAGGCCGCAATCATCGGCGACCGACTTTACGTGCGGTCCGACGTCGAGCTCAAGGATTTTGGCGGGTCGAAAGCGCTTGGCCCAATCGGCGTGCTGCTCGGCGACCGCGACAGTGTGCGCTTCGGTGGTACGATCAACATGCTCAAGCCGGGACTCGGCGAATTCCTGGTTCAAGAGGTCAAACTTGGACGCGTCGAGGTCCCGAATGCGCTGATCCCGCGGATCCTTACTCAGATGAAGCGCGGAAAGGCCGTCCCCGGAATCTCCCAGAACGGCTTGCCGATGGTGATGCCCTCTTACATTTCAGACGTGCGCATCTCTAACGGCAAAATCACTCTCTACAAGAGTGTCCGGTGAGTCGAAGAATCCTGGTCATCGACGATGAGCAGGGGATTCGCGCCGCATTGGGACAGCTCCTCGAGTTCGAGGGGTACGAGGTCCATACCCTCGCCAATGCCGCTGAGGGAATAGAAGAATACAAGAAGTGGCGTCCGCACCTCGTCTTCCTTGACGTGAAGATGGCCGGCATGGACGGTATGGAGGCGCTTAAGAAGATCCGCGAGCTCGATCCAACCGCTACGGTTGTCATGATCAGCGGTCACGCCACCATTCGCACCGCGGTCGAAGCTACGCAGCTGGGCGCCTACGAGATCCTCGAGAAGCCGCTCGATACCGATCGCATCCTGGTGATGCTGCGCAACGCGCTCTCCAATCTCGACCTCCAGGAAGAGAACGCTCGCCTGAAGCAATCGATTGAAGCCCCCTACGAGATAGTTGGCAAGACGCCGGTGATGCGCGCGCTGATGGAGAAGATCGAGAAGGTTGCCGCATCACCGGCACGGGTGCTGATCACCGGAGAAAATGGAACGGGCAAGGAGCTCGTTGCGCGAGCGTTGCATCGAATGTCACCGCGTGCCGGCAAGCCGTTTGTGGAAGTGAACTGCGCGGCAATTCCGGGCGAGTTGATCGAGAGCGAGCTCTTCGGACACATGAAGGGGTCGTTCACCGGCGCGGTTGCTGATCGCGCCGGGAAGTTCGAGCAGGCCAATCGGGGAACTCTCTTTCTGGACGAAGTTGGCGACATGAGCCTGGCGGCGCAGGCGAAGGTCCTACGTGTTCTTCAGGACAACGTCATCACGCGTATCGGAGGGGCCAAACCAATCTCGGTCGACGTGCGCGTAATCGCCGCCACGAACAAGACACTGGAGAATGAGATTGCCGGCGGCAAATTCCGCGAGGACCTGTACTACAGGCTCAACGTAGTGCCGATCCACGTCCCGCCCATTCGCGAGCGGCGTGAGGACATCCCGACGTTGGCTCAGTATTTCGCGTCGACTTTGTCGGCCCGCGAAGGCATACCTCCGCGCTCATTCACTGCCGACGCCCTGGAACGTTTGAGCTCCCTCGATTGGCCCGGGAACGTCCGCGAGCTCCGAAATACAGTGGAGCGTTTATTGATCCTCGCGCCGGATACGCAGATTGCGGCGCGCGACATAGATCGCCTGGCCGGCCAGCGCGCGCTCGACGATGCTGGACTGGCGACACTTACCCAATGCCGGACCTTCGAGGAGTTCAAGGACGCCGCCGAGCGCGCCTTCCTGCTCAACAAGCTCCGCGAGTTCGACTGGAACGTTTCCGAGACGGCGCGCGCGGTGGAGATGCCGCGGTCGAACCTTTACAAGAAGATCGAGCGATACTCGCTTTCGCGCGAGCATAGTTGAAACGCCAGGTCGCAAACGCCTACGGATAAAATAGAAATGAAAAAGTTCAACAACTTCATCGGCGGCAAATGGGTCGGCCCTGAATCGGGCGAATACTTCGACAACAGGAATCCCGCCGATCGCGGCGATGTAATCGGAAAATTCCCGCTTTCCGATCGCCACGACCTCGAGCGCGCCGTAGAGAGCGCGAAGCGGGGCTTTGCCAGCTGGCGTCGGACTCCGGCGCCGGGTCGAGGCGATGTGCTGAGGACGGTCGGCGACATCATGACCAGGCGGAAGGAAGAAATCGCCGACGCCATGACACGGGAGATGGGTAAGCCACTTACCGAGACCCGCGGGGACGTCCAGGAGGGGATCGACACAGCTTACTACGCGTCGAGTGAAGGCCGCCGACTCTTTGGCAAGACGGTTCCGAGTGAGCTGCGGAATAAATGGGCGATGAGCTATCGCCGGCCGATCGGTGTTGCCGGCCTCATCTGCCCGTTCAACTTCCCGATGGCGATCCCGACCTGGAAAATGTTTCCCGCCCTGGTGTGTGGGAATGCGGTGATCTTCAAGCCGGCCGAAGACGTTCCGCACACCGGGACAATTCTGGTCGAGATTCTACTCGAGGCCGGGCTACCCGACGAAGTCATTCAGCTCGTGCACGGACGCGGCGAACAGGTTGGTGCGGCAATGGTCGAGCATCCCGCGATCCCCCTCATTTCCTTTACCGGCTCGACGGAGACCGGGCGTATTGTCGGCGAGACGTGCGGCCGTCTTCACAAGCGCCTGTCTCTCGAGATGGGCGGCAAAAACGCGCAGATCGTCATGGACGACGCGGATTTGGACCTGGCGCTGGAAGGCGCACTTTGGGGGGCCTTTGGCACCACCGGGCAACGTTGTACCGCGACCAGTCGTCTTATTATCCAGAAAAAGGTTCACGACAAATTTCTGGGCATGCTCGAGGAGCGCGCCAGGGCTCTCAAGCTTGGCGACGGGCGGAAAAAAGGGACCGACGTTGGTCCGCTCATCAACGAGGACGCCGTCAGGAAAGTCGAGACTTACGTCGACATCGGCCAGTCGGAAGGAGCGAAACTCGTGACGGGAGGGGCGCGACCGGCGAAAATGTCCGGCGGCAACTTCTTTGAACCGACGATCTTCACCAACGTCAAGGCGGGAAGTCGCCTCGAGCAGGAAGAGATCTTCGGGCCGCTACTTTCGGTCATTCGCGTGAAGGATGCGGAGGAGGCTTTTGCCGTGAACAACGATGTGAAGTACGGGCTCTCTTCATCGATCTACACCCGGGATGTGAACACCGCTTTCCGGGCGCTGAACGAGCTCGATAACGGGATCACGTACGTTAACGCACCAACCATCGGGGCCGAGGCGCACCTGCCTTTCGGTGGTGTAAAACAGACGGGAAACGGGCACCGGGAAGGTGGCTGGGAGGTCTACGAGTTCTACTCCGAGACCAAGGTCGGATACGCCGACTTTTCCGGTACGCTTCAGCGCGCGCAAATCGACACGTATCTAGGAACGCCGGACTAATCACGCGGTATAGAAGGCAGCATGGAATCCTACGAACAGAAACGGGCGCACGCGCTCCAGCTGGCCAACAGACGCCGCACTGGTGGCAAGCTCTCCTTCCTCGCCCATTGGGCGAGGATAATCGTCGTGTCCCTGGCCCTGTTCGTCGTGATTCGCGCCTTCGGCGTCGAGGCGTTCAAGATCGCCAGCGGCAGTATGGAGCACACGCTGTTCGAGGGCGATTTTCTTCTGATCAACAAGTTGGTTTACGGCGCGGGCATTCCCGGAAGCGGCCGCAAGCTGCCGGCCCTACACGCTCCGCGCCGCGGTGACGTCATCGTGTTCACGTATCCGGTCGACCCGCGCCTCAACTATGTGAAGCGGATCGTCGGCATTCCCAGCGATACGATCTCAATGCACGACGGAGTGCTCGTTAGAAATGGGCGTCCGGTGCAGGAAAACTACGTCCAGCATACGCCCGATGACGCGGATCAATCGGACGACGATTTCCGCTGGCAAAAAGCCTACCTCGTAGGCGGCGCCTCAATCGAGAATTATCATCCTTCGCGTAACAACTGGGGCCCTCTGGTCGTCCCTGCCCATGACTACTTCGTCCTCGGAGACAATCGCGACAATTCGTCCGATTCGAGGTATTGGGGCTTCGTGGCCGACTCACTTGTGCGTGGCCAGCCGATAGTGGTCTATTATAGTTACGCGCCCGACACCGGCGATCGACTGGATTGGTTGACGCGTCTACGGTGGAAGCGCTTCGGGGAGATCGTTCACTAGTTCGTAGGTCGTAGTTAGTTCGCAATTCGGAATTAGCTCGCAGTTCGAACGTGTGCTCGATCCTCGATTTCTGAGAGGATGACGCTATCGCTATGAAGGTTTCGACGAATCGGAAATCGACCGTCGACGAAGGATCGCTTGATCAGTACCTAAGGGACATCAGCGTCTTTCCCCTCATCAGTCGCGAGATGGAAGTGGAGCTCGCGAAGCGCATCCGCCAGAACGACCAGGACGCCCTCGACACGCTGGTTCGATCGAATCTCCGGTTCGTGGTGTCGGTTGCCAAGAAGTATCAGAATCAGGGCGTCTCGCTGTCCGATTTGATCAACGAAGGCAACCTCGGCCTCATTCGAGCTGCCCACAAGTTCGACGAGACCAAAGGCATCAAGTTCATCTCGTACGCGGTGTGGTGGATTCGGCAGTCGATCCTCCAGGCTCTGGCAGAGCAGTCGCGTATCGTCCGTGTCCCGTTGAATCGCGCGGGCACGCTGCATCGCATCGGCAAGCGAGCCAGTACGTTGTTGCAGGAGCTCGGGCGACAGCCAACAAACCTCGAGATCTCGGAAGGCCTCGACATCAGCGAGGACGAGGTCGCGAAGACGATGATGATCTCGCAGGTGCATCTGTCGCTCGACGCGCCGATGACGCCGGGCGAGGACAATCGCCTGCTCGACTATCTGCCCGACAACATGAACCCGACGCCGGACGAGATCACGTTCGAGAAGGCGTTGTCGGAAGCAATCGAGGAATCACTCGCGTCACTGAAGGAGCGCGAGTCGAAGATTCTGCGTCTGTACTTCGGTCTTGATGGGGCTGATCCGATGACGCTCGAGGATATCGGAACCTTGCTCCAGATCACACGCGAGCGAGTTCGGCAGATCAAGGAGAAGGCGCTCCTCAAGCTGCGCCACAATTCGCGGAGACGGTCGCTCGAATCGTTCCTGGGATAGGTTGCAGGCTCGGGAACTGTCACCGCCAGTTCAGGGCCGACCTGGACGCCCGATGAACAACGAACAGTGAGTCAAACATGAGAGCGTCGGCATTCTGCGTGCTGTTCATCTTGACTCTCGCCTGCAAGCGCGGAACGCCTTCGGCCGGCGATTCCTCGCCAGCGCTTGTGAGTGCGAGTGCACCGACGGACACAGCATCACGGAGCAAGGCAATGACAGTCAAAGTCACATCGTTCGCTTTTCAGCAGGGCAGTTCGATCCCGGCCAAATACACTTGCGAGGGGCAGGACGTATCCCCACCGCTGGCCTGGGCCGGCGCACCAAGCAGCGCCAAGAGTATCGCCATGATCGTCGACGATCCCGACGCGCCAGACCCAGCCAAGCCGCAGCGAGTCTACGTCCACTGGGTGGCGTACAACATTCCCGTCGGCAGCTCCTTGGGAGAGAACGCTTCGAAGAGCGGAATGCCGAAAGGAGCGGTGCAGGGAAAGAACGATTGGGGCAAGCCCGAGTATGGTGGCCCGTGTCCGCCGATCGGGAGACATCGCTACTTCTTCAAGATCTACGCGCTCGACACCGTGTTGACCGGCTTATCCTCCGGAGCGGCGAAGGCTGATCTCGAGCGGGCGATGAAAGGCCACGTCGTGGATTCGGGCGAGCTGATGGGAACTTATCAGAAGTCAGGGAAGAAGTAGCATGCCTCCTCGCGCGCCGACCATTAATCAGCACTCTTTCCGTTAAACAAAAACTTACGCGCGCCGAATGTCGTTTCCCGGCTCGCCGTTAGATTTCCGGCCATGCCTCAGCAAGCTTCTTTCGATGTGACTACCGGCGTCGATCTCCAGGAGGTCGACAACGCCGTTAACCAGGCCCAGAAGGAGATCGCGCAGCGCTACGATTTCAAGGGATCCCCGGCGGCAATCCAGCTCGATCGAGCCGTCGGAAAGATCACTCTGACCGCGGAGAACGACTACAAGATGAACGCGTTGTGGGATGTCCTTCAATCGAAACTCATCAAGCGGAGCGTATCCATCAAGAATCTTGACCCCGGCGAAATCAAACCAGCCGGCGGCGATACTGTGCGTCGCGAGGTAGCGCTCAAGCTGGCGCTCGATGGGGAGACCGCCAAGAAAGTTGCCGCCGCCATCAAGGAAGCCAAGTTGAAGAGAGTGCAGGCCGCTATTCAGGGCGACCAGGTCCGAGTAAGCTCCCCGTCACGCGACGACCTGCAGCAAGCCATCGCGCTCCTTCGCGCCAAGGATTTCGGCGTCGAGCTCAAATTCGGGAACTATCGTTGACGCCGGGTCCGACGGTTCCGACCGCTATTCCATTCAGCCCGTGAAAGTCGGCGTCATCACACTTGGCTGCGACAAGAACACCGTCGACAGCGAGCGATATCTCGCCCAGTTGTCCGATTACTCCGCTGAATACACCCCGGAGCTCGGCCAGGCGGACCTGATCATCGTCAACACTTGTGGCTTCATCGATGCCGCCAAGAAGGAATCCATCGACGCCATGATCGAGGCGGCTCGCTTCAAGACGGCCGGACGATGCCAGGCCGTCGTCGCCGTCGGGTGCATGATCGAGCGGCACAAAGAGGAACTGATCGACTCGATCCCCGAGGTCGATCTTTTTCTCGGCTCATCGGAAATGCAGAAGCTGGTGCCGGAGCTGGGCGAGCGCGGCTTGCTGGGAGAGCCGAGCGAAGCTGTTCATCCGGGCGTGCGACTCTATACCGGCGATTTGCCGCACGTACGCTACATGAAGATCAGTGAAGGATGCGATCACGGGTGCGCGTTCTGCGCGATCCCCTTGATGCGCGGCAAGCATCGCTCGTTCGCGCTCACCGAGGTCGTGCGCGAGGCGCAACTCCTCGAGCTGCAGGGCGCGCGCGAGGTCAATCTGGTCGCACAGGATCTAGCGCACTACGGTCGTGATATTCGTGACGGCGTGAAGCTGCCGGAGCTGCTCGAGGTGCTCGTTGCCGAGACTTCAATTCCGTGGATACGGATGCTCTACCTGTACTCTGCCGGAATCACCGACAGACTTCTCGAGGTTGTCGCCCGCGAACAACGCGTCCTTCCGTACCTCGACATGCCGATTCAGCACGGATCCGACATCGTGCTGGCGCGGATGCGCCGACCGGAGCGGAAGCGCACCATTCGCGATCGTGTGAAGAAGTTCCGCGACGCGGTGCCCGACGTCGCCATTCGCACGAGCTGCATCGTCGGCTTTCCCGGCGAGACTGAGGCTCAGTTCGAGGAGCTGCTCGAGTTTCTCGAGGAGATGCAGTTCGACAGAGTGGGAGCGTTCACGTACTCGGCGCAGGATGGCACGCGCGCAGCACAGTATCCGGACGATGTCCACGAAGCCGTCAAGCGCGAGCGGCTAGAGCGTTTGACCGAGCTGCAACGCGCGATCACCGCCGAGCGATATGAAACGCGGACTGGTCGCACGGCGCCCGCGCTGATCGATCGCGTCGACGTGGAGAGCGGAACATCGCAGGCGCGTCTGCCGTGGCAGGCGGACGATATCGATGGTGTGACCCACATCGATGAGGCGCTGCCACCGGGAACAATTGCCGAGGTCGCAGTCGAGGAAGTCGTCGATGATTATGATTTTCAGGCGTCGGTAATCCGCGTGCTCTTGCCCGCCATCGCTCGTCAACCGCGCCGGGTCTCCCGACAGCTTCCCATCAAGCAGGTGACGATCGGCAGCTACGGACGCTAGCGTGCGATCCGCGGAGGTGATGGCCCGTGCGCGGGAGCTCTTCCCCGGCGGAGTGAATTCACCGGTACGCGCTTTTCGCGGCGTCGGCGGCGAGCCAGTGGTGGCCGCGCGCGGTCAGGGTTCGCGCATCTGGGACGTCGATGGCAAGGAATACATCGATTTCGTTCTTTCGTGGGGGCCGCTCGTGCTTGGCCACGCGCCCCCAATCGTGCTCGACGCGCTGGACAAGGCAATGCAGAAAGGCACCTCTTTCGGGATGCCGACAGAGCTGGAGGTTCAGCTCGGCACTTTGATCCGCCAGCGGATGCCGCACGTCGAGATGATGCGCTTCGTCTCGAGCGGGACCGAGGCGACGATGAGCGCAGTGCGTCTGGCGCGCGCGTTCACGGCACGGGACGTCATTCTCAAGTTTGACGGCTGCTATCACGGACATGCCGATTCCTTCCTCGTCCACGCCGGATCCGGTGTCGCCACTCTGGGTCTGCCAGACTCTCCCGGTGTGCCCGCTGAACTGGCGACGCTCACGCTCACGGCTCCGTTCAATGATCTGGCGGCCGCGACGTCGCTGGTACGCGACAACAGGCGCGCAATTGCAGCGATCATCGTCGAGCCAATTGTCGGTAATTCCGGTTTCATCGCTCCGGAGCCGTCCTTTTTGGAGGGGTTGCGCGCGCTCGCCGACAGTGCTGGCGCTTTGCTCATCTTCGACGAAGTGATGACCGGTTTCAGAATTGCGCCCGGTGGAGCAAGGGAGCGTTTTGGGATCACGCCCGATCTTACCACGCTCGGCAAGGTGATCGGGGGTGGACTGCCGGTCGCCGCGTACGGCGGTCGACGGGAGCTAATGGAGCGTATCGCGCCGTCAGGCCCCGTTTATCAGGCGGGAACACTTTCCGGGAATCCGCTGGCAATGGCTGCCGGTGTTGCGACTCTCACTGCACTCACACCCGAGCTCCATCGACGGATCGAGAAGCGGACCGTTGCGCTGGTCGAAGGTTTGCAAAAGATCGCCAATGAGCTCGGCGTTCCGTTCACCGCCGATTGCGCGGGATCGATGTGGGGCTTCTTCTTCAGCTCAAGCCCGGTTCGAAATTTCACCATGGCGAAGGCATCGGACGTCGAGTTTTTCAAGAGATTCTTCCATGCTGCGCTGGAGCGAGGAGTTTATTTGGCGCCGTCACCATTTGAAGCGTGCTTCATGTCAGCCGCGCACAGCGACGAAGATGTGGCGACCTCACTGGAGCGCATGAGAGACGCTATGAGCCACGCAATTGCTTAGGAGCGCGCGCTCGCGAAAGCTGGCTGTAGCTGCCACGATGACGGGAGTCGTGGCGTGCGTTTCGGTGTCGTCACCGCGTGGGGGCGGCGTTGGCAATGTGCCCGTGGTTCGGGGCGTGTATAAGCCTGGCACCACCCAGCTTGTCCGAATTGCGCTGGAGACTTCGGCAAAGACGGGTATCGTGTCGGGGACGGGGGCGTGGGGCATCGTCCGTGGCGATGCCGGTCTGAGGAAGAATGCTGGAGAGGAAATTTCACTGGACAGCATGACCCCCGCGATGCGTTCAGGAAGCACGGTCGAAGCTGTCGAAGGCTCCTTTGTAATCTGGAATGGAAAGAAGTATCGCGGTGTGCTTCGTATTTCTCAGACCGATTCCGGAGTTCTGGTCGTCAATGAGGTTCCGATGGACTCCTACCTCCGCGGCGTCGTACCGCTGGAAATCGGCAACCGCACGTCAGCCGAGATGGCAGCCGTTCAGGCGCAGGCGGTTGCCGCACGGACGTACGGGTACAAACATCTCAACAGCACGCGCGCGTTCGATATGTACGCCACCGTTCAGGACCAGGTGTACGGAGGCGTCGACGCGGAGAAACCGCTCTCTGATTCGGCGATCGCAACAACCGCGGACATAGTCGTGCTATACAACGGTCAGCCCATCTCGACCCCCTATCACTCCACGTGCGGCGGGAGTACTGCTGCGGTGACAGAGGTCTGGTACGATCAGCGCGACGAGCCTTATCTGCGACCGGTGAGTGATCGCATCCCCGGCAGCGATCACTACTATTGCGATCCCTCGCCGCGATTCAGCTGGACGCAGAGCTATGATGCGACCGGACTCCGTGCGGTGATGGAGAAGTACCTCGCCTCGTATTCCAACGCGCCCAAGTCTGGCCTAGGCAAGATCACCGACATTCGGGAGGACGGGCGCACTCCTTCCGGTCGAGTTCGCGCGCTCGCCGTGCAAACCGAGAACGGCACTTATTCACTGCGCGGAAATGACATCCGCTTCGTGTTGAGAGATCCGAAGGGTGCCATCCTCAACAGCACCTATTTCAATTTTCAGGAGACGAAAGCAGACGGCGAAGTGTCGAGTCTAACCATCAACGGGAGGGGTTACGGCCACGGAATCGGGATGTGCCAGTGGGGCGCTATCGGACGCGCGCGTGCCGGACAAAATTTCCGTACGATTCTAGAGACCTATTATCCGGGAACAACGATTGGCCGAATCGCCGGTTAGCGCCAAGGAATCAAAATCGACGAAGGAGACGGTCCGCCTCGGCCTCGTCGGCGCGGGCGCGATCGCGCAGCTCGCCCACCTGCCGGTTCTGTCCAAGATCAAAGGCGCCGAGCTGGTTGCCCTGTGCGACAACGATGGGCCGAAGGCGAGCGCGATCGCCGAGCGTTTGAAAGTTCCCGACGTCTTCACGGACATCGAGGACCTGCTCGAGCTAGACCAGGTGGACGCAGTGGTAATTGCGACGCCCAATCACCTGCACGAGCCCCACGTTCTCCGCGCGCTCAAATCAAAGGTCGATGTCTTATGTGAACGCCCGCTGTCGCTGACATCGCGCGGCGTCGAGCGCATCATCGCCGCCGCCAAGCAGGCAGGGCGTAAGGTCGTAGTCGGCAACAACCATCGATTCCGTAGCGACGTGCAGCAGCTCTATCGCTTCCTTCAAGGTGGAGAGCTTGGCCGGCTCATAGGAGTTCGCGCTGGCCAATATCAGTTCTCGACCAGCCGTACTGGCTGGCGTTTCAGAAGGCCCGAGGCGGGCGGCGGGGCGTTCTTCGAGCACGGATATCCGCTGGTGGATCTCGCGCTGTGGGTGGCGGATTTCCCGGAGCCCGTTCGCGTGACCGCTCACATGGATCGTGCGCGAGGCGCGTCGACCGTGGAGGACTCGATGATCGTCCACGTCGAGTGTGCCGGCGGAATCAGTTTCAGCTTCGACGTTTCCTGGTCGTACGTCGGACAGGAAGAGCGCTGGTGGTTCGAGGTGCTTTCAGGTCGCGGGAGCGCGCGACTCGCTCCTTTGCGCGTCGTCAAAATGCTGAACGGTAAACCCACCGATGTCTCACCGAGTGGCGCTGCGGCGCGCGAGAGCGTGTTTCTGCAGTCATATCGTGCGGAGCTGGCGCACTTCATCGCCGTGGTGAACGAGAGCACTCCCTACGAATCGCCCGACGACCAGCTCGTCGTCATCAAGTTGATGGAAGCGATCTACAAGGCGGCCGAAGAGGGTAAGGAAGTCCGCCTGTAGGAAGTGAGACGGTATACCGTCCACCAGACGGCAAGGTTTATTGGAAGCGCCAGCGCGATGATCTCGCCATTCTTCTGGTCGAAGACCGGAATCCCCTGCGCCACGAATCCGAACAGACTCAGCAAGGCGATAAAACCAGCGAGCTTGAGCGCCCGTGAAACTCCGCGCAGGGTGTAGATCGATAGCGGAACGAGCACGACAAGGCCGATCGAAAGCGGATCGAAGTGCAGCAGGTTCTCGTTCCGTCCCATGAAGTAATGACTGGTGACAAACCAAGCGAAAAGAAGCGCGAGTCCGCCAACGCCCGCGATGAGGGACCACAGAGTGGCAAGAGCAGTGGCGCCGAAAAACGCGAACCGGTGCCCGCCTTCCGCGCTGCGCACGAGCAAGACCAATATGGCCGCGTAAAGAATTCCGACCGCGACGAAGATTGGTAGGTAGTTAGGGGCTGAGGACGGCTCAGGGGCGCGTCCGGCCGTGAAGATCACCATCTCCGATTTGACCAGCGGGATCTGATTGCCCGCGGTGTCGGCGACAGTCACCGAACGCAGATCGTTCGCCATTCTCACTGGCAAAAACATCTCCTGCCACATCGAGATTGGTTTATCTGCCGGATGGCCGAGCGCGAGTGTGATGCCGGTATAAAGAGGCAGATCGCCCGTCATTAGCCGCTGTGTGTGCCACCTATACGTTCCCGGCGTCATGCGCGAGACGGTCGCCGTCTGCAGCTGGCCACCCAGCGCGTGGTCGATCGCGTCACGCAAGCGTGTCGAGCAATTGTCCCGATAGTAGTCATACCGGTAGAACTTGTTTTGCGGCAGTGCGTTCCACTGCACGAACTGCTGCAACTTGACACGCTGCGCGGGGGAGAGGTTGAGCTCCTGCGCGAGGATGGAGCGGTCGTGCTGCTTGTAGTAGGTGACCATCGAGTTGTAATCGATTGGCTCCATCCAGTAGCGCGTATCTCCAGTGACAAACCGCCAGATGAAATGCGGCTGGTTGAAGTCGAACATTCCCCAGTTGTAGGTCATGTCGGTGCCGCGCGTGCGGTCCTTGATCCAAATCGCATTGTGTCCGAATCGCTCCCAGACGACATTGCCCCACCCGAACGTCAGCAAGTAGACGGTTAGGCTGGAACCAGGCTCGCTTGGCAGTGCCGCCGGAACATTGGCCTTCGATGCTGTATCGGCCGGAGTTTGAGCTCCGACTGGCGCGCTCAATGCCGCTGCGCTAAGAAGAACTTTGAAAATCAGAGGAAATTTCATCGCGGTAAGATGCAGAAAGGCTCACCATCCGGTGAGCCTTTCAAGTGATCGGCCGCGCTTAGCGACTCTGCGCCGCCATTTTTTCGTTTTCTTTCTCGCGGTGCGAAGTCGTGGTCGACTTCTGACCGGAAGTCTTGCCGGTGGACGGCTGATTCGAAATGTTGCCGCTTCCAACGGCCGCCTGCTGCTTCGACTGACCGGCGCCGATCGGGATTCGCTTCGGCTCCGGAAGCGCTGCCTTCGGAATGCTTAGAACCAGCACACCATTGTCGAACTCGGCTTTGATCATGTCCTCGTTGACGCCCTGTGGCAGCTGGAACGTGCGAATGAAAGTGCCGTAGCTTCTCTCGACTACCTGATAGCGATTGTCCTCGCCCTCTTTGCGCTCGCTGTGCTTCTCGCCACGAATCGTGAGGACACCGTTCTCGGCCATAATCTCGACCTGCTCAGGTTTGAGGCCTGGAAGCTCGAGCTCGAGCCGGATCTCGCTGTCGTTTTCCTTGATGTCCACGGCGGGTGTAAAGCTGCCGCCCTCTCGGCCGAACGTATCTTCGAACAGCCGGTCGATCTCTCGCCGGAGTCCGAAAACTGGTGCGCCCGTCGTCATCCTGTAGAGCATTTTCGTCTCCTGTAGTTGAGGTTTTGTCCCGTATGGTAGACCCCATAAATGCGGCAATGCACATACCAATCAAGGTCTGCCATAACCACCAAATTCTTTGTCAGTTTAAGCGAATTGCTGAGCCAAAGTTGCAGCCGGCTAGTCATCAATCCGCAGTAGGTCTCCCAATCCGCAATCAGTCAGCAGTCCGCAATGCCATTAGTCTGCATTCCGCAGTCAGTGTAACTTGTTTACTGAGCCTGATTTAACTATACTTCATAGCTAGTCCAAAAAACCAAAGAGACGTCAAAATGAAGCCCGATATCCACCCAGTTTACGCGACGGCCACCGTACGGTGCGCCTGCGGTAATACATACCAGACCAGATCCACCCAGGCGGAGATTCACACCGATATCTGCGCCAACTGCCACCCTTTCTTCACGGGCAAGCAGAAGCTCGTCGATACAGCGGGACGCGTTGAGCGCTTCCGCCAGAAGTACGGCAAGCAGGTCGCTGGCTCCAGCTCGGAAAGCTGAGTCTACGCGACCGGCTCAGGGACGCTATCGAGCGTGCCTCTGAGGTAGAGCGAGAGCTCTCCGATCCGAAGACCGTAAGGGACCAGCAACGCATGGCAGCGCTGGGCCGTGAGCACCGGCATCTGCAGCCGCTGGTCGAGATGGGGAACAGACTTGAGAAGTACGAGCACGAGCTCGCGGAAGCCCGCGAGCTCGTCGACTCTGATGACCCGGAGATGGCGCAGGAAGCGAAGGCTGAAGCTTCTCGTCTGGAGAAATCCATCGATGCGCTGATCGAACGGATAAAGCCCGCCCTCGTTCCCCACGATCCGCTCGACGACCGTCCCGCCATCGTCGAGATAAGAGGCGGCACCGGCGGCGACGAAGCCGCAATTTTTGCCGCCGACCTCTATCGCATGTACACGCGCTTCGCCGAAGGACGTCACTGGCGCATCGAGGTAATCTCACAGTCCGACGGATCGCTGGGCGGAATGAAGGAAGCGATCTTCAAGGTCAAAGGCGACGGCGCTTACGGTGCGATGCGCTGGGAATCGGGCGTCCACCGCGTGCAACGCGTTCCGGTGACTGAAAGTCAGGGCCGCATCCACACGTCGGCGGCAACTGTCGCGGTTCTTCCCGAAGCAGAGGAGATCGACCTCAAGATCGAGGACAAGGATCTCCGCATCGATGTGTTCCGATCATCGGGACCCGGCGGCCAAAGCGTCAACACGACCGATTCCGCGGTGCGCATCACCCACATTCCGAGCGGCATCGTCGTCAGCCAGCAGGACCAGAAGTCGCAGCTCCAGAACAAGCTGAAGGCCATGGAAGTTCTGCGCGCCCGGCTGCTCGATGCCAAAATCGCCGAGCAGGAAGCAGCGCGCGCGCGCATGCGCAAAACGCAAGTCGGCACCGGCGACCGCTCGGCGAAAATTCGAACCTACAATTATCCGCAGAACCGCGTCACGGATCACCGCATCAATCTCACTTTGCACGAGTTGACCAGGGTGCTCGACGGCGACATCGATCCGTTCATCGAAGCACTCAAAGTCGCCGACGTCGAGGAAAAACTTGGTGAATAAGAGCGGCGCACCGCCGTACTTCCCGACCACGCTGCCCATCGGCACCATCGGCGATCTGCTCGCCGGATGCACGTCGATGCTGGAATCTGAAGGCGTTGCCGAGCCGGCTCGCGAGGCGCGCGAGATCCTCGCCACTGTGCTCGATGTTCCGAAATTCTGGGCGGCTGCGAATTCTGTCGCCGACGCGTCGCCGGACGTTGCCAGAGCGGTGATCCGCGCCGCAATGCAGCGTGCGCTCGGCGCGCCTTTGGCATACGCCGTTGGACGCGCATCGTTCAGGCACCTCACGCTCGAAGTCGACGATCGCGTGCTGATACCGCGGGTCGAGACGGAGGTGCTCGTTCAGAGGGTTCTGGAGCGCTGTACCTCGGCAACCCGCCGCGTCGCCGACATCGGAACCGGATGCGGGGCCATCGCACTCTCACTGGCATTCGAGCACGAATTCGAGCGAGTGTTCGCCACCGACATCTCACTCGACGCGATTCATGTTGCCGCCGCAAATGCTGCGACACTTGCCAAGCTGCTCAAGTCGCCCGTTGAATTTCGTCACGGCTCGCTGCTTGCCCCACTGGCAGGCGAGAAGCTGCACGCCATCGTCTGCAATCCACCCTACGTGAGTTTCGCCGAGCTGCCGGATCTGCCGGCGGACGTTCGTAACTGGGAGCCGAGTCTGGCGCTATTGTCGCCTCAGGATGGATTGTCGCTGACGCGAGAGCTGGTTCGCCAGGCGCCTCGTCATCTCACCTCGCGCGGCTTGCTGGCCGTGGAGGTCGACGCGCGCCGCGCCGGCACGGTCGCGGAAATGGTTTCGGTGGATGGCAGGTACTGCGAGGTCGAAGTGCTACTCGATCTCACGGGCCGCGAGCGCTTCGTCTTTGCGCGACGCGCCTAGCCGCTCGAGAAAGGAGAAAGAATGCTGGAAGACAAGGGAAAGGAGCTCGGCCGGATGATCGGCCAGAGTCCCGAGTATCAGGCTCTCAAACGCTCGAGCGAGGCGCTCAACGACGACAAGGAAGCGGTGGCGCTGCTGCAGCAGATGGAAAAACTGCGGGGTGAGGCGCAGCAGCTCATCCAGCGCGGTGAGAACCCGACACCGGAAATGGAGCAGCGGCTGGACACGATGCTCGAGAAGATCCAGTCACAGCCCGCCTATCAGCGCGCGGTCGCCGCCCAGGAAAACTTCGACAAGCTCATGCTACATGTGAATCAGTGGATCATGGACGGGATGAAGAAGGGCGCGGCGAGTCCAATCATCACGCTTTCCTGAGATGCCGAGAGGTCGGCTCGTGGTTTTCGAGGGCGCCGAGGGAGCGGGGAAGACAACTCAAATACGGCTTCTCGCCGAGCGACTCACCACCGCTGGAATTCCATGTGTGGCGGTGCGAGAACCAGGTGGGACTCCGGTCGGAGATGACATCCGGGACATCCTGCTGCATCCCGAGCAGGAGATTACTGCCGCGACGGAGGCGTTGCTGTTCATGGCCTCTCGTGCTGAGCTGGTTGCCCGGGAAATCCTTCCCGACTTCGTCGAGGGCAGGGTAGTTCTGGTCGATCGTTTTTTTCTCTCGACCTACGCCTACCAGGTTTACGGTCGCGGACTTCCCGAAGAGGAAGTGCGGGCGGCAAACCGGCTGGCGACGGGCGGTCTCGTTCCCGATATAACTCTCTTGATCGACTTACCGGCTGCGGAAGGCTTGAGCCGCGCTGACGCCCGTGGCGCGCGGGACAGGATGGAGCGTGCCGACGACGAGTTCCACGACCGGGTCGGGAAAGCGTTTCGGCAATTCACTGACGCGAAATGGCAGCACTCCCATCCTGAGTGCGGACCAATCAAGTTGATAGATGGCACCGGTGACGAGAAAACTGTTCATCAGCGGATCGTCGCGGCCCTCATTGCAGCTTTTCCGCAACCTTTCGGCAGCTTGAAAAGTTAGACACCCATGAAGCTGAAGCTCAAGTTCCCTGGCGCTTCCGCGCGCGCGCGTACCGCAATCGTGGCCGGGACGTTGCTCGGCGCGCTCGTCACCGGCGGCTGGCTGCTCCAGCGTGGTGCGCGCACGGGAACCTTCACCACTTATGAAGGCGCACAGCTGTTCGAGAGCGTCTTCCGCCGAGTACAAAACGATTATGTCGATGCGGTCAGCGACTCGGCGCTGTACGTCAAATCGGTCGACGGAATGCTGTACGAGCTGCGCGATCCCTACTCGACATTCCTGCCACCGGACCGCTTTGCCAGGCTCAACGAGAGCACGAGCGGCAATTACGCCGGACTCGGCGTCGAGGTCGATCTGCGCGATGGTTATCTCATCGTCGTGGCGCCACTCCCCGGCGGTCCCGCTGAGCGGGCGGGATTGCAACCGGGTGACCGCATCGTCGAGATCTCTGGAAAGCTTACCAAAGGGTGGACGAACGAGGAAGCGTCGAAGCTGCTCCGTGGGAAGCCCGGCACCCCCGTTACTTTGAAAATCGAACGGCCCGGAATCTCGTCGCCCCTCGAGTTCAAGATGCAGCGGACGACCATTCACCAGAGTGCCGTACGTCGGGCGTCGCTGCTCGCTGACGGCATCGGTTACATCGACCTCAAGGCTTTCAGCGATTCGACGGCGAACGAGTTGACCGGTGCGGTCAGCGGGCTACTTGGGCGCGGAATGAAAACGCTCGTCCTCGACTTGCGGACAAATCCCGGTGGCTTGTTGACGCAAGGCGTGAGAGTCTCTGACTTGTTCCTGAATAAGGGGCAGAAGATTGTCAGCATGCGTGGACGGCTCCCAGAGGCGAACCGCGATTACGCCGATACTGCCCAACAGCGCTGGCCCGATCTTCCGCTCCTGGTTCTCGTCGACGGACGCAGCGCCAGCGCCGCCGAGATTGTTGCTGGTGCTTTGCAGGACCACGATCGCGCGGTAATCGTCGGCGCACCCACCTACGGCAAAGGCAGCGCGCAAACAGTCATACCGTTCGGAGATCAGGGTGGGCTGAAGATCACCACTGCACGCTGGTTCACGCCGGTGGGCCGCTCGATTACCCGTCGGCAGGCGAGCGACGACGACGCGGAAGACCAGGCCCCCACCAAGCGCGAGCGGTTCCATACAGACGGTGGCAGAATCGTCTACGGTGGCGGCGGCATTACGCCGGACGTCGTCGCCGGTGATACCGCGACCCCGCTCGCTGAAACCAATTTCATGCGCGCACTTGGCGCCGACGCGTCGCACTTCAGGGACGCGGTCACCGATTATGCACTTTTCCTTAAAGGAACGCGCGGCGTAACTGCACCGGATTTCGTGGTCACGGCCGCCATGCGTGACGAGGTCTGGAACAGAATGAAGGCGCGGGGAGTCGACATTCCGCGCAGCGTTTACGACGAGGCGGAGCCGCTGGTGTCGCGCGTCATCGCCTTCGATATCGCTCGCTACGTATTTGGCGGAGACGCGGAGTTCCGGCGCCGGGCATCGATGGACAAGCCACTGCAGAAGGCTTTGGAGCTGGCCCACGGCGCCAAGTCCGAGCACGATCTGCTGCGACGCGCCATGGCGCAAGCACCGACTGAGAAGCCCGACACCCTCGGCGACGACAAAGGGGGAGGGGGAGGAACGGAGTGAGCGAACGGGTCTTCATTGTCGGACCCGGACACGTTGGGCGCGGGCTGTTCCGCGCCTTTCGCGCTTCAGGGGTTGAAGTTGTCGGCCTGCATGGCAAGCGACCATCTGGTGTCGCGACGTCCATTGGCAACATTCCCGCTGACGCCGCCCGCGCAAATGTGGTGATCGTCTGCGTGCGTGATCCCCAGCTCGATGACGCCATCGCCGAGGTGTCGGCCGCGGCGGCAGATGGGCGAATTGCGCGAGGAGCGGTGGTTCTTCATACGTCGGCGATCGCCGAGCCCGCGGGTTTGCGCGCACTGAGTGCGACCGGCTTTCCAGGAGGCACCTTCCATCCGCTGGTGCCATTCAGTGATCCCGAGGTTTCCGCGGAGCTACTGCGAAAGAGATGGATCGGGATCGATGGAGAGAACGCGGCAAGGAACGCCTCGCGACGACTGGCTGGCCACGTCGGCGCGCGCACACTGGAAATCCCGCCGGGGAAGAAGCCGGCGTACCATGCGGCCGCCGTCATTGCGTCCAATTTCCCAGTGGTGCTGGCGTCGGTTGCCGGCCATCTCCTTCACGACATCGGCATTCCTGACGCCAGCGCATATCAGGCGGTGGAGAGCCTGATGAGTGGAGCACTTGCCAACATGGAGCAGGCACTGCCTGACGATGTGTTGACGGGGCCGGTTGTGCGTGGCGACATAGAAACCGTCAGCAAACATCTTCGCGCACTCCAGGGACGCGAAGTTCCGTACGAGGTCTATCGCTCGCTGTCGGCTGCCGCGGTCGAGATCGCGCAGCGCCGTGGCGTCGATCAGAAGAAACTCGCCGCCGTCGCCGGATTATTGAGGCCGACCAAGTCCTAGAACTCTATTGCCGTCGTCTGGTCTACGATCCTGGCGCCCTTGGGAACGGAGAACCTGAAGCTGGAGCGAGCAAGCGTCGGATTGGCGGTGAAACTCGTAATCACGACGTGGCGCTTCAGCCCGTTCGAGGTCTCGACGTCGAACTGCCTGATGCTGGAGTCGTTGTCGTCGATCCAGATTTTCGCGGTCGTGAAACCGGAGTTCAAGCGCTTTGGGGTCAGAGTGACTGCATGTGTGGAGCGACCTCCCACGGTTGCCGTGCCCGAGGCGCTCACGGTGAAGCGCGACCGCGGAGAATCCAGAAACTCCTGGGCGGGATCTACGGCGAGCGCATTTCGCCCGGTGTAGGGGATTCTCACAACCTGGCCGGGCGTGCTGCTGGGAAGGTAGACCCACAATGTAGATCCGTCGGCGGCGACGCGATCTCCGCTCTCGAAATCGATGCTGAGCAGATTCGGCTTCTTTCTGAGGATGACGCCGCTCGTTGTTTGCGTGCTCCCCGTCAGCGGATTAGTGAGTGTCTGCCGAAATTCGGCCCGCATGCTGTTCAGATCCGCGTATGCAGCGACCGCGCGATCGATTATCGCATCGGCGTTTTGCGCTCCCGCCGCGATGGGCGACGCAGCGACGACGAGCGCCGCGGAGAGGAGGAGTGTTTTCATAACTGGACGTACCCGGCAGGCCTTATGCCGTTCCTGACTTCGCTGGTGGAACACTGCGACCAATCGCCGCCGCCACCGCGCGTAGCTCGCCCACCAGCTGAGTGAACTGATCGGGGAACAACGATTGTGCGCCGTCAGAGAGCGCGCGGTCGGGCTCCGGGTGAACCTCGATCATCACCCCGTCGGCACCGGCGGCAACGGCAGCGCGCGCCATTGGAATTACTTTATCGCGCAAGCCGGTCCCGTGACTCGGATCGGCGATGATTGGCAAGTGTGACAGCCGATGCACAATCGGAATCGCGGTGAGATCGAACATGTTGCGCGCCGCCGGGTCGAAGCTTCGCACGCCGCGCTCGCAGAGAATGACGTTCTGGTTGCCCTCGGCGAGTATGTACTCGGCGCTCAGCAGCAAATCAGTTATCGTCGCTGCCATGCCACGCTTTAGCAGCACCGGCTTCTTCATTTTTCCAACAGTCTTCAGCAGCGAGTAGTTCTGCATGTTGCGCGCGCCGATCTGGATGCAGTCTGCCAGCTCGGCGACCATCTGCGCGCCCTCGGCGTCCATTGCCTCGGTGACGACCGGCAATCCGGTCGCCTTGCCGGCTCGCGCCAGCAACTCGAGACCTTTTTTGCCGAGCCCCTGAAACGAGTACGGTGAGCTGCGTGGCTTGAACGCGCCTCCGCGCAGCGCAGTGCCACCCGCCGCCTTTACGATTCGCGCGGCAGAAACGATCTGTTCCTCCGACTCTACGGAGCATGGACCGCCGATTACCACGACGCTGTCGCCTCCGATCGTGACACCGTGTCCGAGGTCAACAACCGTGTTTTCCGATCGCCATTCGCGGGACACCTGCTTGTACGGCTGGGTGACGTGAATTATCTGAGCGACGCCTGGCAGCGCCTCGAGGCGGGAAGAGTCGACCCGACCGTCGTTTCCGACGAGGCCCACCGTGGTGCGTTGCGCCCCTGGCATCGGGCGCGCCTCGTAGCCCATATCCTGAATGATGCTTACCACGCGATCGACGTCCTTCGCCGTCGCGTCGTGCTGCATGACGACTAGCATTTTACGCGGTCAGTGGCGCTGTTTCGGCGGCGTCGGGCTCGTCGTGCAGCTGCGGTGTGTGCGCGGGATGCGCGGGCGTGATCGTTTCATCGACAGTCTTGCCGCGCATCCGGACGCTAACCAGCGACGAAACGCCGGGCTCCTGCATCGTCACGCCGTAGACGGCATCCGCCGCCTCGGTCGTGGTGCGCGGGTTGTGCGTGATGACGATGAACTGTGTCTTGGTCTTGAAGCGATTGAGCATGCGGACGAAGTGGCCGATGTTCTGATCATCAAGCGGAGCGTCCACTTCGTCAAGCAGACAGAACGGACTGGGCTTGGTCAGAAATATTCCGAATAGCAACGATAAGGCGACCAGCGCCTTCTCGCCGCTGGAAAGCAGGTTCATCCGCTGCGTCCGCTTTCCGCGCGGCGAGGCGTGGATCTCGATGTCGCCCTCGAGTGGACTCTCCGGATTTTCCAGGCGCAAGTCGCATTCGCCGCCGCCAAACAGCGTCATGAAGATGTTGCGGAAATTCTCGCGCACCTGCACGAAGGTCTGCAGGAACAGCTCGCGCGCGGTAGTGTCGATCTCGCGGATCGCCTGCTGGAGCGAGTTCTTCGCCGAATTCAGGTCGTCGCGCTGAGTGGTAAGGAAGCCAAGACGCTTCGTTTCCTCTTCGTGCTCTTCGATGGCGAGAGGATTGACCGGCCCCAGCGCGTCCAGCTGCTCGCGGACCAGGGCCGCTTCGGAGCGAAGTGTCTCGTCATCCATCTCGAGCGACTCGGCGCCGGCCAGCAATTCGTCGACTGGCTTTTTCCATTCCGCTTCGAGCCGCTCGCGGATTGCCGCGCGCCGTCCTGAAAGTTCGGTGTAGCGGAGCTCGGCGGAGTGCAGCTCTTCGCTCAGCGCGGATGCATGGCGCCGCATGTCGGCGAGCGAGTGCTCGTCGAACGTGAGCCGTTCGTCGATCTCGCGTAAGCCGCGCTCGGCCTCCTCCAACCTTTGTTCGGAGTTCGCCAGGGCGCTTTCGCGCGCTTCGAGCTCGGTCTGCCACTGCGAGACTTGGCGAGTGAGATGCGCGTCCGCACTCGAAAGCGATGTCAGCTCGACCTGCAACGATTCAATGCGGCCAGTCGCCGAGGCGAACTCTTCGCTCAAATGGCGGAACCGGTCGGACGCCACTTCGAGCTGGGCTTGCGCCTGAGCGCGTCGAATCTGACTGGCTGCGCGGTGCTCCCGCGCCTCGTCCTGCATCTGCTCGGCGCTGGCCAGCATCTCGCGAGCGCCACCGACTAACGCCTCGCGCTCCGCGATGCGCGCTCCAATCTCTTGCGAGCCAACTGTCAGACCCTCGATCCGACTGAGGATCCCCGTCTCGCGCTCGGAAAGTCTTTCGATCAGCGCGCGCGCTTCGGCTGCCTCATGTGCTGTGCGCTGATACTGTCTACCTGCGGCGGCGGAGCGATCCGCGGCGTCAGCACTTTCGCGCGCGGCCTGTGACGCAGCCTCTTGTGCGACGATTGCAGCGCGCTCCGCGGACGCGAGTGTGACTCGCTCCGATTCGGCGGTCCCTCCCGCGGCGTGTCGCGCTGCGGCCGCGTTTGCCACCGCTGTCCTCAAGTCGGCGATTTCTGCGCGACGACGCAAAGGTCCAGGCCCGGATTCGGGCGCCGGCAGCCACACTGCCCCACGCGCGTCCACGAACGCGGTCCCGCTCTCCATCGAAGTGACGTGTCCAAGCAGCGAGCGGACCCAGCCGCTCGCGGGCGACGCGGAAGTGACGAGCCTGGCGAGATCGTCGGAGCGAGCATCGCCGTTGGCTGACTCTCCGTTGGTTGAATCGACGGGGAGGAGCAGCAGTGGTCCGGGCGCAGCCGAAGCATGCCAGGCGCGTACAGCCTCAGCCACCGCGCGATCGCGCACGAGCACAGCGTTTACGGTGGGTCCGAGAAATCGCTCGACGAGTGCAGCGGCGTTGGCATCAGTGCTGATGAAGTCGCTAAGCGGACCGAGCACCGCGCCTTCACCAAATATTCCGCGCTCCTTGAGCAGGCGCGCGGCGGCGGGAGCGAGACCGACTCGCTCCCTTTCAAGGCCTTCCAGCGCATTGAGCTTTGCGCTCAAAGGCGTGTGCAGATCTTCGGCGCGAATCAGCTCCTCGCGCGCGGCAACCTCTCGCTCACGTGCTTGCTGTAGCGCTTCCCGACCGTTGGCAGCCAGCGCGTTCGTCTCGGCGGCACGAGTAGCAGCGATGGCTGCAGCGTCGTCAGCGGCAGCTAGCTCGCGGCGGCCCGTTTCGGCTGCGTCGAACAGGTGCGCCTGCTCCTGCTCGAGTGCGGCGCGCCTCTCCGCAACTTCCTCCCGCTCCCTTTCGGCGCTTTGGCGATCAAGATGCGCCCGGTGAAGCTCCTCGCGCAGCTCGCGCAACGCGCGCTCGCCTTGCTCGAGATTCGATCTGGCGGTGGTCAGTCCGCTACGAACCTGATCCTCGTGCTGCGCGTGCGCCGCCAGCGCTTCCTCGGCGGCGCCGAACGCTGCCTGTAGCTCGGCAAGCTCTGCCGAAGCGCGCTCTAGGTCTCCGCTGACCCGGCCGGCGAGCGCATCACCTTCGCGACGCTCCTCTTCGGCGCGCTCACGGCGCGACATCGCGTTGCGCAACCTTTCTTCGGCAACGGCGATCTCGCCGCGAAGCTGCTGCGCGGCTTCGCGCTGGTCGGCTACCAATCGCGCGAGCTCCGTGCGCCGGGCCTCCGCGCTCGTACGTTCAGCGAAGTCTGTCTCGCGGGTTGCTTCAGCTGTCCGCAGCCGTTCTTCAACAGCCGGAAGCTCGGCGCGGAGTGACGTCACACGCTTCTCGAGATGATTCAGCTCGCCGAACCAGGCGGACATTTCGCGCGCGGCGTGCGCGACCTCGAGCGTAAATCTCCGCGCCATCAGCTCGCCGTGACGTTCGGCCCGTTTGCGCTGACGCGCTAGCGAGCGAACCTGGCTTTGCACTTCGGCAATGAGATCGTCGATCCGAGCAAGATCGGTCGTCGTTTCCTCGAGCCGTCGCTCGGCGCTCCGTTTGCGGTCGCGATAGAGCCCGACACCGGCAGCTTCCTCGAACAGCTCGCGCCTGTCGTCGGGGCGATCACTGAGCAGTGCATCCACCATCTTCGCTTCGATGACGACGCCCGAATCGGCGCCGAGTCCGGTGCCGCGCACCATGTCGTGGATGTCGCGGAGGCGACAGGCTGCGCCGTTGAGGAAATAATCGCTCTCTCCTGACCGGCTCAGTCGACGAGTGATGACGACTTCGCGGAACGGAATGTCGAACGCACCGTCATCGTTTTCGAAGTGGAGGGACACTTCGGCGAGATTCACCGCCCGTCGTGCCGACGATCCCTGAAAGATCACTTCTTCCATCTTGGCGCCGCGCAGGGCGCGGGCGCGTTGCTCGCCGAGGACCCAGCGCACAGCGTCGGAGACGTTGGATTTTCCGCAGCCATTCGGTCCGACGATTGCGGTCACGCCCGCCTCGAAGACCATGTCAGTCTGGTCAGCGAACGACTTGAAGCCGTGAATCTCGAGTTTCGTCAAACGCACTAAGGCGCACTCCCGGTTCGGTAAACGAGCACTGGATTTAGTCCCGCACCGCGCAGTTGTCTGATAAGCTCGGCCGACTGATCGGCCCGTGCGAAAGCGCCTGCATAAATCCGGGCGCCTCCATCGTCCTGCATCAACGCGTAGATCGCCAACCCGCGAGCCTCGTACTTCTGCACGGCTGCGCGAACCGCATCGACAATGCCACCCTGCGTCGGAACGCTGTCGACGAGCAGTGCGAGGGGCGTCCGGGTAACTGTCCCACCGGAATCCGTGAGCACTGTCGAGTTCCGCAGAGCGAGCAACAGTGAGTCAGCCTGATATCTCCTGGTGTAAGCGCCAGCAGTAACCTTGTACCATATCGTCCGGTCCGGCTCAATTGGAACGGGCGACACAGCCGCGGCGGGCAAAGCGCCGCCATTTTTCCTGACGAACAAGTTAGCACCTTCCGGGGTGTTTGCGTTAAACAATTCAACCGCAAACACCGCCGCCGAGGCTGAGTCATTGACATTTGCCGGCGGTGCAACATGCAGGGTCTCCGGCGGCGGCCGGGGCGGGGGAGGCGTTGGAGCTGGAATCGTCGCTACACCGCGCGACCCGAAGCGAGGGCCGTAGCCGAGATGGGGGAGTATCAGCGCTGCGGCCACCGCAGCTACAATGAGCACTGCGAGGGTGCCGAGCACTGGATAAAACCACCGACGCTGTCGCAAAGCGCGGGCACGCTCCCTCCAGACCGATGCGCGCTGCTTCCAGCTCGCGGCGCGCTCCCCCATCCGCTCTCCCATCCGGTGGAGGGGGATCTTGAGCGTCGGCGTTGGTGTGGGGACTCGCGCGAGCACAAGTGAGGAAGGCGCCTTCGGAATTTCAGGATCCTTGACGAGCACGGCGCCGTCGATCTGATCGATCAGCTCTCCAAGACGCGGCGAGTCACTCGGCGCTACGAGCAGGAGCAGCGCACCTACTTCAGAGAAACCGCTCGCCAGTTTCTTCCAGCGGGCGCTGCGGAAAATTTCCTCTCCAATATCCGGATCGGTTCCGCTCGGCATCACGTAGAGGTTGGGAGTTCCCTCGACCCCGTAGCCGATCTTGTTGAGCGAAACCCCGTAGAGAAAACTGTCGGTGATGCCGTGCACGTCCTGGCCGGCGAGGAGATCGCGCAAAGGAGGAATGTCGCCGACGAGGTCCCCAACCACGGCGCGCCTGTGCTTAGCCTCGGCTTTGGCGATGCCGAGTGCTACGTAGGCGGCCGCGAATGGATCGGAAGAGGTGACAACTACCGCAGCGTAGCTGCCCAGGAGTGAAGCGATTTGCCGTCCGGCATCCTCCCATGCGACGGGACGTCCGCCGGAGACACGCGCATTCAAGGGGAGCCCTCGTAAACCCAATACTCGCGCTTCGACGCGCGTCCAACCTTGACCGCTTCTTCGCGCGTCGGGTACGGCCCCAGCACCACTCTGTAAATCGGCGAACCGGCAGTGCTCGTGGTGACGACGTGCGCCATGGTTCCCCCGACGTTGATCGTGCTCGCGAGTTGCTGCGCTTTTTCCTGACTGAGCAGCGCGGCGAAGGAGACGGTGAAACCCGAGGTCGGCGGCTGCGCCGGCAAAGTGGGACGGGCAGTGTCGACGGTTGCGGGCGTCGATGGGGTGCTCGATGCCGTCGAGCTCGCTGTGAGTGAGTCAGTGACTTGTCCGGGGAAGGTCACCGGCTGGTCCAGTCCCTGGGCTCGCGGACGGAATCCATTCCACTCGAAGAAGTACCAGAAATCCTTGGCTCCCCCTTGCACAGTGGATTTGGCCGTGAGTTTCTCCGGATCGAGCAGGGTGACATCCTTGTCGCCAAGCACGGCGAGTTCCCCGTCGGGCGTGACGGCGGGGAGATCTGTCGACCACCGCGTCTGAACCGCGCCTACCAGCCTGTTCGTTCCGATGGCGATCACCCAGGCGGAGTCGGACTTGGGGAAACGCGCAAGCAGGTATCGGCCCAGTGCATCCATGCGGAGATCGAGGGGTGGCGCGGCGAGAACAACGCCGGTCTGCACGCGGCCGGAATAGCGGTCGATGACGGAGATGCCGCTGTCCGCCGCCGTTGCGACGTAAATCCGGTCGCCGCTGGGGGTGGGCGCAAGCGCGCGCACGCGACTATCGAGCTCGATCGCGCCGGTCGGCGAGAGATCTTTCACTTTCACTCCGACGAGCCCGCTGTCGACAGTGAAGTAGACGCGATCCCCCATCTGAGTGCTCACCGCGCGTCCCGAGAGTGGCAGAACGGTGCTGTCCTGAATGACATCGTCGGGCGGACGCACTTTCCAGACGAGCGTCTGCGCGCCCTTGTTGGCTGCCACCAGGAGCTCACCATTCGGCTGAGCGAAGACAGTGCGCGCAGGCACCGGTGGCTTGAAGTGCCAGTCACCGCCATTGGGATTGAGGCGAACGACCTCGCCCTTTGGATTGACGCCGTAGATGTCGGTGCCGTTGGCGGATGAAAGGGAAGTCAGCTTTGCCTTCGACGCTTTGCCGACGTCAGTCTCCCGCAGATCTATCCGCCCTGGAAATCCTTTCGCATCGACGAAAGCGATTGTTCCAGCATCCGGATCGAACGCCAGCACCCGCTGGAGGGCGGGCGACTCGTCGAGCGTCCAGACTACTGAATCGAGATTCGGATAGATGTAGACTCGACCGGTTCCTCCGCCGCGCGGCACGCGAAGGAGGAGCTGGTCGGGTCCATGAGCTTGAGCTACTGGTTGATTAGTGCTGTCAGGCGCTGCCCTGTCATTGGTACAGGCTGCACAGAGCAGCGCCAGCAGTAGGAGTCGGCGCAACGTTTAGTAACTCGCTCCCAGCGAGAAGGTCCAGTTCGGCTTGCGTCCGCCAACCATCGGACGAGCGTAATCCCAGCGTAGAATTGCCAGATTGAAGAGGTTCACTCGAAGTCCGGCGCCCCAGCTGGTAAGGGGATAGCGATCCTTGCTGGGATTGTTACCTGCCGGTGCGCTGCCCAGGTGCGGGGTCTGTCCAGAGCTCCAGGCGAGTCCCGCATCGTAGAAGAGCAGTCCGTCAACAGGTGGCAATCCAAAACTGCTTCCAACATCGAACCGCCGGATGATCGGGAAGCGCAGCTCTTCGTTGAAAACGGCAACTCTGCTGCCCGCTAGCTGGGCGTTGTTGCACGTCGCCTGCGAGTTCAGCACCGACGTACAATCGACGAAGTTGAAGTTCGCGCGATCGTAGCCACGGACGAAATCTGGCCGGCCGATGTACTTCGGGAAAAATCCTTCGTCGCGACCGACGGATACCGAGCTGAGGAAGCGCGTCGCGAAGGTGAGAGTGTTGAAGATGATCGGATCGTAGCGGCGGTAGTCTGTCAGGAAATCGGTGAACCGTACGTTGCCGACGCTCTGCGATACCTGGAAGCGCATCCGACGTCCCATGATCGGTCCAGTCGTCCCGAATAGCGTGTTGTCCGAAACGAATGCCGTCGACGGAGTGACGTAGTTGAGCGTCGCCAGCGTGGTGTCTGTCTTGAACTGGACATCGGTGCAATAGCCTGCCAGGTTGCAGTCCTGGAAGACCTTCATGAAGCTCTGGCCGATGCTGTTGAATTGAAGACCGGTTTCTACTCGAGAGAACCGATTGAACGGATACTGACCCGACAGGAAAACGTTTCTGATGACGTAGCGCAGGTATTCCGTCTCGAAACGCAGGATATTCGGGTTTCCGGGCGCGGGTCCAGCGCCACCGGCGATCGGAACGTAGATGGGGTCCTGCGAGATGCCCGTCGTGTATTGCAGCCGGTGACTCAGGTTGGCGTAGCCAACGAACGCGCTGGCATCGCTCAGTCGACCGTAGACGTTGCCGGCGATCGCCAGCTGGTGATTGCCCAATAGATCGCTGAAGACGAACGCGGTCCCGCCCGCGAACATTCCGCCATAACTCGGCGTGTATCCGACCGATGGATCAGCGATGTAGTCCGGGTGGAAGGAGACGTGATACGGGTGCTCCTTGAACCGGGTCGTGTCAGGCAAACCGTAATTCGGATCCGCCATCAGGGTGCCGATCGACGCCGGAAGCTCAGCCACCATCTCCTGCGCGGGCAGCACCGACGACTGACGCGCACCAGTCGGTGCGCGATAGACTGAAACTGGCTCGCCCGCGCGCGGACGAAGCGTCAATGAATCAGCCGCGGCTTTCGCTGCCGCAGCGGAATCGACGGCCATGGCCACGGACGTGTTCGCCGCGCCTGCACGGAACGCTGCTCTCTTCAATCCGCGTGGATTATCGAACGTCCAGACGGTGTAGTCACCCTTCTCGTAGTAGGTGAACGCCATTCTGTCCGCGCCGCGGGCCCACGTAATCGCCGGGCTGTATTCCGTGATCGCGCCGACGCCGCCCAGCACGTTGGTGATCTGGTAGTGCTGGTTGGTGCCAAAATCGTACAGGAACACGTTCGGAATTCCAGTGCGGTCGGAGATGAAGGCTACTTCCCGTCCATCCGGGGACCACTGCGGATTCAGATTGAGCCCGTCTTGTCCGGGCAGGACGCTGATCGCTCCACTCTGAACATCCATCACCGCGATGCGCCACTTCGATAGCTTCAGCACCGCCAAATTGCTTTCCGGGCTGCGATCGGTCGCGAAGGCGATGCGACGACCGTCGGGTGACCACGACGGCTGCAGATCGGCGTACTGGTCGTTAGTCAGCTGACGAAGATTCTTTCCGTCGGCATCGACGATGTAGAGGTCCGTAATGCCACCGCGTGTTCCGCTGAACGCGATCTGTCGATCATCAGGCGACCAAACGGGGCTCCACACGGCGTCGACCGGCAGATCCACCCGCTTCCGGATGGAGGCGGTGGCAACGTCCATCAGGTACAGCACGTCTTTGCCCTGACGCTCGCCGGTGAAAGCGAGACTCCGTCCATCGTTCGAGAAGGAGCTTTGGGAATAAAGAAGTCTCAGCTCCTCGAAATTCGGATTGGTGGTACTCTCCACCAAGCGCTTGATTCTCTTACCGGTGCGAGCGTCGGCGAGCCACAGATCGATGAAGACCTCACCGCGCTTAAAGCTGCCGTTGGAGAGAAACGCGATGCGGTTACCATCGTTGGAAAGGGCTGGTGCCAGGAAGATCTGCCCGCCGCTCTTCTTCTCGGTCAAAAGCGGCTGGGCGAAAGTCCGAGGCCTGTCCAGCGCCGCTGCCTGCGGCAGATACTTCGTGTTCATGGCCTCACGCCAGTCGTCGCTTAGCTCGTGGAGCGTCAGTCCCAGCTGCCGCTGAAATGCGCGAGCAATGCCGAGGGTGGTCGCGTTCTGAAGGATCTCCCCGATTGCAGCGTCACCCCAGCGTGAACCGACGTATTCCCACAGCGATTCGCCGAATCGATACGGGAAGTATTGATCCGGGCGCTCGGTCATCTGCTCGATCGTCGGCAGGTTCCCGTTGACGACCGCATCCCGAACCCATTGCTCCGTCAGAATGTGGTGCGGGCCGCTCGACAGATACTCAGCCATGCCCTCCATGAACCACAGCGGCGGATCGATCTGGTTGAGAGACTGCATGTTCGCGCCTGCTTTCCCGCGCGCGAAGATGTCGAACTGGAACTCGTGCACCATTTCGTGGGTGAGCACGTGCTCGAAGCTGCCGAGATCGCCGGTGAGCGGCATGATCATGCGGTGCTTGAGCGGCTCGGTGACGCCGCCGGTGCCCTCGCCGAGATCACCGGTGACGTTGTTCTGGCCGAACTCCGAGCGCGAGGAAAAGAGGATGATCGGCTTCTTCTCCCGGAACTGGTGGTCGAGCACCTTAGACAGCCGGGCGTATGAGCGCTCCGCTATCCGCGCAGCATCCATCGCGCCTTCGTGCTCTTCAGGATAGTAGTGCACCAGCCAATGCTCGGTCTCTATCACTCGCCAGTTGAAGTGCCTGTACTGCACCTGGTTCATCCCGAAGTACTGCTGCGCGTCGAGGCGAGCGCCGAGGAGCAGTGCTGCGAGGGCCATGAGAATCCGAGCCGCTTTCATCTTTTTTCTTACTCCTGTGGTTCCAGCGCCACTGTTTCCGCATCGCTCCACAGCCGCTCTATCTGATAGAACGACCGAAGCGTCGGATGGAAGATGTGAACAACGAAATCGAAGTAGTCGAGCAACACCCAGCGGCCTTGCTGTAACCCCTCAGTATGATGCACGCTGAGTCCCGCCTTCTTCATCTCCGATACGACGTGCTCGCCGATGGATCTCACGTGGGTGTCGGAGGTTCCGCTCGCAATGACGAAATAGTCAGTCATGTCGGTGACGCCTGCCAGATTGAGTATTACGACGTCGTTTGCTTTCATATCCAGGCAAAGCTGGGCGGCGCGCTGCACTCTTTGCGCACCTTCGCGGGCGGTTACAGATGGTAGGGATGTGGCCATGCGGTTCAGTGAAGGTTCATGCGCGGCATCGAGCGCCGCAACACTCTATGTAGCTTATCTGCGCTGCGAAAGTTCCGTGAGGGCCTAGTGCGCATTTCGCACGCCAAGTTTCGCAACAAAAAAGACCTGGCCGCCCCTCATGATAAGGACAGCCAGGTCGGCCTCATCCCCCACGTTACTGCTTGATGACCCAGACTTTGATCTCGGGGTGCACGTCGGCGTGGAGGCGGATCGGTACGCGATAAACGCCGAGGGCTCGAATCGGCTCGTGCAGGTCGATCTGACGCTTCTCGATGTGGAAGCCCTGCGCCTCCAGTTGATGGGCGATGTCCGCTGAGGTGACTGAACCAAAGAGCTTGCCCTCGTCTCCCACGCGCGCCGAGAACGTGAGCGAGACCTGCTCCAGTTTGGTTGCCTGTTCCGAGGCCGAGCTCCGCCTCGACTCCTCTGCCTGCTCGAGGCGCTGACGCTCCTGCTCGATGCGCTTGCGATTGCCGGCGGTAGCCTCGTACGCAAAGCCGCGCGGCAGCAGGTAGTTCCGCGCGTAGCCCGCGGAGACCTTCACGATGTCGCCCGGATGGCCGAGCTTCTCGACTGCCTGTCTGAGTATGACTTCCATTTGCAGAATTTCCTTCAGTGATCGTTGAGAACGGGTAATTCTAGCACAATCCCGGACGAAATCGCATGGTCAGCTCGTCTTAACCCGCTTGCGCAGATCGAGCCATGTATCTCCGAGTCCGAGAGCCAATGTAACGATGATGAAAACCTGCGGGATGAGCGTCAGGACGATGATGAGCAACCATTTGCCCCGCGCTATCCAGGCCAGCACGCCAATGCCGCGGATCAGGTAGAGCGCTCCGAAGAACAACAGCAGATTGTAACCGGCATTCTTCCCCTCCTCGAACGCCGGCAAGAGACAGAGCGTTGCACCCACGGCGACACCCCACACCAACTGGTCGTTGAAGCGAAACTCCGTTAGCGGACTCAATGGCGGTCCGATCTCAACAGGGGTCAGTCTCCTGTACACCCCCCAGCCGAGCGCAAGGACCGCAAGCGACTCCAGAGCGAGCAACGCCGGCAACAGCGTCGCTGCGCGCGGCGGGATCTCCCGCATCATGTCGATTGCTCTTTCATCGACCTCCTCCACGCCGGGCAACTTGTCGAGCGTCGCCCGCGACTCGGGATCATCGAGGCTGGCCTGGATCAACTCGATCATGTTCGACGTCCGTCTCGTCAGCTCTTCACCAGCGGCGTGCTGAAACCTGGCGATGCCGCTGGGTGAGGCGAGCGCGATCAGAAACGCGATTCCGGTAGCGAGACCTACCGAGGCTAGCGCCCTCGCGAAGAACGGCGTCGCCGTGCTCCACAGACTCACCAGGCCGAAGCTCGCGGCCAGCAGCACTGCCCAGCCGCGAGCCATCTGATCGTACTGTGTCCCCGACTCGCCCGCGGGCTGGAGCAGCATCCACACCGAGAACGCGATCCAGATGATCGCCAGCGCTGCGCGTCCCCCAATTTTCCAGCCGATGATGGAGCAGACGGCTACGATCGGAACCAGCAGGAGCAGCGTCTGCTGAATCGGGAACAGCGACGCGAGGAACGGCAGGTAGGGGCTAATCAGTAGCGCGACCAGCCCCCAGAAGAGTGGCCACCACGATTGCTTTTTTTCTGCCCTCGTGGCGGCTTCCGCCATTTACGCCTGGTGACCGCGGATGTACGGAATGAGCGCGAGAAAGCGCGCCCGCTTGATGGCGGTGGCAAGCTGCCGCTGGTGCCGTGCGCAAACGCCGCTCAGACGTGAAGGCAGAATCTTGCCCTGATCGGTGATGAAACGGCCGAGCGTGCGATCGTCCTTGTAGTCGACCCAGCGAACACGGCTCTCGCAGAACGGACAGCTCTTTGTTGGTCTTCTCATCGGTGATTAATCCTCGTCGTCGTCATCGTCGTCACGCCGCGTCGCTGCAGCGAGATCCTCCTCGGACTGCGGCGGAGCACCGACTTCGTGCTCGTGCAGCGTGATGAGGTAGCGAATGACGCCGTCATCGAGCTTGAGAGCTCTCTCGTACTCGGGGAGCGAAGCGGGCTCGGTCGCGAACTTGGAGACGACATAGTAGCCGTTGTCCTTAGCGCCGATGGAGTAGGCGAGCTGGCGCCTTCCCCAATGTGCGACTTCGGGCTGCTCCTTGGCGGCGAGAAGACCGTGAAAGCGCTTGATTTTGTCAGAGATGGCGGCGTCTTCGAGCGTCGAGTCGAAGATGTAGACCGCCTCGTATGTGCGAGGCACTCGGCAATCCTCCTTTTGGTCGTAAACCGCCTCCCGCTGGTTGCCGAAGCAGGAGGAAGGTGTGAAGGCCGCGATTGCGGCCGTTGTGAGAAGCTGAAGTTTAAACCCCACCGGCTGCCGAAGCAACGGACAGCGCATTGCTCAGGCATGATTCGGCATTCTTGTTGCCGCCACGATGGCGGGCGCCGAGCCGCCGGCGATTCGACTCATCTGACATTCGTGCGGCACGCGAGCAAAGAGGGAGGGAGACAGAGTGCAGCGAATTACGAGGAAGCTCGGCATGATTGCGGCGCTTGTCGTTGTCGGGGCAGCGTTGACTGGCTGCTCGAAGAAGGCCAATTATGGGGCTGACACGTCAGCGGCCGCCGTCGATACGACGTCGACCACGTCGACGATGACAGCGAGCTCGACAGCACCGGCGATGCAGGACACGACGGCGTCTACCAGCACCAAGTCGACGACGAAGAGATCGACTGGGAAAAAGGCTCCGAAGAAAGCGAGCTACTGAGCAGGGCATCCCGGACGGATACCGTCCGCCGTTCGGGACCCACTCCTCGCCGGGCGTCGGCGGTCGTTGGCGTCGCCAGCCTTTCTGCGCTAGTGGTAAGGCCTAGCTTCAATCCTGCGCCATCCCGGAGGTTACATGCGCAGGAGAGCAGTACGAATGGCCGCAGGAGTTCTCGGAGCGGCTGTAATTCTTGTCGCCGCTGAGAGTTGCGGCACTAGCACCGCACCCAAGAACAAGACCTACATCGCGAACCTCATCGCAGCAAACGAAGGCGCCGGACACACCTCCCCAGGCAGCGGAGTTACTACATTCGTCGACCTCGGAAATGAGATTGATTGGACGATGAACCTGACGAACATGACGGCGGTCTTCGCGTCGCATATCCACGGCCCGGCGCCAGCCGGAACCAATGCGCCAGTCATCATCAACTTGTTCATCCCCAACGTTGCCACGGGAACGGTGAATGGTGAAGTCGCTCATGGCAGCATCACTAATGCGAACAACGCGAATATCTCGCTTGACTCACTCAGGGTTTTGTTCAACAACGGCAACGCATACGTCAACGTGCACACGACGGCGAACCCGGGTGGAGAGATCCGGGACCAGGTACACGCGCAGTAGTTTGTTTGCGCGACTAGACGTTGAATCGGAAGAGGAGTACGTCGCCGTCCTGGACGACGTACTCCTTTCCTTCTGACCTCACCACGCCTTTTTCGCGCGCGCCTTTCCAACCTTCGTTGCCGACGAAGGAGTCGTAAGAGACGGTCTCAGCGCGAATGAACCCGCGCTCGAAATCGGTGTGAATGACGGCTGCCGCCTGCGGCGCAGTGTCGCCTCGGTGAATCGTCCACGCGCGGACTTCCTGTTCTCCTGCGGTGAAATAAGTCTCCAGGTCGAGCAGCTTGTAACCGGCGCGAATCAGTCTATCCAGCCCCGCCGACTCCAGTCCGAGTGAGGAAAGAAAATCTGCACGATCCTCCGCAGGCAGCTCCGCGAGCTCCGCTTCGATCTTGGCTGAGAAGGGAACTATCTCGGCCTGCTCGCCGCTCTTTTTGACCGCCTCGCGTAAAGCTTTGAGGTGCGGACCTTCGTTCCCCGACAGCTCGGCGTCGCTCACATTCGCCGCGTAGAGAACGGGCTTCACCGTAAGTAGGGTAAGCGGAGCGAGAATCGCCTTCTCGGCAGTGCTGAGACGCGCCTCCCACAAACCTCTTCCGTCCTTGAGGTAACCGTAGGCCTTCTCGAGGACCGGCAGCTCTGCCTGCGCTTCCTTGTCTCCGGTGCGAGCGGTGCGACGCGTTTTGTCGAGCCGCTTTTCGAGTGTCGCGAGATCGGCGAGCGCCAGCTCGAACTCGACCACTTCCCGGTCGCGGACGGGATCTACGGCACCCATGACATGCGTGACGTCGGGATCCTCGAAGCAGCGCACCACGTGCACGATGGCGTCGGTCTCGCGGATATTGGACAGGAACTTGTTGCCGAGCCCCTCACCCTCCGCCGCTCCTTTGACGAGGCCGGCGATGTCGACGAATTGCACGACCGCCGGCACCGTCCGCTTTGGCTTGACGATTTCGGTCAGCTTGTTGAGTCGTGGATCGGGAAGCTCGACCATCCCCACGTTCGGCTCGACCGTGCAGAACGGGTAGTTGGACGCTTCGGCCTTGGCAGCAGTCAGCGCGTTGAAAAGAGTTGATTTGCCGACGTTGGGGAGGCCTACAATTCCGAGTTTTAACATCTGCGGAAAATAATTGGTCGGGCTCTTTCTACACTTACGAGTAACGGGTTGCGGGGTACCGGTAGCACGGTTGCCTGTTCCCGGTGACTGCCGCAAGACCGTCCTACTGGCGTGATGGCAAAGGCAAGCGCAGTTGATTGTGCCGTAGACGCCACCCCGAAAAGTTCGCACCGTAGTTCACCGGCAACCGGGAACGGTGCTACCCGCAACCCGCAACGCGTTACGGCTGTTGATCGCCTTGATCTTTCTGCGGCCGATTATGGATGTTCATCGCCTGATCAACGCCGTGCTTCAACCAGGTCTGGACGGTTGCGGTGAGCTGCGGCATCAGCGCCAGAACATCTTCACGCTCGTCCCGCGCAAACGGCGCCAGAACAAAGTCGGCGAGGTCCTTGTAGATCCCTTTGCGCTCCTCGCTCGGCCCCACTCCGATGCGCAACCGCGCGTAGTCCTGGGTTCCTAGCGCGGCCTCGACGCTCTTGAGTCCATTGTGACCACCCGCGCTACCACGCGGACGAATCCGAATCCGACCCACGGGGAGTTGCACTTCGTCAACGACGATCAACAGATCCCTGGCCGGACTCCAGAATGGCCGGCGCACGAAATTCTTTAGCGCTTGCCCGCTCAGATTCATGTAGGTCTGCGGCTTGACCAGGCGAACCCTCACCCCATCGACTGTTCCGGTGGAGACGTGCGACTCGCCGCTTTTTTTCCAGCCGTCGAAATGCCAAACGTCGGCGAGGTGGTCGATCAACCACCAGCCGACGTTGTGACGTGTCGCGGCGTACTCGCGGCCCGGATTACCTAGACCGACGATGACCTTCAAAGCTTATCCAATAATTACTTCTTGTTGGGCTCGTTGCCGCCCTCGCCTTCACCCTCTTCCTCTGCCGGCCCCTTACCGATGACTTCAGGTTCTGCCGCCGCTTCCGGCGCTCCCTCAACCGCCTCGGCGGCCGGAGCCTCCTCGATCACTGCGCGTGGTGCGGCGACGACCGCGACCGAAGTCTCAGGATCATTCTGAACCTCGACCCCTTCGGGCAGTTTGATGTCGCTCACGTGGAGTGAGTCACCAATCAACATGTTGGTGACATCTAGCTCGAAGTGATCCGGGATGTTCGAAGGATCGACTTCGATCTCCAGCTCGCGCAGCGTCTGGTCGAGGACGGCTCCCTCGAGCCGCACGCCCTCTGGAATTCCAGTCAGCACGATCGGGATGCTCACAATAACCTTCTCGCCGGCGACGAGCGCCTGGAAATCGACGTGCAGGATCTGACGCTTGATCGGGTGACGCTGGATCTCGCGAATGAGCGTCTTCGACGTCTGGCCATCGACAGTGACCTCGATGACCGTGCTCTCCGCCTGAATGTTGCCGAGCATCTTGTCGAGATCGCGCGCGTTGAGTGAAAGCGGCTGTGGATCGCGGTCGTGTCCGTAGATCACCGCGGGAACCTGTCCTCGGCTGCGCAGCGAACGGGCGGCACCTTTGCCGGTGACGTCGCGAGCCGTCGCGTTGAATGAAACCGTTGCCATGCTAATTCATCCTCGAGGTGTGGTGACGAGCTTCCACACCCGCTCAATAATGTCCAGTAACGCAGCCGCGAATTCCTTCGCGACCTGTTCGATCGCTTCAGCCATCGGAACCTCTAACCTTCGAACAGCGAGCTGACCGACTGCTCGCTGTGTATGTAGCGAATCGCCTTCGACAGCAGCTCGCCAACCGACAACACGCACAGGTTCGCGAATCGCTTCGCCGCGGGAATCATGACGGTATCGGTCACCGTCACTTCCTTGATCGGAGCGCTCGAGAGCCTTTCTACCGCGGGTCCCGAAAGGACCGCGTGCGTGGCGCAAACGTAAACGTCGCGCGCGCCGAGATCCTTCAGAGCCCTTGCTGCTTCAGACACCGTGCCCGCGGTGTCGATCATGTCGTCCGCCAGCAAGCAGTCTTTTCCTTCCACTTCACCAACGACATTGACGACTTCGGACACGTTGGCCTGCGGCCGTCGCTTGTCGATGATCGCGAGCGAGCCGTTCAATCTCTTCGCGAATCCTCTCGCCATCTTGGCCGACCCAACATCGGGCGCCACCACAACAAGCTCGTGCAAATGCTTTTTTCTATAGTGCGAAACGAACACCGGCGCCGCGTACAGGTGGTCAACCGGAACGTCAAAAAACCCCTGCAGCTGATGCTGGTGAAAATCGATTCCCAGAACTCGGTTTGCGCCAGCCACCGTTATCATGTTCGCGAGGAGCTTGGCGCCAATCGCGACGCGAGGCTGGTCCTTGCGGTCCTGCCTCGAGTATCCGTAGTAGGGCATCACGCACGTTATCCGCGCGGCTGACGCTCTTCGTGCCGCGTCGATCAGGAGCAGAAGCTCCATGATGTTGTCGGCCGGCGGATTCGTCGGCTGCACGATGAAGACGTCGTTGCCTCTGACGTTCTCATCGATTCGCACGAAGATTTCGCCGTCGGCAAACCGGTTGACCGTCGTCTTGCAGAACGGCACATCCAGCGTTTGCGCGATCTCAGCGCACAGTTCCGGGTTAGCGGGCCCGGCGATGAGCTTGAAGCCATGAGCGGGTACGGACAATCCGTCCATGCAGCCTT
>Ga0070708_100000201_pt1 | contig 43621 bp, 35 predicted proteins | sample KBSK5503metaG_FD_65469 | JGI IMG/M metagenome (GOLD analysis project Ga0070708, IMG submission 65469) | Corn, switchgrass and miscanthus rhizosphere microbial communities from Kellogg Biological Station, Michigan, USA - KBS K5-50-3 metaG | ecosystem: Host-associated > Plants > Roots >... | reverse complement strand
GTGGCATCTGGAAGAGTGGAGGGGTGTGTCTTCGTAACTTTGCAGCGGCGAGCGTGAGACTCCACGGCGCAAGGCCGTGGCATCTGGAAGTGGCAACCACTACATCAGCATCTCGGAACAAGACGGAGGGTCTTCCATTACTAGGTCTCGCAGTAGTGCTTCTGCGTGAGCTTCCTCGGGTAAGGCATGCTCCAATACCTCTTCCAGCAAACGCGATGTGATCTCGAGCATACTTAGTAACGGATGCAAGACTGCATGCGCAGGCTGCTCTCTCATGTAACCATTTGCAACGTCCTTTGCCAAAGCCAACGCTACATAAGCGTGAGCCAATTTGCGGCTGTCGTTCTTTTCCGAAAACGTTTCACTCATCGTTGCTGCCTTATTAGAAAAATCATTCTTGGAGCGTCAGAAGCTCATTCTTGGAGCGTCAGAAGCTAAAGAAAGCGCGCGCGATTACGGCTAAGCCAAACAAACCTCCCGCGAGCGTGAAGGTCCACTCAACCAGCGGGTTCGGTCGTCCAAAAATCCGGCGGCAGATCACCATGCCGGCCTTCCATCCGTCGTATTGGTACAGTGGCAATAAATTTCCAATTGCCAACGCAAGATTAAGAGCGCCGAATAAAGTTCCCCACGCGAGAGCTGCGAGCGCGAGGTTGACTGCGACACCTGCGCCGAGCACAAATAATTGCTTGAACAAGGGGCGACTCCTCAATACAATCATGTCCATCTGAACGTAAGCACCCAGGGGCAACAAGCGTAGATTACAATCAACCTTGTTGACCTGAGCGGAGAACAGTTTGGGGCCCCAACCGAGTCCCACCTGCGTTACCGGAATCTTACAGAGTCGAGCCGCAAGGTAGTGTCCAAACTCGTGCAGCGCGAGTGAAATAAAAAGCCCCAGAATGACAGTAGTAATTAGAAGATTCATGTTCACATCGATCAACGGGAAAGCAGTGAGATCCTGGCCTCTAGTTGTCTGAGCTTCACTAACTCTTCCCTGACATCCAGAATCAGATATAGCAATGGCCCCGCAATCACGACGGCCTCCAGTGGGCCGATGGTCCGAGTCGCTAGCACGACGACCAAGAACAATAGAGTTAGCGCGGTGACATAAAGTCTGAGGACTAACATTGTAAACTCCGATTCGTTACGAAGGATTAAAGGAGTAACCTGGACCAACTTCCATTACCGCGAATACCTTCTGCCACCAATGGAGTCTCGTATAAAAATGTTTTCTCGGCGAAACCTCGGCGCACTCTGCGACTCCGCGGTGGAATTCTGTCTCAAACGTCGAGTTCACCGCTGAGACGCCGAGTACACAGAGAAGGCGCAGAGTGTTTCCGAATTTCTACGCTTCAGCTACGTTTCTTTCTCCATGTTTGGTCCATGTTTATCAGCGTTCATCTGTGGTTCTTAAAGATGATTCCGGATTCTAGAATACGAGTCCAAAGATGAGAAATTCATGCTCTGCACACAGACTTGCTTGTGAATAGATTGAGGAAAAACCCAACGAACCTGTGGAAAACCTCGACATGAAATCAACGGCCCTAGATTTGCTACGCACTTCTCAGATAAAACTATGCGTTGCACTTTCCCGGGATCGTCTGGGGCCGATCGTTGGGAGAGCAATCTGTAGAGTTAATACCTAGTCGCTTCTGCTAACTCCGGTTTCTTAAGAGTTGGCAAGATCAAAAAAACCGTCCAACTATCGTTAGCGACCTTAATTAGTACCAAACCGCATCGGTAGCATTCTCATCGACGAACGAGCGCAAGCTTCCTCAAGTCACTCAGTAGTTTGTTGTTTGAGATGTCGATTCTGAAAAATACGCGCCATCGGCGCTTTATGAGTTCTATCAGTTCCACCAGAGAAGAACTCGTGATTTGACTTCCCTGTGCGGACGTTCAGTGCACTAACAGGAAAACTAGCGTGGATCTCGATCATAAGGAGATACAGTCCCATGCCCCCAGCAACTCCCACTGCTATCGAACACTGGTCCCCAGCCAGTTCATCGATTCGACAAGTATCACCAGCTCTTTACCAGGACAAAGATCCTGAGAAAACTGTCAACCGTACCGGTATGGTGGGCCAATCGCCCGTGATGAAGAAGTTGTTTTCCATCATCGAGCGAGTGGCGCCAACCGACGCTTCAGTGCTGATAACAGGCGCGACCGGAACCGGGAAGGAACTTGCCGCGCGCGCAATCCACGATATGAGTCCGAGATGGAATTCGGCCTTCGTGGATATCAACTGTTCCGCGATTCCCGAGACACTCATCGAAGCGGAACTGTTTGGTCACCAGCGCGGCACTTTCACCGGTGCCCACGAGAACCGATGTGGCTTATTTGAAAAGGCATCGGGCGGCACTCTTTTTCTCGACGAAGTGGATGCTCTGAACCTCTCGGCCCAAGCCAAACTCTTGCGTGTTTTGCAAGAACACTCGGTACGCCGGATCGGGGCTCGGACCAACATCGCGGTCGACGTGCGGATTATCTCCGCAACGAACTGCGACCTCTCCCAGGCCGTCGCCGCCGGTCGCTTTCGTCCCGACCTCTACTATCGCCTGCGAGTGTTACCCGTCCAGCTGCCCGAACTCTGTTCCCGCGGAGGTGATGTCAGTTTGTTGATTGATCACTTCCTTCGCACTAAAACAGAGAGACAAGGGATCAAGCTGCGGCGCTACACCGCGGAAGCGCGCCAGGCACTGCTTGAATATCCCTGGCCCGGCAACGTGCGGGAGTTGGAGAACGCAATTGAGTATTCGTTGGCGATTGGAGTCGGAGAAGAACTTGGACTCGACGATCTGCCGATGGAAATTTCCGCCAGCCAAATGCAGCCGAGCACCAGCGATTTCAAGCAAGTGCTTGAGGCGTTTATGAACGAGACAGTGTCACTGGCTGAGATCGAGAAGCGCTACATTCTCTCGGTTTTGCAGCAGTTTGGCGGGAATCAGGTACGTGCAGCGGCCGCTCTGGGAATCGATCGCAGCAAACTCTACCGGAGGCTAAAGCAATACGGCGTGATGGCAGTGAAGTTTTTGCAAGAAGAGCAAGACGGTTTGCAATTGCGAACGTGGAACGCTGAGAACTAAATCGACATGGGCAACAGCCGAAGTCTTTTCTTAGTTCCTTCGAATTGAAGTCGGCTTAAAACTGTCGTTTAAAGGCGCGAGGCCTGGCCCCTTTTCTGAATCGGTGGTCTTCAGGTTTTCGACTGAGTGGTAGATCACTTTTTTCGTCATGGGAAGCAAGCCTGCAACTTCTGTGTTGTTCTTGACTATGGCGGAGGACTTCCTGCTTTCGTAGAGGACTGCCTCATCACCTTTCTTCAGAGCCCAAATCAATCCCATGGGTGGTGAGTAAGGAAAAACCACAGCCCCGGTAGCGATGGCGGCAGCGACAACGGCCTTACTACGATTTTTGCCCTCCAGACGGTCCGAAAGTTTGATTGGGACTCGCGTTCCGTCAACTGCAACCACATCTTCCAGCACCCAATCGAGCGAGCCGCCACGGCCCCAGGCTCCGGCTCGTTTACTCTTGATCATACGCGCTCTAGCCGTCGCGCCACGGGCTATTACGAGCACGTCATTGACGACGACTGGGCGGGATACCAGAAATCTGATCGCGCCGCCCACGCCAGCATTTGCAGAAGAGGTCGCAGATGCCGCTGCTACCTCGACCACGGTCCCTGCCGGAATCTGCACCCGGGCGGTTCCAGGGATATCTATTGAAGTATTGCCCCTAGTTACAGCGGGAGGGCCGTATGGAACTATGATCATCGCCATCACCACCGTGTCTGGGATGCCACGCCGCCTCAAGTCCCGCAGCACTGGCGGAAATATATCGAAGTTGCAGGGTGACGTGACTATCTTGGAGACGATTGCGCCCGACTTAATGCCGTCATTATACATGCGCAGGACGTCGCTGTTGTGGAGGACGGTAAGTGGAGTTGCGGGTGGTGCTTGGGCGAAAGCCAAAGAGCAGTTCGCGAAAAGCAGAGCTGTTATGACCAATGAACGTTTGCTTTTCATGGTGACCTCAGTCTAGCGAGCAAACTTATCTCAAAAAACCACTGGCAACCGATATGCCAGCGAACGTAGTGAATAACACTGACGAAATCGAGTTTAGTCGCCATCATTGCGGGCTTCTGGATGGGCGATTGAGCGACAACTGCTCGCTGGCGAGCAGTTGCACAACGAACAAACCAAAAAGCCACATATGAAAAACCGGTTTAAAGATCAGTGCATAAGGGATGCAAAGTCCAGCGTTTTCAGTCACTAGGTCACATCTCATGTGGTGGGAATTGTAGTCGGCCACATTTAGGGCCGCGCGGCACGACCGTTGCCAAAGCAACCCCGCACAGAAATGTCGTAATTGACGAGATGCGATCTCTCAGGTTTCTTGGGATGACGCCTACACTTCTTGTGTATTCCTGTTTAGCCCGGGCGACGTGCGGAAGTCGGGGTCGGTTATCTAACCTGTCAGAACAGATTTTAGGGAGCAAACGAAATGAAAACGATTAAGAACTTTCTCAGGGACGAGAGCGGTATGGAAACTCTGGAATACGCTGTTATCGCCGGCCTCATTGCTGTTGCCGCGGCGATCATTTACGCCAGCAGCGGCACTTGGGCCACCACCATCAAGAACAGACTCGAAAACGCAGCAAGTCAGAGTTAACCCGCTCGGACATCCAGCACCAATTGCTCGGGAAAGAGGGCGGAGGCGAGCGCGCAAATTAGCAATCAACCCGCCCAACTCTTTCGTATTTGGGATTTCTGTTTATTTCTGTTTCTCTAATGGCCCATCGAGCTGAAGCACTTATTTAGTTCGATGGAGGCGATGAACTGCGAAGACAGTCTGCCTAATATGTTAATGCCCATCTTGAGCAGGATTTGCCCCCTCTGGCCCTCGAGCGGCATGAGCATTATCGACGGCGGAGTTACAGACTAGGGCTAAGTTGAAGCTTCGGTGATCAAAGCGTGCTCTCTTTTCGATTAAGCGATTCACTCATGAGGTAATCAGTGTTTGGCGATGGCAGCCGCATTCCTGCCCACTTAAGCGACTGCCGCCACGGAGCGGATGAACCGAACGTAGATAGCGCTTTCGAAGGCGGGACGCGATTCCCCTAAGACCACATGTCTGATAGTTTCAGGTCCGCCTGAAGGCGACTCGACATCCTACATCTAGCTACCATCAACATCGCCCCGTTTTCACGGACTGTAGCCGGAAAAACGTGTGGTAGTCGCATTAGGCCGGTTGGAACGGAGTCAGGACAAGTGATAGGTTGGTAATCGTACGCTGCTAGTCTGCGCGGAGGCGAGATTCTATTTTGAGAACGGTTAGATTGGCTAGTTCACAGCCTCCCATGCGCCAAACACGCTTACTCACCTTTGCTTTAACTCTAATCGTCGCTTCCACCGTTCTTTTTTATGAGACCCTGGCAATAGCGGAGCTTAGTCACCGAGCAAGTACGGACGTTGGGCCGCTTGGGTTTTATCCCGGCTTCAATATGGGCCCGAGATTTTACTTTATTCCAATCGCCGACTTTGTGCAGACGCGCCGGAACATTCAATGGGCCGACTGGCAAAATGCTCAAGGCCCGAATATGCCACAGTTTCTAGCACTAATATTTTGCCAAGCAGCAAAGAACTCGGGGTTCGGGGAGCTTTGTTTACTGCAGAGTCACCTATTAAATTCTTTACCACTGGCCGTATCAGCGAACGAGGCCGCTGAGGAAGAGTTAACCATGCCCGCTGATAAGCGGTGGCGGAAGTCTCGAATCGACACGGCTAGGAGTGCTCCCACCACGAGATACGCAACGACAAACCGCACGTCAGTCCAGATGATGTCGAAGCAACCGAATGCCAGCGACGAAGCGAGCAGGACTAGCGCGTTAGGCTTCGAGAGCGTGGCGAAACTGACGAGCAGTAGGGCGAGGTCGTGTTCATGTAGGTGCGGGGACGTGATGATGGCAAGCAGCACGGTCAAAGCAAAAGGTGGCTTTAACGGGCTCCTCTTCCAGACTGCAACCAGCGACATGGCGGCAAGGAGAAATACCGCCCACGCAACGGGGCGGGCGACATCAGGACTAACGCCCGCCCTTTCCATGAGGCCTAAGAGATTGTACATAGCTAGTGGGTGCATGCCGTATCGGTCGCCCGCAGCGCTTATTTTGAGTAGCGCGAAAAAGTCGGAAATACCCTTTTCCCCGATGAGGAGTACGCTGTATAGAGCCAACAGTCCTGACGCCGTGCAGAAGCCAAGAAAGGCTTTCGGCCTCGCGATGAGAGGAATTGCCAGGAAGATCGCGAGATGCGGTTTAATAGTAGTTAGCGAAAGGGCGATTCCAGCCAGCCAATCTCTCCGAATCGAAAGCAGGTGAGCGCACAGGAGACACCCGAGGAGAAGGAAAACCGTGTCATGTCCGTGCAGGACTGAGACGAAGACAGGGTAAAAGCTGGCGGCTGCGAAAGCGAGTGGAGGATCGCGCGTCATTCTGAAGACCACGAACGCGCACACGAAGGCCGTGACCCACAAGAGCACCGTCCATCGTAGATATGTAGCGGAATAGTCATCATCAACCAGCAGGTGCAGGAGAGGAACAAAGAGAGGCGTGTGGTTGAAGGGCATCACCCCTCCCTCTACAGGGAACGGCGAGCCCAACACACGGGTCTGCAGTTCCCGTTGAGCATCAATGTTGTAGAGCTCGCTGAGTGGCAACCTGCCGGCGGAGTAGTAAATCATGAAGTCCGACCGTTTAGCGACAGAGCTGCGAGCGAAAGGAAGCCACACGTTTAGATAGAGCGCCAAAAGCGCGACGCAGACGGAGCAAATTAATACCCTACGGAAGGAAAGCCGTTTCACCCCGCTGACTATATCAAGATTAAGTGTATTGATACTCGGAATATTGCGACGGGCTGGTGCAAGTAAACAGGCCTTGACTTCAATTCATCACTCTCAAGATATTCAGGACAACCCGCGCACCGCAAAGAAGGTCAGCCTAGTCTTGCTGCTGCTGTGCTCGTCATTCTTCGCGCTTTACAACTCGAACTCTGCCTACAGTTCTGACGAGGTTTGGAGCATCAAAACGGCTGGTCTGAATTACAGTTCACGACTGGCGGCTTTAAAGGCGGACGTTCATCCCCCAGTCTACTTTGACATTCTAAATTTGTGGATACGGCTGTTTGGAACCAGCGAGCGGGCAGTCAGAAGCCTGTCAGCCTTGTTCTACTTGCTTTCGGTTTTTGCTGTGTATGGAATTGGAAGAGAACTCTATGGGACGAAGACTGCTCTGCTATGCGCGGCTATTTATCTGTCAAGCCCGCTGGCGATTCTCTCCTCGCAATTTGCGCGCATGTATTCGCTGTTGTCACTGCTTTCAATTCTGTCGACCTGGCTTTATCTGCAATTCTCTATCAACCCTCGTGATTCCCGGCTGCTATTTGCTCTCTACATCGCCGTCAATATTCTCGGCACATTTACGCACATCGCATTCTTCTTTCTTCTCTTCGGTCAGATAGTCTTTCACCTAATTTTCTATCGCCGTATGCGGATGAAGAAATTTGTGCTCGCGATTGTCTTGTCGCTGCTTCCCTACCTGTTTATCTGGGCGCCAATCCTGTGGCACCAGATAGCCAACTCGGGAGAAGGCGTGGCTTGGGTAAAGAAGCCTGGGTTTTCGATGTTGGCCGACTTACTCCTGCAATATGGGGGTGCTTTTTGGCTTATTGTTCCGCTGCTTCTGTATCTCCGGTGGCGAAATGGTCTCAAATCCTCGGGTGGGTCCAGCAAACTATTCATCACAAGTCTTCCGCTTTGGCTGCTGGCAATAACCTTGTTGACGCCTCTCCTGATTTCTGAAGTCAAGCCAGTTTTCAATTCACGCCTCGCCATCGTTGGGTTGCATTTATTTGCCCTCACTATTGGCGCGTTTACGGGCAGAGGCGCGAACTATCTTTTGACTCTTGCAGTAATCGTGCTCAGCGTTACTTTCTTAACGATTGTCCATCCGGTGTCGGCGCCATGTGACAACCGCGAGATGGCAGACTATCTGAGCCGGACCGCTAGCGATGACGATGTGGTGATATTCACCAGCCTCACTCGCTTGCCAATCGACTATTATCTCGAGCGAACACCAAGTACCCAGAAGCTGTTTGAGACCACCTTCCCTGCTGAAATCGATCGGCACCCGGGTTATGAAGGCAGCATTGGCAATCCTGTGCGCCGGGCGGCACTCGAACTTGAGGCAAAGGCTTTGGTCGACAAGATTGCCGCGATGTCGGCTGAGCACAGGAACCGAGTCTTCTTTTTTCACGGCTTCCATCCGGAGATTGATTTGATCGTCGAGCAGCAGCTGCGCCAGCGGTTTGAATTGCTCACCGATCAGCGCGTGCAGTGTGGCGAGGCTTCCCCTTACTTCAAAGAAGTGTCTGTCTACAAATGAGGAGAGACCTGAGTGGCTGACACCGGACTGAGAGAATGTGTGAAGACTCAAACTGATACCACGTCCTTGTGCCATGGAGACTCACGCTTGATGCTTTTGCTAATTAATGCCTAAGCTTCAGCAATAAACGTGAGCTTCCACGGCACAAGGCCGTGGCATCGCAAACCCTCCTGACGTCTTTTTGTAGCCGCGAGCGTGAGTCTCCACGGCGCAAGGCCGTGGCATCAGTTTGAGTTTTCACACAGTCTTGCGGTGAACGAGAACCAAGGCAAACTACCCACTATCGAGCTATGGTGCTATCAGCGAACCTTTAAGTGATACAGATTGTAATCTCCGATCCTCTCGCCGGCATCGCGCTCGTACCAGAGATCAAGATGGAACAAATCTGATTCGCCTCTGGTCACGACGTAACTAAGCGGGTGCAGCAAGACTTGCTCACGCGCGAAGGAATCCACGTACGCCTGATAGGCTCTCACTTGTTCTTCAATCTCTTCATTCCTGATAGGCTCGAAATGAAAACTCAATATAGGCACCACTCTCTCGTGTCCGAATGTGGCTATCCGAGCGTAATGGTTCATAAAGGTATCTTCGGATCTCTCACTTAAGAGCTCGCGTAAACGCCCAGCGTCCGTCGCGGAATAATAGAGCCACATGTAAAACATTTCTTTTCGCTCTTTTTGCGACGCGCCGCCAAAATCCAACCCTCCCATGCCGAGCAGTGTGCCTTGCGCTGTCCACGTAGGGAGTAATCCCATCACATCACGTTGCGGAGAAAAGACCAGCGTCACAGATCTACCGTGATCGCGCAGGCTTGCAAAAGTACCGTCTTGCTTTGATAACTCTTTCAAACGCAGCAGCACAGGGACCATTTGATCGGCAGTGACATTCGTTCTATAGTTCGCCAGTACCGGCATTGTTACTTCTACAACTCCCCATAAGAAGCACAGCACTGCAATTCGTAACAACGAGCGACGCTTGATCGGTTGATAAAGAAGAGCGGCTAGAATTACTAAGCCAACCAGCACGCCGTAGTTCGCCACAAAACTCTCAAAGTGATACGGTTGCATTGACCTTCCCGTGAGTACTTGTTGATTAAAAAGAACAAACGGAAGCAACGCGAAAGATGCCGCGAAGATGACGCGCGGCTCGCTTCGTTTGATCTTGCCGCGCCGCACGCCAATGAGGAGCGCAAAAAGAATGAGTGCCCCGATTATTTCGGGAGCGCGAAAGGGATCGGGTTGATGTGTCAAAGCAAGTGTCTGCGCCTCATCTAAACTTCCAGCGCGATGCGAAACAAGATAGGCGTAAGGTATGAGCGCGAAGGTCGCTATGGTGCCAGTAATAACAAATAGCCCAACGGCGCGGCGTCTTTCTTCCTCGGGCCGCAGGTAGAGCCAGAGCAAGGCAATGCACGCAAGCCATGCGGCGACGGCGGTCCACAAATAGAGATAAGAGAAGACGAGCACAGCCATAGTCAGTCCAGCAAGCGCCGAGTAAAGCCACGCACGTCGTCTATTTTCAAGATAAAGAGTGTGCCAGCACAAAGCGCAGAAGACGAAGAATAGTGGAAAGACCGCTGCAGGTTGGTAACGCCTGAGAAAAGGCAGCCCAAGAAAAATCACGCCGGGCTTTAGCAGCAATCCGATCAACCCTTGCCCTCCCGCAAGTGCGCCAAAACACAAAACGAAGATGACTCCGACGGCGGCTGCCTCGCTGTCTCTCGTGATAGAAGCGAGCAACCAAAAAAGGGCTAAACTTCCGAACAATCCCGAGACTCCGATGAGAGCGATAAAAGCCGTAGAGGCTGAGGCACCGACGGCCCGGGTCAGCGAGGCAATAACAAATGACGGTATGAATTGAATTGAAAACGTTGATTCCGGAAGGGGAGAAATCAAAGTGTTGTCCCGGCCAACAAATGGATCATTGCGGCGTGGTCGCCCGTCTATCAGCGCGTTGATGTAAGCCGAATAGAGAAACTCATCTCCTTGAAGAGTCGCGTACGCACCATGCCATTCCGATCCGCGCACAAACCAAAAATGAATCTGAGGCATCAGGCATAGCAGCAAAATCGCCGTCGCTGCCAACGCCCACCATTTGATGACATCAAAGAGCGGTGTGATCACACGGGACTTAATCATAAGATTTGCGGCTATGATTATTGATTGATCTTGCTTCAGATCCTTTCGGCGACCGTCGCGGAAGATAATGCGTTTCGTTCTGCGCAGCTTTAAGCGATGCAGAATCTTAGCATCGATTCTAAACGCATCTGGGGAGTTCTACATTGACTCGCTGATCTGTTGGAGACCCGCAATCAACACCCTTCTGGATTATAGCGAACTGCGGAGCGCGCGCCGATTGCCAAGCGAGAAACACCAAAAGGGGTGTTAAAAGCTGGATACCTGTCAATTGGCAAATAGGAATACTGAAGAATGAAACCACAAACAGGAGAGCTAATAATTTAGGGCTTACGAACCGATAAGCGATGATCAGCAGTGGCACAAGAAGAATGAGATCATAGGCGGGGGCGTAAGAGTTAAAAACCATCGTCGGAACGATCGCTCGTTCGGGACTGTGCCTTATGAGATAGGTCAGTGGTAGAGCCAGGAGCACACTAAGGAACTTTATATCTACGTGAAACAACTGTCGAATGAATGTAGCCAGATCAACATACATTGAGGTGCGCGTATAACCCAAACCAACCAACGAACTAAACTCCCGCAAGATTGCGAGGTAGCGAATCAATCCCGCTGGGCCAAGCATCCAAATTGATAACATTATCAACAAGGCTGAGACGGCAGCAAAGCCGACGAGGGTTCGGAACTCTCGACCGAACAAGAGTGCCGGAAGAAGGAAAATGACTAGCGTCGGTTTATAGAGTAATAGCCCCAAAACAACCCCTGCAATAAGCTTTCGCCGTCGCTTCATAAAATAGAGCCATAATGCGAAGACGAAACAGCCAATTGCCGATATTTGCCCTCCAGCGAGCACGAGCATAAAGAAGGGCGGAAAGCCCAGGCAGACTAAGAAAGTCATCCCACGGGGCAAAGGCTCAAGTCGCAATATCAACGTAATCGCCCCTAAATAAAGAGCGACGGAAATCATCATCCAAATTAAGTACGCAAGCCACAGCGGGAAATGAGCAAGCGGGGAAAACAGGATTGCTACGTAGGGAGGAGTCACGAACGGAATAGACAAATGGGGTAGAAATTCATGGGTTAGATCGTCTTGAAGTTGAAAATCGTAGAGGCGATGTGATCCGTACTGGTTGAGTATTCTCCCGGCGGTATAGAACTCAACGAAATCGCCGCCGAATGGGGCACCAGAAAGCGTCAACCCTTGAGTGTGGGTGAAGCTGAGACCTATCATCAGACAGTTAACACAGATCAGCAACAGGCAGTAGTTTTTGACTCTTTCGGCCGTCAAGAGCGAGGTGAGCATGAGGCCGGAATCCTACTCCCCTGTTCTTTAGAGAGTCAAGATACCAACGCCCCGCCGTTTCTGACGAGGCGCGGGCGTGTCCAATCGGAACTGGCAAGCGATTGATCGAATCTTAAATCACCGGATTAGTGTCGGCAGGGTAATGAATGATGGTCTAACTATGAAAGCGAAGGTGGCACAATTACCGATACTGGCGTCGCCCTCTCGACTGGCACGATGTATCATCCAGCGATCAAGGTGGAGAGCACGTCTTCCGTGAAGTTTTTCATCTCAACCGACGATGGGGCAGCCTATGCGTTAATCACAACCCCCACAACGAACTTACCGCCCTCGGGAACCTTGATGAACTATCATATTTTGGTACGCTGGAAAACATAGCTAAGAGCCTTGCTTCATAGCTGGTAATATATCAGGGAGTTGTAAGGACTGGTTCGTATCTGCTCACTACAATCTGATAAATCCCGAAAGCCACGACCACTACAGTCAAGAGTTGAAAACCGAACTTCTGGGCAACGATCGCTTCGGGCCACGCAACGAGAAACAACAGTAGTAATAACCAACGGAATGCCCGCGGTAGACCGGGACGCCACAGCGTTGAGGCAACCAGCAGAACGGGGAGAATTATTAAAGTCGAATCGTAGATGAGCACATAGAAGTTCAGAATCAAGGTCCACGTTATAGCGAGAGCCCATGCATACATCGGTTCCTTTGTCCAAACCACAACAAGCGAAGGGATCACGATCACTGCAATAACAGCAACGAACCACTTTGCCGCAACCGGACCGAAAAGTAACAAGAAGAACGAAAACAAATCTATATCGACCCGCGTTACTCCGGCTGATTTAGTGTGCGAAAAAGACCTTAGCATCTCCACGTAAGAATGGATGCCGGACAGACCTATCACAACGATCGAAATCAAAACCAATACCGCAGCCGTTGCGCCGAATCCCGCCAGTGTCCGCCATCTCTTTGTTACGACCAACATCGGCACCAATAGAATTAGAAGCGGCGGCTTATAAAGCAAGAGAGCCAGCTCCCACCCGCTCAGAAAAGGATTCTTCCGATCCAGATAGATCGCGAGCGCAAGAGAGAAGAAACCAAACGCTGAAGACTGTCCCGCTAATACACACCACGCAAAGAAAGGAAGAAAACTGACTGCTATAAGAAAACCGGAGTGTCGGTACTCGATTGGAAGATCAGTTGCAGACCAGGCCAACCAAAATCCAGCCGTGAACAAAATGAGTGAAATCACCATCCAGCAGACGAGCGCCCAGAAGAACGGCAGCAACGCCAACGGGCTAAAGAAAAGAGCAAAGAAAGGTGTGTACGCAAATAACCTTTCGTCACCCGCAGATGGCGCGACCTCTAAATATAGTCGATGCTGCAACTCCTGATCGTAGAGATCCCCTCGCGGGTACTCATTGAGAATGCGACCAGCATTATAAAACGCCGGAAAGTCAATACCGCCGCTAATTTCCTCTGGGGCTGACGCGAAGTTATGGAAGACGAGGAAGCACCCAACTATCATTGTGGCGATCGCGTAGGCTCTTGCTCGTTCAAGTGTCAGCAGATCAATGAGGTTTTCCAATTCTTCCCTTAGGGCGTGGTGGCTTGTTTTGGATCACCCTGAGCAACCCACAGATCATGACTACCGTGAACAGCAAAAAGAGGGATAGTCCGATGATAACCAGAGTTCTCACAGGAACCCTATGCTATCTCACCGGACGTGCTAAAGGCGAGGTAATCACCCGCTGGCAATCTTAGGAAGTCAAGACACCAACGAACGCTTAGACGAATGCTTACCAACCTGGATAGTTGTGTCGCTATCAGTGGACGTCGTGACGGATCCACTGTGAGCCGCTTAGCGCGATAGGAAGTTGCAGGGAGAGTGTTTCGCCGTCACATAGAACCGCGCTCAGAAAGAACGGAAGCGCGCGCGCCTCGACCACGGCCTATCCATCTCTTCTTTCGTTCCTTATCTCTGGCGATTGATTCCACAATTATCGAGTAGTCACCCGACCGCCTATATTGCTTCCGGGTCAAGCGGTCCAAGGCGACGAGCGGAGCGGTAGAGGATCCTGCGGTGAAAGTGCGTTTTGTCACAACTGCTCGCCAGCGAGCAGGCGGGAGTTTTGTTAAATAACGACCATGGGATGAGTGGCATTAACGATAACTCGGCTGAAAAAACCGCAACTCCAACCTTTTCGCGTGCTTAGCTGATTAATTGTGTTGTCTTCGCGGGCCCAAGCACAAGCATAGTCAGGCGGCACGACCGTTGCTACCAAAGGAGTAAAGCATCCTTCTGCCTGAATCTCGTTTTCATAGAGCCCTGGCTGACGGTTTTGGCGGAGAGTGACAGACGATTATCACTTCTAAGTCTTAAGCCTATGATAACTATCTCACGGCTCACTCCAAAAGATAGCGCTGCAAATAGTGAGGTTGTTCTGGCCGCGCCGCTGATTGCTGTTGCCCAACATGGCACAATTAACACTGTTTGGCCCTACAAAAGTCTTTCAATCCAAAATCTTCAGACTGGTACAACCTTGATGACTACCTCTTCTCTCCTCAACGCGGGAGTTGACTAATGACGTTTGCCGAAAAGAAGAGAATTGGAATATTTGTTATTGCCTACAACGCGGTAAACAAACTGGACTGGACGCTAGATCGAGTTCCAGAAGAAGTATGGCAGAAGGTGGATGAGGTATTTCTTTTTGATGACTGCTCGACGGACAATACTTATTATGCCGCGATTGGTTACAAGCACGTAAAGGGGATTGAGAAGCTCACCGTTCATCGCAACGCACAAAACCTCAGATACGGTGGCAATCAGAAGGCCGGCTATCAATACGCCATCTCGCGAGGGTTCGACATCGTCGTCATGCTTCACGCTGATGGGCAATATGCGCCAGAAGCGCTACCAAAACTGCTGGAGCCCTTTGAGAACAATCAGGCTGACATGGTTTTCGGATCGCGAATGGCGGACGGTGGCGCTCCGCTGTCCGGGGGTATGCCCCTTTACAAGTTTATCGGCAACAAGATTCTTACATGGCTTGAAAACCACATTACTGGAATGAAACTCTCAGAATTCCATTCTGGGTACAGGATTTATAGTTGCGAAGCGCTAAAGAAAGTTCCCTTCATGCTGAACTCTGGTGAGTGGCATTTCGATACTGAAATACTAATGCAGTTTCATGAGGCCGGACTTCGAATCGTAGAACGCCCAATCCCTACATACTATGGTGACGAGATTTGCTATGTGAACGGGATGGCTTATGCCTTTAATTGCCTAAAATCTGCGTTAAAGTACAGGTTACACAAAGCGAGACTGCTGTATGCGCCAAACTTCGATGTGAAGGGGGATTACTATATTTACCAGAAAGCCGATCCCTGCAGTAGTCACGCACAAGCTATCAGAAGGGTTGAACACGAACGCCCCGAAGAAGTCTTGGAAGTCGGAACTGCCACGGGCTAAGCTACACGCATCCGGCATTACCTTACAAAAATCACCGCCTGTTTATCTTCAAAAACCTTATGCCATCCGCCGTCCTGACGGAGCAAACTGGCAACCGCAACATTCGGCTTAACTAACACCGTGCGGATGCCGTGATTGTCCAGCGGCTCACGCCAAGTCGCGTTACCGTCGTTTACTGCAAGAAACTCTTTCATTAGTTCGTCCCCGTAAACATCGGCGCGACCATCAATGTAGACGCGGTAATCCGGATAAAGTTTCCAGATTAAGTAACCGCCCCAAACGTACTCGTTAAAAATCGGTTGGGGTGGTTTCTGGTTGCGAAGGAAGTCGAGGGCTGCCGCGGGAAACTCTTGCGCTTCGATTACCGGCTGCTTGGCCACAGCACGCTCGACGCCCAAAGCGACCACAACTAGCACGAGTGCGAATAATAGGACATTGAGTACGAGCTTTAGCGTTGATCTCTCGTCTGGCTCGCGCTTCTCCGACGCAATTAGCCATTGGCCCCATCGGTGATTCATGATGAAAGTCCATGAGTGCTCGGCAAGTAGCGGGGTTGCCACTAACGCGAAGAAAGCCACATTCCGTCCCGACCGCAATGTGGCCCAGGCCATGACCACAAGCAGCAGCAATTGGCCAGGACGAGGTCGTCTAGTCGATAAGGCCAGTGCAGAGAATGTTGCCAGGAGCAGCAAAGCTAAAGCCTGAAAAAGCGGATTGTGGAAGTCTGGCGATCTCCACTCCTGTATGTACTGCATCATGGCGTGTGAGGAGAGAGTTTCAAATGGGTAGAAGTACATGCGGGCACCATTTGGATTAAGACAGACTGCTGCCACGCAAACAATCAACAGCCAGCAGAGCGGTCGTACGAGCCGCCAAACGCCGGCGAAGGAATCCTTCCGTAGCAGAAACCAATCCAGCAAGAGACCCGCGATTGTCAGAACGACTAAGACCAGACCCAAAGCAAATCCGGCGTGCAGGTTCACCCAAAGAACCATTAAAGGCGCGAGCAACCAAATCGAAATCATAGCTTCGCGGCGCCAATACCGATCTAAAAAGCTGATAAAGATGCTGGCAAAAAGGAGGGAAAACATTTGCGGTCGCACACCCCAGGTGGGCATTGTGGAGAGAGCTCCAAGGAGCAGCGCAAACCCAGCAACATAAGGATGGGCGCCACGTTTTCGACATCGTTGATAAACTATCCAGAATGCGGCCGTGATAAGAATTGAGAAGATTACAATCAATCCGCCGTAGCCGAGCGGACGAAAAACTGAATAGATGAATACTTCAGACAGCCATTCATGCGTGACCCACTCACTACCAAAGCGCAAGGTCGAGAAAATGTCTGTGTGAGGAATACTCCTGGTCTCAACGATGTACTGCCCTGTCTTGAGATGCCACCAGAAATCCGGATCGGTAATGGGTTGAGCAGCGAGAGTAAAGATCACTGCCATGAAGACCATGACGAGCAGTCGGCGAGTCGACCGGAGCATATCGATGAATCCTCGCCTTGACCGGACAAAGATCTCAACAGCTGGCTCGTTTATCTGAATAGAGGCTGGCACCTCGACTCTCATTGGTTGTTGCACTTAAAAGATTGAACGCGTCTCATCCATCATCTGCGGCAGAGATACTCTCCAAAAATTCTTCGACGACTCTAACGATGACAAGTTATCGTCAAAGGAGTTGAGGTGTCTAGAGTTTCTGATCGAGAATTCTCCTTCAGCGCCATCTGAACACGCTCAGGATGTTTGAAAAGTCGTCAGTCCAGACGCCTCGACGGTCATCGCCCGTCAAAACGAGTGCGTTTGAACTGTTCGCAAGCACGACAAAGTCAGTCGGGCTACGCGCCATCACGACCCACAGCGATGGATCCTTGCCTTCGATCGGGACCGTCATCGGATCCCCCAGAGTTATGCAACTAAGGTTTCGACTCCGCGCCAAGTCCGCGACGACCGGGGTCAGATCGAGATTTCGATTAGACACATGAAACACTAGTAGTCCGCCAGGCGCGAGCTTGGATAGATATAGATCAATAGCTTGCTGCGTAGTCAAATGAACCGGAATAGCATCACTACTGAAAGCGTCCAGTACTATTAGTCCGTAATGGGCATCGGGCGCTTCTCGCAGCTTCTGCCGAGCATCTCCGAGCACGACATTGAAAGGTACTTGTGAGCAGTCGACTACGTAAGTGAAATATTGAGGATTTCGCGCTATGTTTACCACGGCGGGATTGATTTCATAAAAGGTCCAACTCTCATTCGGTCGGGCATAAACCGCGGTCGCGCCCGTACCGAGACCGACAATTGCCACGTTCTTTGCTGCCGACGAAGACTGAAAGGTAGCGAAAACCTGACCGATCGGTCCGCTGCGATGATAGTAAGAGAGAGCCTCGCACCTGCGATCTGCAATTGTAGATTGCCGACCATGAATCGTGCTGCCATGGAAGAGGGTGTGCATCGTATTGCTCGCGTTGCGAGTCACTCTTAGCACGCCAAAAAAGTTACGTTCCGTGTGCAGCGTCTTCTTGCCCACGACTGTGACGAAGCTGGCGCCAAGCATTATTGCGCCGAGACAAAGAGCATAGCGCAACGGCCGCTTTCGGAACGGGTAAGTAATGCACATAGGAACAACAAACGCCAAAATTAAACCAGCTAACTTACCTGGGGAAACCTTATTGACCACTAGCCCGAGTGCCAAGGTGAAGAGTAAGACGCCCGCAGGCAGGAGAAAATCCATCCAGCGCGTTCTTCGCGCCTCCGATTGCTCGGCGGCGGAAGGTAGCAACAGACAGGCCAGTAGCATCACCAAAGGATACTCGCTGACTGAACTGAAGATCACAGGGGCAAGCAAGGCGTTAAATACTCCGCCGAGGACGCCGCCGAGAGACATCCAAAGGTAAAACTCCGGGAGGTGTGTCGTTGACGGTCGGTCTGCGGCAAGTTGGCTGTGACAGGTGAGCGCGGCTAGGAAAAAGTAGAACAGATTAAAACCGATCATCACCGCGGGCCCAGCGGAGATATCCAGGAGATAGATGAGCAAGAAGACGAGTGTTGCGCCCGGCAGAATAAGGGTCAATACGCGAAGAGAGATCAGTTGACGCCGAGCGAACGCGAAAACCAGCGTTAGCAGGTACAGTGCCAGGGGAATGATCCAGAGGAGAGGTACCGAAGCAATATCCGTAGACATATAATTAGTTACCCCGAGCATCAGGCTGGAGGGCACAAAAGCAAGGAGAAGCCAGCGAAGCCGTCGTCTAACCGATGGAGTGGCATTTCGCTTTTCAGTAGGCGAGTCGGCTACCAGTACGCTCGATCGTGGGTTGAGCGGAGCGTTTGTGATCTCGCGGCCGTGTAACCGCCAGAACGCGAACCCGCATAGACTCACCAGCACAACCAACGCTGTGTACCCTCCGGTCCAGATGCGACTCTGCAAGCCCAAAGTAAAGTTCGGCTCTAACAAGACAGGATAGGCGAGCAAGGCAACGAGACTGCCAGCATTCGATGCCGAGTATAAAAAGTAAGGGTCGCGGGCAGATGTAAAGCCCGTGTGGGAGAACCACTTTTGTAACAAGGGGCCATTGCTGGAAACGATAAAGAATGGCAATCCTACGAGTGCTGTAAGACAAGTCAACAGCCAGAATGAGGGGTTGCTATTAGCCGGCACGGAGTTAACCCACGATGGTGACAAACCGATGGGTAAGCTCAAAAACGCCAGCGCCAGCAACAGCAGTTGCAGCATTAGTTGTTGACGGAACGCCAACTTGGAAACAATTAGCGCGTATGCATAGCCGGCAAGGAGAGCCGCTTGGAAGAAGACCATGCATGTGTTCCACACCGCCGGTGTGCCACCGAGCAGCGGTAACAGCATCTTCGCGACCATCGGCTGCACAGAAAAGAGCAATGCCGCGCTAACGAATAACGTTATACCGAATAATAGCGTCAGCGAGATTTCACTTGGCCCAAACTTAGGATTAATAGGATCCTCTCAACTCTCCATTGGTCATGCGCTTAACATTCACAATACTTCGGATACTGCTGACGGCAATCTGATTGTGAAAGGCATTACTCCTAGTGCAAAGCTAAAAAGATAACTTCCGCCACAGTTGCTCGCCAGCGAGCAGTGTTGAACGTGAACAACACGTGCGCGTTGAGGGCTCGCGCCCATTAATTCAAATCTCCATTCTCTATTAAGTGAAGCAAGCACGTTAGTTGCCTGCGAAGCCCGCGACGCGCTCTGCCAGTTCGCGCTGATGGCATAACCGTTGCTCTTATCCGACCCGCACTCGAAATGTTGCCGTGATCGGCAGGAAGCGATCACTCAGGTTCCCTGAGATGACGCCTGCACTTCTAGTGCGATTCTTTTTAGTCCGGGCCCAGTGCGCAAATCCGGGCTAGAACCCAAAAACAATCAGACCAAGGAGCAAACCAAATGAAAACGATTAAGAATTTCTTCAAGGACGAGAGCGGTATGGAAACCCTGGAGTACGCGGTTATCGCCGGTCTCATCGCTGTTGCCGCGGCCATCATTTATGCCAGCAGCGGCACTTGGGCCACCACGATCAAGAACCGGCTTCAGAACGCTGCGGCTCAGAGTTAATTGGCGGCCACTGGCAACAATTGCTTGCAAACCGAGAGGTGGCGGGTGGAACGCTGCAGATCAGCTCAAGCCCGTCAAACTCTTTTTCTTAATCGAGGAGCAGGCCCGATTAACTGACTCGAGACGGAGACAACCAGATGCTTGCTTCTCACACTGTTGCGATCGCTATATTGTTCATACCAAACGCGATCCTGATCACCTATATGGATGTGCGCTACCGCCGTATTCCCAACGCACTCGTGCTGATCACTCTGGTCGGCGGACTTGCGCTTAACACAATCTTCGGCGGTTCACATGGACTGCTTGTGAGCCTGGGAGGCTCCGCACTTGCTTTCGCGCTGATGTTCTTCCTTCACGCCTTTGGAACGTTGGGTGCCGGCGATGTGAAACTCTTCGCCGCCATCGGTGCTGTCTTCGGCAGCTCGCTCGTATTCCCAACCCTCGTGGTGGTTGCGCTCACGGGCGGCGCCTTCGCAATTTGCCAAATGATTTACTCGCGACGTGTGATAACCACGATGTTTGGCGTCTTCCAGTTCTTCTATGGCCTGCTGCCCGGCCAAAGAGTGCCCCGCTTCGAAGTTCCGGACGACCGCAGCTATACACTGCCCTACGCGGTGCCCATCTGTTTCGGCAGCCTTATTACTTTTTTTCTGTTTCGCGCCTGATGCGCTCTTTGGAATTTTACGGCAATTTACTTCGGTAATGGAGAATCAAAGTCATGCGAAATAAACGTCTCATCCTCGCGCTTACTGGAGCGGTGCTCTGCGGACTAGTCGGTGTAATGTTAGTGACCCGCTACCTCGCAAGCGTACAGGCATATACGAGAGACCTCAACAACGTTGTGGTCGCTAAAACAGAAATCCCGCTGGGAGCAAAGATCACAGTGGAGCAACTCGCGCTGGCGCCAATTCCTAACGGTTCCGCTCCTGAGGGAGCGTTCCGAAAAGTCGAAGAGGTAGTCGGTAGAGTAGCAATTACTCCCATCGGGTTACGAGAATCTATTACAAACTTAAAACTGGCGCCAGAAGGAATCGGGGCTGGTCTTTCAGCGGTTATACCTGAAGGCTATCGCGCAATGACCGTAAAGGTCGATGATATTGTTGGCGTTTCCGGTTTCGTAATGCCGGGCTCCTACGTCGACGTTATAGCGGTAATAGTTCCGGTTAACCAAACCAATGCTTCTCAAGGACCGATTTCCAAGATCGTTCTGCAGAACATAAAAGTCCTCGCCAGTGGCGCCAAACTTGATTCTCCTGAAAACCAGCGAGTGCCAAGTGATGTTAAGGCGGTCACCCTTCAAGTCACCCCTGAACAAGCAGAGAAGCTGGTACTTGCTGCCAACGAAGGCAAGTTGCAACTGGTAATGCGAAATTACGGCGATCAGGGAGACTCCCAGACAAACGGCGCCAACAAGGCTTCGCTTCTTAGTGGCGAGAAGGTAAAGCAGGAGCCGGCTCCGCCCAGTGCCAAGGACCCGGAACCGAAACCCGTTCCCGTAGCTAAACCCAGAATCAAGCGCACCGCCGTCGTAGCGCAGCACGAGGCAAAAACTACCGCGCAAGCGGTCTCTCGTAAATCGATTGAGTTAATCGAAGGCTCGAAGCGACGCGACATCGATATACCGTAAAGAACATCAGGTGGGAGTGGGCGGCGGCCGGCCCGTTGGTCGACGAAAACGCCGCACCGCTTTACGACAAAAGGATTCGAAAAAGTAAGGAGCCAATTATCATGCAGCCCCGTTCTTCCATTCGCTTCGCCGTCGTTCTGGCGACAGTTTTGCTTTATGCTTTTCCGCTCTACGCGCAGGACCAGAGCACGAACGCCTCCTTTTCAACTGCGACGAAAGAATCGATCCCTGTCAACGTGCTGGTGGGCCAGTCAAAAGTCATCAGCTTTGACAGCGCGATCGAGCGCTTCTCCGTTTCTAACCCCGATATCGCAGAGGCCGTGCTGGTCTCCTCGAATCAGGTGGTAGTCAACGGCAAGGCCTTTGGCCAGATCAACTTCATTGCCTGGGAGAAAGGCACGGGGCGCTTCGTCGTGTTCGATGTTTATGTGCGCACAAATCTTTCCCTGATCGATTCGCAGATTCGCGCGCTCTTCCCGAAAGATGACATTCGTTTAAGTCAGGCCAATGGATCTGTCGTGATTTCGGGTACTGTCACCGACCCAAGGATAGCGGCTCAGACCGACGCGGTGGTACAGGCGGCGGGTTTTAAAACCGTCAATCTGTTGGAATCGCCGGTTAAGGATCTGAGACAGGTACAGTTGCAGGTTAGGGTTGCCGAAGTCAATCGCAACCGCATGCGCGATCTCGGTTCTTCTTACGCTTACCAGGCCAGTCCGGGTGTGGGCGGCTTTGCAAGTGGTGGCGGGCCAGGGAGTGTTTCCAGCGTCACTAACGGCCTCCTGGGAGGTACATTTAGTGGACTCAATCTTCTGGTCCTGGGTGGCAATATGACGACCATGATCCGCGCGCTGCAGACGCAGGGCGCACTGCGAGCCCTCGCCGAGCCAAACCTGATCGCGATGGACGGTCAGCAAGCGAGCTTCCTCGCTGGCGGTGAGTATCCAGTTCCGATCGTGCAGGGTGGTAACGGCAGCAATACCACGGTCAGCATCGTATTTAAGGAATATGGCGTCCGTCTCAATTTCAAGCCAACCATCATCGACGAAGATCACATTCGCCTGGAGTTGGAGCCGGAAGTGTCGACGCTTGACTTCGCCAACGGTGTGAAGTTTGACGGCTTTGTGATTCCGGGTCTGCGTACTCGACGCGCCCACACGGGCGTTGAACTACGCGATGGCCAGAGCTTTGCACTCGCGGGACTGCTCGACAACAACGAGACCAAGTCGATTTCTAAGGTACCGGGCCTCGGCGACATTCCAATTCTTGGCAATCTGTTCAAGTCAACGCAGTTTCAAAAGAATGAGAGTGAGCTGATGTTTATCGTCACCGCGCAGATGGTTAAGCCCGTCAACCGAGATGACCTGCCGCGCATGCCCAATGTAGAGAGCCTGAAGAAAGGATCGCTTCTCGGCATAGAGCAAAAAGGTACGCAAATAGACGGACCCACTGGTTTCATTCTCAAATCCGGCGCAGCGACCACGGGTCAGTCTGAGACGCCGAATTCAGCGGCACCGTCCGCTCCAAGTAAGGAAGTAACGCCTGTTGTTACACCGACTGGTAGCAAAGCGGCCGTGCCAAGCGTATCGCTTGCGCAACCAACGACTGGAACGACTCAAGACGCGAAGGTCACTCCAAACCCTTAAGGTGTCATTTGAGTCCGACAAGACTTCAGTTTGTTGCTGACCTTAACGTAACTCTTGTTTCAGCCATCAGCAACAAACTGAAGTTTATCGGACATTGAAGGTTTCTCCCTGAAGTGGACCAGAGTAGCCGGGAGGTTTAGTAGATGGCATCAATGAATCAACAGCGAGATGGAATGAGGAGCGGCGAGAGCGGCTCCATCATTATCATGACGGCAATTTTTGCGCTGCTTCTGCTGCTGATGGTCGGACTGTGCCTTGACGTCTCCCGCATATATTTGACGCGCGCCGAACTTCAGAACGCAGCTGATGCGGCGGCTTTGACGGCGGCCCGCGAATTAAACGGAGGTACCGGGGGTATTGACGATGCCGTCACCCAGGCGACTAATGTCATTGCCAACAACCAGGGGCTTCGGGCAAAGACGGCCGTGTCTATCTCAACGATAGAATTCGCCGTTAACCTGAATGATAGTCCTTACCTGAGTGCCGCGGATGCTAAACTGAACGCCTCGAATATTCGCTTCGTCAAAGTTACGACCCAAGCAACTTCGACCAATATTCTCTTTGCATCCAGTGCACTCGGAGCGACGCATTCCGAATCGAGGCAAGCCGTCGCCGGGATGTCGGTGGGACTCAATGGAATCTGCGACTTCTTCCCTGCAGCCATTGCCTACGATGCCAACCTCTCGACCCCCACGGTCGCTGATCCGCCTGCGGTGGGCACGCTCCTGAACCTTAACTTTAACCAGGGAACCGGCAATTCGGCGACTCTCGCTAATGGGGAATACATCATTCTGCAGGTACCCCAGATTAACGGCAACGGCACGGTTGAGACGGCGGAGCTCGCTGCCGGCCTACCCAATTTCTGCAAGAAACTCGGCGATCAAATCGCTATGACGCCGAGTTCGAACCCGAATAATGGACCAAGGAATTCGGGTGATGGAATGAACACGCGTTTCAACGTTTACTCCAACGGCTATGGCAGTTCTCTTGTACCCAGCTCCTTTCCTCCAGACAGCAACATACAGGAAAACATTTCTGCCGCTGATTACGAGAACAGGACGCCGGGCTCCGTGACAGCGCCAAACCCGAACGGCCCCGGCAAAGATGACCGACGCATGCTTGTAGCCCCCGTAATTCTTCCGGGCACCTACCCAGCCTACACCACAAATATACAGTACTGGGGAGTCTTCTTTCTAAGAAGTAAATCCCCGACGCCCAACGGAAACTGCTCCAACACTCCCGGCTGCGGATCGATTCCGGTTGAGTACGTTGGTAAGGCAAACGTCTCCGCCACTGGAGATCCGACTTGCAGTTCAGGCCTGACTACACCGGTTCTTTACAAGTGATGACGAGATGGACGCAATAGATATGTTGGCACACGTTAAATACAGGTTAAGTCGGATACTCAGGCGCGAAGATGGTTCGTCGATAATTGAACTCGCGATAGTATTTCCGATCCTGTTGACCCTGTTCGTGGGAACTGCCGAGTTGGGTCGACTCTTCTACACATATACAACGCTTGCCAAGGCAACGAAGGTCGGAGCGCGTTATCTCTCTACTTCAAGGAATGTTGTTAACGGTACGGCGACCGAAATTGCCACTGCCAAGACCGAGGCACGGAGTCTGGTGGTTTGCGGCTTTAAGGACTGCACGAACCAGACGCCGATCGTCGCCGGCCTGACAACTGCTAATGTGAACATATGCGACAACTTCTCAGTGCCCTGCGTGCCGGTGATTCCTGCCGGACAGGTTAAATACTTTAGGGTAGAGATCACAAACTTCACATACTCGGCGGGAGTATGGAATCTTGCGACAATGACGGGAACAGGAAGTTCAACCTTTTATTTTGCACTAAAGCCGGGCACTGAGATGCGCTACATGCCGTAGCCTCCGGGCGGCCCAGCAACTAATTTTCGATTTTCGACGAATGAAGCGACATACAAAAAACCACTCGGAACGCGGCACGGCAATCGTGGAATTTGCAATTACGGCTGCCTTCTTTCTGATGATGATCATGGCCATCATATCCGGCGGGCACTTATTCTTTACCCACAACGCGCTGGTCGAGTCTACGAGGCGCGGTGCGCGCTACGCCGCAACTCTGGCCAAACCGGCTACCGGATCCTGTGCCAACAATTCGACCACGGTTGACCCCGTTAAGAATATGGTCCTTTATGGCACGCCGACGGCGGGGACGACGACATTGGTCAACAATCTTCAGGCTTCGAATGTGACCGTTTGCTATAGCAGCGACTTCGGCGTGGCGCAAGGTAGCGTTTCCGTCAAGATCGAAAACTATAACTATACCTTCGCAGTGGCAGGAAAAGTCATTAATATGCCCGCCTATAAGACCACGGTCGTGGGCGAGAGCGCGGGTACCGTACCAGGGGTCACCTGTCCGTAGTAGAGCAACACACGCAGACCGATCCATGGGTGAAAGAGTTAATAAGATGCAACCACTGACATTCATAACGCTAAGCAAGAGCGAATCTTCCGACGAACTAAAGGAAGCCCTAGCCGGCAGCGGACGCACACACTTGCTCGCTGATTGCCAAAGCCCAGAGCAGATGCTCGCTGATGTAGTGCGACTGCGACCCTCGGCGGCCGTCATCACAATAGGGTCAGGCAATTCGGAAAAAGAGTTTGGCCTGATCAAGCAGCTTGCGGCAGCATGCCCCGACACGGCTATCATTTGCGCCGCCCGCGACGCGTCACCAGCTCTGATTCTGGGTAGCATGCGTTCCGGGGCACGCGAGTTTATCCAGTTCCCAATTGTCACCGACGAATTCCGGACTGTCATTGACCGCGTTGCAGAGTTTTGCGACCAGGGGGGAGGATCGTCGAAGAATCACGGCCGCATCGTTGCTGTATTCTCCGGCAAGGGCGGCGCAGGAGTTTCATTTTTCGGTACGAATCTGGCTGCGGCGATGGGCGTTCCCACGTTGCTCGTTGACCTCAATCTGCAAGCGGGAGATGCGGCTTCATTTCTCGGGCTCGAGACAAAATACTCGGTTGCCGACTTTGTCAACAATCGCGCGCGCCTTGACGACTCGCTAATGACGAGCCTCGTGACGCCCCACTCAGCGAACCTCACTGTGCTCGCCGCCCCTCTCGAGGCTCATGAGGCAGAGGACATCAAACCCCGGGATGTTTCTGAGATCCTCTATCTCCTGAGGCAAAGGTATGAGTGCGTCGTCCTTGACCTGCCACACACCTTCGATTCCGTGACGGTGGCCGCTCTGGATTTGGCCGACGACATCCTGGTGGTTCTGACTCTGGACATTCCCGGCATTCGCGCCACTAAGCGCGCGCTTAAGGTGTTCGAACGTCTGGATTATCGCCGTGACAAGATCCACATTGTGGTAAACCGCTGGAGCAAGCACATTGATGTGCAGTTGCAAAAGGTCGAGGCCCACCTTGGTGAGCAGCTTATTGGGTTTGTGCCAAACGACTACGGGAAAGTGATGGAATCAATCAATCTGGGCCGACCGCTCGTGCAGGCGGATCCCTCCTCGAAAATAACTGCGGAGATTAAACGCATTGCGGCGCTAGTCTCTGGTAATGGCCACGCCCCTTCGGCACCGCCTCGTAAGAAATTATTGGGAACGATGTTTGGCCGCCAAAGCCCTACTGCAACCCTTGATCTTTCGAAGATGATTAGGGAATCGTCATAGGTGCCGTGGGGGCGTTAATTTCAGAAGAATTTCTATGACTAACTTTTTTCAGAGAGCAAATCAGTAAGTAACACGGGGGAGAATACATGGCGCTTCGAGAGAGATACATTAAAGACACAAACGGGAACACCGCAGCCGCTCCAGCTGAGGATGGAAACCAGATCTTTCAGGACATGAAGGCACGTCTTCATCGCGCGATCGTCTCGCGCGTGGACTTAACCAAGCTCAGCGCGCTGTCCCCGGACCGGGTTCATGGCGAGGTGTCGCGACTGGCTGAGGGTCTGCTGCACGCGGAGAATTTGCCGCTTTCAACCGCGGATCGCGACCGCCTGGTCAGTGAAGTTCACCACGAGCTTTTCGGTCTTGGTCCGCTCGAGCCATTGCTCGCCGATCCAACTATCTCAGACATTCTGGTTAACTCTTACTCCAGTATCTACATCGAGCGGCGCGGGAAACTGGAGAAGACCTCCATCAGTTTTAAAGACGACGAACACTTGAGGCGCGTAATCGAACGCATTGTCTCGACCGTTGGACGTCGCATTGACGAGGCGCAACCGATGGTAGATGCGCGCCTTCCTGACGGCTCTCGCGTCAACGCCATCATTCCGCCACTGGCCCTCGATGGAGCAGTCCTTTCCATCCGGCGCTTCGGTACCGATCCTTTGCGAATGCCCGCACTGATTGAGAACGGTGCACTTACCAAAGAGATCGCCATACTCTTTGAAATGTGTGTGCGGGCTCGCTTGAACATCATTATCTCTGGAGGCACGGGCGCAGGTAAAACTACCCTGTTGAACGCTCTGTCCGCCTTTATTCCGGCCGATGAGCGCATAGTGACCATTGAGGACTCGGCAGAGCTCCAAATGCAACAGCCACACGTGGTGCGTCTCGAGACTCGCCCTCCCAACATTGAAGGCCGCGGCGAGGTCACACAGCGCGATTTGGTTCGCAACACGCTGCGCATGCGCCCCGACCGTATTGTTATTGGCGAGGTCCGTGGTGGCGAGGCGATAGATATGCTTCAGGCTATGAACACCGGTCACGACGGGTCCCTCACCACAATCCATGCCAACACAACCAGAGACGCGCTCGCCCGTCTTGAGACGATGGTCCAAATGACAGGGATGAGACTCTCGGACCGTGCGATGCGCCAACAGATCGCTTCGGCGGTTAATCTTGTCATCCAGGTGGCCCGACTCACCGATGGTACGCGCCGCATCGTTTCGATCTCCGAGATCACCGGCATGGAGGGTGAGACGATCACGATGCAGGAGATCTTCCAGTTCGAACGGACCGGAGTCGATGGTACCGGTAAGGTTATCGGACGTTTCCGCACGACCGGGATTCGCCCGCGTTTTGCCGATAGGCTAAAGCAATATGGCATGCAATTGCCGGCATTCTTTTAGGAGAGGCGCAAAAAATGTTGATTTCTACCACAATATTTCTCTTCTTCCTGTTTCTCACCTACGCGCTTTTCCTGCTGGTATCGCGCAAGTCTGACGCTCGCGATCTGCGCCTTGAGCAACGCGTTGCTGAGGCCTTGCGGGAATCAGATACCGGTTCACTCGATGCCATCCAGATAATCCGTAGTGATTCGATCGGGGGCAACCCCACGATCAACCGCCTATTGTCTTCACTCGATTTCGTGAAGAGACTCGATCGGATGATTAAGCAGGCAGACGTGCAAACAACGGTGAGTCGCTTACTCGGGTTCAGCGTGGTCGCAGGCCTAATGGGAGCGCTGGCGGCTTCCAGCGTTCTAACTTCCATACCGGCAATCGCGTTAGCGATTGCGGCCGGCTCCTTTCCTATTCTGCACGTTGCGTGGAAGCGCAAAAAGCGGTTGCAGACCTTCAACGCACAGCTCCCCGACACGCTCGACCTGCTGAGCCGGTCGCTCGCAGTCGGCCACGCCTTCTCCGAGTCGCTCCATCAGGTCGCCTCCGAGATGCCCGATCCAATCGCCACCGAATTTCGGATCACTTTCGAGGAGCAGAAACTAGGCCTTTCGATCAAAATGGCGCTCGACCGGTTAACTGAGCGCATCCCGCTCCTCGACCTGCGGCTTTGCGTGACGGCAATGCACATTCAGCGGGAAACGGGTGGCAACCTGGCCGAAATTCTCGAGAAGGTGTCGCACACGATTCGCGAGCGCTACAAGATCATGGAAGACTTCCGCACCATGACCACCGCATCTCGCCTCTCGGGCTGGATTCTCTGTGCCCTGCCCTTTGGCATTGTTTTTCTGCTAACAGTCTTCAACCCTGAGTACATGGGCGTGCTGATCCACGACCAACGAGGCCACTATGTAATTGCCTTCGCCATCGTTTGGCAGATGTTCGGCATGTTGTTAATAAGGAAGTTTCTGAGTATTAAAGTTTGAGATCCTGTTCTGTAAGGGATCGTTTGCCCGGCAAGAAGGAATGAATCCATCATGATGATCTTCATTGTCCTCCTAACGTTTAGTTGTATCGCTCTCGGAGTGATGAGTCTTTACTGGTTGGTCGCGCGTCCCACAAGTGTCGTAAACGCCCAACTTGAGAGCGCAGATCCTTCGCTGGCTCTGCTCGAGAATAACCCCTTAACCACAATGACGCGCGCTGCGGAGCCGATCAACCGGATAGTGCCCATCTCGGCAGTTGAAGCGGCCAAACTGCAAAAGCAGTTGCTCCACGCCGGTTACCCTTCCCCCGACGCGGCGATGGCCTTCCGTGCTATCCAGTTATTGTTAATCGTGGCTCTACCGAGCGTGGTGATGACTATTTGCTTCATCCTCGAGGGCTCGCTAAACACTTTTCTGCTACTGGGCGTGCTGGCAGCCGCAATTGGCTTCTACGTGCCCCGTTTAGTTCTCCGTAGCAAGATCACGAATCGGCAGCAACGGATCACTTGGGGACTTGCCGACGCGTTGGATTTGATGGTCATTGCGGTGGAAGCCGGGTTGGGATTAAACGCCGCGCTCAATCGTGTCGGTGAAGAATTAAAGGACGTTCACCCCGATATGCATCACGAATTTGATCTAGTCAATCTGGAAATCCGCCTCGGACGGAGCCGCGAAGAGGCATTGCGTAATCTGACCGAGAGAACCGGAGTCGATGATATTCGGAGCTTTGTAGCACTGCTGATACAGGCTGACCGTTTCGGTTCGTCAATTGGCAAGGCTGTGCGAGTGTTTGCCGATTCGCTGAGAACCAAGCGCCGCCAGCGTGCCGAGCAGGCGTCCGCCAAGGCTGCGTTGAAGCTACTCATTCCCCTGACGGTCTTTCTGTTTCCCGTGATCATTGCCATGATTCTTGCACCTTCCGCCCTTAATCTGTTTGATCTGTTCTCTAAATAGGGAAGCGACGTAAAGGAGACTTTTTTATGATGAAGCGCACACTGATAGTTTTGTCACTGACGATGGCTATGGTTGCGGCTGCCGAGCCCCTTAGAAAAGTCCACGGCACTCTTATGACTAAGGCTGAATTGGCAATGAACTCAGCGGATGCTGCCGCTCCAGGCAATATTCAAGCGCAGGAAGGACGAGGTAATAGCTTCCTTACTGCTCTCAAGGCGCCGTTCAAAGCGATCGGGAGCTTATTTGGTCGTGGCAAGAAAAACGCTCACAAACTTGAACGTATCTCAGAAAAGGACATAAAGAAATTCCAGAGCGCTCCGTCCGATCAAGTTAAGGACGCTACAGACTCAACGGGAAACCGGCAGGGCAATTCGTCGGAGGTAGGCGCCGATAATCACCTCGAGAAAGGTCGTGCCCTGCTCGACGCGGGACAACTAAACGAAGCAATTACCGAACTCTCGCTCGCCACCTCAATCGATGCGAAATCTGCGGAGGCGTATAACCTTCTGGGCATCGCATATAAGAATAAGGGCCTCACGCAGATGGCCCGAAGCTCATTTGAAAGTGCCCTAAAGATATCGAAGAACGATGCGCAAACCTTAAACAACCTTGGCTACCTGCTTTACAGTATGAGCGATTTTCGCGGCGCTCTTGAGCCTCTCAAGAAAGCGGCGCGCCTGGCGCCAAAGGATTCGCGAATTCTCAATAATCTGGCGATGACCCAGTCACAGTTAGGAAAGTTTGACGACGCGGCCAAAAACTTTATCCGTGCCGGTGGCGAGATTAACGGTCGACTTAATACAGCAAGACGACTCGAAGTGGCAGGCCGCACTGAAGAAGCTCTGAAGAATTACGAGGCTGCAAGGAAGAGGGCTGAAGCGGAGGAGAGAGCAAATCCAGCTGGTCAATCGATCACGGTGTTAATGGAAATTAAGAACGGACGGGTGATCTTTGCCTCTGTCCCAAACCATAGGCCGGGCATGGAAGCCTACGAAGCATCCGCTCTTCGGCTCGCACGTCAACGCCGTTACGCGGCCGACAAGAATGGACAGGAGTCGGTAGTGGTACATGTAAGTCCAATGCTGGCTTCCTAGGTCAAGGGCCCTGCCCTAATTTGAGATTGTTTTAGTGCATTCTCCGTGTCCTCCGTGCCTCCGTGGTTGATAAAGGTGCCGAAAACCATTTCACCAAGAAGACACTGAGAACACGGAGAACCCAGTGGGACGTGAAATTAGGACACCACCGACCTGAGGGTAGGCGGAACTGAAGTCCTTAACCAAAATAACGCGGGAGAAACAATGGGCAATCTGAGCTTCCTAACACGCGCGGAGATCGAGAGTCTTGGTCCTCCCACACCTGAAGAGTTGGACGAGATCGGTGTTTCACCGGCCTTTCTTCGCGACCTCACTCTCAAGCACGTCTCCTCACTCGCCGATCCCACGACAGCCTCCGTCGCCGCAAAACTTCATCTGCCGCTCGCGCTAACGGATGAGTTGCTCTATGAACTCTACCGGGAAAAACTCATTGAGATTCGCCTCCAGAGCGCGGTCGGCATCACGCGATATGCGATGCTCGATCACGGCTGGGAGCGCGTCCTGCGCTTGCAAACTCAATGCGGCTATGCCGGGCCGGCGCCTGTAACACTCGACGACTATAGCCACATGATGCGACTTCAGGCTGCTCCAGCGCGGCCTGCTTCCATCGAAGCGGTACGCCATGCGTTTCGTGATTTGGTGCTGCCCGAGTCGCTGATTCAGACACTCGGTTGCGCCATCAACTCGCGCTCCTCAATCTTCTTGACGGGACTCCCGGGCACTGGCAAGACAGCCGTTTCCGAGCGACTTAACAGCCCACTTTTAGGCACACTCTGGATTCCTTATGCCATTGAAATTGATGGCCAGATTATTCGCGTCTACGATACTCACTGTCACCGGCTCATTTCCGCGATTCCAACATCGGGCGAATACGATCATCGCTGGATCCAAATAGAACGACCGATGGTCATGGTTGGTGGTGAGCTCACGCTGGAGAATACCGACCTCGTGTGGTCTGAGTCCTCGCGGTATTACGAAGCTCCCTTTCAGTTGAAGTCAAACGGCGGGACGTTAATCATTGACGAGCTTGGCCGCCAACGCGTGTCCTGTAAGGATCTTCTGAATCGCTGGATTCTCCCGCTCGAAAAACGAATTGATTTTCTTACCCTGCACAGCGGGAAAAAATTCGAAGTGCCCTTTGAACAACTCGTGGTCTTTTCGACCAATCTCGAAGAGACAGAATTTGTTGACGATGCTTTCCTGCGACGCATGGGTTATCGCGCTCGCTTAGAGTTACCATCGCCCGCCGCTTACGGGGAAATCTTCCGTAGAGCCGGCCTCGCGCGCGGTCTGAGAGTAGATGAATCGTGCGTGGAATATCTGCTCCAGAAGTATGGCGCCGAACGGCGACAAATGAAGAGCTGCGAACCGCGCGATCTATTAAATCGCATCACCGACATCTGCTTGTTCGAAGGACGTCCCATGCAACTCAACCAGAAGCTTATCGATGCTGCCTGGGGAAATTATTTTGGTACGGCCCACGATTTTGATTCTTACCCGGAGCCGATTGTCCGGGCGCATGCCGGCGCAGTGTGAAATCGGGTAGTGTCCTATTTCACGTGCCACGGGGTTCTCAGTGTTCTCCGTGTCTCCGTGGTGAAATGGTTTTTCGGCGCTTTTATCACCACGGAGACACGGAGAACACTGAGAATGCACTAAGACAATCTCAAATTAGGGCACTACTTGAAATCGCCCTAACGGGCGGGAAAAAAGAAATCATTTATCATTTATCATTTCAGATTTTTTCATTTGGCCATTTGCGATCGCTCGCGACTTACTACTTGCTTGCCGGCAAATGACAAAATGAAAAATCTGAAATGATAAATGATTGCGGCGTTGCTGATTTGAATAGCGTTAATGTCTAAAAAGTATTGTTCACGACTTATCACTTGCATTGCTCTGATTCTGTTATGTGCATCAGGTAGCCTCTTGCTCGCGCAACGAAGAGTCTCAGTCAGCGGACACGCAAAAAACTCCAGGGGGGACTCGAAAAACTCAAAGGGTCACTCAAGAAACACCCTTCCTACCGCGCCCGCTTCATCCAACCCCGCTGCGTCCAATTCAACTGCACAAAATGCGACGGCGCAAAAAGGTGAACCTGTCGGCAAGCGAATCATATTTGCCGATGGCGCCACACTGGATGTCGACGACTCGTGGAAGCAGGGCGACACCGTCTGGTACCGGCTCAACGGCACGTCGCAAAGTTTGGATCGCCAGATCCGCAGTATAGAAATCCGTTTCAAGGAAGCGGCGACACCAAACAAGTTGACTGCCGCGCCAAAAACCGCTGTGACTAAAGCCCCGCCGGCGGCCGCCGCAATAACATGGATCTATCTCAATGACGGCGCTCGTTTGCGCGTGGACGAAGTCAGAGAAGTCGCCGACGGCGCCTGGTATAACCGCGGTAAGCTCACCATATTCCTGGATAAGGAACGAATCGCCCGTATCGAACGTGAACAGCCTGCCGGTCCTGGTGATGACTGGAAGGAACGTGGCTGGTCTTCAGGTAGCGCGTCGATCGATCAACTCATCCGGCAGAACGGTACGCACTTCAGTGTCGATCCCTACCTTGTATTCCTTGTCATCGAGCAGGAATCTCACTTTCATCCGTCCGTAGTTAGTCCTAAAGGCGCCCGCGGTCTGATGCAATTAATGCCTGGAACCGCACGCCGCTTTGGCGTTTCTCGCCCTTTTGACCCCGCGGACAACATCCGTGGCGGGACGCAATATCTTAAGGAATTGTTGACCATGTTCGGCGGACGGGTAGATCTGGCGCTGGCGAGTTATAATGCCGGAGAAGGTCGGGTGCTCGATTATGGTAACCGGGTCCCCCCTTTCAAAGAGACTCGAGACTACGTCAAGCGCATTAGCGCACGCTACCGGCATCATGTCGATCCAGAGGTGACCGGCCCCGTCGTTACGACGCCCCGACCCCGGTAGCAGGAGAGGAAACATCATGAAACGTTTTCTGTTCCAACATACTCCCCTCCTCCTTGTATTAATTGTTCTGAGTTGCAGCTACGTGTGGGCTCAATCCGCCGACAGTACGCCACTGACAAATGCCGCCGTAGTCAAACTCGCTAAGGCTGGGTTCAAAGAGAAAACTATTATCACGATTATCGCTTCGCGCCCGGCCCGGTTCGATCTATCGACTGACCGAATGATCGAACTGAAAAAAACGGGGCTAAGCGAAAAGATCATCCTCGCGATGATGGCTCGTCAGGAAGGGGCCGACATCGACGACACTTCATTTGGTGATGACGGGTTTTTTAACAGTCGAGCCGACAGCCCGGATAAAGATCCTGCCAAATCCGAAAAGGGTAACGACGGCAGCAGTATGGATATTTTCGGATCCAGCGGCGGCTCTAAGGGTTCAGTCAGGTCACGCGGAAGAAATGGTTCTGCCTCGAACGACATAGTGACTACCGGCTCGGCCACAGTGCGTATTTTGAGACCACCCACTGAAGCGGGCGGTGCGCCACCCAAGCTTGAAAAGACACCCTCACTAACAAACGACTCTGTTGTCGAACTCATCGAGGCGGGCTTTTCCGAAGGCACCATCATCCGCCGTATCGAGCAATCGCCGGTGGCCTTCGATCTCGCTCCGGAAAAGCTGGCGGAACTCCGCAAGCATCGCGTCACCGAAAAAATCATGGCCGCTATGAAGGCTGCCATGGGAGTTGATGCCAACGTCGGCAATGCCGCATCCCCTGCTAATGGCACGACCAAGCAGTAAATACTTCTCCTTACTCCTGATTCCCCTGATCCTGTCTGTTCTTTTGGCAGGAGTCTCACCTCTGTCCGATTCATGCGCTCCCGCTTTGATTGTCGCTTCAGCCCAGAAGAGTACCTCCCAAACACAACGTCGAAAAGCAAATGCGCAACCGACACCCACACCTGCAACACTTGAAACACTCGGCGCGCCTCCACCCGTTCCTAAACTAAAGCAGAAGCCGGAACCGCAAAAGCCGGAACCGGAGATTGCACCTGGCGAGGTAATCTCCGTGCAAACCACGGAGGTGCTGTTGCCGGTGACCGTCCGCGATTACAGCGGGCATTTAGTGAACGATCTTACTCGCAAAGATTTTCGTGTGTTTGAAAATGGTAATGAACAACCATTAAATGATCTGGCGCTCAGACAGGTGCCCGTAGATGCAGTGCTGCTGGTCGACGCTTCGTCTTCAGTGGCAAGTTTTCTCGACGACTTTCGCCATGCCGCGGAAGGTTTTGCAGCCAAGCTCGCGGCAAACGATCGGATCAGTTTGATCAAATTCGACGATCGGGTTGAATTGCTCCAGGACTGGACTCAAAGTCGCTTCCAATTGCGACGCGCGTTGAGTCGCATCGAACCGGGAATGTTTACTCGTTTCAACGATGCCTTAATGCTTGCGGCGACGGATCAGTTTGGCAAAAGCAAATCGCGGCATGCTGCAATTGTACTGAGCGATGGCATTGACAGTGGCAGAGGTGCTGCGACTCTGGAAGCTGCGGTTCAAGCATTGCTGAAGGCGCAAGTCACAGTCTACATCGTGAGCAACACAGAAATATCTCGCGCGACAAAGAAGGCCGAACTCGACCAGCTGATGGATGGATCATCAGCCTCCCTTCGCTTCAATCAACTCCGCATAGACGATCTGCGTGAAGGGCTGAGAGTCTTGGACCAAAGTGAAGAAAACCTTGCGCAGCTCGCCGCCGCCACGGGTGGGCGTCTTTACAAACCGAAGGGGTTTGATGCACTCGATTCGATTTACGCCGAAGTAGCCGAAGAACTGCTTCATCAATACGCGCTCTATTACACGCCAATAAATAGGAGTCGCGATGGAGGCTTTCGGCGGGTTCAAGTGCAAATGACAAACCCATCCTACCAGGCTACAACCCGCGTCGGTTACTTTGCGCCCAAGAGTTAGAAGTCACTCAGGTGTCACTCAGGCCAGGGTCCCATAAGGTCAGTACCAACGCGCGGTAGAAGCTGTGAAAAATTAGATCGATCCCGGATATGACACAAGCTTAGAAGATTTGCAGGTTGGGAAGGGGGCAGTCGAAAGGTTCAAGGTGCGATAAATTCAACGCGCCCCCCGCCTCAACTTGTGAAAGTCAGTCGAGTGAGGAAGGACACCAAAATGATCGCAACTTCAATACAGTACCGCGAGCGAAGCGACCGGATGCCGGCATTCAACCACCGTTTCAAGAGTTCTTGCGATTATTGAGTGCCGGCATCCGGTCGCTTCGCTCGCGGTACTGTATTGGGTGGCGACACCAATCGCATAATTCATGTTCAATCGCCAAGTTTCTACGCACTCGCTGGAAGTTGGTGGATGGTTCAGGTCTAGCCTACAAGAGATAGGCTTTCGAAGTTTAAGAATCATAGCTTTGGAAGAGACTGTGTGAGAACTCAAATTGATCAGGTTCAAAGCACTCATTACAGTACCGCGAGCGAAGCGACCGGATGCGGCCATTCGACTCTCGCGTTGCTCTAATTACATCGGTTTGAGGTTGAATGTCGGCATCCGGTCGCTCCGCTCGCGGTACTGTATTGGGTGCTATTCCGACGCTCGTTATTTGAACGCCGAGTTCTAACACACTCTCGGGAGTTGGTGAATTATTCAGATCCAGCCTCTAAAACAAGACTGGCCGAGCGCAAATAAGGGAGACCACAGTTTCATGGACCTGCTACGTGAACGGGTTGGATCTGAGAGAGATAGGCTAAACGGAAGAGACTGTGTGAGAACTCAAATTGATCAGGTTCAAAGCACTCATTACAGTACCGCGAGCGAAGCGACCGGATGCGGCCATTCAACTCTCGCGTTGCTCTAATTACACCGGTTTGAGGTCGAATGGCGGCATCCGGTCGCTCAGCTCGCGGTACTGTATTGGGTGCTAATGTAATGAGTAGCAACTTAACCAGCACCAATCATTCCAGCGCTGGCGTTTTGTCAGAGCAATGGATAGATCTGCGTCTTGTGTCGGCGACGCGTTTGATGCTGGCCACCTCTGCTCTCGTAGTTATTCTGATCGAGCCTTCGGACTCAAATCGGTATCTCGCCCTCACTTATACGGCATTCATGTACACGCTTTACAGTGCGGTCTTTTGCGTCCTTGCTATAAAGCGCAGTCGCCTTGTCCCGTTGGGGATCATGCACTGGCTTGATATGGCCTGGTATCTCGCGCTGGTGGCCCTTAGCAATGGCGCCAACAGTATTTTTTTCAATTACTTCTTCTTTGCGATCCTCGTCGCTTCCTTTGGCTGGGGTTATAACGCCGGGTTGCAGTTGACTCTAGTCTCCGCGTTTCTTTTCACCATTGTGGGTTTGTTGACTGCTCCTTCCGGACCCGAATTTCAGTTAGACCGTCTTTTTCTGCGTCCTATTCTGTTGTTGATTCTCGGTTACATGATTTCGCGTTGGGGCGGATTCAAGATTAACCTGAGAAACCGTCTGCAACTGCTGAAAGACGCGACGATCTTTTCCAACCCTCGCTTCGGAATCGACCGGACGATCAATGCCATCCTCGAAAGCCTGCGAGCCTTCTACGATGCCGATGCCTGTTTGCTGGTAATTCTCGCTAACACGGCGGACGGCAAGTCGTATCAGTTGTATCGAGTGGTTCGCGGTGTACACGCCACGGGAGCATCGCCTCCGGAGATCGACGCAGACCTTGCTCAACTTTTTCTGCTGCCTTCTCAGAATGATGCAGTGATCTACCGCCAGGACGGCCGCAGAAAAACGGTTCTTTTTGACGTTAAGACGCACGAGATCTCAACTGGTGATCCGGCGACGAGTGCCAAAGTCGCAGGCGCTCTGGAGACCAAAGCTTATTTGTCGGTTCCCATCTTTAACCGACTGCTACCGGTGGGCCGGCTTTACGTAATCGGCGGCACCCAACGGTTCGATAACTCGGCCATGGATTTTGTGCTGCAGTTGATGGACCACGTTACGCCGCTGATTGAAAACATCCGGCTCGTCGATAACCTCGCCTCCGATGCCGCTGAGCGGGAACGACGACGCATTGCTCGCGACATTCACGACAGCGTCATTCAACCTTACCTCGGCCTGCAGCTTGGTATCGCCGCTCTCGCTCAGAAACTCGAAGCCGGCAATACGACAGTGCTAAAAGACGTCAAGGAATTGTTGGACCTCACCAATCAGGAATTGTCTGAAATGCGGCGCTACGTGTGGGGATTGCGAACGGTCGAGGAGCGACAAGACGTTCTCTTGCCCGCAATTCAGCGCTATGCCGCAAGGTTTTCCTCTGCTACAGGTATCAATGTGGAGGTCGAAGCGCACGGGAAAGTCTCCGTCAACGATCGTCTGGCAGCGGAGCTATTTCAGATTGTGACGGAGGGCCTCAGCAATGTACGTCGCCATGCGCTATGCGATGATGCCCGGGTGGATATCACCTGCAACGAAGGCACCTTGTTGCTGCAGATAAAGAACCGGCGTCCCCCCGGCAGTGGTACCCTTAATTTGGGCAACGACTATAATAATGAGGGCCAGATATCGTTCACCCCTTATTCAATTGCCGAGCGCGCTGCGTTGCTCGGCGGCGAAACCAGTGTGTCGGTAGATGAGAACAACTACACTGTCGTAAGCGTGGGGATTCCGCTTTAGATCAGTTGTAAATCCCGTTATCCTTTCGAGTGTTTATGGCCAAACCAATTCGCACCATGATTGTCGACGATCACGCGGTGATCCGTGCGGGCTTGCGTATGCTTATAGAGCACGACAAAACCATGGCCGTCGTGGCGATGGCCGGAAACTGCGCGGAGGCGCTCGAGCGAGCGGGGAGCGAACGGCCCGACATAATCATTCTCGATCTCGTGCTCGGTGATGACGACGGCCTTGCGTTCCTTCCGGCACTACGTGAAAAGAGTCCGAACTCGCGCGTGCTGGTATTGACGGGCGTGCAAAATCCTGACTCGCATCGAACGGCCATTCGCCGTGGCGCGATGGGCATCGTCCTCAAAGAACACGCAGCCGAGTTGCTTTTGAAGGCGATTAAGAAAGTTTCGGAAGGCGAGGTATGGATCGACCGCTCGATGATGGGCAGCATGATTCAGGAGTTTAGCAAGCCCACGCAGGCTCATCCGGAGGAAGCAAAGATCGATAGCCTCACTCTGCGAGAACGAGAAGTAATCAAGCTGGTTGGCGAAGGATTGAAAAACAAGCAGATTGCCGAACGGTTGTATATCAGCGAAACCACCGTGACCCATCATCTCAGCTCAGTGTTTTCGAAACTGGACGTCTCCGACCGCCTCGAACTGATCATTTACGCTTTTCGCCACGGCCTCGCCAAAATGCCAAAGTAGTTCCCGAAGTAGCTTCACAATACCGAAGTAGCTTCAATACCGCGAATAAGCAAACCGATGCCACGGCCTTGCGCCGTGGAGCCTCACGCTTGCGGCTACACAAAGAAGCCGCTGACTTCCTGGGATGCCACGGCCTTGCGCCGTGGAGTCTCACGCTCGCCACTACAAAAAACCTCCACTGATCTTTCTGAGATGCCACGGCCTTGCGCCGTGGAGTCTCACGCTCGCGGCTAAAAAAACCTCCACTGATCTTTCTGAGATGCCACGGCCTTGCGCCGTGGAGTCTCACGCTCGCTACTACAAAAAACCTCCACTGATCTTTCTAAGATGCCACGGCCTTGCGCCGTGGAGCCTCACGCTTGCGGCTGCGCAAAGAAACCGCTGACTTCCTGAGATGCCACGGCCTTGCGCCGTGGAGTCTCACGCTTGCGGCTACACAAAGAAGCCGCTGACTTCCTGAGATGCCACGGCCTTGCGCCGTGGAGTCTCACGCTCGCTACTACAAAAAACCTCCACTGATCTTTCTAAGATGCCACGGCCTTGCGCCGTGGAGTCTCACGCTCGCCGCTACAAAGAACCTCCACTGATCTTTCTGAGATGCCACGGCCTTGCGCCGTGGAGTCTCATGCTCGCCGCTACAAAAAACCTCCACTGATCTTTCTGAGATGCCACGGCCTTGCGCCGTGGAGTCTCACGCTCGCCGCTACAAAAACAACCCCACGCAAAAATCTCTCAGATGCCACGGCCTTGCGCCGTGGAGTCTCACGCTCGCCGCTACAAAGAAAACGCCACCGAACTTGACGTTCCTTGTAGCGGCGAACGTGAACCTCCACGGCGCAAGGCCGTGGCATCCGCAATCCCGCGAGACCTTCCTTGTAGCGGCGAGCGTGAACCGCCACGGCGCAAGGCCGTGGCATCAGCAATCCCTTCGGGACCCATTTTTAGCCGCGAACGTGAACCGCCACGGCGCAAGGCCGTGGCATCCGCAAAACCCTGCGAGACGTTCTTTGTAGCGGCGAGCGTGAACCGCCACGGCGCAAGGCCGTGGCATCCGCAATCCCTTCGGGACCCATTTTTAGCCGCGAACGTGAAGCTCCACGGCGCAAGGCCGTGGCATCCGCAATCCCTTCGGGACCCATTTTTAGCCGCGAACGTGAACCTCCACGGCGCAAGGCCGTGGCATCCGTAATCCCCCGCGGGACGTTCTTTGTAGCGGCGAACGTGAACCTCCACGGCGCAAGGCCGTGGCATCCGCAACCCCCCGCGAGACCTTCCTTGTAGCGGCGAACGTGAACCTCCACGGCGCAAGGCCGTGGCATCCGCAATCCCCCGCGAGACGCTCTTTGTAGCCGCGAGCGTGAACCTCCACGGCGCAAGGCCGTGGCATCCGCAATCCCCCGCGAGACGCTCTTTGTAGCAGCGAGCGTGAACCTCCACGGCGCAAGGCCCGTGGCATCCGCAACCCCCCCTGCCATAGCGACTGAGAGGCCTCGATCCTTGGAGGATCCCGGAACATTCCAGATCCCAGACAGCCTGGCAGAATCCTGCCATCTGACACCCCCTCTAAAAACTGCAGAATCCTGCCATGTAAATCGGCATTCTCCTCCGTTGTGGCAATTTCGCAAGATAACTATTATCCAAAGTACTAAAAGCCCAAAGGTATTCAGCTAGTACCCAGATCATGCAAGCGAACGCTGAGTAACAAGCCAATTGCGCTTTGGAGCAGCATCTCCAAATTAGTTAATCGGCGTTTTTGCTAACGATCACTGAATATTTTTTCTCCGATTCACACTCCCGCGAGTCGCCTATGCTGAGCGGGTATGAATCCTGAAAAGTTGACAACGTATACAAGTTACGTTCGCCTCGGTACTTAATGGTTGTCGCCCGATGGGGCTGAATTGCCGGAGCCAGGCATTGCTCCGCCGCTGTCCGGCAACAAGGCCCTCCACAACCTGAGAGTCATCGAGCCGCTGGCAGTAACGTGCCTGTTGGGTTGATTTCACTCAAAACTGAGTGCGTTTCCCGACATGCCCCAGAAAACGTTGCTGCCGGTGGCTCGGTGTCTCAACTTTATGGTTTGAATAGTTGGAATGGTTTGAGCCTGTCCCCGATTAGCGCTCTTCGCACCAATCCATTTGTAGTGAACGATCGAAAGACTTGCACGAACACGGGTGAACACATTGTCTTTCCAGTGAACAAAGGAGCTTAGAAATGTCCCACTTAATAGATCTGCGCAAAATCGCAGTTTCCCTCGCGATGTTTGCAGTTGTAGCTGTAGGTTCCGCCACAGCCGCACGAGCAGATACAGTAACTTTATCGCTGACGAATGCAAATTTCGGCGGCTTTCCCAGTCCCTACGCAAGCGTTCTCGTAAACCGTTTGAGCCCGACGACAGCAACTCTTACCTTCACCGCCAATGAGACTCATCCCGGTTTGACGTATTTGTTTGGCGGTCAGGGCGCAGTAGCGGCCAATTTCAATGGCCCGGTTACGTTGACCGGCCCCATCATCGCAGATCTATCTCTCGGCGGTGTCAATGGCCTGTCAGCCGCCGGCGCCGGCAACGAGGATGGATTTGGAAGTTTCAATTTCACCATCGACAACACCGACGGGTTCGGAAATGCGGTAGCGGGAGTGACCTTCAGCGTAACTTTGACCACCGGCACATGGGCCAGCGCGGCGAACGTGCTTACGCCAAACGCCAATGGCAACTTGGTAGCGGCTCACCTCTATATTTGCGGTAGCGTCCCATGTGATAGAGCGAACCCTGCCTTGCTAACTGGTTACGTAACAAACGGGCCGAACCCGCCTGTTCCGGAACCAGCGAGTATGCTTCTGTTAGGAACCGGATTAGTTGGACTTGCGGCAGGCCTGCGCAGACGGTTCAAGAAGTAACGACAATTTCGGTCTCGAGCGAGTGCAGGTGTGAAGAGGGTGCGGCCTATTTCATACGCGCAGCGCGGCCAGACATCTTCGCTATTCAGGTTGAGAGACGAGAGATAGTGGCCGTACAGGTGAAGTGTGTGAAGTCTTGCCTGTTTGCAGTTTGGTGAGTTTTGCAGTGGCGAAGAACAGGTCTGCCCAACGGCGATTACAATCTCGGTTAAGTGCGGATCGCGGATATGAGTACTTATCAAACTCCTGCTGTTTGTCCCCCCATAAAGGACCAACTTCCCACTTGCGGCTTACCCCAAACTCCCTTTAGGGGAGGTGTGGAATCGGAAGGTGCGGCATTTACCAAGCTCCACCTCAGTAACTTAAAGACCGTCTCCGGTCGGTTGACACGGTTTCTGTTGGGGCGGAAGAAGCTAGTGCCAAAGGATACGGCCATTCACCATCTGCTGGTTGTTGACGACGAGGAGTCGATTCGTTTTTCCATGAGCGAATACTTCTCGCAGCACGGGTTCATGGTAGACACAGCACGTGAATTGGAGGAAGCGGCACGACTCATTGAAACCACCACCTATCAGGTTGTGATTCAGGATCTGCGCCTGGGCTTCACTCGCGACTCGGACGGTCTGGACATTATCAAACTGATCCATCAACGCCAGCCGGAGACACGAATCGTAGTTCTCACCTCATACGGCTCCGAGGAAGTAGAAGTTGAAGCACGGCGTTCCGGCGCCGATGCCTTTCTGCACAAGCCAAAACCACTCTCCCAGGTTGCTCAGGTAGTCCAGGGACTGGTTGAATCACCGCGAAAAAAAGCAGCCCCCTCTTCCTAGGATCTTCTCTCAGGACTTCATTCAGCTCTCAAGTCCCGGAAATCTCTCAACTCCCCGAGCCTCTCAGGTCTGGAAGGTGGACCCGAATCATTTATCATTATTTATCATCTATCATTTTTCATTGCTCATTTTTTCATTTATGGCCTGAGAACTAAGGTCAGAACCAGCTCGCGGGTACCGGGTGGGTCCGTGCGCCTGGAGATCGCGCCATGCTTACTTACCCGCTACCAGCGGGTGGGTAGAAACTTGGCGATTGAGCGTGAATTA
>Ga0070708_100000200_pt1 | contig 43782 bp, 36 predicted proteins | sample KBSK5503metaG_FD_65469 | JGI IMG/M metagenome (GOLD analysis project Ga0070708, IMG submission 65469) | Corn, switchgrass and miscanthus rhizosphere microbial communities from Kellogg Biological Station, Michigan, USA - KBS K5-50-3 metaG | ecosystem: Host-associated > Plants > Roots >... | reverse complement strand
GTTCATAATCCTCATAAAGATCTGCGTAGAGAGATTCCGCTTGTCCCAAAGAGCTGACTATATCGCGAAAAGCGGCGGCCTCGGCACTCTTTCTCACCTCTGCGCCAAAATATTCAGTGGCGGTTCGGGGCATATCTCCGACGCGGACTTCTGCCCAATCATGAAGTAAAGCCAACCGCAGAACTTTCTCCACATTCACGACCACGCCCTGCTGCAGCAACTCATCAGCCAACAACATCGCCGTGACTCCCACGCCGAATGAGTGCGCCGCTACTGATTCAGTTCCGTTGGGAAGACCACGCAAGATCCAGCCCGTGCGATCAAGTCGCTTCAGTCGCTGTAGCTCAACCAAAATTGGAACCATGTTCGACATCAATATTCAGCGTCAAATCTATCAAGACATGGTCTACAATTCGATCGTGTCGGGGAAGAAAGAGACAACATAGATAGCTGGAAGGGATTATGGGGCTACTTTTAGCGGCAACTGTCATGCTCACAACCACAACCTATTTCCATGACGCGCGATTTCTCAGCATTCTCGCAATACTCGCTGCAATACTTGCTATCTTTCTCTGGCGGACAATCGCACGCCGGATGAGCGCACTTATTCTCCTTGTTCTCGGCCATGTTAATACCCCGCTTTCTAATGAGCTTCGTCACTATTTCATGCTAAGACCGGCGGGCGCGAGGGTCAAGCTTGCTGCCGCAGAATTAGAACTACGGCGCGCGAACAATGATTGTACGCTGCTTGTCTCCCAAGCTTAGGATCATCGGCTTATCTAACTGTATAGGATGCTGCTCACCGTCGACACTGATAATGAAGTTGGTGGCAGCACTCGCTCCGGAAGAGGACGGAATTGGGATTGCTCCAGGGACAACTCGAGGAAGTAAGTTGGTGGCCACAATGCGCCAGCTAACGGGACTACAACGAATGCGAATTCCCGGAGTGTCAGACTCAAACGACTCGTTAACTGAAAGAGCATCGGCTTTGAATATTCCTTCACCACAACGCACACCGGCCCCATCGTAAAAAGTAGCCAGACCGGACACAAAGGCATAGGAGATAGCGCTGGAATTCCTAACGACAACGCGAATATTGGTTACGGGTGTGTCGGACGAACCATTAAGCACAGTCGTGTTTAACGTCGCTTCCAGCGCCGAGGCGCCATTTGCGTCGAAAGCTATGGCCTTCTCCGTCAACGGAACACTCTTTTCCGCTGAACTCTTTGCGGCCTGTTGAGCTGTGGCGCATAAAGCTGTTGACAATACAATCGCACAAAGAGCGAGTTTTCTCATTTGGGTTTTCTCCTATTAGCGCTTCTTAGCGCTTCAAATATGGCTCGGGATTCTAGAGCTACCCTGTTCAGGAATCAATGTGCTCAAGAAATCACCTGTACATTCCGGGATTAATCGCGTGTAAATGCGTACATCAACTGGTCGATAGTTTGCCCATCCTTGGTAACGCTCATTCTTAGCCGTCCTTCAAACAGGTAGCCGGCTTTCTCGAGGACGCGCGCGGAGGCCTGATTCCACTCAAAAACATGAGCGTAGAGCCGACAGAGATCATACTCGGCAAAGGCATGTTCGGTAACAGCTTTCAGGGCTTCGGTCGCTATTCCTTGTCCCCAATATTCTTCACCCAGCCAGTAGCCAATTTCGGCTGAACGATACGCGACGTCTTGTTGCAAAGTGAATCCGATCCCACCAACCGCTTCGTCATCTACGACGATTGCAAAATTAGTTTCAGGTCTGTGCTCACTAACACTCTGTAACCAGCTGCGCGCGTCGGCAAAAGTATAGGGATGAGGAAACCGGTCCCGCAGATTGATCCAGACCTTTCTGTTGTTGGCATGATGAACAATTGAAGCGAGATCTTTCCAGTTCCAACTCCTTATGTTGCATGTAGTCAAAGCTATTTCCATCACCATTTCTTTCCAGAAAGCCTGGTTATGACAAAACCCGAGGTAAGAAGGCGGCACCGCGCGGCATAATGTAACCGTCGACATCTTGTGGCGCCTGATCAAAGGCATCGGAAAAGTTGCGGAATGGAATCATTCGCATTCGCCTGACTTCTTCGTCCGGCAGTTTTGAGACTAAACAGACTCGGTAGCGCTCAGTCTTAGTCAGCAAAGACCATGCTGTTTGACCATTCACTTCGTATGTCATGCGGAGGCGGTTCTCAAGCGCATGAGAATCCGGAGCATCGAACCATTTCGCGAAGTCGGGACGACCAAGGCCATCACGACACTCTGCAAGCAGAATGATAGTTCCTCCGGTGTTACACACGTGCGCGGCCATATCCAGTGCTTTGTGTGCCTGGATCAGATTGATGTCATAGGGTGAACCGCCGCAACTGACAAACACCAGGTCGCGCTTTGAAGGAACATTAACCGAGTGACTAGCTAGATAGGCATCGCAGCCTGAGCGGTGGGCCAGCCGCCAGTCGCCGCAGGTTACACTGGTAGCGCGTCCTCTTGGATCGACCACCGTATTGATCCCAAATGCCGGTGCAACAATCTCCGCAGCCCGCTCACACTCCTCGCTCACAACGTTACCGTCCAGGAGGCCTGTGCCTACTCCATTCCTGCGACCGCCGGCTTCAAAGTCCAAAGCCAACATATGCGTGGCTTCGATTGTACTTGCAGACGCCAAACCCGGGCACACTGACTTGCGTCCACCAGTAAAGCCGGCGAAGTAGTGAAAGCCAATTCCCCCAATTAGGACAATTCGAGAAAACTCCCCGAGTGCGCTATTAACCTCTATGAGTGTGCCCCGTTCGGTCACTCCAAGAGATGTTAATCTCGCGCGGTCGTAAGCATCGTGATCGATGATCTTGATCCGCTGGGCTATGAAAGAAGTCAGCAGTTCAATTCTTTCCTGAGGAGTTACAGGACGATGGATTCCAGTCGCGAAGATAATGGCAACGTCAGCGGCCGAGATTCCGTTCTGGAGGAGGCGCCGCAGCAGAAGATTGACGACCTGTGCGCTGGCGGTCGCTCGGGTTGCATCGGAAACAACGATCAGTACCGAGTCCGCTGGTGTGAGAATTTCATCGAGTGGAGGTGAAGCTATTGGCGAGTCAAAGGTCGCCCCAATCTCAGCGTCACTTAATGGCCTTTGAGCTATTGATTCGTTTGCGAGGATACGAAACTGATTCTCATCGAAGACGAAGTTAACAGAGTCGAGTCCGTAACCAAGTTGGATTTCACTCATAAATCTATAGTTCACAATCCGAAGTCGACCAGAGCTCGCTCGATAACGTGCAGCGAAGCGAAGTCGGTGTCCCCTGCAGTGCGAGCTTCAGCGAGCCACTTGCGGAGTTGGCGTGCTTCATCCATGGAGGAGATGCGGCAGGCCCCTGTCAAGGCGAGTGTCACTAGTGCGTCGGGCGCGCCATGAGTCACGAGCGCAGCTTGCAAAGCCGCCTGTTCGCGAAGGTCAAGGGTAAGCAGAAGATTGAGTTCCATGGGGGGGAATGTCACTGGTCTGGTGCTGTTGTTGGTTGCTCGCTAATGGTTTCTGGACTTAGGTCTTTGGTTTTTGAAATCGAATTCATATCACGTCTCGCCGAGGCAATTTGTCAAAGGCCAAAAACCAAAGTTCAAAGGCCAAAGATCTTATTGTCTAACTTCTTTCCAGCCTGTCCGACCTAAAGCATGCCGTTCCGGCGTGGCAAAAATGAAATGTCTCGTCCTCAAAGTCAGGTGTTTCCATCTGAATTGTCAGATGGTCGACCCCAAAGCGCACCTGAAGTTTGATGCGCAATTCCTTAAGTAGATCCGGCTGCGAAATGCTGTGCGCGTGAATCACATGTGCACTTAACGCTTCGCGCCCGGAGGTAATGGTCCATACATGCAAATCATGTACGTCGTCCACGCCCTCAGTATTCAATATCGCGTCCTCTACAGCAGCCAGATTGATGTGGGCGGGCGTACCCTCGAGCAGCACGTTGGTAGCTTCTCGAATTAGCCTGATCGAACTCCAAATAATCAACAAACTGATAATGATGCCGAACAGCGGATCAGCCGTATACCAACCGAATAACGCCATGAGAATTCCTGCCATAATTGCCGCTACTGAGCCCAGGGCATCGCCCATAACGTGAAGCCATACACCTCGAAGATTCAAATCGATCTCATCGTCTCGATGAAGTATCCAGGCGCTGACCAGGTTCACAACCAACCCACCCGCAGCTAACACGATCATCGGCCCGCTCCGAACGACCGGAGGCGCGAGCCAGCGCTCGTACGCTCCGTAGAAAATCAAAAGCGAAATCACTATCAAGGCCACTCCGTTAACCAACGCCGCAATGATCTCCAGCCGATAGTAGCCAAAGGTCTTACTCGAAGTTGCCGGCCGGGAGCCAAACCAAACCGCAATCAACGCGAGAACGAGAGCGGCTACATCTGTCAGCATGTGACCCGCATCAGCGAGCAACGCCAGCGAGCCGGTCCACCATCCTCCCAACATTTCCGCAATCATATAGATTGCCGTAAGAACCAGAACCACACTCAACTGGCGCCAGCTTCCGGACGGGCGTCGAAGCTTGTGGTCATGGGTGCCACGCTCCATCGCGTCCGAGGCTAATTCGACTGAAGCTGCCATGGTGTTAGAAGTCCCCACGAGTTGAGTGCGGCTAAGATTAGCAAATTACAAGTGCGCGTTACAGCAGGTACCTCTCAGTTTGCCTGGTTCTTATCATTCACATCGCGGCTTTTAGCCCGGTGTCCAGCGAAGTCCGAAATCTAAACCGATTTAACGGTTTCTTTCGAATCTCAGCCGATAGGCGTCTACAAGCGGGGGATGACTTTTTGCGCGAGGGCTTTTGACTTCTTGATCTTCTCTGTTGTATCTCCCGGTCCACCTATACTAATCCTAAGATAGTTGTTCCCTTTCAAAACGTAGAGCGCACCACCAACACGACTTCCCATCCAGAACGCTTCATCGCCCACACCAGTTACTTTTTGTGGAGGAGCTGACTTCTCTTCGTCTTCCTCTTTCCTTGCAGATTTTTCTCGATCTCTCTCGCCCTCTTTTTCCGTCTGTTGTTCATGATGGAAAGTTTCTCGCCAGAACTCTTTTGGATCTCGCGCCCCGGGGCCTTCTCCCTTTTGCGTGACTTGAAGACTGATGGAGTTCGTGAATGTCGGTAGCGTGAAGAAGCACTGTGATACGCTAAAACCACTTTGCGAGGCGCCAGTCAGCTTAGTCTCTTTTATGGTCTCCTTCTGCACCGATTCTACTTCGGAAGTCTTCAGCAATGCGCAGACGTCGGTTTTTGGTTTTGGCTCCGCCGAGGCATTAACGGGATTCGAAGGTGCAGGTTGTCCGGCTACGGACGCGGGAGGTGAGGAACTTGCTGCTTGCTGTCCGAGCGTGGATCCCCCACTGCGCGACGGTGTTTGAAGGGCTTCGCTCCTGCAACCCCAGAAAAGGAATACCACCAGGAAGGACACAAACAGCAGTTTTTCAGCGATTTTCATCCGATCTCCTTAGGCTTGGGCACGTTGTAAAGAGTCATCAAAGTCGGATTCTTGCATGTCGCTTTTCGCCAAAGCAACTCAACATCTATTGCGTGCAGGACTCCTTATCAATCAGCGCAAACTATCTGCAGACACTTGAGAAAAGGTTGAGCCAAACTTGAGCCGGTTGAGTTTCAAAAAAATAGGACCACACGGTGGCCCTATTCATTACTCAAAGATTTGAGGATTGGAGTCTTAGAGTGCCACCAGATTAAAGGCACTGTAAAAGTCTTTGTAAAGCTCGTTGTAATCGCGCAGGGCGACATCCAGAATTCGCGGTAGATCCTGAAGGTCGGCAATGTTTATAACTGCATTTACGTTGTTAAGAAAAGCCGAATGCGCATCCATCGTGCGCAATGATGGAGAAAGCAGAGCAAAAAAGAGCATGCGGCGCTGGGATGGACGCAACACATTGATCTCCCGTACTACGAACGCTGCGCCTTGTTCAACGACATCGAATTGCGGATCGAGTAACACAACCGCCAACTGGTTGGCACGCATTCTTTCAACCGCCTGCCGCGTATCTTCAGCTACATACACCTGGTGACCACTCTCCGTGAGGAACCGAGCAATTGGTTCGCGATGCACTTCTGCAGTGCAGACCAATACCTTGCGACGCTTCCGAGGACCATCTTCCGTTAACCCACCTCCGCTCAAGCCATCCTTGTTGAGCAGGCTCGCCAGCAAGCGAACCGCATCATCTACGGAAGTGCTCTCAGACGTTTCAAGAGCTTGGGCGCTGATTTCGAAGGCCGGCGCCGCAGTGGGTTGTTCAAAACGACGCTGCTCTGTTGAAGGCGACCCTCCAACAGCCAGCGCACTCTGTTCGAATGCAGGAGAACTCGCAGCACCACCGTCGTTGATGCTGTTGCATTTTGGGCAACGGACGGTAAAAGGTCGCGCCGGCGCCTTCTCTTCGTCAATCTGCAGACGTGTCGAACATTTTTGGCAGACAATGATCATGGCGTTATCCAAGGAGAAGGTTTAAGAAGAACCGGGACTACTCAATTAAGCCCAGCATGGAACCTGATTCGGAAAAGGCGCTTATCGGCATTTTGTCGCCTTCCCTGCGAATGAAGTCTTCAGACGCGGTCATACCTTTGAGCGAGAGCAGTAGATTGTTTTGATTGGTAGCAAACGCGAGTCCATCTTCCAGGCTAATTGTTCTCGACTCAATCAACTGTTTGATGACGTCGTCGTAGTCCTGCATGCCGTCGATTTTGCCATCGCGCATCGCGTCGAGAAGGGATTTGCCTTCCACCTCGCCAGTCTCGATATACTCACGAGTGCGAGGGCTTGATCTCAAAATCTCCACCGCCGCAACTCTCCCTCGACCATCCGCCCGTGGAATCAATCGCTGCGAAATGATGTAGCGAAACGTCTGTGCCAGACGCGTACGGATCACACCCTCTTCGTTCTTCGGATAAAGTCCGATGATCCTGTCAACGGTCTTCGCAGCGTCGATGGTATGCAGAGTCGAAAGCACCAGATGGCCGGTCTCTGCTGCTTCCAGAGCTATTTCGGTGGTTTCATAATCACGCATTTCGCCGATGAGAATCACCTTTGGGGCTTGGCGCAAGGTGGCCTTGAGAGCGGAGGGAAAATCTTTTGTGTCATGGCCCACTTCGCGCTGGTTAATGGTCGAGTTCTTGTGCAAATGAAGAAATTCGATTGGATCCTCGATAGTGACCACGTGATAGTGTTTCTTCTCGTTGATGAGGTCGATGATAGAAGCCTGCGTCGAACTCTTTCCCGAACCGGTAGGACCTGTGACTAGAACCAAGCCGTTTCGCAGTTCAGCAATATCCGCCAACTGCATGGGTAAACCAAGGGACTTCAAGGTTGGTATTTCAGTGGGAATAACGCGCATTACGATCGAATAGACGCCTCGCTGCTGAAAAATATTCACGCGAAAGCGCGCGCGCGAAGGTAACGAGTAGCTAAGGTCGGCCGTTCCCGTACGGGCCAGCCGTTCAGAAGCGTCAGGATTTCCATACATCAACGTCAGGGCAATTATTTCTGTCTGGTAGGGTGTGAGTTTCTGCATTCCCAGAGGCTGCACCGGCGTCAGCTTTCCGTTGATTTCTACTTGAGGATGTTGCCCAACTGAAAAATTCAAGTCGCTGATCTTCTCAGAAACCAGCAGCATTCGCTCAATAATTGGCGGCAGATCGAAGAAACTCATTTGGTGCAGGACTCCGGAAGTGTAGGGTTGAAAGGCGTGCGGCCTGGTAGGTATTCAAGAAGAGACGACTCTCTCCCAAGGCGTTCCGATTTTCGCGCATAACCGCGATTAACGCAAGTAAAATATGTTGGCCTGATCAGGAGATTGAGCGAAAAAAGAGGCAGGTGCGTTTCGTAATTTGGTTGGGATCCGACAGCAAAGCGCTGACCAGGGCCACAGCATTAGCTCCGGCTTCAATAACTTCCTGAGCATTGAATTCCGTAATACCGCCAATCGCTACCAGCGGCAGCGAGCCAACTATCTGACGGACCGTTCTGAGACCATCTAAACCGACTTCCGGACTTGGATCGGCCTTTGTGCGAGTACTGAAGATAGGGCCTATGGCGATGTAGTTAAGCGGAAGTTTGACCGCTTCCCGCGCTTGTTCGGCATTATGAGTCGAAAGGCCGATAATCGCCGGCTCGCCCAAAAGCCGGCGCGCTGCTTCAGGGGGAAGGTCGTCCTGACCTAGATGGACGCCGTCTGCTCCCAGGGCGAGAGCGATGTCAACCCGATCATTGACTATCACGCGCGCCCCACGCTGTCGAGCTACTGTTAAAGCGGCGCTGGCCTGCCGATAAAATTCGCGCGTTAATAGGTTTTTCTCCCGCAGTTGGATTAGCGTTGCTCCACCATCACAGAGTCTTTCCACTTGTTCGGCATGGGATAACCCGGATAAAGCGATGTCCGTCAACGGATAGATCTGCGGAAACATACAGGAGTCTTTTAAGTTGCTAAGCTGCTTCTGAGGAGTCCTTGCGCTTTGGTCGAAGGTTGGCGCTGAGTACACGCTTCCGAAGGCGAATTGTCTGTGGAGTAACTTCCACAAGTTCATCATCAGCGATGAACTCGAGGGCTTGTTCGAGTGATAAATCTTTCGGAGGCACTAGTCGCATCGCTTCGTCGGCACTGGCGGCGCGCATGTTGGTTAACTTTTTTTCCTTAATCGCATTTACGTCAAGATCAACCGCCCGCGCGTTTTCTCCTATTATCATGCCTTCATAAACTCGCGTACCCGGCCGCACGAAAAGCGTTCCGCGCTCCTGCAGATTGAAAAGGGCGAAGGTGGTTGTCTCACCAGTGCGATCAGCGACCAGCGCTCCAGTCGCCCGTCCGCGGAGTGCGCCCTGCCACTGGCCCCAGCGTAAGAACATCGTATTTAACAACCCGGTGCCTTTTGTCTCGGTCAGAAACTCATTACGAAATCCAATCAGCCCGCGGGAAGGGGCTTCAAACTCCAGACGTACCCGGCCGGTACCGTGGTTTACCATCTTTGTCATCTGACCCTTGCGACGTCCTAGCGCTTCAGTGACCAAGCCAATGAAGTCGTCCGGACAGTCGACGACTACCGCCTCGATTGGCTCCAGCGTTTTGCCGTTAACCTCGCGGGTGATGGCTTCGGGCTTCGAAACCTGAAGCTCATAACCTTCGCGCCGCATCATCTCGATCAGGATCGCCAACTGCAGTTCGCCTCGACCAGATACCTTAAATTGCTCAGGCAAGTCGGTACTCTCAACACGAATCGCCACATTTGCCAGGATCTCCTTATCGAGTCGTTCCTTCACCTGGCGAGAGGTCACATACTTTCCCTCGCGGCCTGCAAATGGTGCGTTATTAACGCTAAAGATCATGGCGATGGTGGGCTCGTCGACCGCGATCACAGGTAGAGGTTGAGGGTTCTCGAGCGAGGTTATGGTGTCGCCGATGTGAATCTCTTCAATTCCAGCCAGCGCAACGATCTCGCCGAATGAAGCCTTCTCAACTGATTCGCGACCCAGGCCTTCAAAGACATAGAGTTGGGAGACGCGCGTTTTCTGGATCGAGCGGTCCGGTTTTACTACCACAACTTGATCACCGATCTTGATCTCGCCAGAGAAAATGCGACCAATAGCTATTCGACCAACGTAATCGCTGTAGTCAAGGTTTGCGACTAACAGCTGAAGCGAGTCAGTGCGCAACTCTTTTGGCGCGGGAATAGTTTTGACAATCTGTTCAAAGAGTGGTTGGAGATCCTTTGAATCGTCTTCCAAATTCTTCTTAGCAATGCCCGCTCGGGAAATGGAATATAAGATCGGAAACTCAATCTGCTCATCAGTGGCATCCAGATCCAGAAACAACTCGTAAATCTCATCCACTACTTCCGCAGGGCGGGCATCTTGACGGTCGATCTTGTTGACGACCGCAATCGCCGGCAGGCGGGCCTCGAGCGCCTTACGCAATACAAATCGAGTTTGCGGCAAACATCCTTCGGCGGCGTCAACCAACAACATCACGCCGTCAACCATCTTTAAGACACGTTCTACTTCACCGCCAAAGTCCGCATGTCCCGGTGTATCCACGATATTGATCTTTACATCCCGATAACGCACGGCGGTGTTTTTCGCCATGATGGTTATCCCGCGTTCTCTTTCGAGATCCATCGAATCCATTACGCGATCCCGCACTTGTTCATTTTCGCGGAAGGTGCCTGATTGCCGCAGCATGGCGTCAACCAGAGTAGTTTTGCCATGATCGACGTGGGCGATAATAGCGATATTACGAACGTCTTCTCTTTTCAACATCACAATCAATTAAAACCGGGGCTCCAGGATTCCCTCACTGCCAGATTTCCATTTTGGTTATCTTTGCATCTTGCAGAGTAGCACCGGATGGAAGACGAGTCGAAGGGGCAGGTTCCGGTAGCCCTTGAAACTCTATTTGAGCTTACCGGTTTGCCTTAACGCTTCGAAAAGGACAATGCCGACAGCAGTGGCTAAATTCAAGCTCCGCACATTGGGATTCAGCATCGGGATTCTTAAGCAATGGTCCCAGTGAGCGCGCAAGATGTCTTCAGGGAGGCCACGGGTTTCTCGCCCGAAGATCAAACAGTCGTCAGCTTCGAAAGACCAGTCTGTATAGAGCTGATCGCCTTTTGTCGTGAGGTAAATGAAACGCGAGTCGGGTAGGGCCTTGTAAAGAGCCTCGAGGTTTCGGTGCCGCTCGAGAATGACCTCGGGCCAGTAGTCAAGTCCGCCCTGCGGACCGCTCGAGCATCCATGCGGAATCCCGGCATACCCACGATATGAAGCGGAACCCTGGTAGCCGCACAAAGCCGCGCGACATTGCCGGTGTTCGGTGGTATTTCTGGTTCTACAAGCGCAACATTCATCACTTCGCTGGCACAAACTTACTTGCCGTCGTGCACCATCCGCAATAGCGGTTTAGAACTTGGCCACATCACCCGCCGCCACCGAAGGTGTGAAGAAAAGGAATAGAGTCACTCATGCGAGTTGAGACGCACCCGCCGTGCTCGATCACAAATGAAAAGGAACGACGAGATTCGCTTGAGGTTCTCGTCGTTCCTTTTCAAGGCCTTACTGGCCTCAGAAGTTTGTGTGCGCCGGTGAAAGGGTCTTGCTGTAACCTGCTGGTTCGAACTATCTCTTCTTTGCGGCCTTCTTGGTTCCGCCCTTCTTCGCGCCCTTTTTGGCGCCACCCTTTTTCGCTGCGGACTTCTTTCCACCTTTCTTAGTTGCCATGTTGTATGTGCTCCTTTTTCGAGTGTTTGAGTTTTTGCTGTTTCTTCATGACCACAAGATAATGTGTGTACTTTGTTCTTGTGGGCTAGAGTAAACGGCGCACAACATCTTGCTATATAAACGTAAATGACGCAGATGTCAATAACTTATTACTCTAAGCGTGAAAAATATTTCCGCAGCTGTGCGCGAGATTCTTGGCGCTGCTGACTATCTGCGAGTGTACAACGACGACGCGATCAGCCTCAGATCAGTTCAAAGTCATTACCGATGAATGAGTGGAATAATTGAAAGTGAGAGCGACGATCAAAATATTTGCGGGCATCATGACAGAGAGGTGTGTAGCGATAGTTGGCCCAGGATCAATTTCGAAAGAGCGGAGTGAAGATCCATTCATTGTGGTGATCAATGCCATAGTAATAAAGCACCGCTTCATTCTTGTTTCGACTAGCCACGCCTAAGAATGGTCCACTTGAATCGTCTGCTGCATCGCTCTCACCACTTGCTGCTTGCGAACCGTCGATATTCAGCACGTTGATGATTTGTGGGGCCGCAAACTGTTGTAATTGAAGTATTTGAGGGTCACGGGGAGAAGGCAACAAGTTCCCGCTGTAGATCATTACTGAGCGCTGGAAATCGATCAGCGCCTGCGAACGAGGATGAATAAAACGCCATTCACCGGAAGCTGATAAAGGATCGCGAGCTGCGCTGGCACGCAGAATTTGCCGGTTCTTGGATCCTCCTGGTATCGGTATTCCTTCCAGCAATTGGTCCATCGATGAAGGCAATGCCTGATCGCTTCCGCCGCCCATCCTGGATGCGCGACTGAGGTAATACGATCGAATTGCATCAGCTACTTCTTCACCGCGAAAGATTGCTTCCTTCTCACGTTCTCGCTGCGATTGCTGTTGTATGCTTGGCGCAGCAGCCATGGCGAACAGGGCTAGCAGAGTCATCACCGCCAGGAGCGCGACAAGTGTATATCCTTCCTCCGACCGCCTCTCAATCGTCGGATCGGCGCTGGAAGCTGTCTGCAAACCCAAAGAGGCCGACCCGCATATCTTGTGGTGTAGGTTTGTGCTAGGGCTCATCGTCTACATCGACAACGGCAGGCGTGGGACGTGATAAAGGGCCGCTGCCTTTCTCGCCTTCGATCATCGCCAGGTTGTGCCTGATCTTCAGATTTGTGTCGACCAGGACCAGTTCTTTGTCGGAGATGCTCGTCACGCGAAACCTTCCGCCAAGGACATCCCCACGCTGAACGTTAAGAACTTCCTTATTGCTTTTGTCTTGCAGGATCGCGGTATCCACATGACTAGGAAAACCGATGATACCGACGTACGAGTAGTTTGGTATTGGTGGTGGAGCGACGCTGAGCGTGAGTGGGTTCGAATAAATCTTGCCATCTGCTGAGCGTACTACAATCTCACGCGCACCCGGAGTGGCGATCATAGCTGCGGGTACTGTTGACGAGAGTTGTTGCGGACTTCGATATTTCGTACTAAGGTCGCGTCCGTCGACATAGATACGCAACCCGGGAGAGAACTTATCACCCGACACTTCCAACGTGAACTCAGCCATGCGTGCGTAGACATTAGCAGGAGAAATGGCGGCAAGCAGCACGGGCGGAGTTGGAGTAGGGATGGGTGACGGGGTAGAAGTCGGCAGCTTTTCGGAGGGCTTTGGTGCTTCGTAATATGCAAAGATATTACGCTTAGCCTCAGGGACGCCCGGATTAGATTGCGGCAAACTAACCGGCCTTAAGAATTCTGCCAAATCGCTTAGATCGGAAGGCGTTTGAACCGTTGCGTTTCTAACTGAGGTCCTGGCACCCGGGCTGCTCGGAGACACTGCGGTCCTTGGCGCAACAGACTTCGTACTACTGCCGAAACCAATGAAGGTCCACCAAAGAACAAGGATTGCCACAAAGCCAAGAAGACCCGCCCAGATTAGCTTTTTCCTTTCACCAGGATTGTTCAAGTCGGCTATTTGCATTTCAATCAATTTTGGCCGGCACCTGCGACACTGCTATTCGAATTGTCACGCTGAAAGTAAGTCGCCATATTCAACTGAAGACTGACCAGCGATCCGCGGGAGCCTGCGTTAGCAACACCTTCGGCGGCAGGCGTATTGGTCTCAGTCGCCCGCTGTAGTTCAACCTGATTAATGATGATGAGCTGCCTGGCGTTTTCAATGTCTCTTATGAAATGACGAAGAGTCTGGTACTGCCCTTCTACCGTCACAGCCACGCCTATCCCAGGATAAACACTTTGCCATTTAGTGTTCGCCGACTTTCCGGTGCTTGTGGAGCCAGAAGGTTCGAGCGAAGTGTAGGTGGGACCGGATGTGTTGCGCAGGCTGTTTTTTATGATCAACTGATTGAGGTCGTCATAGAGACTCGTTCGACCTTGTTGCGCACTAACGAGCTCCTTGTTTTCAAAGATATCCATACTATGAGTGATGTTGTCCACGGTCGTCTTAGTATCGCGCCCTTGATGAACGATCTCGCTCGCTTTCCGCAGGCTGACCTGTAACCCAGCGCGTTCGGCCTGCAACATCGCGAGTCGAGAACGGGCGGGTACAAGAAAATACAGATAGCTGAATAAGACTAGAAATAGGATCAGACCGCTACCGGCCAGAGCCACCACTTCCACAAATCCAAACATCTTGCTCCGGCGAGACGACCAGAAGACACGCAGTCGATCCTGAACCTGAGCTCTATTAGAGCGAGGAGTTGGGCCGGGTTTCTCGATCATTTCGGTTCCTCATTTGGGTTCGTCTGGTCTTGCGTTGAGGCTAAACTATCGGATGCAAAGCCCGCGCGCGGACTGTAAACAACATACAGTTCATACTCGGTGCCACTTTCGCCCCGCCCTTTTTGAAGATTCTGCGAGCGAAGCTCAGCATGGAAAACTCCGGCGCGATCCATGGAAGAAATCATCTCCGTGATGGTAGTTGGAGTCTTCGCGAAGACGGCCAGATCCAAGTCCGCGACCATCTGATCGCCATGTGCAGTCACGTCGCGCACGGCGATGCGGGACACTCTCACGCTGCCAGGCAAGGAAGCTTCCAGATCCGCAAATAAACGTGACCATGAAAATCGTTTGCGATCAACCAACTGATGAGCCGCCTTCAATGTCAGCTGTTGGTCTGGCGTCAGGGTATTCTGTACGGTTTTGGCTTGTTCCATCAGATTCTGTTCCTGCTGTCGCAAGCTATTAATATCGACCTGGACAACAGCAGCTTCGGAGTTAGCCTGGGACGTAAGGTGAACCACGAGAAACAGTCCAATTACGGACACGAGTAACACCACGAAGGTCAACAGCCACGGCAAAACGCGATTATTGAAGGGTCTGGTTGCTAGATTAAGATTTGTAATCACTAACTGAATTTCCTCGGCCGGTTAGCCTTGCGGACTGGCACGCCTTGAAATGAAGCATACACGGCTGGGCGAAACAATCGCAAATCACTGTGCGCCAAGTCGCCGCTCTGGGAGGATTACACGTCTTGAACTCCCATTTTGTTGCAGAAATCCCCGACTATTTTGCAGCGAAAGCTAACGTTCAGGTTAGTCGCCTCTGGAGCGCAACGGTTTTTCCGCTGCGGCGAGTGAAGGTCGATAAGCGCAAATGAGATTGCGTCCGTTTCTCTTGGCACGATAGAGTGCGGAATCCGCAAGTTCCACCAGTTGAATTGGATCGTTCGCATCATCCGGATAAGCGGCGACGCCAACGCTGATGGTGATGCGAAAGGTTTCACCTGTTTCAATTCCTCCCTGACGAGCGGCAGAGAAGTGATGCTCCTCGATGGCACGCCTGACTCTTTCAGCTGCCACCAATCCCTGGGCGTAGTCTGCATCGAGCAGGAATGCAGAAAACTCTTCACCTGCAAAACGAGCTGCAACGTCACCGGAACGCAGGGCTCCTTTAATAAGAACCCCCATCACCTCAAGCGCGCGATTGCCAACCAGGTGCCCGTGGGTGTCGTTTACTTGCTTAAAATGATCGACGTCCATCATCAGAACGCAGAATGGGCTCGACTCGTGCTCAGCTCGAGCAGCCTCGCGACGTAGTTCCGAGAAAAAGGACTTGCCGGTAAGGAGCCCGGTAAGTTCATCATGTGCCAGCAAACGATGGATCTGCTGTTGAAACTCGCGATCAATCTCATCGAGCATATCAAAGCGAAAAAGGTGATCGCCGATTAAGATCTTATCGCCATTATTCAAAAGAGACTCAACCACCAACTGGCCATTAAGAAGCGTCCCATTAGTTGATCCGAGATCCTTAATTCTGAAGGCCCTGTCACCCGAGTTCCTATCAACCTCAACATCTATTCGGGCGTGTAAGCGAGAAACCTTCGAATCATTCAAACGGATATCAGCTTCCAACGCTCTTCCCAGGATTACTACATCTCGATCCAGAGGGATGGGAGTACCGAGCAGTTCGCCGCGAAGCGAAACCAGTACAGGGCGGCGCTCGGTAGAGGCGAGACTCATCTCCTTCACGTCAGTGCGCAACTGCCTGATGGCAGTCTCATTTTCCTTAGAATTGTTCTTCATTTATTTCTGCGCAGCAGGCTTACTGCTTCAAACCCGGCACGTTAACCCCCGGGCTGGTTTCCGTATCTTAACGACAGATCTGGAGGGCAGCAAGATAATCTTATGCTGCAAGGCGACACAGTACGCTCCTGCATTGTTGACCTGCACTTGTCGGTATTCGTTGCTTACTTCTATAATTGCTTTTCTTATTTCGTCTGATTTTTGGCGGTTTTTGGTCATTGGGAAATGGAAGCATCTACTTTGGACAAAAGCATAACTGGAACCTGCTGCGATTCTGTTGAGACACATTCGGTCGAACGAGTGGCGGTCGCCGATCTGCCGACTGAATGGGGAGACTTTCAAATCGCCGGCTACCGCTCATTAATAAGTGACGAAGAGTTTGTGGTGTTGTTCAAAGGAGAAATGCAGCGAGACATTCCCACACTAGTGAGGATTCACTCGCAGTGCCTCACGGGCGACGTATTCGGGTCGATAAAGTGTGACTGTGGTGAACAGCTTCATCAGACCATGCGGATGATCGAGCGGGAAGGGCGTGGCGCGATCGTTTATCAGCAACAGGAGGGTCGTGGAATAGGAATCCTGAATAAGATCCGCGCTTATGCTTTACAGGACCAGGGGGCGGATACTGTTGAAGCAAATGAGAGACTCGGTCTTGCAGTAGACTTAAGGGAATACAGACAATGTGCGGAGATCCTTTTCGATCTGGGTCTTTGCAAGGTGCGGGTTATTTCGAACAACCCACTCAAGCTACGGGCATTGGAGGAGGCTGGGTTGAAGATCGTAGAACGTGTTTCGATTGAGGTTGAATCGACTGAGAACGCCGCAGGTTATTTGCGCACGAAGAAGGAGAAGCTCGGACACTTGCTCGACCTAAAGAGAAGCTAGGCGGGTGCGCATGAGCAGTAAAATGAGGCCGCGATTATCCGTCGCGGCCTCATTAGGTTTGGAACAGCCACCCAAGCTCACTGTTTGCTTCTGAGATCTTTGATAGTTCCCTTTATTCGTTCGGCATCGGCCGCTTTTGGATCAAGTTTGAGGTACTTCTCCAGTTCATCAGCCGCCTGCTGGTTCTTTTTCGCACTTAGATAAAGGCCGCCCAGATATTTGTGGGCGAGCGCCAGGTTATCGCCGCCATTTGCAACTGCTGCCTCCAGTTCTTTTTCCGCCTCAGCATATTGTTTGGTACTCACGAGGGTCATTCCCAGGTAGTAGTGTGCCGCGGGATCGGAACCATTGAGCTTCGTAGCTTCGCGGAGGTGAGTTTGAGCCTCATCAAACTTCTTTTGATTGTAAAGCGCAATTCCCAGATTAAGGTGCGCGTGGGAGTCGTCTGGTGCTAGCTTCAAGAGAGCCTCCATGGTCTCAATAAGCTTGGCCATTTCGCCCAACTTTAAGTACCGAACTCCCAAATCACGAAGCGCTAGCAAAAACTTCGGATAGATTGCAAGGGCACTATTCAACTGCTCAACGGCCTTTTTATTGTTTCCTCCCTGCGCGGATTGCATCGCCTTCTTATAGCTGTCGACAGCCTCTTTGGGGACACCGGCGAACAGCTTCTCCTCATTCACCGCACTGCCTTTCGGGAGTAAACGTATATCCACCTGCATCGTCTGACCGGATCGGCCAACGCCAACATTTCCTGTAGTGCCATAAATAACCACAGACTGTCTAACCGGCTCATATTCGGCTCCCCCATCGACGATCACTGAGTATTCCGCCGCCGGTAGCCCGTTGAACATAAAAGACCCGTCAGAGTCGGTGGCTGCGCTGCGAGAACCCATAACGTTTCCTTCCAACTTCACAGAGATGCCTTCCCCTGCCCGACGCCCGGTGGGAAGATAGACGCGGCCCTGAATCGAATGGATCCCACCCGCCGAATCCGGAAGACCTCTAGTGCTTCCCACTCCGCCTTGAGCGAAAGCAACACCAACTGCAGCGAATACGATCACGGGCACAAGTAAACACATCAAGTAATTACGTCGAACGATGTCCTGCACCGAAAAAGAAAACATCTCAATGAATCCTCTCTAACGAATCGGTTATCGTCCTTATTAATGGTTAATGGTCATTGCGCAGCTCTTTGATTTTGTGCTGGAGCAGTTCAGCATCAGAGGCTTTAGGAACGAGCTTAAGATAGGTTTCCAGCTCATCTGCTGCGCGTTTACTTTCGTGCCTTTCCAAATATATCCCCGCGAGATAACGGTGAGCGAGAAAGACTTCGTTTGAGTTGGAGTTTACTGCAATCTCCAGTTCTTTCTTACCTTCATCCAGTTTGCGCTGAATGGCCAGTGTTATTCCCAGATACATATGGGCCGTTGGCGCAGAACCGTTCTTGCTAATGGCCGACCTGAGCTGCTCTTCCGCTTCAGCGAACTTTTTCTGATTTAAGAGCGCGATGCCATAGTGGAGTTTCGGCTGAAATTCGTCGGGAGTCAGCTTAACAGCTAACTTCAAAACCTCCGCCGCTTTCTGGGCTTGACCTTGCTTCAGATACTGCACGCCGAGCTCATTTAGCGCCAGGGGAAATTCGGGGTAGGCTGCAAGCGCGGCCTTTAACTGCTGCACAGCCTTTGGGGTATCGCCCGCTTGCTCCGATTCAACCGCCTTTCGATAAAGATCACGCGCGGCTTCCGGAACTCCTTCGAGGGCGGCGTTCACAACACCAGCTTTGGTCGCTCCCTCGCGCTTTAGCTGCAATGATATCTGCACGGTATACAGTCTGGTGACAGGTGGAAGTATCATTCCGCGGCGGGAGTTTGAGCCGTCTGTGTCAATATAGATAGGCTCCCTCGCAATCTCGTAGGCTTCACCGGCATCCACGACAACAATATAAGAACCCGATTCCAGTCCACTGAACACAAAAGAACCGTTGGGGTCCGACAAAACTGAGAGTTCACCCGCGTTAAAGTTTTCAAGCTTGACCTTTACGCGGGTGTCAGAACGACGGCCGGAGGGAAAATAGATGCGGCCCTGGATTGTGTGTCGCCCACCCGTACCGGTTTGATCAACGCCGCCTCCGCTTTGCGCTGATGCAGATAAGAGAGGAAGAAGAACCAGTAGTGCCGAGAAGAGGTTGAAAAGCCGGCGAGAGCAAATTGGTTGCAGACTAAAAGGGAAATGCATTTGGCGACTCCTAATAACTGCCAAACGAGGTCGCGGCCCTATAAGTGAAAGACGTTTGCTGGGGGTAATAGACTATCACAAAAAGAAAAGGGAGAAGCGCTAAATTATAGCGCCTCTCCCTGTCAAAACGCTTCTCTGAGTCTCGTCTAGAGGCTCGCGAAAGCGATCAGTTTAGAACTGGAATTTAACACCCAACCGCAGCGACGACGGGAACTGGAAAATCGTTCCCGCTCCGTAGAACGGATTGGCGAATTGAATAAAGCCCGCTCCTGGGATGCCGCTGTTGATCCGCAGTGTCTCATCCAAACGGATGGCTCGCTGGGTATTGAACACGTTGAACCAGTCAGCCTGGAGACGCAATTCACGCTTCTCTCCAACCTTGATTGGATAATAAGCGTTCATGTCCAGATTGAACGTGGTTGGCGTACGGTTTGACCCGATGCTGTCAACTTTGTTCGGGAAACCAGCTTGACTTGCCGTAACCGTCGGAACGATTGCCGTGCCGCGTGGGAGCCCAAAGCCCTCGTTGTTTCCATAGACCGGATGCGGTATCAACGCGTTGAAGGGTATGCCAGACTGCGCGCGGAATGATGCACCCACCAGGAGTTTGAACGGCGTACGATAGCTGCCGTCGAACTTGAATTGATGCGGTCGGTCATTCGGAAGCCGTCCATACATATTGAACAGAAGGCTGACGAGATCGAACAACGAAGTAATGTTCGGATCGGATTGGCCGTTGTCGTTGCGGAACAAGCCTTCGTAGTTACCGATCAGGCTGGAGAACACGTAAGAAGCGATGAACTGATAGTTATTAGTAAACCGCTTGGTAGCCGTGAACTCCAACGCCCGATAATAACGACGGGCATTTCCGAAGCACTGCGCCGTCGGCGAGCCGTTGATACCCAGGCAGGCGGAGTCTTCGGTGGTGGTGGCAACGCCTTTGCCTCTCCTGCCGGGATTGAACAGGAAGTAGTTCTGTCCATCGTCGAAAGAGCCGTCTTCAATAACCCAACCCTGATAGCGGTATATGCCACGAGCTCCGATGGTCAGGTCCTTAATGATCTCATATTCAAAGCCTGCGGTCGCCTCGCGAACATCCTGGGGCTTCAAGTTTGGATCGATCGGAGTATGCGTCGAGCCGAGATTGCCGATGTCGGTGACGACATAGGCGCTCGCCGGTGAGTTCAGTGTAGAGACATTGATGTTCTTGTCGGTTTGAGTTGTATCACTGCCCGCTCGAACGTTTATGTCGAGGGGAAGTGGTGTCTCAATATAACGGGCCCAGTTTGCGAACACCTTGCCCCTGCCTTTACCGGTAAAATCCCAGACAACACCGGCGCGCGGAGCAAAGTTGTCAATGAAGTTGTTGAGCTTTAGGTAACTAAAGCTGCCGCTACCATAAGCTTGCTGGTAATCCCAGCGAACACCGCCATTGAGCTGGATGTTCTTGCTAAGCTTGAAGTCATCCTGGATATAGAAGGCCTCCATGTTGGTATATGTGCTTGGCGCGATGAGACGAAAATCTCGCACGCGAACACTGGAAAGAACCAGGAATGGATTCGTGCTCAGTTGAGCTGACGTTAAAGCTGAATTGGTAGAGGCCGTCAGAATCCCAGCGGGTGCAAAACCGCCCGCAATCAAAGCATTCACGCGGGAAGTCAACCCACCTGCCGGACAGGCTACGTTGGTGCCCTGTGCGGTGCATACACCAAAGTTGTTAGTGGTGCGGAACCCGATCATCTGGTTGTTACCATCACCACCCGTTTGGCCGTTTGGATCCGGAAACGTAGTTGGAACACCAGTTGAGACAGTGTTGATTTTGTAGATGTTCCGACCGAACTCAAATCCATACTTCAAAGTATTTTTGCCGTAGATGCTCTGCAGTCTTGCTGAGCCTTCTACGCGGTTACGCTTCTGATTTGAGAACAGACCAAAACCCTGGCGAATGAAAGCCCGCTGCAATAAACCGCCGCGGCCATCAACAAACGCAATGAAGTTGGAAGTTGAAGCAGTTCGCGCTGTGGTATTGACTGGCGTCAGAACAGCACCACCGCTGCCAACCACCGCAAAGTTGTCGGATACCAAAGGCACCGAATTGAGACTGCTCAGCGGGATGGTGTTCGCTCGCTGGAAGTGCAGCCCGAAGGCAAACTCACCGGTGAAGTTTGGATTGAAACTTGAGTTCAAACGACCGATGTAGTTATGGCCGCCAGTTTCAATCTTACCCTGGAAGCTGTTTGGGTCAGCGCCGAAGCCCGAACCACCAAACAGGAATCCTTTCTGTTTGGTAAAGTCACCAAACGTTGAGAAGGTTAGCGTGTGGTTCTGGTTAAGCGCCCAGGTTATCTTGCCTGAGTAAAAAGGCGTGGTGATCTTGTTGTTAACTGGCGCATGAAACTGCTGAGTCAGGAAGTAGTTCTTGCGCTGTTGCGGGTTAAAGGCCCCGAAGAACCAAATCTTGTCTTTCTTGATTGGGCCACCTACATCGATACCAGCGTCTATTTCGGAGAACCCATTAGGAGCAGAACCGACAAACGGAAACTCGTTGGTCTTGCGAACCAGACCCTTCGTGGAGAAATAGCCAAACGCATCACCGTGGAATTCGTTACCGCCACTCTTCGTGATGACGTTGAAGATACCACCTGTGCTGCGCCCATATTCTGCACCGAAGGCACCGGTCTTTACTTCTACTTCCTGCACAAATTCAAAGGGAAGATTGGCACCCGATCCGCCGAATGCGGGGTCGGTGGTGTTTACACCATCCAGAATGTAGTTGTTCTCGGGGCCGGACGAACCACCAACTGACGGGTCACGGTCACGACCTGACGCATCACGCAAACCGGAACGCGCAACAGTAGGAGCGATGCTGTAAAGCGACTGCACCGTTCTCTGCGTCGGGAAATTCGAGAACTGCTCGGTGGAAACGTTTGAACCCGTCGTATTGTTGGTAACGTCCACGGCGGCACCCGACGTGTCCGTGATCGTCACGCTGGCCTGTGCGCCTGCCGGCTGGAGTTGAATCTCAACCGCTGAAGTCCTGGAAAGATTCACTTCAACATCGGGCTTCTCGAACTTAGAAAACCCCTTAATTGATTCGACTACCACCGAATACCGGCCGGGGGGAAGGTTCGAGATATGATAACGGCCGTTGTCGTCTGTATTGACTGACTGCGGCGAAATCAAGTTCGGACTCGTCACTTTAACTGTGACGCCGGGCACGGCCGCACCGCTACTGTCGGTGACCGTCCCTTCAATAGAGCCTGTCGTCGCTGACTGTGCGAAAACGCTGCCCGCAAAAACCGCGAAGCATGCAAGGAGCACTGACAAGCCAAGAAACTTTAGGACATTCTTCATTTTCTGCTTTCCTTTCTTGAACTAGAAACGTGTCGCCTTTGATTGCGTAAGGCCGATTCTTTGTATTTGGCGAACACCAAAAATTCCATCGAGTGGTTGTAAGGGAGTCACTCGGCTCCGGATTTTGGCAATTAGCATGCCCGCGAGGGCAATTCTCCGATTTGCTTTGTTCTACTTACACTTAGACCATCTCCGAGGCCGGCAAATCGCCCACAGAAATCCAAAAAAATGGGAATATCCATAAATTGCAAGCGGTCTCCAGACCACGACGTTCAGACCATGAATCCAGACAGCAGATTGTGACCCGCAACTTCATCGCACGATGCAAATGATTCAGAAAGAAGGCCGCGGAGCAATTGTCTATCACCGGCATGAATGGCGGGCATCGGGATTACTAATAAGATTCGCGCTTATGCTTTTGCAGGACGAGGGCGCTGATACCGTGGGTTCTTGCTGTCGCGCGCTGCCTACTTCGGCTGCGTAGCAAGTGCCTTTTTGATCTTTTCAACAAGCGTTCTGGTCTGCTCGGCGAACGGGCCCTTTGGATCGAGACGCAAGTACTCTTCAAACTCATGCATCGCGTCCTCTCCCCGCCTTACTCGCAGCAAGAGGTTGCCCTTTAGTAGATGCGCGCCAGCGAGATTGGGATCTAATGTCAACGCCTGTTTGACTTCCTCGTAAGATTTCTCGAGGGATGGTCGCCACATAGCCTCGTCTTTAACACCAGCAACCTTGAGCCAATAAACGCGAGCCAGCGCTAGATGTGGTTGTGCATTATGAGGATCAATTGCCAAGCCGTTTTGCAAAGCTCTTTCGGCTTCATCGTATTTTTTCTGGCGCAGGTAAATCTCGCCCAGCGCGAACGAGGCATTAAATGTTTTCGGATCGAGCTCGAGTGTTTTTTTCAAGGCATGCTCAGCCTTGTCCCATTGGTTCAAGTCCATGTAGGCCGCACCAAGTTTCAGCTCCGCCTGTATAAACCTGGGGTAGATTGCAACTGCTCTCTCCAGGTGACGAACCTCCTCTTCAATCTTTCCCGAAGCCAGCTCGACTTCGGATTTCTGGAACTCGGTATTCGCTTCAGGTGGTGCATTCGGGTCCACCGGAGCGGCTACGACTGCTGGTTTTCTTGGCGCCGATAGGTCTGGTCTGAGCCGAAAGGTCATGAATTCAGTTGCGAAGCTATCGAGTATATCCACCGACTGTTCTTCTCGTAGATAGCCTGGCGCTTCAGCGGTCACGTTGTAATGGCCGGTGGCGACTCTGCAAACAAAGCGACCGCTCCGATCAGTGAATATTTGGGTATTGACGGCTGTGCCAACGCAACGTATTGGCACGTTAAAAGCGGCTTGCCCGCTATCCGCGTAGTGCACTTGACCGGTTATTTGCTGCGCGAGTGTCGGGTAGTAGAACGCAAGCAAAGCAACTACTCCCCAGATCGCACGAGCTCCATAAAGTCTTAATTTTGAAGCTTCACAAAGAGAGGCTTCACCAACAAATGTACTGCTGAGCGGTTTCATGGCAACCTAATCCTCAAGTCTTAAATCTCTAGGGAGACGGCTGGAACTTCTGTAACGTCTTACGCACTTGCGTAGCGTATTCGCCATGAGGCGCCAAGCGCAAATATTCTTGATACTCTGTGAGAGCGTACTCACGCTTTCCCGCATGAAGGAAAATGTTTCCGGCAAGCAGATGCGCTTCGGCCAGATTCGGATTCAATTGAATTGTTAACGCGATCTGACGCGCAGCTTTGACCGTCTCTCCTTTTCCGAGATAAAGACGGCCAAGCGCAAAGTGGCCCTGCCAGGAGCGATTCTCAACTGCCAAGCCCTCACGCAAAGCCTTTTCCGCGTCATCGATTCGCTTTTGATGGATGTATATTTCACCCAAGGCAAACCAGGCATTGGCGGTCTTTGGGTCGACCTCGATCGCTCGTCGCAATGTAGCTTCTGCTTTCCCCCACTGTTTCAGATCCATGTAGGCAGTGCCCAACCGGAGATGTGCTTCCAAAAAGACCGGGTAGATACCAACAGCTTTCTCCCAATGGTTTATTGCCTCTTGCAGATTTGCTTCGCCGCGCCCGCGCTTCAGCACATTTTCACCCTTCTCGAACTCCCGTGCTGCTTCCGAGGGTACCTTGGCGTTGACTACTCTGGTTGATGGTGCCGAGTTCGCTGTCGATGACAACTTGTCTGCGACAAGCTGAAAAAGTTCATAGGCGTTATTCACAGTCTGTAGATCAACCTCTCGTCGCTGTTCAAGGTAGCCGGGAAGGCGAACCGTAACTACATAGGTGTCCGGGAGCATCCCCGAAAATTGGTAGTTTCCGGTTGCGTCGGTAATCACTTCTCCTTCTACTCCGCCGTGAAACCGCTCCAGACGCACAACTACATGTTCTGCAGGATTTCCGCCCTGAGAAAATCGTACTTGGCCGTGCACGGTAACCGGCATGGATCTGTTCCGAGAGGGTTGTTGACCGGCAGCAGTGAGGAGAATAACTACCAACGAGACGAGGCTAAAGCAAAAACAAACAACTGATCGAAGCATGCAATTTCTCCTCCCGCATAAATCTCTCTCTTTTTGTAGAAGGCTGGCGAGACTGGCTAAGATATTTACAGGGAATCATATTCATTTCGCGCGAAAAAACAAAAAGGGAGGCAGCGCTGCTTCGCTCCTCCCTCGTCAGAGTGTCCGCCGTGGCGGAATTCACCTTACCACTCCAACCGCACGCCAACTCGCATGTTGAAGGGTAGGTAGAACAGGGTGGGCTTCCCGAAGTCTACGTTCGGCTGACCCACTGTAAGTTGGGCGTTCTGGTCTGGCAGACGAACCTTCGTGCTATTGAAGACGTTGAAGAAATCGCCGATTAAGTTCAGCTTCACCTTCTCGCTTATGCGCAGCGGGTAGTTCGCGTGGAAGTCGAAGCGGAAGTACCTAGCAGTACGTCCAAGCGAACCGCGACCACCAACCGGAACTTCACCGGCATTGAGATAGGCCGGATGCGCATTGAACCTGCTAATGGGCACCCCCGTTTCAAAGTGAATTGCTGGTCCGAGGTTAAGGCGGGCTAGTCTCTTGAAGCCCTTTTCCTTCGAGAACTCATAGTTGCCATAAATGTTAACGACATGCCGACGGTCCGTGTTAAGCGGACCAGGCTTGAACTGATCGCCGAGTAATCCGAACGAACCCGCGGTGAAATCGAACAGCGAGCTGATGCCCGGGTCGGTCTGGCCATTGTCGTTACGGAAGTGACCTTCGAAGTTGCCGGTTAGCTTGGAGATCCGCCAGTTGCTCAGCAACTGCCAGTTGTTCGTGAATCTCTTGTTCAACTCAATCTCCACGGCCTTGTACTTGTGCACAGGATCTGGGAAGCCATCCGGAACTCCGTCAGAGCCGAAGGAGCCGGGGATGCCACCGTTCTTACCTGTGGGCTCATAACAGACAGATTGGTTCAGGATGTTGCCATCACTGTCTTCAATGTCGAAATCCACAAGGTTGGAATCGCAAACCGTTGGGATCGCTCCACCGTGCGGGAAAACGTGCGGAATCGGATTGACCGCAACGTCGAGGTTAGCTCGAATGTTACCGATGAAGTACACTTGGCCAAAGAGGCCGTTTTGATAATCCTCGGGTGACAACACTGCCGCATCCTCGGTGATTCGCTTCAGCTTACGATCGATGTAGCGAACCGAAAGAACGAAGCTGTGCGGTAGTTCCTGCTCAAACCCAACGGTGTTTTCGTCAGCAAAGCCAAGCTTCGTGCCCGGAAGAATCGGGTTGGTAACGCTCTGCGTACCAATAGAGATTCCTGAGCCGGATCCGCCGGCGGCGCCTGTTAACAGGTGCGCCGAATCGACGACGGGAGTGACGGTGCCAAAGGAATTAAGAACCACGCGACGTACGCCGCCGACGGTAGTAAAATCGGGCGCAAACCTTGCTCCAATGATATCCAGCTCGGCTGACAGCGAACGCTCGGCTTCGTCGAGGGGAATAAACTCAAAGAAGCGCCCAAAGTTGTAAAAGATCTTGGTCTTCCCCTTGCCCAGCGGATCTACGGTAACGCCAATACGGGGCGCCCACTGACCTGTGAAGCTGTAAGCAACACCGTAACGACCTACACTTGTACCGGTGCCGAGGATTCGCTCCTGTTCATTACGAAGGCCGAGGTTGGCGGTGATGTACTTGTTGAAGCGAATCACATCTTGACCGTAAAATGCATTGTACCTGGACAGAGTTTTGAAGGCCGGGACGCCATACTCACCGCGGTCTTGGCGCAGGGCAACCGGAATATCAACACCGTTCACAGTCATCAAAGGGCAGAGCGTGCAACTCGCAGCGGCTTGGCGCAGTGACCACGCGGCGTTCATAGTTTGGCCGATTGCCTCACCCGCGCCAAGGGCTGCGACTGAGACGCCAGTAGCGTTCGTTGCCGGCACGGTGTATTTCGGACCGCTGCGATCACGCGTACCAGAGTAATAACCCCGCTGGTGTTGATACCCGATCGTGACCGTGTGCGTACCAAAGTGCCACGGCAAAGTAACGATCTTTTGCGTGCTCCAATCAAACCGTTTTGTGTCGCTTTTGGTCGGTTCGAAGAAGCCGAGCCCAATAGCCGTGAAGCGGCCGCGAACGGCATTTGTTCTGTCAACGATCTGGTTAAAGTTGGCGAAACCAGTCTCGTCGAAGTGATTGTGGCTCCATGACACGGAGGCGCTCATCGTCCAGGTGGGCGTGAGCGCGCCATTGTACCGCAGTGCCATGTTTCGCGATCCATAGTCAAGTTTGCTCTGAGCAGTCGTGTTGTCGATGTTCAACGACCTGAAGCTGGAGACGTTGGTCTTGGTCGGGTCGCCGTAGATCGAGGCGGTGATTTGGTGATTAGGATTAATGTTCCAATCGCCCTTGGCAGCGTAATTCCACGTGCGGTAGCGCTGTACGTGATCGCCCAGAAGAGTGAAAAGACCGGAACCGGTGGCCCCGCGCACGGTGTCACGTACCCAGCTGGGATTGAACGAACCGAAGAAGAACAGCTTGTTCTTCACAACGGGTCCGCCCATGTCAACCCCGGCATCGTATTTCGCTTCGTGCAGAACCTTCCCGACTTTGTTCACCTTGAAATCGTCAGGCTGCTTGCGCGTGGCCTCAAAGCCGTTGGGGCGAAAATAACCGTAAGCACTCCCGTGGAATTCATTGCCACCCGACTTCGTGATGATGTTGACGATACCGCCTTCGGACTGGCCGTACTGCGCTTCAAAACCAGCCGTCTTTACTTGAACTTCCTTGACGAACGCGGTGTTGATGCCGGTCCCCAGTCCGCCATAATTACGCGAGAACGTGCCGAGGCCGCCAAACGCCGAGTCAGTGATGTTCACCCCATCGGCAACGTACAGATTGTCGAGTGCCGAGCCACCGGAGATGGACGGGTTATTAACTCCACCTCCAAGACTGTCGGTGACTCCGGGCGCGATATAGAACAGGCCGACGACTCCGCGTTCCACGGGAACGTTATTGAAAAGTTCGTCGGTTAGGTTTGAACTAATCGCCGTGCTGGCCTTATCGACACCGGTGCCGGAGGTGACAGTTACAGTTGCAGTTACCTCTCCCGGCTCTAATTTAACGGTCATAGTCGCTTGCTTGCCAACGACAACCTCCACCTGATTGAAAAGAGAGGTCTTGAACCCGGTGTTGGAAACCTTAACATCGTAGAGTCCGGGGTTAAGGTTATCCACCCTGAACACGCCGTTGCTGTCCGTCTCAGCAGTGCGTCCACCTGTCGCGAGCAACAAGCCGGTGACCGTTACCGTCGCATTGGGGAGTGCACCACCGTTCTGATCAGTGACAGTGCCCCCGATGGAACCCCTTGTTTGAATATCCTGCGCAAACGCTGCTGCACCGGCGAGCGCAATGCACAGGACCATAAATAACATTAAAAAGTTCTTCATTTTCGTTCCTTTCTTGAAGCTAAAAAAACCGGGGGCTTCCTTTAAGCTTTAAGCCTTTTGAATCAAGGCTGGCACCGGTGCGGCATGAAAAATTCCACACGTCTTTGTACTTATGAGTCTCGGTGCTCCTTAATTTTGCAACTTTCATGCCCGCTGGTGTGTTGGTGGAATCCCATGAGCCGCAAGTACTTAGCTTGTGCCCGGCCTTCCATAATCTCGGGCAAAATCCAAAAAAATGGGAATATCCATAAATTGCAAGCGGTCTCCAGACCAGGACATGCGGACCATGAACGCAGACGGCACTCTAGGCCTGTGGCTAAACGAGGACTCCGGCGCCATCTTGGTTCCTTACTCCTGCCCCAAAGAAAGCGTCTGGCAAACAGATAGAGCATGGAAACTAAACTGCTGGGCTGCTTGCTTGATCGAGACAGCAATTCATTTTTTCTCTAGTCTTGTTGCCTTGATTTGGTTTTACGGGTATTTAAGAACCAGGCATGTCAGAACGAATCTATCGCGATCCGGTTCACAACATCATTCGCCTGCAGACTGATACGGACGAAGGTGACCTGATGATGCGTTTGATTGATGCTCAGGAGTTTCAGAGACTAAGACGCATCAAACAACTCGGCCTGGGTCTTTATACCTATCAGGGAGCAGAGCATTCGCGCTTTACACATTCGCTCGGTGCCTTCCACTTAATGACTCGGGTTCTGGATCGGCTCGGTGAACGACACTCCATTGCAGAAAAGGATCGTGTGGCGGCGCGGGCTGCCGCTTTGCTTCATGATGTGGGCCACGGCTCCTTCTCTCACGTAATGGAGAAGGTGCTGGGTTTTCATCACGAGCGCTGGACAGTGCAAGTGCTACTGAGTGAACAGACTGAGGTTGGAGCACTGCTTCGCTCTCATTCTTCTGAACTGCCGCTCAAGGTCGCGTCAATTATCGAGGGAAAGTTTCAACCATCCGCTCTGGGCCAACTTGTTTCATCGCAACTGGACGTAGATCGTATGGACTATCTGTTACGTGATTCACTCATGACCGGAGCCAAGTATGGTATTTACGATCTCGAGTGGATTATCAATGCGCTGGCAATCGACGAAGAGGCTGACCGAATTTACGTGGAAGCGCGCGGGCTTTACGCGGTCGAGGAATATCTTCAGGCGCGCTACTACATGTTCCGACAAGTTTATTTTCATCGCACCCTGAGATCTGCAGAGGCCGTGTTGCGCTCGATTATTCGCCGCGCTCTACAACTGCTCACAGATGGTAAGGAGGTCTGGCACGCCGAAGGTACGGCATTTGAAAAAATCCTCCGACGGGAACCGCTAACCATTACTGACCATTTGCAGGTTGATGATTCCGACATCATTTTTCACGTTAAGCAATGGCAAACTTCCGATGATGCCATTCTCGGCGATCTCAGCCGGCGCTTCATAGCACGCCGGCTCTTCAAAGCAATCGACCTCGATATGCCCATATCAGAGCGGGCCGAGTTTCTATCTGCAGCGCGAAATTCTGTTGTGCGCGCAGGTTTCGATCCTGATTACTACTTCATCGAAGACCGTGCCAGCGACGTTCCTTACTACAATTACTATTCAGCGCGCGAGACTGAACCTAAGACTCGGATCTACGTTCAGACCGGCTACGCCCGTCCTCAGATACAGGAGATAAGTGAGGTTAGCAATGTCGTACGTGGTCTTCAGCACGGTTACGAATTGCACCGTGTCTGCTTCCCCTCGGAAGTAAAAAGCGAGGTCTACGCCCTATATCATGATAGCGATTCAAATAAGGAACCTACTGGAGCGAGCAGCGATGGATAACCGCCACAATCATCGTGAGCGCGTAGTTTTCCCTGTCCTTAGTCAAAGCAGCAGTTGTTGAATCGATCGAAATGAACAAAAGAGGACAATACAAGCCTTCGCGGCGAAAACGTGTTGGTCGTGTTTTTTTTCTTTTCTGCCTCGTGACTGCTTGGTTCTCTAGCTCAAGCGCATGGCCAAATCAGCGTCCTACGGGTGTTAGCGTTCTGGATTTCGGCAATTCAAACTTCTCAAGACTCGCGGCGGAAAGACTACGAACGAGTCTTAAGTCCGAGCGCGAAGTCTTACTCTTCGATCCCGAACTGGTCCGCGCCGCTGCTCGAGGTGTCGGCTATGAAGGTTCGCTAAATATGTCCGTAAGTGAGGCACGGGATCTTGGAGCCGCGATCGCCTCGGATTTTTATATCATTGGAGACGCCCAGACTTTGCGACGCTCTCCTTCCAGTGCCCCAATCTACTATGAGTCTTATTGTTCGCTACTCATGATTAGCTCTCGTACTGGCAGGCTCGTTTTCTGGGATCGTCCCAGCTTTCAGGCGAGCACCGTGCCGGCAGCGGAGGCTCTTCTGCTTTCTCAACTCGCCGGCCCGGAGACCCATCATCGTTGTTTGGTTGCGATGCGACGGGCGCAAGAAGACGAACGAAGTCAACGTGTCATCGCAAACGACGCAAACACGGTCGTCTTTGAAGACGCTCCGGACGAGAATAAGGCCAGTGGCGAACCGGGGCTGCAGTTGCCGAGACCATATCGTCGATTGCGACCTGAATATCCAGAGAGCGCGGCTCGCGCCGACGCGGAAGGTTCCGTGGATGTCCTGGTCGATATCGGCGCGGACGGGGAGGTGGGCCAGGTCCAGATTGCGCGCTGGGCCGGTTTCGGGTTGGATGAAGCTACGGTCGCCACAGTGCGGCAATTACATTTTTTTCCGGCGATGCGCAATGGGATAGCTGTCCCAATGCGCGTTCTCCTGCGCTATAACTTTCGCAAACCACCGAAATGAGTAAGTTGGGAAAAAGGAAATCTGAAGACCTCAGCAAAGCGTCGCGGACGAATCGCGCTACCGCCTTTTTCTCCGTCTGCGCTTTCATGGTTGGTCTGCTCCTATTAAGTATTGTTCTTTCCCTACATCCAAATCTCTCCCGCGCGGCAACTGACGACGCATCCCTCGTTTCGACCACAACTCGCGAAGGTCGTTTGGTAGTCTTTGATGATGTATGGGAAACGATTCAAGAGCGTTACTACGATCCGGCCTTTCGCGGCATCGATTGGAATAAGAAGCGCACGACTTTCCGTTCAGCGGCCGCGCAGGCTGCAAACACTCTGGATTTTTACGAGGTCTTACGTCAGATGATCTCGTCACTCAAGGACGCCCACACACGCGTGTATTCACCGGACGAGAAGTTTGACTGGTGGAACCCTCGATTTGTAACTGTGGGACTGACTATTCACGAAGTTGATGCTCGTCCAACGGTCGTGAAAGTCGAACCAAAGTCTTCGCCGGACCGCGCGGGCGTTCGGGCGGGAGACGTGATTGTGAAGATCGATGAGGCTCCTGCCGCAAACCTCATCGAACGACGCCTTCAGAATTCATGGATCTTACCATCTGAGGATTCAGCGAGATTTCGGGCAGTTGCCAGTCTATTGGAAGGCCCAGCGACTACCTCAGTCAAAGTAGCCTGGGAAGATCGTGACGGAAAGACCAAGTCAGCAGTTTTCCAACGCCACTGGTCTCAGCGTCGCCTTGGGCTTCATTTCCAACAAAGAGGGAAATTCGCAATCATCGATATTGAAGCCTTCACTCAAACTGTGGCCCTGGATTTTGCCCGGGCGCTCCCAAAAGCCCTTAAGGGCATGACGGGGATCATTCTTGACTTGCGAGCCAACGGGGGCGGCGACGCAGAAGCGATGGCCAATGTTGCTTCTGCCTTTCTCGGAGACGGGATCAATCTGGGGCGCTTTGCTGATCGTTCAGGCGCCTCTTTCGAACTGCGCACCGATACCAAGTTGCTTTGGCCTGCAGCACCATTGGGGCAAACCAATCTTCCTTTAGTTGTGCTGACCAGTGAGAACACATCAAGCGCCGCGGAGATATTGGTCGAAGCTTTGCGAACAAAAGGGCAGGTGAAAGTGATCGGGAGGCAAACCTGCGGCTGTGTCCTCGCTATTCGAAACCGGCATTCCCTACCTGATGGGGGGGTTCTCGATGTCAGCGAATTTGACTATCGGACGGCTGCTGGTTTAAGGATCGAAGGCGCCGGCATACCGCCTGATGAGATGATTAAACTCACGCGGGTTGATGTCTACTCACATCACGACCGCGCCATGGAATCTGCGCTAACCTTTCTTAAAAGTGTTCGCGGCAAGTGAGCCGCGAGTATTCCGCAACGGCCTTCCACCACTCTCCAGAATGGTTCGTTTGTCATGTTATGATGCGAGAGCAAAGTCTCTACAACCTGCAGGTGTATTAACGAATGCTTTATCTGTCTCAGTTGTTGGGTCGCCCTATCCGCGATCTCGAGGATGAGCGTGTGGCGACTGTCAAGGACGTAATTGTTCGGCTTGGTTCCGACGACCACCCACCTGTGTCCGGCTTGGTTGCCCGTTATCGCCGGCGCGATTTTTTCCTTTCGCGTTGGCGTATGACTGACTTGAACGAACAAGGTGTGCGTTTGAATTCCGATATCCTTGACTTGCGACCGTTTGTCCGCCGTGAGGGCGAGGTGTTGCTGGCACGCGATGTACTCGATAAGCAACTGATCGATGTGGACGGCAAGCGCGTAGTGCGAGTCAACGATGTCCAAATAATTGAGGCGGCCGGCCAATGGCGAGTTACTGGCGCTGACGTGAGTCTGCAGGGTCTTTGGAGGCGGCTTGCCCCTCCTGGATTTGTGGGAACGAGAAAACCGGTCGAGGTGCTCGATTGGGCCGACGTCGGGTATCTCGCGACGGATGCGGCAACTGTCCAATTGAAATCTTCAAGCGACAAGCTGGCGCGTCTTCATCCGGTTGAAATCGCGCGTTTGGCTGAAGCTCTTTCCTATCACCATGGATCTGAAGTCGTTGAATCGCTGGATGATGAGACTGCGGCAGAAACACTGGAAGAGATGCCCGCGGAACGTCAGGCGCGCATCCTCGGTGATATGGACCAGGAGCGCGCAGCTGACATTCTTGAGTGGATGTCTCCAGATGAGGCCGCCGATGTCTTAGGCGACCTGCCGGAAGAAAAGGCTGAGGAACTCCTGGGTCTTATGGAAGACGAGGAGCAAGCCGACGTTGCGGAGCTACTGCCTTACGAAGATGACACTGCCGGCGGACTAATGACTACGGAGTTCGTCACGCTACCGCGCGAGCTCACCGTCGGCGAGGCGCTGGCACGTTTGCGTGAAATGGCGGAAACGCCAAACATGATTTACTACCTTTACGTAGTCGAAGCGGAGAACTCCTGGAAGCTTATGGGCGTTATCGCTTTACGTAGTCTGATTCTCGCAGACCCGTCCATGCCACTGGAAGACATGATGCGTACTGAGTTCCAGAAAGCAACTGCGGATGAGTCGGCAAGCGAAGTGGCGCACAGGATCGCGGAATACAATCTGCTCGCCCTGCCGGTGGTAGACGAGGGAGGCGACATTCTAGGGATCATTACGGTCGACGACGCAATGGAAATTCTTCTGCCGAAGGATTGGCGCCAGCGTCTGCCGAGATTATTTAGTTGATTTTAGTTTGCATTTTGCGATTTTCGATCCTGGGATTTTCAAGTCTACAATCGCAAATCTTAAACTGTATGAGCGACGGAGAACCTCCAAGTGGAAGAACCGCGCGCAGAAGTTCGAACTGCCGGGCAGCGATTCTTACGGCGCGGCGCGCGTGGGGTCCGTCGCACTGTCGCGCGACGGAAGCGTCTGCTGGCCTACCTTGCGATTCTCGGGCCCGGGATGATCACGGCTAACGCCGGTAACGACGCGGGCGGCATCGCCACCTTCGCCTCAGTTGGCGCAGATTTTGGCTATACTCTCCTCTGGATCCTTATCCCCATTACTATCAGCCTGGGTATTGTTCAGGAGATGTGTGCCCGCATGGGCGCCGTCACTGGAAAAGGCCTCGCCGATCTGATTCGCGAACGTTTTGGTGTTCGCTGGACAGCTCTGGTAATGCTTGCCCTGCTGATAGCAAATGCAGGTGTCACTGTATCGGAGTTTGTCGGTATTGCGGCGGCGACCGAACTGTTTGGGATACCCCGTTTCGTTTCCGTTCCAGTTGCCGCGGGAATGATTTGGTGGCTGGTTGTGAAAGGATCTTATCAAAGAGTGGAACGAGCTTTTCTGTTGATGTCGCTCGTCTTTCTGGGATACATCGCGTCTGCGTTTTTGTCACATCCTGATTGGAGCGCGGTTGCCATCGGTCTGGTGAAACCTTCTTTCAAATTTGAACAGGCGTTTCTCTTCACGTTCGTGGCGATCGTTGGTACCACGATCTCACCCTACATGCAGGTGTATGTGCAATCGTCGGTCGTAGAAAAGGGGGTGACGGACGAAGACTACTGGAAAACAAAACTCGATATTTGGGTGGGCGTGATCTTTTCCGATCTGGTTGTGTTCTTCATCGTGGTATCGACAGCGGCAACGCTTTACAAGTCGGGATTTCATGTGTCAAGTGCGGCAGACGCTGCTCGTGCGTTGAGTCCTCTTGCTGGTAAGTATGCGGAGACGCTGTTCGGTATCGGACTGTTTGGCGCCTCAATGTTGGCAGCCGGAGTCTTGCCTTTGGCAACAGCTTATTCGATCAGCGAAGCTCTCGGTTTTGAAAAAGGTGTCTCGCGAAGTTTTCGTGAAGCACCAATCTTCCTTGGAGTCTTTACTTTTCTTGTGGCCGTAGGCGCGGCCATTGCTGTCATTCCGAACCTGCCACTAATTCAAGTGTTGCTGGTGACCCAGGTGATTAATGGCCTTCTTCTACCAATCGTCTTGTTTGCGGTCCTACGGCTGGTGAATAGCCGCGACCTGATGGGCAGTCACGTTAACGGACCGTTATATAATCTTGCCGCGTGGTTGACCGTGATCATTGTGACCTGCTTATCACTGGTGTTCATCCTGATCACTATCTTTCCCGGCTTATTGGGCTCGTGATCATCCGGTAGCGCAACGGTCGTTTTGTTCTCGTCAATATCCACGTATCGGTGATAAAGAATAGCTCTGGCTTTTCGAACCTTAACTTGAGGATGTCGTTAGCAAATGAGTCGTCCTCGTTCCACCAATAATTTCCTCCTGTTTTGTGTAGCAACAGCGATAGCGGCGCTGTTAACCTATCTCCTTTGGCATTTTTCGCCCAACCTCAACGCCCTGCTCAGCGAGCGAATGGGCGCACACCCTGACCCTAATACGATAATAAACGTCCTAAAATTAATCTTGATTGGAGTCGTGGCTTATCTTCTTGTCCGTGCGCTCAATTCCCTAATATTCGGACTGACGTTTCGGCTTCGCAGTGGCTTTGCGGCGCCCACACTTGTTCGCAATGTATTTACGATCATTGCCTTTACTATTTTTTTCTTAATCGCCTTCAATTCATATTTTCCCGACGTCAATCTGGGCGCACTGTTCACGACCTCGGCAATCTTTGGCGTAATTTTCGGGTTGGCGCTGCAAGACACCTTGGGAAACTTCTTTTCCGGAATCTCATTACAAGCTGATCGGCCATTTCAAGTCGGTGACGTTATTACCGTCGGAGTTCAGCGTCACACCGGAGTTGTCGAAGGAATAACGTGGCGAGCAATAAAGATCCGGACCTTCCAAAACCACGTTGTGATTATTAACAACAGCACGGCCGCCAAGGAACCGATCGAAGTCGGCCCGCGAGAAAACCTGAATGCCCGCCTCGTCTACTTCAACACTCTGTATGCCGACTCCCCGGCGAAAACTATTCATGTAGTAAGGGAAGCAGTGCGCGAGGCAGATAACGTTTCGCAAAGAGTGACGCCGATTGTGCGCATCCGCAACCTTGGCGATAACGGAGTCGAATATGAGGTGAAGTATTGGCTTGACGACTATGCTAAATACAACGACACGGACGCGCTTGTCCGTCAAAGAATCTGGTATGCCTTCCGCCGGGCAGGACTAAACTTTGCTTTCCCCACTCGCACCTTGCACGTCGAACGCAAGCCGAAGCCTGGCGTTCTCGAAGGCGATGGAGGAGCAATCATCGAGAGACTTGCAGCCGTAGACATCTTTGCTCCTTTATCAGCCGACGAGACCGGCGTGCTTGCGCAGGCCGCAGTTAGCCATGTGTTCGCCCCCGGGGAAACAGTTATTCGCGCGGGAGAACCAGGCTCATCGATGTTTGTCGTTCACAATGGACGAGTGCGTGTGCAGATTAATGAGAATGGCCGGCCCCGCACGGTTGCAACCCTCAATGAAGGCGACTTCTTTGGCGAAATGGCCCTCTTTACGGGTGAACCTCGCACCGCAAATGTCATAGCCATGGAAGAAACCGAAGTGCTCGAGATTGGGCATGCGGCGATGAAGACTGTATTCGATACCAATCCCGATCTGGTGGAATCGCTCAGCTTCATAATGGCTGAACGCCGGCAGGGCCTGGCAGCTCAAACTGACCAATCCTCCGTCCCTACCGAGTCGGCCGGAATCTTATCAGCTATCAAACGGTTCTTCGGCCTCGCTTGACCCGCTTCTTCGGCTTTGTTCGAGGGTTACCCAGCCACGCGTCCATCTACATGAACTAATCGGATTAGTTCAGATCCAAACTTACAGACGCGACTCCTACGTTGGATTTGAACCATCCAACCCTTTTCGAGGGTGGACTTAGGGCTGCTTCTATACACAATTACTCAGTACTTTGCCCTTTGGTGCCGGACTTGACAGCATCATACTCAATCTTTATTATGGCGACACGCTCAGCCAGTCCGGTTCAGTTTAGTATTAAAGAGGACGCGGCTGAGATCTCTACAAGGAACATAAGGAGGAGATTGTCATGAGTATTGTTCGATATGACCCGTTTCGGGACCTGCGAACTCTGCAAGAGGAAGTAAACCGTCTGTTCTCTACCAATCTTAACCGCTCTTTCGGCGACGAGGGCATCGGTCGCGGTGCCTGGAGTCCCAGCGTAGACATCTACGAGAATAAGGACCAGATTGTGTTGGAGGCGGAGTTGCCTGGAATGAAGCAGGAAGACTTCGATCTGACGATCGAGAACAACGTTATCACCTTGCGTGGCGAACGTAGGTTTGAGAAAACGGACGAGGCCGATAACTACCATCGAGTGGAACGGTCATACGGTTCGTTCACCCGTTCTTTCACCTTGCCACAGACCGTCTCCGCGGAAGGCGCAACCGCCGAATACCGAAACGGTGTTCTGCGTGTGACACTTCCGAAGCGGGAAGAAGCTAAATCTCGGCGCATCGAGGTGAGTGGTGAAGGGACAAGCGCAACTCCCAAAACGATCGAAACAAAGACCGAGAGCGGGAAGTCGACAGCAGCCGGCGGACGTTAATCTCGACCTCGACAATAATTAAGGCGGGGTTGCGCTCGAGAATTTCTTCGGGCGTCAATCCCGCTCAAAATCTGACATGGCGGGAATTTTAATCAGGAACAATGCGTTTAGATAAGTTTACATTACGTGGCCAGGAAGCAATCCAGGCGGCAATTGAACTAGCGGAGCGAAACCAGAATCAACAGGTTGAACCTGAGCATCTGCTGATCGCAATGCTTGAACAACCGGAAGGAATTGTCAGGCCCGTTCTGGGCAAGCTCGGAACCAACGTGACTGTTGTCCTCAATGACGTTCAGGCTGCGGTCGCTCGTTTTCCACGGGTGCAGGGTGGCCAGCAATATTTCAGTCCACGCCTAACTCAAATATTCACAGCTTCCCAAAAGCAAGCAGATAACATGAAGGACGAGTTTGTCTCGACCGAACATCTGCTGCTTGCGATTGCTGAGGAGAAAGAGGGCGAATCAGGAAAGATTCTTCGGCAGCATGGCGTTAAGACGGATGACCTGCTGAAGGTAATTGAGCAGATGCGTGGCGGTTCGCGCATCACCGACCAAAATGCTGAGCAAAACTACCAGGCCCTTTCGAAGTATGCACGCGATCTTACCGAACTTGCTCGACAGGGAAAGCTGGATCCGGTAATTGGTCGTGACGACGAGATACGTCGCACGATCCAGGTTCTTTCCCGGCGCACAAAAAACAATCCCGTTCTAATTGGTGAGCCTGGTGTCGGCAAAACCGCCATCGTGGAGGGATTGGCCCAACGAATAGTCTCAGGCGACGTTCCCGAAACCCTGCGCAACAAGCGGCTCGTCAGCCTGGATCTCGGTTCGATGCTCGCCGGCGCAAAGTATCGTGGTGAGTTTGAAGACCGGCTCAAAGCGGTATTGAAAGAGATTGAGAACGCGCAAGGACAAATCATTCTTTTTATTGACGAACTGCACACTCTGGTAGGGGCAGGGGCAGCCGAAGGCGCTATCGACGCCTCAAATATGTTGAAGCCGGCTCTCGCTCGCGGAGACCTCCGCTGTGTCGGCGCCACAACGCTTAACGAATACAAGAAATACATTGAGAAAGATGCGGCGCTCGAACGGCGCTTTCAACAGATTTACGTCGGCGAGCCGACGGTCGAAGATACGATTGCCATCTTGCGCGGATTGAAAGAGCGCTATGAGGTTCATCATGGCGTTCGCATCAAAGACTCTGCAATCGTGGCAGCCGCAACTCTATCTCATCGTTACATAACTGACCGCTTCCTGCCGGACAAGGCAATCGATTTGATTGATGAGGCTGCTTCGAGACTGCGCATTGAAATCGATTCTCTTCCCCAAGCAATTGACCAACTCGAGAGGGAAATCATCCAGTTGGAGATCGAACGGCAGGCGCTGCAACGAGAAGAGGATGAAAAATCGAAAGCCAGGTTAAGAGAGATCGAGCAACGCATCGCCGATCTGAGAGAAACCTCGTCCGGAATGAAGGCCAAGTGGCAGTCTGAGAAAGAAGCCATCGAGCATATGCGGACCGCCAAAGCCGAACTCGAACAGCTCAAGCTGCAACTGGATCAGGCGCGCAACGCCGGTGACCTGGCCCGTGCCTCCGAGATCCAATACGGCAAGATTCCTGAGCTGGAGCAACGTCTCAAGGTTGAACAAGACAAGCTTGCCGCCTTCCAACAGGATGGAGTCATGCTGAAGGAAGAAGTCGACGAAGAGGACGTGGCCCAGGTAGTTGCCAAGTGGACAGGTATTCCGGTTTCCAAGATGCTCGAAGGCGAGATGCAGAAGCTTGTAACGATGGAAGAGCGTCTGAGTCAAAGGGTGATCGGGCAGGAAGAAGCTTTGACGGCGGTTGCCAATGCGGTGCGACGCGCTAGAGCAGGCCTCCAGGATCCTAATCGACCAGTCGGCTCATTCATCTTTCTGGGTCCCACGGGAGTTGGAAAAACGGAGACCGCGCGAGCGCTGGCCGAATTCCTTTTTGACGATGAACGAGCAATGATTCGTCTTGACATGTCTGAGTACATGGAAAAGCACGCAGTGGCGCGAATGATTGGAGCACCACCAGGCTACGTCGGCTATGAGGAAGGCGGTCAGCTGACTGAGGCCGTGCGTCGACGCCCGTATTCGGTCGTGCTTTTTGACGAGATCGAAAAAGCGCACACTGATGTCTTCAACGTGCTGTTACAAATTCTTGACGATGGCCGGCTCACTGATTCCAAAGGTCGCACCGTGGATTTCAAGAACACTGTTCTGATCATGACATCGAATCTGGGATCACGCGAAATCCAGGCAGCGGAAGGCGACGAAAAGCAGGTTCGTGAAGCTGTGTTGGAAGAATTGCGCGCGCATTTCAAACCGGAGTTCCTCAATCGCATTGACGACGTCGTTATCTTCCATCAGCTGTCGCGTGAGCAAATTGCGCAAATTATCGATGTGCAACTGGAGCGGCTGCGCGAGATGTTGAAAGAACGAAACATTGTGCTGGTTCTGGATAAATCGGCTAGAGAGCTTTTGGCCAGCGTGGGATATGATCCGAGCTATGGGGCACGTCCACTGAAACGCGCGATTCAAACCCTTATTCAGAACCCTCTGGCAGTGAAGCTCTTGCGAGGTGAGATCTTGCCGGGGCAAACGATAAAGTTAACAGCCAGCGGGGACAAGATGGAGTTTCAAACTGAAGCTGCGGCTGTTGCGGCATGACACTGTCAGCGCTGGATGCCAGTTAAGTTAAGAGGTGGATTACAAGGCTATGTCACAACAATGGAATCCCTTGCAGGATTTAATGCACTTGCAAGATCGAATGAACAGGCTCTTTGAAGATGCGACACAGCGTCGAGTTCGCAGCGAGTCCAGGGCGGGAGACCCGGTTGAACGCGCCGACTGGACGCCGGACGCGGACATCTATGAAGCCGAGGAGAATTATTTAGTCGCAATGGATCTGCCAGGCATTGATCGAACGGCATTGGAAATCAATGTTGATGAGAGTCACCTGATAGTTAAGGGCACACGATTGCTGGCCGAACCACCGCAACAAATCTGCGAACGTCCACGAGGACGTTTTCTTCGTACCTTCACGATTCCCGGCTCAGTCGATACCGCTGCAATTTCGGCTGAATTCAAAGATGGTGTTTTGCAAATAACGTTACCCAAGCGCAAAGAACAAAAGGCGCAGCGAGTTAAGATAAAGATTTCCTAAAATCTGAGGGACCTTCAGTGAGTAAGGGACCAAAGGGGTACTATGGAACACACGAAGCGGAAGCGGGAAAATGGTGAAGAAGCCGATAATGAGATTCGGGTGACTGACCGACGCCGTGTCTACCTGGATGAGGATGGCACTCAGCAATCGAACTCCGAAGTCGAACGGCCAAATCTGAAACCAACTTATGTAGAAGAACTCGAGAACCGAACGAAAGCGGCTGAGAGACAAGCACTCGAAATCCAGTCACGATTTGAGCAGTTGCGTCAGCAGCTGCAGCGAGAGACAGACGAAACAAGGCAACGCTTGAATCGCGCTGCTGATGAACGCGCCGCGGCTGAGAAGGCGACTTTCATAACCTCTCTGCTTCCTGCAATGGATGATCTGCACCGGGCGATCGAGGCTGGCGCCGGCGGCGCCCAGTTGGAAGCGATGTTGGAGGGAATACGTGGAATTGCTACGAGCTTTGAAAACGCGCTTAGTAATGCCGGCGTAGAGACGGTCCCATCCATCGGAGAACAATTCAATCCAGAACTGCATGAAGCGGTCGACACTGCAGAAGCTGAACCGGAGATGGAAGGGAAAGTGATCGGAGAATATAGCCGAGGTTTCAGAATTGGTAATCGCTTACTTCGTCCGGCTCGCGTGAAAGTTGGACACGCTTCCGGGCAGGCAAAAAAAGCCCGTGATTCGCAATAATAGTTTTCACAAATCCTCCTAAGGAGACACAAGAGTGCCCGCAAAAGAAATTAAGTTTAGAGAAGAAGCCCGCAGTGCAATGCTTCAAGGGGTAAACACACTGGCGAACGCTGTGCGCGTGACGCTTGGTCCAAAGGGTCGGAACGTTGTATTAGGAAAAAAATTCGGTTCTCCCACGATTACAAAAGACGGTGTAACGGTAGCCAAAGAAATCGAACTAAAAGATAAGTACGAAAATATGGGAGCGCAAATGGTGCGCGAGGTTGCGATCAAGACTAACGACAAAGCGGGCGATGGCACCACGACCGCGACCGTGCTCGCGCAGGCAATTTTCCGCGAAGGCGTTAGGAATGTCGCAGCCGGTGCAAATCCGATGTTATTGCAGCGTGGCATTCAGCTCGCTACGGACCAGATCGTCGCGGAACTTGAACACCTTTCTAAGAAAGTGAAGGGCAAAGAAGAGTTAACCAATGTCGCTACCGTCTCGGCTAACAACGATCATGTAATTGGCAAGCTCATCTCCGCCGCAATGGAACAAGTGGGGCAAGACGGTGTAGTGACGGTCGAAGAATCGAAGACGCTCCAAACTGAGCTCGAAATTGTGGAGGGTATGCAATTTGATCGTGGCTACCTGTCGCCTTATTTCGTTACCAACCCCGATCGCATGGAGGCTGTGCTCGACGAACCTCTCATACTGCTCCATGAAAAGAAGATTTCGGCAATGCGCGACTTGTTGCCGTTGCTAGAACAGGCAGTGGGCGCCAGTCGCTCATTGCTGATTATCGCAGAGGATGTTGACGGTGACGCACTTGCCACCCTCGTGGTCAATCGACTGCGGGGAACGATTAAAGTATGCGCAGTTAAGGCCCCCGCGTTTGGCGATCGACGAAAGGCCATCCTCGAAGATCTTGCGATCCTGACTGGCGGCCGTGTAATTACTGAAGATCTGGGTATAAAGCTCGAGAACGTTCAGGTCTCCGACTTGGGTTCCGTAAAGCGCGCCATCGTCGACAAGGAAACCACGACAATCGTCGAAGGTGGGGGCGACCGGAAAGCTATTCAAGGCCGCGTGGCAGCCATCAGGAAGCAGATCGAAGACACGACGTCAGATTATGACCGGGAAAAGTTACAGGAACGACTGGCCAAACTCGCCGGCGGCGTGGCCGTGGTAAAGGTGGGAGCGCCCACTGAAACCGCGATGAAAGAGATCAAAATGCGAGTCGAAGACGCCTTAAACGCAACGAAGGCTGCCGCGCAAGAAGGCATTGTTGTAGGGGGCGGCGTTGCTCTCCTGCGAGCCGCAAAGGTCCTCGACGACCATTCTATAGACGAGCAGCCCGACGTGGCCACTGGCATCGGAATTGTCAGGCGGGCCATAGAGGAACCGCTACGACGAATAGCGGAGAATGCGGGAATAGACGGAGCTATCGTAGTCGGAGAAGTTCAACAGCTAAAAGGAAACAAAGGATTTAATGCTGTTACTGGAAAATACGAGGATCTTGTAGCAGCGGGAATAATCGACCCCACCAAGGTTGTCCGGACCGCCCTGCAGAATGCGGCGTCAATCGCGGGTCTGTTATTGACGACCGAGGCTGCCGTGACCGAGCTGCCTGAACCGAAGAAGGCCACTCCCGCTATGCCAGGTGGTGACGATTACGACTATTAACAACACTACTTCTCATTATTCTCAATAATTACTAATTGGGGAGCCTAAGTGGCAGGAGATTTGCTTGGAATCTCCTCCGGGGATTAGTTATTGCATTGAAACGCAACGGCGCTTATTCTGATGACATCTAACCAGCGGTTAGGTTAAACGAATCTTGGCCGTTGGAAAGTTGAGGTTGCTGTCGCCGAAACATCGGAAATGGAATTCTTGCGACAGTGCTAATTGAAATATGGTTGACTTGGGTTCATACAAAGACAAATTTGGCGACAGCGGTCAGCGCGTCCTTGAGCATGCACTGAACGAGTCGCGAAAACGCGATCAGAACTTCGTATCGGTCGAACATATATTGCAGGCTCTGACAATGGAAGAGCCTGATATGTTTAACTCCGCAATGCGCGACCTATCGCTCGATCCCATAGTTGTGAAAATGGCGATTGAAAAGCGACTCGGCAGCAGCCGGCAGCAGCACGTCGGAAAAGGCTTTCGCATCGGTCCTGACACTACGGATCTTTTCAAGCGAGCCATGGAGCGCGCCCGGACACAGGGACGCAAAACAATCGAAGCTACGGATATTTTTGAAGCCTTATCGAATCACGACAGTCTGTTTGTTGATGTGCTGCGAACCATGGGTGCGAATCCCGAAGCGGTCGTAGAAAACGTGCGCGCCCA
>Ga0070708_100000199_pt1 | contig 43925 bp, 37 predicted proteins | sample KBSK5503metaG_FD_65469 | JGI IMG/M metagenome (GOLD analysis project Ga0070708, IMG submission 65469) | Corn, switchgrass and miscanthus rhizosphere microbial communities from Kellogg Biological Station, Michigan, USA - KBS K5-50-3 metaG | ecosystem: Host-associated > Plants > Roots >... | reverse complement strand
GTGTCGAGCGATCCCTTGGTGTTTCCGCCCTTCTCGTACTGCTGCGCGACGACCTGGTAGTAGGTGGTGGCCTCGGAAATAAGCTGAAGCTGCTGGTGCAGCTCGGCGAGCCGGAGGTTGATTTCGAGCAACGTGGGGTCGAGCTTGAGAACCTGCTTGTAGAGCGCGACCGCCTTGAGGAAGAAGCCGTCGGTGGAGTAGCTCTCGGCAACTTTGGTGAAGTAGGACGCCGCCTGCCCGTTGTCGTTTTTCTTCTGGAAGAGCTCGCCCATTTTTTGAAGGACGCGCACGTCCTTCGGGTCGACCTCGAGAATCCGGCGGTATTCTTTAATGGCTTTGTCGAATGCCCCCTTGGCGACCAGCTTCGCGGCCGCTTCGATGATCTTGTTCTTGTCCATGGCCAAGGGGGTCCGGCCGCAGGTGAAAAACTCAGGAACCCCGCGGGTTTACTGACATTGTAACGACATATAGGCTATCGAAATCATCTGCCTGAGGTCAACCGACGTCCGCTTCAAGGCGTTTCCTCGATCGCCTGCCGGAGTCGGCGCGTACCCGTCTCTGAGGCGAGCAGTCGCTCCACGAAGCGGGTGTCGTAGTTACCGGCAACAAAGGCCTCATCGGACAGGGCGGCGCGGTGGAAGGGGACGTTGGTTCGAATGCCCTGAATGACGAACTCGGCCAATGCCCTGCGCATCCGCCGGATGACCCGAGGCCGGTCTTCCGCGAAGGCGATCAGCTTGGCCAGCAATGAATCGTAGTGGGGTAGGACGGAGTAGTTTTCGTAGGCGGCGGAATCGATCCGGATGCCCAGGCCACCGGGGGCGTTGTAGGCGGTTATCTTGCCCGGGCTGGGAGCGAAGTTCCGGGGATCCTCGGCGTTGATCCGACATTCGATCGCCGCCCCGGTAAGGTGGACGTCCTCCTGCCGTCGACCCAGGGGCTCCCCCGCGGCGAGCCGGATCTGCTCCCGCACCAGGTCGATCCCCGAGACCGCCTCGGTGACCGGATGCTCTACTTGCAGCCGGGTATTCATCTCCATGAAGTAGAAGCTGCCGTTCTCGTCGAGCAGGTACTCGATCGTCCCCAGGTTGTTGTAGCGAATGCGCTCCATCGCCTTGACCGAGACGGAGCCCATCTTCTCCCGCATCTGCTCCGAGATCGCGCTCGACGGGCTCTCCTCGATCAGCTTCTGATGCCGGCGTTGGACCGAGCACTCGCGCTCGCCCAGGTGGATGATCGAGCCGTGCTCGTCGGCGACGATCTGGATCTCGATGTGGCGCGGCTTCTCGATGTATCGCTCGATGTACAGGTCGCCGCTTCCGAAGCTCGCCAGCGCTTCTGCGGCGGCGATGGAAAATGCTCCGGGGATGGCCGCCGGGCTGCGCACGATCTTCATCCCCCGCCCACCTCCCCCGCTCGCCGCCTTGAGGATCACCGGAAAGCCGATCCGGCGTGCCACCGCCTCCGCCTCTTTGGGATCGCCGACCAGACCGTCGGAGCCGGGAAGCAGCGGCAGTCCGGCCTCGCGAGCGGCGTTGCGGGCGTGCACCTTGTTGCCCATCAAACGGATCATCTCCGGGCGAGGTCCGATGAAGTTGATCTTGCAGGTGTGGCAGACCTGGGCGAACTCCGAGTTTTCGGAGAGGAAGCCGTAGCCGGGATGGATCGCATCCGCCCGGGTGATCTCCGCGGCGGAGAGGATGGAGGGGATGTTGAGGTAGCTCTCCTTCGACGGCGGCGGCCCGATGCAGACCGCCTCGTCCGCGAAGCGCACGTGAAGGGCGCTGGCGTCCGCCGTGGAGTGAACGGCCACCGTCGCCACCTCCATCTCGCGACAAGCGCGGATGATGCGAAGCGCGATTTCGCCGCGATTGGCAATCAGGATCTTCTTGAACACCGGAACCTCTGGCGGTGGATGGCTAGGACGGCTCGATCCGAAGCAGAGGCTGGCCGAACTCGACCGCCTGACCGTTCTCGACCAGTATCTCTGCCACTTTTCCCGCAACCTCCGCCTCGATCTCGTTCATCAGCTTCATCGCCTCGATGATGCAGAGGACCTGCCCCTTCCGCACTGTTGTCCCCAGCTCTACGAAGGGCGGCTGATCGGGCGCCGGGGTCCGGTAGAAGGTACCGACGAAGGGCGAGGTGACGAGCTGCCCGTTCCTCTCGGCCTCCGGTTGCGTCGAGGGCGGCTTCGCCGGGGCCGGCGAAGGCCGGGTGCCCCGATCGACGACGGCAACCGTCGGCGCGGGCGAGGGGATGCTGGGAACCGCCTGGACGATCGCGGTGGGCGGCTGGCCGCGGCGAATGGTGAGGCGTTCATCCCCCCGCCGCCAGGTCAGCTGGGTCACGTCGGATGTTTCCAGGAGCTCGACGATCTGGCGAAGAGCCTCCACGTCGAACGGGCCCGCGCTCTGCGCCGCAGCGGGCAACACCGACGATCGGGCCGAGCTCTGCTCGGGTGATGCCTTCCGCTTGCCTGGCATGAAGTCCCCCTATGCAGAGGCTACCCGCGTCAGGTACTTCCCGTCACGGGTATCGATCTTCAGGACGTCGCCCTCGTTGATGAACAGAGGGACTTGAACCTGGTAACCGGTCTCGAGCACTGCCGGCTTCATCGCCCCGGAAACGGTGTCGCCCCGCGCACCCGGATCGCACTTCACCACGCGCAGATCCACCGAGTTCGGGAGGGACACCCCGATCGCCTTGCCGTTGTAGAAGAGGATCGAGGCGTTGACGTTCTCCTTGAGGAAGCTCTTTTGCTCGCCGAGGACCTTCTCCCCGATGTACGTCTGCTCGTAGGAGCGGGTGTCCATGAAGTAATAGTCCTCGCCCTGCTTGTAGAGATACTGCATCTCCTTCTCTTCGATGTCCGGCCGGCCGACCTTATCTCCGCTCTTGAAGGTGGGCTGGAGCACCCGACCGCTGAGCAGGCTTCGAATGCTGGTGCGCACGAAAGCCGATCCCTTGCCCGGCTTGACGTGCTGGAAGTCGACGATCTCGTAAGGCTCGCCGTCTACTTCTATCTTGAGCCCCTTGCGGAACTCGGAGGTGTCGATCACGCCCGCCATGGCCTAAAGCTCCTTCAGGATGATTCAATCGTCGGTGTGTAACCGATGAGGGTTCAAAGTCCAAAGTCAAAAGTCAAAGCCGCGGAGCGAACGCCCGCTATCGCACGGGGCTACAGCTCGGCGCGGACTTTTGGAGCGGCGATGCGAAGCGCGTACCGGCCCTTGCCGAAGTTGCCGTCGGGCCTCAGCGCGAGGACGAGAAAATACTCCGGGGAGACCGGGCGCATCACCGCGGTCACCTTGTCGGTGTTGATGCTCACCTCGCTGATCACGCCGGCCCGAAGCTGCTCCGCGGCCGTCTTCAGCTGAGTGAGGATGCTGGCGAATTCCACCCAGGCCGAGGCGAGGTCGAGATCGCCGGCATTCGCCACCTGGTGCGTTTCGACGGCGATTCCGTCGAAGCCCATGATGCTGCAGGCCAGCGCCCCATCCACCTGGGAGACGACGGACTGTAGCTGGTCGAGGAAGGACATCCCTGGCTTCTAGGGGCGCGGTGCCCGTGCGTCAAGCAAGCTCACGGTCCGGTGGGGCAGCCCGTAATGATCGGGGTGATGTCCCGGCAGCAGGCCACTACCGTTCCGTCCTGACCGCCGGGCGCTCCGCAGGGGCCCGTCGGCGCCCGAATGTCCCCCGCCACCCGGCAGGTCCCGGGGAACGAGCTGCGGTACACCTGAATCGGATAGGTGACCTTGTTCGTGCTGAGCTTCTGACCGGAGGCCAGGGAACCGAACCCTTGAAAAGTGACCTGGAGCTCGACCCCCACCAGATCGCCCGGCTGGATGGCGGTGCCCAACACCCGCCGCGCCTGGGGCGTGATCAGGGAAACGCCGAGCCAATTGCTGGCGCCGACCGCTCCGACCTGGTTGACCGCGTAGGCATTGACCTGCTCGCTTTGGAACTGGAGGCTGGGCATCGAGGAGTAGGTGAAAACGAAGTGGTCGAGCACGAACTCGTTTCGCTGCGGCCCGGCGATCACCTCCTGGGTCGAGAGGATGGTCGTGATCTGTTCCAGGTTCGACTCCCAGTCGAAGGCCACGTAATAGCGATCGGTTCCCGCCAGGTCGAGCGAGCCACGGTAGACGGCGATCGCCTGCGACGTACACGCGGTGGTGGCTGCGCCGAGAGTCAGCTCGTGGGCATTGAGGAAACGAATCGAACTGTCGTTGGGAACCGAGCATCCCAGTCCCGCGAACAGCGGGAGAAGGATGAGGAAACGGAAGGGCTTCATGAAGGCTCTCTTTGCATTTCGTTAAAGGCTTTGAGCGATCGTCTGGCGATTGGTGATGCGCGGGGTGATGAAGATCAGCAGCTCTTGCCGGCTGTCGGATTCCGAGGTGTTCCGGAAGAAGAACCCTAAGATGGGGATGTGCCCGAAGAAGGGAATCGTGCTCACCTGATTGGCGCCTCGCCGGACGTAGATTCCGCCGATCACCGTCGTGTCCCCGTCCTTCACCAGAACCTGGGTCGATGCTTCCTTCCGCTGGATCGCGGGCTGGCCGTTCGCGCCGGTGTTCGAGGGGTCGGGTTGATTGTTCTCGGCGCGGATGTTCATCAAGATCGATCCGTCGTGGGTGATGTGCGGCGTGACTTCGAGCGACAGACGCGCCTCGATGAAGGTGGTGTTCACGCCGCCGGCCGACACCTGGCTGAAGGGAATGGAGACGCCCTGGCTGATCTTGGCAGTGTTGTTGTCGAGCGTGGTGACCTTCGGCGCGGAGATCGTCTTCACCGAGCCCTGGTTCTCGAGCGCGGAGAGCCTCAAGTTGAGGTTGAACGCGCCGCCCGCCGACCCGAACACCAGGCCGACCGCGCCGCCTGAGCCCTGGCCCACCGGGGCGGGCAGGTTGACCGCGAAGTTGGGCACGTCCGCGGTTCCCTGATTCGATGCCGGAGACGAGCCGCCCCGCGCCGCCGCGGTGTAGGGGAAGCTCAGCCCGGTGGCATTGCCCGTCCCGGGAGCGAACTGGGCGCCGCCGCCCCACTGCACGCCGATGTTCTTGGTGAAGGTGGTGTTGGCTTCGACGATCCGGCTCTCGATCAGCACTTCCTGGGTCTGAGTATCGAGGTTCTGCACCAGCGAGCGGGCCCGCGAGATGTTCGAGGAGATGTCGCGCACGATCAGCACGTTGGTGCGGGTGTCCACCGTGACCGTTCCGCGCTCGGAAAGAACTTCCTTGACCCTGGAGCTCATGTCCTGCGCGGTGGCGTAGTTCACCGGAATCAGCTGAACGACCAACTCCTCCTGGCGGATCTGCGCCTTGCGGCGCTCCTCGCGCAGCTTCGCTTCCTCCTCCAACTGCTTGAGCGGCGCGACCCGGATGATGTTGCCCATCTCCTCCTTGCCCAGGTTCTTCGAACGCAGGATCAGCTCGAATGCCTGATCCCAGGGAACGTTGCGCAGGCGAATCGTCACTTTTCCGGCCACGTCGTCGGCCACCACGATGTTCTTCTTGGAGACTTCGGCGATGACCCGCAGCAGGTTGTGGATGTCGATGTCCTTGAACTCGAAGGACACCTTCTTGCCCACGTACTTCGTCCGTTGGACGACGCCTTCCTTGACCAGGGCCGGGGCTTCGGTCGCGAACGCCGCCGCCTTGGGCGCGCTGGCCGCTTCGTCCGCCTTGGGCTCGGCGGCGGTGAGCTGCCAGGTCAGACCGTGGGCGCTCTGCTCCATCTTCTCGTGAATCTGGCCATTGGCGGCGACCACCACCCTCACCCGGCCCGGCTCGCCGGGGACGGGGAACGCGCTGATCATCTTGATCGGCGTCTCCAGGGCGCTGGTATCCAGGCTGCGCTCCAGCTTCTTCGGCAAGTGCGCCGCATCCAGGGTGAGCACCAGGCTGCGCGGGTCGGGTTGGTCCACCTTCCAGGATGTCGGGGCGGAGAGCTTGAGCTCGACTCGACCACCCGCGGGGTTCTCGCTGAACGAGAGGTCCTTGATCTCCGCGGTGTGAACGGGCGCCGGCTTGGCTTCCATCCGCGCCGTTTCGAAGCGGGCGATGTCGATCTTCTTTCCGTCCAGCTCCATCTCTCCATCTTTGAGGCCGGCCGCGACCTCCGCGACCTCCGCCGCCGGAGGCGTCTCCGGAACCGTCTGCTCGCTCGGCGCGGCGGAGAGGATGAGGTCCATTCCACGGCGGGTTCGGAGGGCGCGATAGGCGGGCGCCCCGTGCCTCAAGTCTAGCACCAGGCGGACCTTGTCCTCGTGCGCGCCGGCTCGAATCTCCCGGACCAGGCCGGCGCGGATCTTCGGAACCCTCGCCTTGAGCGAGACCCCGAAGATGTCGAGCGCCAGCCGCGGTGGATCGGCGAGCGAGACGATTTCGTACTTCGCGATCTGACCATCCGTCCTGATCTGGAGCCGATCGCCGGAATAGCGAAGCGAGGTGACGTGCCGGGCCGGCTTCGCCACGGCGCGCTCGTCGGCGGAGTCGGCCACCACGTGATCCGCGGCGACCTTCTCGGAAGCGCCGCGCGGGGCAAGGGCGGGCGGAGGCGTCGCCGGAGCGGGCGCCTGCCCGGCCGAGCTTCCGATCTCGATCGAAGCGACGACGCGGTCGCCATCGGCGCGGACGTCGTACTTCGCGTCCTTTCCCAGCGCGACCAGGAGGCGGCCGACGCTGGACTGCCCGTCCGCGAACTGGGAAGCCACCACGCCCGAGATCGGTCCGCTGCCCGGATGATGACCCCGGATCGCCGTCGCGTCCGCCCCCGAGACGTCGATCACCAGTCGCTCCGGATCGTTGAGCCGGAACACGGTGAACGTCGGAGCGCGGTTCCCGCGCACCACCACCTGCGCCCCCGAATGGGTCGGGATGACTTTGAGGTCGCTCAGCGTGTTCAGCTCAGCGGCCCGCGCGCTCGCGATGGACAGAAGCACCGACAGCAGCACAAACATCCTTGGCCTCATTTCCACTGTCCTCATGGGTATTTCTTTCCAGACGCAAGATCGAGGTCGGGCACCAGCGCTTTGTCCGCTTTCATGTGCAGGGTGACCGGATTGGGGTTGATTTTTCCGTCGGGGCCGGTCCAGAACTCGGTCACGGTGACCGCGTCGCGCAGGATGTGGGTCACTTTTCCGCCCTGCTTGCCCATCCGGCTGCTCCGGCGGATGAGATGGCCTCTTCCGCCTGGATCCTCCACCATCGCCAGCGGATTCGCCTCGCCGGTGACCACGCCCACCAGGACCAGCTGATCGAGATCCCACTGGCACAACGGCTCGGTGCAGACGGAGTTTTCCGCCGACGGCGCCCGGACCTCTTCAACCAGGCTGCGGAAAGGATCCCGCTTGGCGAGAGGATTGTAGGAATAGACATACGGCGGCGCCTCGGGCGGCTTGTTCTCCCGTACAGCGGCCGCGGCGGCAACCTTGGGGGCCGGGGCGGCAGCCGGAGCCGGCGGCGGAGATTGACTGGCGCACGCGGCGAGAAGCGAAATGATCAGCGCCGCGGGCAGTGGCGAGAACCTGATCATTCTCCCGCCTTCTTCGCCGGTTGCGCGACCTGATCAACAAACCGAAACGTCGTCGCCAGAAACTCCGAGCTGAGCACGACTTTGTCGTTCTTCAGTACCGGCGTGCCGAGCTTGATGTTGTTCACATTGACGATTCGCCGCATGTTCGCGATCTCCTGCATGAACATCGCGATCTCGTGAAAGTTGCCGCTCACCGACATCTTGATCGGGATCTTCGCGAAGAAGGTCGCGCTGGTCTCCCCGCCCGGCTCCACCCGGGAAATCTCCAGCCCTGACTTCTTTCCGATGTCGTTGAGCTGCGCCAAGAGCTCGTCGATGTCCTTCTTTTCGGGAAGCTCGGTCAGAGCCTCGGCCAGCTTCTGCTCGAGAATGTCCATCTCCCGGCGGCGCTCGTTGAGATTCTGGGCAATCTCCTGCTTCTCCGCCAGCTGTCGGTCCAACCCTCGCTGTTGGTTCTCCTGCTCGGCGATCTGATCTTGGAGCGGCTGGATGCCGAAGAAGAAGTTGAGCACGCTGAGCAGAACCACCAGGCCGGCAAGGCCGCCGTATTTCACCGCCGGCGGCGCCTTGGCAATCTTGTCCAGCAATTGTTCCATCGACTCTCCTAAATCGCGTAGTTCGCCGAGAGGTTGATCTCGAAATCGACGATCTTCCCGGGGCCGAAGTCTTTCTTCGAGTCCTTCTGCTCGGCCCGTTTCAGCTCGATGTTGGTGAAGAAAAAGCCTACGTCCGGGGTCTTGAAGTCCTCGATCGTCCCTCCCGCGGCGAGCAGCTCCACCCGCGAGGTCTTGGTGTCCCGCTTCTGATCGACCAGCCGCCCCATTCCCTTCGCAGTCCAGACCACATTTCCCAGCGATCGCATGAACTCGGCCACATCTTCGTGGCTGCCGGCCATCCCGGTGATCTTCACCGCGTTGCTCTTTTCGTCGAAGTCGGTCAACCAGACCTTCTTCGGAATCGCGGTGGAGAGCGCGTCCAGAACGCGCACCGGTCCGGAGCGGCCCTTGCGCAGATCGGAGAGGACCTTCAACTTGTCCTCCACCTCTTTCTTGCGCTTGTTGATGTTGTTGACTTCGCCGATCACCTTCTCCAACTCGGCGATCCGCGCTTGTGTCTGGGTTATCTTTTTCGCGTTCCGGTCCGCTTCCGAGGCGAGCCTCTCATAGACGAGGTAGTTCAACACCCCGGCGAGCACGATCACCACGCCCACCAGCACCAGGAACTGGCGGCTGAACTCGCGTTTTTGGACCTGCCGCACCGGCAGCAGGTTGATTCGGATCATCATCTCGATTGAGTCCTTGGATTGGGCTGACTTAGGTCAGCTTGTCCCCCGATTTTCGGAGAGCCAGCCCCATCGCCACCGCCGCCATTGGCGCCACGTCCATGATGAAATGCGGGTCGAACTTCCGGTCGTCGATTTCGATGCTTCGAAAGGGGTTGAGGATTTCCACCGGCACGCCCACCCGGGTCTCGATCGTCTTGAACAGGGCCGGAATCTTCGCCGTCCCTCCGGAGAGGAAGACCTTGGCGAAAGTCGAGTCCGCCGCCGTCCCGGCATAGAAGTCCAGCGAGCGCTGGATCTCCCCGGCCACCTGCTCGGCCACTCCGGTCATCACCCGCTCGACTTCCTGCGGCACCACCGCGTCCGCGTCGCCGCGTCCACCGCCGATCTTCAGCGCCTCCGCCTCCTCGTACGAGACATTGAGCTGCTTCTGGATTTCCTCGGTGAATTGATTCCCGCCGATGGTGACGTCGCGGGTGAACACCGTCATCCCGTTCGCCACGATGTTGATGTTCACCACCGAGGCCCCGGCGTTGATCAACACGATCGTCTCATTGCCAGGCACGTCGTAGTTGGCGCCGAAAACGTTTTGCACCGCGAACGCGTCGACATCCACCACCGCCGGGAACAGACCCGCCTCGGAGACCACCGTGGTGTAGTCGTTGATCATGTCTTTCTTTGCCGCGACCAGCAGCACGTCCATCTGTCCGGTGGCGTCGTTCGCGTCCGGGTTGAGGATCTGGGTGTCGATGTTCACGTCCTTGACGTCGAACGGGATGTATTGCTCCGCTTCCCACTGGATCGACTCCTCCAGCTCCTCCTGGGTCATCCGCGGCATTGAGATCTTCTTGATGATCACGGAGTGGCCGGAGACCCCGATCGCCACTTCCTTTTGTTTCACCCGCAATTCGCTGATCAGCTCCTGCACCGCCTGTACGATCGCGGTGGAGTTCATCAGCGCACCGTCGACGATCGCCTCCGCGGGGAGCGGTTTCATCCCGAAGCTCTGGAGCGCATAGCCAACCACGCCGCGCCGTCGCTGCTCTTTGAGCTGGATCATCTTCACCGAGGTGGAACCGATATCCAGGCCTAGTGCGAGCTTGCCTCGAGCCATTACGCCTCCGAGTCGCCGTTCCCGCAGTCCGCGCGGTCGTCTTTCGCGCCGAGCCGCCAGGGCTCCGGTTGTAGAGGCGAAAGGCTGTTGAAACTGCCTGTGGGCATTCCTCTCCGGTAGCTCATCGACCGCGCGGGCTTTCGATTATCAGCGGGAGAGCCGAAGGCCGTCAAATCGTGGGATCCCTCGATTGCCTGCTAATGAGGCTTAGATGATATCAATTTGTACCATCATGTGTGGTCGGGAAAGTTGTCTTACGTTGATGACCAGCGTTGACCACATGCTGAAAGAGTCTCGAACCGTCTTACGCGCGCTCACCTTCCGAATCGGCATCAATGCCATATTCCTTGATCTTGTAGAGCAGCGCGCGCTGGCTGATTTCGAGGATCTCCGCGGCTCGGGTCCGATTGCCGCGGGTTCGACGAAGCACGGTCTTGATGTACAGCTCCTCCAACTCACGCATCGCCCGCTTGAGTGAGAAGTTCACCGACTCCGGCGTCGGACCGCCGGGGATGCCCGGGCCGGCGGCCATTCCCCGGGTCCAGATCTTCTCCGGCAGATTCTCCGGCAATACCAGATCGGACTCGGCGAGCAGCACCGCCCGTTCAATCGCGTTCTCCAGCTCGCGTACGTTGCCCGGCCAGGGGTAGCCGGCGAGCATCGACTCGGCCTCGGGAGCGAAGCCCTTCACCTCTTTTTCACGGTTCAGCTCGCGGTTGAAGCGGGCGAGAAAGTGGTGGGCGAGCAGAAGGACGTCGGCGCCCCGGTCGCGCAAGGGCGGCACCTGGATGTTCACCACATTGAGCCGATAGAAGAGGTCGCCTCGCAGCTCGCCCCGCTCCACCAGCTTGGGAAGGTCGCGGAGGGTCGCGGCGACGATGCGCACGTCGACCTTCTCCGATCTCGTTTCCCCGACCGGACGCAGCTCGCCTTCCTGGAGGAAGCGCAGCAGCTTGACCTGGGCGGCGCCGGGCAGCTCGCCCACCTCGTCGAGGAACACCGTCCCGCAGTCCGCTTCACTCAAGAGCCCGCGCTTGGCGGTGCGCGCGTCGGTGAACGCTCCGCGCGCATGCCCGAACAGCTCGGACTCGATCAGGCCGGGCGGGATCCCCGCGCAGTCGATCGCGACATAGGGCATCGCCGCGCGCGGCGAGAGCTCGTGGAGAGCGCGGGCAACCAGCTCCTTCCCGGTGCCGCTTTCGCCGGTGATCAGCACCGTGGTGCTCACCGGAGCGAGCTTGAGGATCTGCCGCTGCACCGACCGGATCGCTTCGCTCTTTCCCAGGATGCGCTCGAGCGGCGTGCCTCCCACCCGCGCCGAGCGCAGCCGGCGGTTCTCCTTGACCAATCGCTCGCGCTCTTCCGCCTTCTTCAGGACGAAGACGATCTCTTCCGGCTTGAAGGGCTTCTGGACGTAGTCGTAGGCGCCGGCGGCGACCGCCTGGAGGGCCGCGTCCTGCGAGCCGTAGGCGCTGACGATCAGGAAGGTCAGCTCCGGCCAGGTTTCCAGGGCGCGCTGGAGCAGGGTCAGGCCGTCGACCTTGGGCATCCGCACGTCGGAGATGACGACATCGTAGGATCGGGCGGCCAATTCCAGGAGCGCCTCCGCCCCGTCGGCCACCGCGCGAACCTCGTATCCGTGATCCGACAACACCAGCGACAACACGTGGCGAATCGAGGGCTCATCATCGGCGACGAGAATCGAGCGAAACAGAGCCATCTGAAGACGAATCATCGCCGCGAGCGGCGCCCCAGGGATAGAACCACACCGACCTTCATGCGGCCGGCAGGCTGACGGTGAACCGGGCCCCGCCCCGAGGGAGGTTGTCGGCGGTGAGCTGCCCTCCCATCGCGGAGACCAGGTGCAACGAGACCGCGAGACCCAGGCCGCTGCCTTTCGTCCCCTTGGTGCTGAAGAAGGGCTCGAACAATCGCGGCAGGACGGCGGGGGCGATGCCGCTTCCGCTGTCTTCCACCTGGACCAGGACCCACGGGCCGGAGCGGCTGCTTCGGACGACCACGCTGCCGGCGCCGTGGATCGCCTGGGCGGCATTGAGCAACAGGTTGATCAGCACTTGCGAAAGAGGACCGGATTCGGCGCGGCCGATCGTTCCCGGCTCGAGAAGCAGCTGGACCTCCACTTGCCGGAAATCGTGGCCCGCGGAGACCAGGCGAACGCAGGTTTCCACCAGTTGGGTTACATCGACCGGGCCGGGGATTCCTTGCGGGGGACGCCCGAGATCGAGCAGCCCGTGGACGATGCGATCGATTCGGTGGACCTCGGAATCGATCGATTCGAGGCATTCGCGGAGTTGGGGGTTCTGCCCGCCCCTGCCTTTGGCGATGGAGAGATACCCGAGGATTCCCGCGAGGGGATTTCCGATCTCATGCGCGACGCCGGCGGCGAGCTCGCCGACCGTCGCCAGCCGGGCGGCGGAGACCAACTCGGTCTGGGCGAGCTTCAGCCGCTCATTGGCGCTGGTCAGCTCGGCGAGGTGGCGGCGGGTGGTCGCCTGTTCGCGCTGAAGCGCTTCCGCCATTCTCTTCAACGCCGCCTGCACCCGGGCAAGCAAAGGCCCGCCGTGACTCTGCCCGGGCAGCTCCAGCTCGAGCCGGCCCATCTGCTCGATCGCGTCCTCTGTGCGGCGCAGCGGCCGACCCACCATGAGATACAACACGAAGTAACAGAGGATGGTGAGCAGGAGCAGATTGAGCGCGAAGTAGAGCGGCAAGAGCGCGCGAAAATGCCCGAGCAGCTCGGATTGGGGAGATCCCGCCGGGGACAGCTTGCGCAGCTGGCTCACCAGGCGAATGAAGACCGGCTGCAGGGTCAGCCAGGCGATCGCAATCGATAGCGAGCTGAGCAGAAATGCGACGCTGGCGATTCGAAACTTCATCTTCGAGTCGGCCCTAGCCTCCGCTGACGAGAATCTGCATCGCGCGCCAGGGAAGCTGCTCCGCCAGCCACGGCCCCAGGAGCATCACCTCGAGGGCGCCGAGCGCGAGCCAGGGCCCGAAAGGAAGATTGGTCGGCCCGGGCCGCCAGTCCTCTTCCTCGTCCGGGGATAACGTGGGAGAGGCATCGGATTTGCCGGCCCCTGGCGCGGGAGGAGCCTGCGTGGGTTTGTCCTGAGCCGGGGGCGGCGGCGCGGGGCCGGCCCGTCCCTGCACCGCGAGCAGGATCGACCCGACCAGCGCTCCTTGCAACGAGGCAAGGAAGACCACCCCGAGCAGCGAGCGGTAGGTGAGGAATGCCCCGATCGTCGCGAGCAGATACTTGTCGCCACCCCCGAGCGCCTCCTTCTTGAAGATCTTTCGCCCGACCTGCTCCAGGGCCAGGAAGCCGAAGAATCCCGCCGCCGCCCCGAGCGCCGAGTCCCGGACCTGCTCGAGGCCCAGTGGAATGGAGAACAAGATGCCGAGCGCGATCCCCGGGATGGTGAGCGCGAAGGGCAACAACCAGTGCTCCAGATCCATGAACGTCAGTGGAATGAGCAGGGTCGTCAGCATCAGCGCCGCCGCCAGCTCCCAGGTCCAACCGAATCGCCGTAGGCAGGCGAGGAACAAGAGCGCCGTCAACAGCTCCACCATCGGATAGCGCCAGGAGATCGGCGTCTTGCACGAGCTGCATTTTCCCCGCAAATACAGCCAGGAAAACAGCGGGATGTTTTCATGCCAGGGAAGCGCGTGTCCGCAATGGGGACAGCGCGAGCGCGGACGAACGATGCTCTCGCCCCTCGGAACCCGGGCGATGACGACATTGAGAAAGCTCCCCAGCACCAGGCCCAGGATCGCCAGGCTGGCGCCAAACAAGACATCGATCGAGGAGTCAAAAGTGCTCAACGAGAACACATGGTACGCGGAGTCGACTTCTTGGTAGCGAATAATTTCCTGCTAAATTGACACGCTGTCGATTCGAATCTCCACTGAAAACAGGAAACGCACTTCCGGGGACGGGGTCACTCTCGTTTCCGTTTTCTGCCCAAGCTGATCGGCGAGCATTGCCATGATCCCACTTAATACGCGTGCGCGAAAGGTTGCTCCCCTACTGTTTGGGTCGGGACTCTGCGCGCTGATTTACCAGGTCGTCTGGACGCGGGAATTTCGGCTGATCTTCGGAGCATCCACCGCCGCGTCCGCCGCGGTACTCGCCATCTTCATCGGCGGCCTCGGTATCGGCGGCCTTCTGCTCGGCAAGCGCGCCGACCAGCATCCCCGCCCGCTCTTTCTCTACGCCCAGCTCGAGGCGATGGTGGCGATCTCGGTCGGGTTGACCCCCGGCTTTCTCTGGGTGGCTCGGTGGCTCTACGTGCACCTGGGAGGAACGGTGGCCCTCGGGCTCGGGCTGGGGACGGTGATTCGCCTCCTTCTCGCGGCGGTAGTCATCGGCGTTCCCACCGTTCTGATGGGGGGAACCTTGCCCGCCGCCGCCCGCGCGGTCGAGACCGACGACGACGCGAGGCGCCGCCACGTCGCTCTGCTTTACGGCGTGAACACCCTGGGCTCCGTCTCCGGTTGCCTGCTGTCGACATTTTTACTGCTCGAGGTCTTCGGCGACCGGTCGACCCTCTGGGTCGCCTGTCTGCTCAACCTCGCGCTGGCGATGATCGCCCGCACGCTGTCGCGCGCGCCGGTGATGAACGAAGCCCAACCGGGCGACGCGGCGGCGGTCTCGACCGAGATCGCCGAGACGGCGGCGGCCGGCCCCGGGTGGCTGGTCCTCACCGCGGCGACGCTGGTGGGCTTCGCCTTCTTCTTGATGGAGCTCGTCTGGTACCGGATGCTCGGACCCCTGCTGGGCGGAACGGTCTTTACTTTCGGACTGATCCTCGCCGTCGCCCTGCTCGGAATCGGGCTCGGCGGAACCTTCTACTCCCTGAATCGGAGCAACCGCCCCGCCACGCTTCGCGGCTTTGCGTACACCTGCATCCTGGAATCCGCCTGCATCGGCATTCCGTACGCGCTCGGCGATCGCATCGCCGTGCTCGCGGTCCTGCTGCGGCCGCTGGGCGGTTTTGGATTCGTCGGGCAGGTCGCGGCCTGGACCCTGGTCGCCGCGCTGGTGGTTCTGCCGGCCGCCTTCGTCGCCGGCTTTCAGTTCCCCCTGCTGATCGCGCTGATCGGTCGGGCGCGCCGCAACGTGGGACGGGAAATCGGGCTGATCTACGCCTGGAACACCGCCGGGGCGATCGGCGGCTCCCTGGCGGGAGGATTCGGCCTGATCCCGGCCTTGACCGCGCCGGGTTGCTGGCGATTGGTGGTCATCCTCCTCAGCCTTCTCGGCCTCGCCGCGGCGCTGATTTCCGCGGCCCGGGAGAATCGGTGGGGCCGATTGCTGCCGGACGGGTCGCTCGCCTTTGCCGTCTTCTGCCTCATCTTCGCCCTCGGACCGACCGCGGCATGGAGGCACAGCCCGATCGGGGCCGGGCGCGTCGAACCGCAAAAGCTGGCCGACCTCAATGGCATCCACGACTTCATCAACGGCAAGAGAATGCCGGTGCACTGGGAGGCCGAGGGAGTCGAGAGCAGCGTGGCCGTGTCTGCGATCGACGGCTACAGCTTCGTCGTCAACGGGAAGGTGGATGGAAATTCCCGCCTCGACGCGCCCACCACGGTGATGGGCGGCCTGGTGGGGGCGATGTTGCACCCCAAGCCCACCAGCGCCCTGGTGATCGGACTCGGTACCGGAAGCACCGCCGGATGGTTGGGCATGGTCCCGACGATCGAGCGGGTGGACGCGGTGGAACTTGAACCGGCGATTCTGGAGGTCGCCAGGATGTGCGCCCCGGTCAGCGCCGGCGCGCTGACCAATCCAAGAGTTCACGTCACCATCGGAGACGCCCGCGAAGTCCTTTTAACCGCATCGAGGAAATACGACCTCATCTTCTCCGAGCCTTCGAACCCCTATCGCGCCGGAGTCGCCAGTCTTTTCACCCGCGAATTCTACGAGGGCGTCGCCGGCCGGCTGAACGACGAGGGAATCTTCATGCAGTGGGTCCAGGCATACGAAATCGATGGGCGGACGCTTCGCTCGGTCTACGCGACGATCGGCTCGGTGTTTCCGGAAGTCGAGACTTGGCAACTCGCGGTCAAGGACCTGCTCCTCGTCGCCTCGCGCAAACCCCTCGCCCACGATGTGTCGAGCCTGCGCTCCAGGCTTCGAGAGGACCCCTTCAAGACGGCGCTGGCGGCAACCTGGCGAGTCAACGATGTGGAGGGCTTTCTCGCCCACCACCTGGCGGGAGCGGTCCTCGCCCGCACCGTTTCGGAGAAGGACTCCGAATACATCAGCACCGACGATCGAAATTACATCGAGTTCGGATTCGCGCAGGACATGGGCAAGCGAGCCAATTTCGCGATCGACGAGCTCCACCACGCGGCAAGAGAGCTGAAGAGCGAGCGGCCTACGGTTGCCAACGGGGAGATCGACTGGAATCGGCTCGAGGAGAGGCGCCTGGACATCTACCTCGTCGGAAACCGTCAGCCGCCCCTGCCCCCGAGCGGGTTCTCGGCGGATGAGCGCAACCGGATCCGGGCGCTGGGCGAGTTTCTCAAAGGGAATCGCCGGGGAGGTCTCGCCCTCTGGCAGGCGCAGGCGCGCGAGCCGGAGACGATCAACGAGCTCGCCTTCGTCTCCGAGGCATTGGCGGACGCCGGAGATGCCGGGGCGGAGCGATACATCGAACGGCTCCGTCGATACCAGCCGACCGAGGCTTCAGCGATCGCCAGCCGCTTGCTCTGGAAGCAGGGCCGCCTGACCGAGGCAGCGCAGGCGATGACGGATTCGCTCACCCATTTTCAACAGGACCCCTGGCCGATGTCCCGGATCATGACCGGCGCGCTGAGCCTGGTCGTTCCGCTCGCCTCGGCCGAGCCCGCCTGGGGCAGGAAGACCTTCGCGGCGCTTCAGAAACCCTTCGCGGTGATGGGGTTGGACATGGCGCGGATGGAAACGCTGATCGGTTTGTCGCGGCGCCTCGATTTCAAGTCGACCTGCGCCGAGGCGCTGCAGGGGTTCGAGCCCCACGTCCCCTGGAACGCCGACCTGCTCGCGTTGCGACATGCCTGCTATGAGTCCAATCATTCTCCCCGTCTCCACCGAGCTGCGGCCGACCTGGACGAATTCGCCCGGCGCGCGCCGTTCTCATTCGCGACCGGACTGACGCGGAACGCGGCCGAGCCCTCCGGCGAGAACGCCAAGGAGCTCGACGCAACGGATGGCCTGAGCGCGGTTGCTCCCACCTCATCCACACCCTAGCAGTCGGGCCTCTGCGGCCTTCTCCGCCGAGGGGATCGAGCTCCACCTCTCGGCGCGGTGGCGGCGGTTTTGGCTCACGACCGGCGTGGCGCTGGCGGCGACCACCACCTTCTTTCACCGGGCGATCTTCAGCGCCGGAATCTTCACCGAGCGGGACATGCTGCGCGTCTACTACCCGCTGCGCCAATATTGGGCGGAGCGGGTCTCCCATCTGGAGTTCCCCTTCTGGTACCCCTACGACGGGCTCGGGCAGCCCTTCCTGGGGATGGCGATCTCGGGGGCCCTCCACCCCATCAACCTGCTCTACCTCGCGCTGCCGATCGCCTGGGCGATCAAGGTCAACGTGCTCGTCTGTTTTCCAGCCGCCTTCGCCGGCGTCTGGTGCCTGCTGCGGCGCTTCGGACTCTCCCCCGCGGCCTCGAGCCTGGGCGGCCTCCTCTTCGCCTTCAATGGCTACATGGTGACGATCAGCGGCAATCTACTCTACTTGATGGCGGCCGCGTCGTTTCCCTGGGCATTCTGGGCGGCGGATCGCTTCTTCGCCCGTCCCTCGACGGCCTGCGCCCTCACCGCCGCCGTTCTTCTCGCGGCGGTCCTCTTCTGCGGCGACGCTCAAAGCTTCGCGATCTGCGAGGCGGCGCTTGTAATTCTCGCTTCGATTCGTCATCAGCGAGGAAGGGCTCGCGCCACCTTGGGAAAGCTGGCGATCCTCTGGACGCTGAGCGGCCTTCTCGCGGCGGTGCAGATCCTCCCCTCCCTCTCCGCCATGTCGCAAGGGCAGGCCGGTCAGCAATCGCTCGAGGTCGCCCTGGTGTGGTCGACGCATCCGCTCCGCCTGGCCGAGCTCCTGCTCGGTCCTATCTTCGCTCACGGCGGTCAGCCAGCCGCGGCAAGTCTTCTAGCGACCTCGATGAGCTCGCTCTGGGCTGACTCGATTCACCTCGGCCTGCTCGCGGTCGCCCTGGCTGGCATCGGCCTGGCCCATCATCGCCGGAGCCGGCCGGCGGTTCTGCTCTTCGCCTCCGCGGCCGCGGTCCTCGTCCTCATGCTGGGCAAACACGCGGGGCTCTATGCTCTCCTCTTCCGGGCGATCCCCTTCTGGCGTCCCTTCCGCTTTCCCGAAAAGCTCACGCCCTATTTGATGTTGCCGCTCGCCTGCGGCGCCGCGGTTGGACTCGAGATCATCGGCAGGGGTCGCCGGCGCGCCCATGTCGTTCTCTTCGCCGCCCTCTGCCTCGCCTGCGGCGGCGCGCTTCTGATCGAGCTTCGTTCCGGCGTCTTCTCCGGCTGGATCATGCCCTCGAATTTGTCGGCGGATGGGTCGGCTGCCGCGGCTGGGCTTCTCCACCGAAATCTCTTGACCGCCGGTGGGCAAACCGCCGCGGTGATGCTCCTGGGCTTGTTGGCGATCGCCGGCGTCGGCAATCACCGGCTGCGGAGTTGGCTGCTCTGTCTGCTCGCCTTCGCCCATCTCTACCTCGCGGACGAGTCGCTCTATCCCCTCTCCAGCCCCGGCGTGCTCCACCCGAATGCATTCGCCAGCGAAGTCAAGGCGCGCGAGGGACGAGCGGTACTGGGGGGCTTTCGCGTCGCCTCCGGCACGGCCGACTACCACCCTCCATCGATTCCTGGTCTTTCGCTTTCGGACGCCAGTGCGATCTCGAGCTCGACCTCGTTCGCTCCCGACACCCCGGCCCTCTGGAACCTCGAATCGATCAATGTCTACCTTCCAGCGTTTTCCAATCGAATCCACGAGCTCTTGCCTCACGGGCCAGTCTGGTACCGGCGCTACATGCGGCTCTTCAGCGCGAAGTACCTCTCCGTCCCGTCGGATTTGTATCGGAGGCTGGGAGGCACGCCGGACAGAATCGTTGCCGAGCAAAGGCAGCTCGGGCTGCTTCTGGTGGAGAATCCGAATGTCCTACCCCGGGCCTATCTCGCATCGCCGCGCTGCGTCTCCCGCGGCGACTCGCTCCGACTGATGCGCTCGCCCGACTTCGCCTGGGATCGCGAGGCGCTCGTCGAATGCAAGGAGCCGTTGGCGCCGGCGCCCGCGGAAGCTGGACCGGGGACGGTGAAGATCCTCTCCTACCGGGCGGAGCGGGTGGAAATGGAGGCGCGCCTCAGCAGCCCGGGCCTGCTCGTGCTCACCGACTCTTATGACTTTGGATGGTCGGCGAGGGTGGATGGCAAACCGGCGGACGTCTTGCCCACCAACTACGCGGTCCGCGGCCTGTCGTTGACGCCGGGAACGCACTCCGTCGTGTATGAGTATCACTGCCCCGGATTTGTTCCGGGGCTGCTGCTCGGACTGTTTGCCCTGGCCGCCTGCGCCGGTGTGGTCCTCCGTCGGACCTGGATCAAACGTGTCGGTTCAGGGACGCGGCAGGCTGTTTGAAACATACATTTTAAATCGAACCTGAATTTGGCAGTCGACTGACAAAATCTGTCCAAGTACCCGGGGCATGTCGCGAGGGTTGAAATGGAGCTTGTAATGAGAACGCGCCCTTGCGTGACAAAACGGATTGGACTTTAGTTTGCAACTGACACTCCACGAAACCCTTTACCCCCGAGTAGGAGTTCAAATGTTGAAGCAGCTAAAGAAGCGTGGTTTTACACTCATCGAGCTGATGATCGTGGTTGCGATTATCGGCATTCTCGCGGCGATCGCCATCCCGAACTTCATCCGCTTTCAGGCGCGGTCGAAGCAAGGCGAGGCGAAGTCCAATCTGAAGTCGTTCTTCACCGCCGAGCGGTCGTTCTATCAGGAGAAGGATCGCTACAGCGGCCTGGTCGACGAAATCGGTTTCTCGCCCGAGCGTGGTAACCGCTACGGGTACCGTCTGGGTTCCTGCGCCGTCAAGGAAGACCGCAGCACCGCGACCCCGGTCAGAGACACGACGGGCCTCGACACCTGCATCACGGTGGACTTGTTCAAGTTCTCGGGCATGACGCTGCTCCCGACGTATGCGGCTGGCGGCTCGGATCCGAACGCAGGAGCGGCGGGCGTGATCAACGCCGCCTCTTGCCCCACCTGCGATTTTATCGGGACCGCGGCGGGTGACATCGACGCTGAGACCAAGGGCATCGACAGCTGGTATATCTCGTCGGTGAGCGTGGTCAACGCGGCGTCTTGCGGCAACAGCGATACGGCGTCCGCCGCAGGCTCACCGTACAACACCTACAACGACGTTACCTGCGACAAGTAACAACCTCCGCAAGAGAGAGCGGCCGGCTGGTTCCGGCCGCTCTTTTTTTTGTTTGTAATAGCGTTCGGCAAAACTGTTATCGACGGCGTGGTTTCGTTGTAAGCTGAGGCCGTTTTCAAGATAGCAAAGGTAACCTTGCGGTCCTTTCTACTTCTCCTCTGCATCGCAGTCGTCGCCGCGCTCTCCCGGCCCCCGGGCAAGAGCGTCAAGGTCGCGCACCGCCCGCCACTGTTGCCTCGTGAAGAATTCCTCCACATTCTCGGAGCCTCTCACCAGCAGCTGATCGCGGATTATTTCTGGATCCAGGCGATTCAGGGGATCGGCACCGCGCAGACCGTGGAGGAGTACCGCGACATCTTCGATTACGCGGACCTGATTACCAATCTCGATCGGAATTTCATTTCCGCCTATCGCTACTGCGCGCCCACGATCCCGGTCAATCTGGGGCGCGAGGTGTGGGTCAATACCGCTGAATCCACCCAGCTCCTCGAAAAAGGAGTGGCGGTCGCGCCCCGAGACATCTTTCTTCGCATCCTGCTCGCCTACAACCACAGCTACTATCACAAACACTATCAGCGAGCCGCCGAGCTCCTCGAGGAAACGGCGAAGCTTCCCGGCTCGCCCCGGTACTTGCCTGTTCTCGCCACCCGACTCTATGCGCAATCGGGGCATGTCGAAGCCGGCCTCGCCCTCGCCCACTCGCTCTTCGAGACCTCTGACGATCCCCAGACGCAGCAAACGTTCGAGCGTCGGATCAAGGAGCTCGAGCTCGAGCGGACCCTGGAAAGCATCGACGCCGCCGCATCGACCTATCTCAAACGCGAGGGCCGGCTGCCTTCGCGCCTCGAGGAGCTGGTCGCCAAGGGCGACCTGCCCGCGATGCCGTCGGATCCGCTCGGTGGCCATTTGACCATCGGCAGCGACGGACAGAGCAAATCCAGCGCGCTCGCGCGGCGACTGATCGTCTACGAGCCCCACCAAAACTAAGAATCCACATGCAAACCACTGCCGACCACCCACCGATCGAGGTTCGCGGCCTTTCCAAAACCTACCGTCTGGGTTTCTGGATGAGTCGCAAAGTCCAGGCCTTGAAAAGCCTGGATCTCACCGTCACCGCCGGCCAGGTCTATGGGCTGCTCGGACCCAATGGGGCGGGCAAGTCCACCACGATCAAGGTATTGATGAACCTGGTCAGGGCCTCCAGCGGCGAGGCGCGCCTGTTTGGCTTGCCGCCGGACTTCAAGGAAGCGCGACGGCACATCGGCTTCGTCCCCGAAAACCCCGCGCCCTACGAATATCTGACCGGGAAGGAGTTCCTCAAGCTCTCCGGCCAGCTCTCCGGCCTCTCCGGCCAGACCCTCGACAGGCGCGTCAAAGAAGTCCTCCAGATCGTGGGAATGGAGCGGGCGGCCGGCCTGCAGATCCGCCGCTACTCCAAGGGCATGATCCAGCGGATCGCGCTCGCCCAGGCGATCATCCACAAGCCGAAGCTGCTCATCCTCGACGAGCCCACCTCCGGTCTCGATCCGGTCGGCCGGCGGCAGATGCGCGACCTGATTCTCGCCGAACGCGAGCAGGGCACCACCGTGCTCTTCTGCACCCACATCATTCCGGACGTCGAGGCGCTGTGCGATCGTGTGGCGGTGCTCGTCGGCGGAAACCGGGTTCGCGAAGGAAGCGTGAAGGATCTGCTCACCTCCGACGCACCCCTCTTCGAGACGATTCTCGAGGGGGTGGCGCTCTCCCAGATTCACGCCTGGGGATACCAGCCGAAGTACTCCAAGGAGATCGGAGAGCGGTTGATCGTCCGCACCAGCGACCAGGAGGCCCAATCGCTGGCCCGCAAGGTCCTCGGCCTGAGCGGACGAATCATCCAGCTGCAGCCGGTGCGCTTCTCGCTCGAGGACCTGTTCCTCCAGGCGCTCACCGAGGTCAAGGAAAGCGTGGGGACGGAGATCACATGATCCAAAGCTTTTCCGCTCTTGCATTGAACGGATTCCGCGAGGCCCGAAGGAACCGGATCACGCTGGTGATCGGATTTTTTGCGGTCGCGATGTTGGCCTGCACCACGCTCGTCACTGAAGTCACCATTCACACGTTCAACCGGGTGCTCACCGACGTCGGCCTGGGCGTGATGAGCGTGATGCTGGTCCTCTTGGCGATCTTCCTCTCCAGCGGTCTGCTCAGCCGCGAAATCGAGCGCCGGACCGTTTTCCTCATCGTGTCCAAACCGATTTCCCGGGGCCTATTCCTCGCCGGAAGGCTGGCTGGAAACATGTTGACGTTGACCGTGCTGCTGGTGGGGATGGCGGCGGTCTTCTTCTTCCAGATGTCGCTGTATCGCGATGGAATCACCTCGACCCAGTTCGTCGCGATTGGGGTCTTATGGTTCGAGCTGCTCCTCCTCAGCTCGTTCGGCTTCGTGATGTCCAGCTTCTCGAGCCAGATCGTGTCCGCGGTGGTGACCACGGGGATGTACTTCGCGGGTCATCTGGCGACCGACGTCTACAACATCTCCGCCAAATCGAAGACGGAGGCGATCAGGGTGCTGGGGAAGGTTACGTATTACCTTCTTCCCAATCTCTCGCGTTTGAACTATCGGCCGCAGGCCTCCTATGCGGTCCAGGTGGCCCCCAACGAGATCTTAAGCTCGGTCGCCTACGGCACGGCCTACGCCGGCGTGCTAGTCGTGGTCGCCATGCTTCTCTTCAGCCGGCGCGACTTCAAGTAGGCGGCTCCGGCGGGCGAGCGCGATCGCCCCGATCAGCAGCACCAGCGTGGCAATCGAAAGCAGCGCCCCGATCACCACCGCGCCCGGCAGCGGATAGCTGAAGACCACCTCGTGCTCTCCCGCGGGGAGCAGCACCCCGCGGACGAGGTAGTTCGCGCGGTGGATCGGCATCGAGACTCCATCGACCCGGGCCCTCCAGCCGTCGAAAAAAGCGTCGTTGAGGACCAGGGCCCCGGCGGATTCCAGCCGGGCGCGAACCACCACCCGCTCCGGCTGGTAGGAGGTGATTTCCGCCTCGCCCATGGCGGCCTCGAAACCCGGTTGCGCCGGCGATTCAAAGACCGCGATCCGGCCGGAGAGTATTTCGGCCTCCGAGATCGCCAGGCGGGCCTCCTGGCGCGAGCCCACGAATCGGGGCGCCGCGATAAACGCTCGCGGGACGCCGCGCGGGAGCCGGGCGAGGTACAGGCCGTACTCCTCGAACGTCGCGATCACGTCCTTTGGCGGATGCTCTCGTTTGACACTGCTGAGATCACCAACTTCGTACCGGCCGTTGAAGAGCGCGGACCAGGCGGCGCGCCAGCCCAGCCCGCCGGCGTGTTGCAACAATTCCTGGTAACGGTCGGACACCGCCGGCAGGTATGGCCTCATCGCCTCCACCCGATAGAGCGCGGAAAAGTCCGCCGCCAACGACTGGAGATCCCACTCGGCCGCGCCCCGGTAGGTCGCTCCGGCGAGCGCACCGACGTCCGGGTGGTAGGCCATCCCATAGCCGGCGTAGGAGGCTACGCGGAAGTGACCGGGCCGCTTTTCCCCCAGGGCGTCCAGCGCTTCCGCGGTGAGACTGCGCCCTGACGCGCTCTCGCGATCTCCGCTGCACATCGCCACCGCCCTCGCGTTGACCGAGCCCAGATCGATCAGCAACGCGGCCGCGATCGCCACCGGAGCGATCCGCACCAGCGTCAGTTTCGGCCGGCTGGCGAGAAACAGAAGCCCTCCCGCGGTTGCGGCGAGCAGGCCGCCCCGGAGCACAACCTCCGCGAGCTGCAGCGCATACTGCGGGCCAAGGATCTCGGGGAGCGCGGCGTCCCGCTCGGCGGCGATCCTGAGCGCGACCGTCCCCAGCGACCCCCGCCCGAGGGCGATCAAACCGGAAAGCCCGAGCAGCACGACACCGGACAGAAGACCGCTTCGCCATGCGCGGCCCGGACCTCGAAACGCCGCCGAGATACCAAGGCCGGCGAGGACCGCGAACAGCGTCGCGAAGTAGTTCAGCGCCTTCTCCGGATACCTGAACGTATTCCAGAGGGGAAGAAACCGGTGAAACAGCCCGTAGAGCCCGGCATGACGACCGAGCGCGAGCCAGAGGAGAATCGCCGCGACCGCGCACAGTCCGATCGCCGCCCTTCGCTGCCGCCCCTCGGCGAGCGTCAGCGCCCAGATCGCGCCCAGCGCGCCGAGGGTGCCCAGGTAGATGTTCGGGTACCACGGGGCCTTCCCGCCATATCCCATCAGCTGCAAGAGCTGCGGTTGGCCGTCGGGATGGAAGGGCCGGTAGCGAAGAATGTCTCCCAGGACAAGCTCGGGGAGTCGCAGCCAGGGCAAGGACCATCCCACCGCCTCCTGGTAGGGAAAGCCCTGGGCGCGGTGTAGCTCGCGCAACACCGAAAGGGTCGGCAGCAGCTGGACGGAGGAGAGGAGAAGCCCGGCCAGGCCCGCCGCGGCGCAGGCCGCCATCGCGCGCCGCCAGGGGCAGCCGAAGGCGAGCATCAGCGGCAGCGAGGCCAGGGCGTAGAAGTAGCAGCCCTGAAAATCTCCCGCCAGCAGGGTGAATGCCAGCGCGAACGCCGCCGCGACCAGGCCCCAGATTCGCCGGCCGACGATCGCGGTGTGCAGGCAGGCCAACCAGACCGGAAACGCCGCCGCTCCGCAAAGAAACGTCAGGTTGTTCAAGCTCGAGAGCAACGTTCCCGAAGCCGCGAAGGCGATGCCCGCGCAGGCCGCTCCCGCCGGGCCGGCGCCGAGCCGCCGGGCCAGCCAATAACAGCCGCCCTGCCCGATCAGGACGCAGCAGATCAGGGACAGGGTGAGCGCGGTTTCCGGGGAGAAGGCCAAAGACCAGACCGTGAACGGATGGAATACCGCGGTCACCCCATTGGCGATGAACGGGGTCCCCAGCCCATCGTATGGGTACCACAGCGGCAGCTCGCCCGCCCGCAGCCGCTCCCCGAGAAACACCTTGATCGGATAGTGCATCCGGCCGGCGTCGAGGCAATAGACGATTTCGCCGAGGAAGAGCAGCCGCGGGAAACAGTAGACGAGCACCGCCGCCGCGCTGGCCCCGAGCGCTGCGGCGTCCTGCTTCCAACGCGTCGGCTCAGGCATCGAGAGAACGGGCGGGCATTGGTTTTCGGTCCGTCAGCCGCGGTGCCTGAAGGTCACGCTCGCTCCCGCCCCGCGCCGTTCACCGGCTTCGAGTCGAGCTCATCCCGGTCCGACAACCCGTGCTTCGCCAATCGGTAGCGGAAGGAACGGAAGGTCAGGCCGAGCAATTCGGCGGCCCGCGTCTTGACCCCGCCCGCCTTCTCCAGGGCGGCGAGAAGATGGTGGCGCTCCGCCTCGTCGAGGTGGCGTTCAAGCGAAAATCCAACGGAGATCGCCACCTGGCCGCTGGATGCGCTCGCTTCCCGCTCGCCGCGCAAGGAGGGGGGCAGGGTGCTGGGCTGGAGCAGGTCGCCCTCGCAGAGGGTGGCGGCGCGCTCGACGATGTTTTGTAGCTGCCTCACGTTCCCGGGAAACGAGTATTTCTCCAACAGCTGCAGCGCCTCGGGGGCGAAACGCAGATTGGCGCGGCAGAGCTCCTCCCGCATCTTCTCGAGGAAGAAATTGGCGAGGATGCGGATGTCGCCCTTGCGCTCGCGCAGAGGCGGCAGGTCGATGCCGATCACGTTCAGGCGGTAGAAAAGGTCCTGTCGGAATCGGCCGCTCTTGACCTCGCCTTCCAGGCGTTTGTTCGTCGCCGCGAGGATCCGCGCTTCGAAGGGGATCTCGTCCGTGCTGCCGACCGGTTTCACTTTCCTTTCCTGAAGCACGCGCAAGAGCTTCACCTGGGTGGGATGCGGCATCTCGCCGATTTCGTCGAGGAACACCGTTCCTTCGCCGGCAGAGGCCAACAGCCCCGATCGATTGGCGACCGCGCCGGTGAAGGATCCCTTGACGTGCCCGAACAGCTCGCTCTCCAGCACGCCTTCCGCCAGCGCGGCGCAATTGACCGGGAGGAAGGGTTGGCCGGAGCGGGTGCTCTTCCAATGGATCGCGCGGGCGACCAGCTCCTTCCCGGTGCCGCTCTCACCGGTTATCAACACGGTCGACCGGGAGGCCGAGACCTTCTCGACCAGGCTCCAGACCTGCTGCATCGCCGGGCTCTTGCCGATCCAGAAGTTGCCGGTCCCCGGAATCAACGAGCTTCGCAGTTGCTTGTTCTCGCGGAGCAGCTCCCGCTTCTCGAGCGCCTTCTGGACGAGAAGCGCGAGCTCCTCGTTGTCGAACGGCTTGCAGATGTAGTCGTAGGCGCCCTCGCGCATCGCCGCCACCGCCGCGGAGGGCGTGCCGAAGGCGGTGATCAGGATGACCTCCGGCGGGACGGGGTGGGCCCGCGCCGCCTTGAGAACGGAAAGGCCGCTCTCCTGGCCCAGCCGCATGTCGGAAATCACCAGGTCGATCCGATCGGCCTCGAGCAACGCGAGCGCATCCTTCACGCTTGCCGCCGTGGTTACCTGATACCCCGCCCGGTTGAGCAGCACGTCCAGGTACTCACGCATGGACAGCTCGTCATCGACCACCAGGATTTGCAATGGCCGCTCCGCTAGCCCCGCTCGTGGTCGGCAATGCTACCATGAACTCGGTTCCGCGTTCCGGCGACGAGGCCACCTGAATCATGCCCCCGTGCGCCTGGACGATCGAGTGGGCGATCGACAACCCCAGACCACTGCCGCCGTGCCGGGTAGTGAAAAATGGGTCGAAGATACAATCCAGCTGCGACTCCGGGATGCTTCCCGCAGAATCCCACACCCGGATCACCGGACCCACCGAGTTCTCCTCGAGAACGACTCTCACTTTTCCACCTGCCTGGATCGCGGCGAGTGCATTGCGCAGGAGATTCAGCATCACCTGGCGGATCTGATCCGGGTCGAACTTCGCCGAGACGTCGGACAGGTCCATCTCGATGTCCAGGCCGGAGACGACCGGGTCCGCCCGCAGGAGATCGACCGTCTCGGTGATCAGCTGAGCCAGAGAGCCCTCGCGGAAGGACGGCGGCGGCGGCCGGGCGAAACGGAGGAAATTCTCCAGCAGGGTGGTGAGCCGGTCCGATTCGCGGATGAGGATCTTCGCCAGGCGCCGCGACTGGTCGTGCTCGCCCGCTTCGGCCGCCAGCAGTTGGGCCGAGCCTCGCATCGAAGCGAGTGGATTGTGTATCTCGTGCGCCAGTTGCGCGGCCAGGGTTCCCAGGGCGGCCAGGTGGTCGATTCGACGCAGCTGGTCCTCCATCCGTCTCAGGTCGGTCAGGTCCTGGAAGATGACCAGCAGCGAATCCTCCTTCCCTTCCAGCCGGGTGACGTTCAGACCCAGGACCCGCCGTCCCTCGGCCGCCGCGACGGCCACCTCGCTCCGCCGCGCTCCCGGGGTCATCCTCAAGACGCCGGGAATCAAGCTCTCCACGTTTGCGGGTTGGGAGCCGCTGCCCCGGAAACCGAGGATGGTCGCGGCGGCGCGATTGATGAAGGTGATCGTCCCGTCGGCCATGCAGGTGATCAACCCGGAGGGCATGGCGCTCAGGATCTGTCGCTGGAGGCCCGCCAACTTCTGGAGGTCGGCTTCCCGGACGGAGAGCTTGCCGCCCGCGGCGCGCAGCTGCCGGCTCAGATAACTGGCCAGGGCGGCGATGAGGAATTGCGCGAGCGCGTTGCTCACCAGAAGAAAGATGAAACGGTCGATCGATGTTTCGACGCTATCCAGCGCCGGCCGAACCAGGACGTTGAAGCGGATCAACAGGGCCAGCGCGCAGAAGGCGGCCGAGGATGCGCCGGCGGCGACGAATGCGCTCGGGGGCTGAAGAATGATCGAGGAGGCGATCACCGCCATCGAGTAGGTGAAGGTGAAGGGCGACTCGGTCCCGCCGGTGATGTAGACGAGGCTGGAGGCGAGAAGAATGTCTCCCAATACCTGAAAGTGGGCGGCCCCGGGCCCCACCTTCCCGCTGCGCAAGATGAATCCAAAGACCACCGTGAGCAGGTACACCAGGCCGATGAGGACGAAGGGCACGGTATTCTGCCGGACCAGCTCTTCGGTGGCCGGCTGGGAAAGGAGCCGGCCGGCGAAGGCGCTCAATAAGAGCGTGGTGGTCACCGTACGAAACGCGGTGAGCCAGATCAGCTTGACGCCCTTCTCCGAGGCATGAAGGGCGTGGAGCTTCGGCGCGGCGTCGCTCGGCGTGCTTGACGGCACCGGTTACTTGATCGCACCGGCGAGGGTGAAGATCGGCAGGTACATCGCGATCAAGAACCCGCCCACCACGCCGCCGAGGAAGACCATTAGAATTGGCTCGATCATAGCGGTGAGCCCGGCGACCGCGGTGTCTACCTCGTCGTCGTAGAAATCGGCGATCTTGTTGAGCATGGTGTCCATCGCGCCGGTCGCCTCTCCGACGCCGATCATCTGCACCACCATCGGCGGGAACACCTTGGTCTCGAGCAGCGGGCCGGCGATGTTCTTTCCCTCGGAGATCTTGCTCCGGACGTAGTAGATGCCGTCCTCGATGGTGCGATTGCCGGCGGTCTTGGCGGTGACGTCGAGCGCGTCGAGGATTGGAACGCCGGAGCTGATCATCGTTCCCAGCGTCCGGGTGAACCGCGCCACCGCCACTTTGCGGATCACGTTTCCGATCAGCGGAACCCGGAGCACCGTCTTGTCGACGATCCGGCGGCCCCTCTTGCTGCGATAGATCAACACCGCGACGGTGATCACCGCGGCGATGCCTCCGATCAGGTGCAGGATGTACAGTTGAAGCCAGGCGGAGAGATCGACCACGAATTGGGTCGGCGCGGGAAGCGCGGAGCCGAAGTCGGCGAACATCTTGGCGAACACCGGGGTCACCTTGATCAACAACACCGCCGTCACGCCCACCGCGACGATGATCACGATGGTCGGATACACCATCGCGCCCTTGACCTTGCGCTTGAGCTTCTCCGCCTTCTCCCGATACACCGCCAAGCGGTTGAGAATGGTGTCGAGAATACCGCCCACCTCGCCCGCGGCGCAGAGCTGGGTGTAGAGCTCATCGAACACCTTGGGGTGGTCCTTGAGCGCATCGGCGAAGGTGGAGCCGGATTCGACCTTGGTCTTCACGGCGAAGATGACCTTCCGGAACGCCGGGTTGTCCATCTGAGAGCCGAGGATGTCCAGGCACTGGACCAGCGGCAGACCCGCGTCGATCATCGTGGCGAACTGACGGGTGAAGACGAGCAGGTCCTTGCCGCCCACGCCGCCTATTCCCGGCATCTTGAAATTGATCTCGATCGGCTTCTTCTTCACCTTCTCGGGATTCAGACCGAGCGAGCGGAGGCGGCTGTGGACGGCCTCGGAATCGGAGGCCTCCATCTCGCCCTTCTTGATCTCGCCCGCCTTGTTCTTCGCCTCCCATTGCCAGATGGAAGCGGATTTCTTCTTCGGCGCAACCCGTTGCGTCGAGGTGGTCGCAGGAGCAGCCATTTAGACAATACCTCCCTGAAGCATCCTCATCTCATCTGCCTCCTGTCGCCCCGGCGGTGCGCTGCTGGCCGGGGACTCCCACGCCCGCTCCCGAGGCGAGGATGTTCTTCAGCTCCTCCAGATCCGAGCTGCGGGCGAAGGCCTCTTCCAGGGTGATCAGCCTTCTCGCCAACAGCGAAGCCAGGGACTGGTTGAACGTCTGCATCCCGAACTTCGTCTGGCCCACCTGCATCGATGAATAAATCTGGTGGATCTTGTCTTCGCGAATGAGGTTCCGGATCGCCGGATTGGGAATCATGATCTCCAGCGCCAGCACCCGGCCCGGCCCTCCCGAGCGGGCGAGCAGCGATTGGCTCAAGACCCCCTCGAGGACGAAGGAGAGCTGGGCGCGGACCTGCGGCTGCTGATAAGGCGGGAAGACGTCGAGGATGCGGTTGATCGTCTGCACCGCTCCGTTGGTGTGCAGGGTAGCGAAGCAGATGTGACCGGTCTCGGCGATCACCAGCGCCGCCTCGATCGTCTCCAGATCGCGCATTTCGCCGACGAGCACCACGTCCGGGTCTTGCCGCAAGATGTATTTCAAGGCGGTCTTGAAGCTCCGGGTATCGGACCCGATCTCGCGTTGATTCACCAGGCAGTTCTTGTGCGGATGGAGGTATTCGATCGGGTCCTCGATGGTCATGATGTGCTCATGACGTTCCTGGTTGATCCGGTCGATGATCGAGGCGAGCGTGGTCGACTTCCCCGAGCCGGTGGGGCCGGTGACCAGGACCAGGCCGCGCGGCTTGCGCGCCAGATCGGTGACGACCGACGGCAGCCCGAGCTCCTGAAAGGTGAGGATCTTGAACGGGATGCTGCGGAAGGCGCCGGCCACCGCGCCGCGCTGCATGAAGATGTTCGCCCGGAAGCGGGAGAGGCCCTTCACGCCGAAAGAGAGGTCGAGCTCGTTCTCCTCCTCGAACTTGTGCTTCTGGGAGTCGGTGAGGATCGAATAGCAGATCTGTTTCGTCTCCACCGGGGTGAGCGGGGCCGTCTTCAGCGGGACCAGCTGACCGTCGATCCGAAGCTGCGGCGGAGAGCCGGTGGTGATGTGCAGGTCCGAGGCTCCCTTCTCGACCATCGCCTTGAGGAGTTGATGTAGATTTGCCAAAGCTACGACCTCATTTCTGGTCTGCTCAGAACCTGTCCGCGGCGGTGTTCGCCAAAGCTTCTTCCAACGTCGACACGCCCGTCGCCACCTTGTTCAACGCCGACATCCGCAGCGTCTGCATGCCCAGACGGATCGCCTCTTGTTTGAGCTCGGCGGCGGACGCGCCGTTGATCACCAGCTCCTTGAGCCCGTCCCAGAACGGCATCACCTCGTAAACGGCGACTCGGCCCCGGTAGCCGCGTTCGTTGCAATCGCGGCAGCCGACCGGCTGGAAGGTGGTGAAGCTCCCGATCTTGTCGGCGGGAAATCCCGCTTCGATCAGGGCCTGATCCTCGACGTTCTCGGCCGGGTTCTTACAGACCTGGCAGAGCTTGCGGCACAGTCGTTGCGCGAGGATGAGGTTGAGCGAGGCGGTCACCAGAAAGGGCTCGATGCCCATGTTGAGCAACCGGCTGACCGTTCCTGGCGCGTCGTTGGTGTGAAGGGTGGAGAGCACGAGGTGGCCGGTGAGCGCGGCCTTGACGCCGATTTCCGCCGTCTCGAAGTCTCGAATTTCGCCGATCATGATCGTGTCCGGGTCCTGGCGGAGAAAGCTTCTCAGCGCCGCGGCGAAATTGAGCCCGATGTCCTCGTGCACCTGGACCTGATTGATTCCCGCGAAGTTGAATTCGACCGGGTCCTCCGCGGTGCAGAGGTTGTCCGAGATCTGATTCAGCGCGGCGAGGGCGGAATAGAGCGTGGTCGTCTTACCGGACCCGGTGGGGCCGGTGACCAGCACCATCCCGTACGGACGATCGATGGCGTCCTTGAACCACTTCAGCGGCTCCTCCTCGAAACCCAGCTTGGTCATGTCGAGCTGGAGGTTCGATTTGTCCAAGAGTCGGAGCACCACCTTCTCTCCGAACAGGGTGGGACAGACGCTGACGCGGAAGTCCATTTCCTTTCCGCCCGCCACCTTGATCTTGATGCGACCGTCCTGGGGCAGGCGGCGCTCGGAAATATCGAGCGAGGCCATGATCTTCAGACGCGAGGTGATCGCGTTCTTCAGCTTCATCGGCGGGCGCATCACTTCGTAGAGGACGCCGTCGATGCGGAACCGGACCCGGAAGTCCTTCTCGTAGGGCTCGACGTGAATATCCGACGCGCCCTTCTTGATCGCGTCGAGGAGGATCAAGTTCACCAGCTTGACCACCGGCGCTTCGTCCGCCGCCTTGGCGATCTCGTCGACGTCTTCCTTCTCGTCGACGGTGACTTCGACCTCGCCCTCGACCTCGCCGACGATGTCCTCGAGCGAGGGGCCTTTCTCGGCGTAGTACCGTTCGATCGCCTCGCGGATCGCCACCTCGGAAGCCACCACGGTTTCGATCGTGTAGCCGGTGAGGAACTTGAGGTCGTCGACCGCGTAGATGTTCGACGGGTCGCACATCGCCACGATCAGCGAAGGACCGGCCCGGTTGACCGGAATGACGAGGTGTTTTTCCGCGACATCCCTGGGTACGAGCTTGATGATCTCCGGATCGATGTCGAACTCTTTGAGGTTGATCGCCGGGACGCCGTACTGCTTGGACAGGAAATCCGTAAGCTTGGATTCCTCGATCGCACCAGTCTTGATCAGCGCGGCGCCGATTCGTGTTCCGTGCCGCTGTTGATCTTCCTGTGCCTTTCGGAGTTGCTGGACGGAAATCAGGTTCTCGCGAACCAGCAATTCACCAAGACGACCTGACATGCGCTGTGCCTAGACCCCCGCGAAAAGATGCGCGGATGAAAACTCCTACCGTGGCGACAATTTTGTAACGGGCAGCCTGATAAAGGCTGAATCATGCTAAGCGGCGGCCAGCTGGTTTCTCAAGGAGGAGCGTGTACGGGAATGCGTTGAGCGTGACGATGTATCAACTCAATCCACCACACCCGCGAGCACCTCGCGGGCAGCCCGGACGTCGCGTCCGATCTGCTCCGCCAACTCGGCCACCGAGCCGAACCGCTGCTCCGACCTCAAGCGATCGATGAACTGGACGCGCACACCCTTCCCGTAGAGATCGCCCGCGAAATCCAGAAGATGGACCTCCACCGTTACCTGGGTCCCGCCAAACGTAGGCTTCACCCCGATGTTCGCCGCCCCGCCCATCCAGCCCGAGTCCGCCTCCCCGCCCGCCGCGCGGATCCGCGCCCGCACCGCGTAAACCCCGGGCGCCGGACGAAGCTCGTTGGACGTGTCCACATTGGCGGTGGGGAAGCCGATCCCCCGGCCGCGGCCCTGCCCCGGGACCACCACCCCGTCGAGGTCGAAGTACCGCCCGAGCAAGCGCTGCGCAGCCCGCACCCGGCCCTCGAGAATGTATTCGCGGATTTTGGTGGAGGAGACCACCACCCCGTCCACGGTAACCGGGGGCACCACCTGGACCGCCGCCCCGCGCTCCGCCGCCGCCTTCCGCAGCGTTTCGACCGTTCCCCGCCGCTCCGCGCCGTAGGTGAAATCGACACCCACCACCAAGCTCTTCGCGCCGAGATCGTCGAGCAGCGAGCCCTCGAACAGGGCGGCGGTGGTCTTCGCGTAGGCGAGGGTGAAGGGTTGGACGATCGCCGCGTCGAGCCCGCATTCCTCCAAAAGCTCCAGCTTGCGAGGAAGTTGGGTGATCAGCTTGGGGGCGAGGTCCGGCTGGAGGACCCTTCCCGGATGCGGCTCGAAGGTGAGGGCCGCGGCGGGTCCGAGTCGCTTTGCCTGCCGGAACAATTCTTGATGCCCTCGATGGACGCCGTCGAAATTTCCCAGGGCCACCGCGTAGCCGCGGACCGCGCCGTTCGCCCCGACGATCCCCTGGAAGAGCTTCATCGGAAATGGGTATACCCGAAACGCGATTCCATGGGGCGTGTCAGCTTACAACCCGATCCGGTGGGCCAGGAGTTCGTCGGCCGTACCACGCCTCCGGATTGGACCGAGGTGTTCGGATTCGACGGCCTGCTCGAGCTCGAGCTCGGCGCCGGGATGGGGGGCTTCGCCATCGCCTACGCGGCGCGGTTTCCCCGGGTCCGCTACGTCGCCTTCGAATGGCGGAAGAAGTTCGCCCGGGAAGCCCACCGGCGCGCCGCCACGCGCGGGATCAGCAATGTCCGCTTCATCGAGGCCGACGCGAGGGCCGAGGTTCCGCGGCTGTTCACCCCGGGCTCGCTCTCGGTGATCCATCTGCAGTTCCCCGATCCCTGGTGGAAGCGCTCTCATCAGAAGCGATCCCTGGTCCAGACCGATTTCTCCCGGCTGCTCTACCAGCTGCTCGCCCCCGGAGGGCTGCTCGACTTTCGCACCGACGTCGAGGACCGCGCCCATCGGATGATCGCCGCGTTCGAGGCCAGCGGCTTCGTGAACCCGCTCGGTCCGGGAGCGCTGCACCCTCGGGAGCCGGACGAAATCCCCTCCGCCCGCGAGCAGCGCTACCTCGTCAACGGAGCGCCGGTCTATCGGGCCAGGCTCGGCAAACCGCCGCGCTCCAGCCCGGTCGGTCGCGACCCCTGATATCGCGCGCGGGCCAGGAGAGGCACCCTTACTGCTACGGCCGGCCGGAGGGCGAAGGCTGGGGCGGCGAGTGTCCCTGCGCGGCGGCGGGGGGCTCCCAGAGGGGATTGGTATTCGGATTGGTCAGCGGGTATCGGCTCTTCACGTCGGCGACGACGAAGAAGGTGAGCAGAAAGAGCCAGAGTACCGCGGTGGCCAATGCCAACCGAACCGACCCGCGGTGATACCAAAGCTGCATGAAGAACAGGGCCACCAGGCTCGCCTTGGCGATGGCGATCACCAGCGCGATCACCACCGACCACGTCCCCAGGTTGTGTCGGGAGAAGAGATAGGTGGCGACGGTGAGCGCGAGCAGCCCGACGTAGATCAGCGCGGATCGCGCCGGGGAAAGCTCCCCATGATCGGCGTGCGCGGTGGAATCGGCCATCGGATACCTCGAACGTCAAACCAGATACAAAAGAGGAAACAAGAAGATCCAGATCAGGTCCACCAGGTGCCAGTAGAGCCCGCCCATCTCGACCACATTGTAGTTGCCGTGCGAAAACGCGCCCATCGAAGCGCGCCAGGCGAGCCAGGCGAGAACGCCGACCCCCGCCATCACGTGCAGTGAGTGCAGCCCCGTCATCAGGAAATAAAGGGTGAAAAACATGCTCGCGCCGGCGGTCTGGATTTCCGGGAAGGAGTAATACTTGCCCGGCAGGGCGCCCTCCTCGAAGTGGTGCCAGTACTCGATTCCGTGAAGCATCAGGAATGCCAGGCCGGTCGCCGCGGCGACCACCAGGCTCAGGCAGGTCATCCCGGCCTTGGATGTTTTGGCGTAGTGGTGGGCCATCACCACGGCGAAGCTGCCGGTGATCAGCACCGCCGTTTCCACCGTGGCCAGCCTCGCGTCCAGGTGGCGGGCGCCGAGGACGAACGCCTCGTGGAAGAGAGCGCGGTATTCCGCGTAGGCGGCGAACAGCCCTGCAAAGAGGAGGATTTCGGTGCCGAGAAAGGCCCACATTCCCAGCCGGGCCGCCTGGCGCTGCACGTCGATGTTCGCGAAATGCTCCTGGACGTGACCCTCAGGCTGCATGGGGCACCTCGGCCGTACCCTGATACTCGTGCGGCCCGTGCGTGAAGACGGGGAGCTTTTCAAAGTTGTGCAGTGGCGGCGGCGAGGGCGTCTCCCATTCGAAGCCCCGCGAGCCCCAGGGGTTGCGGCCCGCCGCTCGTCCATACTTCAAGGCGAGCGCCAGATAGATGAAGATGATCATGAACCCGAAAAACAAGAGGGTGGAGCCCGCGGTCGACGCGACGTGGAGCGATTGGAAACGGGCTGGATAGTCGTAGTACCGGCGGGGCATCCCCATGTTTCCGAGCAGGAACTGGGGAATGAAGGTCGCGTTGAAGCCGAGAATGATCAGCGTCGCCGAGACCAGCCCCCATCCCTCGTGATACGTCCGGCCGAACATCTTCGGAAACCAGTAATGGAGCGCCGCCAGGAATCCCATCATCGCCGCGCCCACCATGATGAAGTGGAAATGGGCCACCACGAAATAGGTGTCGTGCCAATGGACATCGAGCGACACCGTTGCCACCGCGATACCCGTCATCCCGCCGAAGACGAGGAAGAAGAGAAAGCCGCAGATATAGGCAAACGGCGTGGTGAACCTGATCGCGCCCCGGTAGAGGGTCCCCACCCAGGTGAAGACCTTGATCGCGGTAAAAATCCCCACGAACATCGACAAGACGCCGAACGCGCCCGCGTCGAAGGTCCCCTGGCCGGCGACGAACATGTGATGGCCCCAGGTGAAGAAGCCGACGAAGGCGATCCCCAGGGATGAGTAGGCCACCGCCCGGTAGCCGAAGACGTTCTTTCGCGCCGCGGCGGCGACCGTCTCGCTGATCACCCCCATCGCCGGCAAGATCATGATGTAGACGGCGGGGTGCGAGTAGAACCAGAAGAGGTGCTGAAAGAGGATCGGGTCGCCGCCGCGGGCGGGATCGAACAACCCAAAGCCAAACAGGTGCTCCACCCCGACGAGCAGCATAACCAGGCCGAGCACCGGAGTGGCGAGCACCTGGATGATCGAGGTGCCGTAGATCGCCCAGACGAAGAGCGGCAGGCGCATCCAGGACAGCCCCGGACCCCTCATCGTGTGGATGGTGACGATGAAGTTGATTCCGGTGACGATGGTGGAAAAGCCGAGGATGAAGATCCCGAGCAGCATCGGAGCGACGGTCGTCGTCGTGGTGGTGCTGTAGGGGGTGTAGAAGGTCCAGCCGGTGTCCGCGCCGCCGTGAATCATCGCCCAGGTGGTGAGCGCAGCCCCGAACATGTAGATGTAGAGCGAGGCGAGGTTCAGCCTGGGAAAGGCGACGTCCTTGGCCCCGATCATGATTGGAATGAAGAAGTTTCCAAAGACAGACGGAATCGCCGGAATCAGGAAAAACCAGACCATGATCACGCCGTGCAGCGTGAACAACCGATTGTAGGTGACCGCCGAGACGTAGGTCGGCCCAGGCGTGAGGTGCTCGAAGCGCAAGAGCAGGGCAAAGGTCCCTCCCAGGAGCAGGGCCAGGATCACCGCCACCAGAAACATCACCCCGATCCGCTTGTGATCCCGGGTGAGCAGCCAGGAGCGGACGGTGGTGCCCTCGTTGAGGTAGTGGTGCGCTGGAAATGCGATATCAACGCCTTCGGATGGGCTCATAGACCGGCCTTCGGGAGCGCGCCTGCTCGACCGGCACGCTCCGCAGAGATTTGACGTACTCGACGATCGCCGCCACCTCGGGACCCGCCAGCTTGCCCTTGAACGTCGGCATCACCGGATTGAATCCGCGGACGATCTTGGCGCGGGGATCCATCATCGACTCGGTGAGGTAACCCTCGTCGGCGACCACCGTCCCCCCGCCCTCGAGCTGCTCGCGCCGCAAGTAGAGGTCCAGCCAGGTGGGGCCGATGTGCGGCGAGCCATCGACCGAGTGGCATTTCAGGCAACCTTGCTGGACGGCGATCTTCTCCCCCTGGCGGACCAGATCCGCCACCGAAGCCACGTCCTCGTCCGTGGTGGGGGCGCCGTCCTGCTGAAGCGCCCTTCCGCGGCGTTGATCCGCCAGCCAGCTGTCGAACTCCTCCGGGCGCAGGACGATCACCTCGCCACGCATCAGCGAATGATTGGTTCCACAGTATTCGGCGCAGAGGATCTGGTAGCGCCCGGGCTCGATCGCCTCGAACCAGGTCTCGGTGTAGCGGCCCGGGACGACGTCCTGCTTCACCCTGAAGGAGGGAACGAAGAAGGAGTGGATCACGTCCCGGGAGGTCATCATCAAACGGACCGGACGGTTCGCCGGCACCCGCAGAACCCCGATCGCGTTCGGGCCGTCGGGATAGCTGAACTTCCACATCCACTGCTTGGCCTGCACGTAGACGTCCATCGAGTCCTTGGGCGGCGTCTTAAGCTCCACGAAGTCGGAGTAGCCGCGGGCGAACCAGGCGAGGAAGAACCCCAGCGGGACGAGCACGAACATCGCCTCCAGCCACCAGGGGGGATTGAGCAGCGGGGTCACCTGGGTCTCGGAGCGACGCCGGAACCGGACGAAGAACGCCAGCGCGGTCAGGCCCACCACCGTGGAGGCGATCATCGTGGTGATGATCACGAAGTAGTGCAGCGAATCCACCTTCCGGGCGAAGGTCGAGGCCTGCTCGGGCAGAAAGAGCACGTTGCGAAGGAGCTCGTTCATCAGGCCGTTCCCCGCTTGAGCTCGCGTCTCCAGAGGACCGCGAGGAGGGCTGAGAGCATCGCAAACACCACCAGTGCGCCGCCCTTGAGGATTCCCCAGACGTAGAACCCGTAGCGCCTCAACGCCGGATCGTACTTGAAGCAGCTGAGCAGGATTCGATCCAGCGAGGTCCCGACCTTCCCCTCCGCCGCCTCCACCAGCGCCAGCTTGAGATCGCGCGGCGCATACTCGATGCCGTACAGGTAGCGCGATATCTTGCCCGCCGGCGTGAGAACAAAGATCACCGCCGCGTGGGCATATTGTTTCGTGTCCTCATCGTAGGAGTATCCAAAGCCGATGCCGTTCGCCAGGGCGCGGATCTGATCTTCGCCGCCGGTGGCAAAGGTCCAGGAGGGATCGGAGGTCGCCTCCCCCAATGCCTGTAGATATCCCGCCTTCCGCTCCGCGGCGAGCGGCGATGTTTCGCTGGGATCGATGCTCACCGTCAGCGCGAGAAAGTCCCGGCCGAGCTTGAGCCCCGAGCCCTTGATCGCATTCACCGTCCCGCTGAGCACGAGATTGCAGAGCATCGGGCACTGGTAATAGGCGAGGATCAGAATCACCGGTTTGTCTCGCTGAAACAATTCCCTGAGGCGAACCTCCCGGCCGCTGGAATCGGTAAAGTGCAAATCGGAGGGCAGCGACTCGCCCACCTTCTCGGTGATCTCGATCGACTCCAGGGCGCGGGGCATCGGCTCGGCGGCGAGCGCCGCCCGGCAGGCGAGGAGACCCATTATCGCGGGGAGAAGTTTCATTTCTTCCCCTCCGCCGCCAGCTTGTCCATCGCCTGATCGATCGGGATGTGGATGATTTGTTTTTCGCGGTCCGTCCAACCGTAGCTGTTGAGCCATTTCAGCTGCTCGTTCTTCTTTTGCTGGGCCTCGAGCTGAAGCTCGAACAACCGCTGGTTGACGATCCCGATTTCGGATTTGCCGATCTCGGCGGGAACGGTAATCGTGCCCTGCGGCGCGAGCGCGCGCTCTTCGGTCTTGAAGATCCGCACCGACCAGAGAACAGCGAAAAAGAACAGCACCGCGAAGAAGATAGCGATCGCCGCCACGCGCCGGGTGGACAGGCCCTCGGGCTCCTGCACCAGGGGGCGCTCGCTCAAGCTATGCTCGGCGGAGTCGGCGCTCATGGCTGTCGGTAGCGAAGTGACAATTGGAGGTAGGGATCGCCCACCGGAACCGTGTAGCCTCCGCGGAGCATCCAGAGCGTGAAGGCCACCGCTACCCCGCCCACCCCGACCAGCGCGGTCAGGTGCGTCCAACTCGGCCAGATAGAGCCCGGGCGAAGCGCGGGCATGATGACCCAGTAGACGTCGAGGTAGTGGAAGAGCAGGACCCAGGCGGCGACCGCTCCGAGCGCCCGCCGGTCGCGCTTCACCCTCCGGAATAGCAGGATGAAGAAGGGAACGAGAAAATGTCCGATCGCCAGGGCGATCCCGACGGGCTGCCACTCGCCCGCCGCCCGGACCAGGTACCAGGGCGCCTCCTCGGGAAGATCGGCGATCCAGGTCAACATGAACTGCGAGAACGCGATGTAGGCCCAGAAGATGACGAAGGCGAAGAGGAAATTGCCCAGGTTGTGAAGGTGATCGACCGAGACCAGGCTCCCGTACAAATTGGGGCCCTGGGCGAGGACGGTGATCAAGGTGAGCAGCGCGATCGCCCCGACGAATCCCCCGGCAAAGTAGTAGACGCCGAAGATCGTCGAGTACCAGGTGGGCTCGATCGACATCAGCCAGTCGAAGGCGGCGAAGGTGATGCTCAGTCCCAAGAACGGCAGCGAGAATGCCCCCAGGCGTCGCTGCTTCAGCGTCCAGCGGGTGTCGCGGCTGGTGTCCTGACGAACCGACCAGGTATTCAGGAGGTAGGCCACCGCCCCCCAGAGGATCAAATAGATCGCCGTGCGGAGGAGAAAGAAGGGGACGTTCAAGTACGCCTGTTTCTGGTCGAGCAGCGCCCGGGTCTCTTCGCTGAGGCTTGCCGGCCGGCTCACCCAGACGAACAGTTGTCTCATCCCGAGGAGAATCGGAATGAAGAGCGGGACGAAGACGAGGCAGGAGGCCGCCATCCTCTCGAGCATCCGCCGGACCACCACCGGCCATTTCGCGTTCGAGGCGTGCAGGATGGCGAGCAGGATCAGCGCACCCACCGCCATTCCCAGCCAGTAGGCAATGGCGACCAGGTAGGAAAACAGCGTCTCCCGCGGCTCGAGGACGAAACCGATCGCGGTGGCGGCCAGCCCCACCAGCCCGACGGCGAGCGAGCCGACGAGGAACGACCTTCCACCTTCAAACCGCTCGAGGACGTTCATTTCGTCTCCCGGAGCAGCTGCGCCCTGACTTGAGGGGGCGCGTCCGCCAGGCTTCCGCGTTGACTGAGCTGGAGGGCGCGGATGTAAGCGACCACGGCCCAACGCGCCGCCGGGGCGATGTGCTCCGCATAGGACGGCATCAGGCCGTACCCTTCGCTGATCACCGAGTAAAAATAGCCGCCCGGGCGGTCGACCATCTCGTTCTTGATCAGCGAGGGCGGCGCGCGCAGCGCCATCTTCTCGGCGATCACGCTGTTCCCGTCTCCGAGCAGACCGTGGCAGGTAGCGCAGGTGATCTGAAAGTCGTGCTGCCCCTGCTTCAACAGGGGCAAGGTGATCGGGACGGGTATCGCCTGCACGTAGTCCCCGTTCGGCCCCCGGCCCTCCAGCATCGGATTGGACGGCTGCCCCTCGCGCGCCATCGTCCCCGGCAGCAGCGTTCGCATCGCCCGGCCATCCTCGAAGAAGTCGTTTTCCACGTAGGGGAGGTACTTCGGCTGCTCCACCATCCGCTGGAGCTGCTCGTTGGTGCAGCCGGCGAGGAATATCGCCAGTCCGGTGACGAAGAGCCGCTTCATGGTTTGTCTCGAACCACCGCGACCTGGCGCGCCCCCAGGGCGCGGAGTCGCTCCGCCAGCCGCTCGGTTTCCGAGGAGACCGCCGTTTCCACGCTGAGCCAGAGACCGTCGATCGACGCGCGGCGAAAACCCTCCACCTCGAAGACCGGGTGGTAGGGCTGCGGCAGGCGAAGGAGCGCCCAGAGCGCGAAGAAGATGGCGAAGCCGGAAATCAAGACCCCGGTCTCGAAGGTGATCGGAACGAACACGGGAGCGCTGTGCGGAGGCCGCCCGCCCACATTGATCGGCCAGCTCACCGCGTTGGTGTAGAATTGAATCAGATACGCGAGGGTGGCGCCGCTCAGACCGGCGACCAGAGCAAACAGCGGAAGCTTGGACGCCTTGAGCCCCACCGCCTCCGAAGCGCCGTGAAGCGGATAGGGAGAGTAGGTCTCCACGTCCAGCTGCGCGTTCTGCCTGAGCTCGCGAGCTGCCTTGAGCAGCTCCTCCTCGCTTTCGAACTCGCCCAGGATCCAATCCGCCATCGCCGTCCCCTACGCCGCCGTCGCTTCCACCCCGTGCTCGGCGAGCTCCTTGCGGAGCTCCTTAACCTCGGTCGCCGAGACCGCCGGGAGGAAGCGAAGAAAGAGGAGAAAGAGGGTTCCGAAGAAGCTCACCGTCCCGAAGAGCAGCCCCCAGTCGACCCAGGTCGGCTTGTACTGGGCCCAACTGGAGGGCAGGAAGTCCCGGTGGAGCGACACCACCACGATCACGAACCGCTCCGACCACATCCCGACGTTGATCAACACCGACACGATCCAGGTGACGATCAGATTGGTCCGGATACTCCTCAACCAGAACAACTGAGGAGCGAGGACATTGCAAACAATGAGCAACCAGAACATGTATGCGAATGGACCGAACATCCGATTGATCACCGCAAACCAGTCGTTCTTGTCCCCGCTGTACCAGCCGATGAAAGTCTCCATCAGATAGCCGTAAGCGACCATCATCGAGGTCGCGAGCACCACCTTGTTCATGTTGTCGATGTGTTTGAGGGTGATCACATCTTCCAGGCCGAGGACCCGGCGGGCGGGAATGATCAGCGTCAACACCATTCCAAAACCCGAGAACACCGCCCCCGCCACGAAGTAGGGCGGAAAGATGGTGCTGTGCCATCCGGGAAGCTGCGAGATGGCGAAGTCGAAGCTGACGATGGTGTGGACTGAAACGACCAGCGGCGTCGCCAGTCCTCCGAGGAGCAGGTAGGCGATCTTGTGGTGGTGCCATTGTCGGGTGGAGCCGCGCCACCCGAGCGCGAAGATGCCGTAGACGATCCGCCTCAGGCGGCTGTGCGACGAATCCCGAAGCGAGGCCAGGTCGGGAACCAGGCCCACGTACCAGAACAGAAGCGAGACGGTGAAATAGGTGCTCACCGCGACCACGTCCCAGGGCAGCGCGCTCTTGAACTGCGGCCAGATGTTCATCCGATTGGGATAGGGGACCAGCCAGTAGGCGAACCAGGGCCGACCCAGGTGGAGAACGGGAAACATTCCCGCGCACATCACCGCGAACAGGGTCATTGTCTCGGCAAACCGGTTGATCGAGTTGCGCCATCTTTGTTGAAACAACAGGAGGATCGCGGAGATCAGCGTTCCGGCATGGCCAATTCCAATCCACCAGACGAAGTCGGTGATCCCGAGCGCCCAGGCCACCGGGATGTTGTTTCCCCAAGAGCCAATGCCTTGCGCCAGGGTCGTCGTCACCGCGGCGACGAGCACGCCGGTTCCTCCCAGACCCAACACGAAGAGGAACCACCATCCGCGGCGGGTCTTCTCCCAGATCGGCGAGAAGATCATCCGGGTGAGGCCGTCGTCCCCGTGACGCCCGGCGATCAGCGGAAGCGGATCGAGGGGATCTTGGATCGCGGGATCCACTAGGCGAGCTCCGGATTGAGGTTCTTGATTCTCGCCAGATAGGCGGTGCGCGGCAGCGTCCCCAACTCGTGGAGCAGGTCGTAGCGCCGCCGGTCGCGGTGCTGCCGGGACACCGCCGAATTGGCGTCGTTGAGCGTTCCAAAAGCAATCGCCTGGGCGGGGCACGCCTGCGCGCAGGCGGTGGTCAGCTCACCGTCCCGGAGGGTTCGACCTTCGATCCGGCTCTCGATCCGCGCCCGCTCGATGCGTTGCACGCAATAGGTGCACTTCTCCATCACCCCTCGCGCCCGGACGGTGACGTCGGGGTTCATCAACATCCGCTCGGTCTTCGGGATGTCCTGGGTGTAGTGGAGGTAGTTGAAGCGGCGCACCTTGTACGGGCAGTTGTTCGAGCAGTAGCGCGTTCCAACGCAACGGTTGTAGACCATTTCGTTGAGGCCCTCGTCGCTGTGCACCGTGGCGTTGACCGGGCAGACGTATTCGCACGGCGCCTTCTCGCAGTGCACGCAGGCCACCGGCTGAGTCACTACCGTCGGATCCTCCAGGCTGCCGCCGAAGTACCGGTCGATTCGCAGCCAGTGCATCTCCCTGCTCTTCAAGACATTGGTCTTCCCCACCACCGGGATGTTGTTCTCCGCCTGGCAGGCGACGACGCAGGCGCTGCAGCCGGTGCACCGGTTGAGGTCGATCGCCATCGCCCACTTGTATGGTTCCTTGTCGTAGCTGACCGGGGGATAGAAGGACGTGGTTGCGCTGCGCAGATGCTCGAGCCCCTCGGGCTCC
>Ga0070708_100000198_pt1 | contig 44012 bp, 45 predicted proteins | sample KBSK5503metaG_FD_65469 | JGI IMG/M metagenome (GOLD analysis project Ga0070708, IMG submission 65469) | Corn, switchgrass and miscanthus rhizosphere microbial communities from Kellogg Biological Station, Michigan, USA - KBS K5-50-3 metaG | ecosystem: Host-associated > Plants > Roots >... | reverse complement strand
TGCAGAGCTTGATACAGACGACGACATCGTTCACTGGCGCGCTCGAAACGCTCTATGGAACCGACGAAGCGCATCCTGGCCAGGCGTTCGTTCCGATCGCCGGCGGCGCAGCCCAGCTTGCCGTCAACACCCAGATCGAGAAGCTCATCACGCAGTATCAGGGTTTTCTTGGCACCGCGATCAGCGGCTCCGTCGTTCCGGCGGGCGGGCCGGGCGCCCGCGCCGCGTTTCAGAGTTTGCTCAAGAGCCTGGGGCGTGACTCGTTGCAGTCGACCGATCGAGCGTCGATCGGCGACATCTCGATCGGCGCGACGTACCAGCTCGCGAATACGTTCAGCGACACCACGCCCGCGGCCGCCGGGGCGACGCGCTATCGTCTCGCGGTGAACGGCACGTTCCGAGTCGGTACCGGGCAGCCGGCCAGTCGCCAAAGACTACTCGACGTGGGGACCGGCTATGGCCAACATGGCGTCGAGATCGGCGGCGCGGCCGACGTGCAGTTCGGCCGACGATACTCGGCGACGGCGACCGGATCGTACACACTGCAACTCGGTACGGTCGACGTGGCGCGTCTCGCGAATCCGGCCAACGCGTTACTCCCGCTCGATGTAAGCCCGCTCAACCTTGGAGGGACATACACGGCCGGCAACGTCGTCGCGTTGTCGATTGTGCCGAGGATCAGGATCGCCGGATACTTCGCTCTCGCGGGGCAATATGCTCTTGTGCGCACTGGGGCCGACAAGTACTCACTGGTTGGCACGCCCCCGCCCGGTTCGACCTCCGGCGTCTCGCTCGCCGGTCTCGGCGCCGCGTCCGCGACGGCCCAGCAAGTCGGTTTCGGTGTCACGTACTCGACGCTCGTCGGCCGCGATCGCGGTCCAGGACGAATCCCATTCGAGGCATCGTTCAGCCATCTCGAGACGATTTCGGCAAACGGTGGTCCCGTGGCGAAGACGTTCCGTGATCAAGTCGAGCTCAAGGTGTATTTGCTCAGGTAGCGAGCGCCGAGTTCGGAAAACCGAAAACGGAACGCAACCGCTAGTCCTCCTGCAGCAACAGCAGATCCTTCGCTTCGCTCAGGATGACAATCGATCGGCGTGCTAGCGGCGTCGCGTGCGTTTCGAGCTGGTGGCGTCAGCTGGAACCAGCTCGCCGATCGATGCGCCACCCGCGGTCTCGAGCAACTCACGCGCGTGTGCACGACTGACCTCGCTCTCGGGATCACCACCGAGCATTCGCGCGATCTCGGTAATGCGCTCATCGCCGACGAGTACCGTGACGTCGGCCGTCGTCACGCCGCCGCGCGCGCCTTTGCTGACGAGGATGTGATGATGTGCGCGGGCCGCGATCTGCGGCAGATGCGTGATGGCGAACACTTGGTGGTAGCCGGCGACGCGACGCATCGTCTCGCCGACCTGGAGCCCGACGCGCCCGCCGATGCCTGCGTCGACTTCGTCGAAGACGAGCGTTGGCACGTGATCCAGACGCGCCAGAATCGTTTTGAGCGCGAGCATGACACGAGACAACTCACCGCCCGAGGCGACGCGCGACAGAGCGCGCGGCTCATGACCGACGTTCAACGCGACACAGATCTCGATGTCTTCGGCGCCACACGGGCCGATCTCGCGCAACGGACGGAGCGCGACGGTCACGTGGCCGTCGGGCATCCCCAGGTCGGGCAATACCTCATCGACGGCGCGCGCCAATCGCTCGGCGCCGGTCTCACGCATCTCGGTAAGAACGTGCGCTGACTCGTTGACCGCGACGCGTGCCGCGCGCTCGCGCGTCTCGAGTTGACGCAGATCGAGGCCGGCAGAGTCGAGGAGATCGAGCTCGGCGCGGGCTTCATGGCCGGTGCGAATGACGTCGGCGAACGTTCCGCCGTACTTCTTGGTCAAGCGGAAGAGCAAGTCGCGACGGCGGCGCACATCCTCGAGACGCGACGGATCGAGATCGATCGATGCCTCGTAGTCCTCGAGCTCCCGGGCGAGGGCCTCGATCGCGTAGTACGCGTTGTCATACGATTCCTGCAGTCGCGCGAGCGTGGGATCGATGCGCTGGATGTTGGCGAGATGGCGCGAGATCGCGGCCAACTTTTGCAACACGGTGTCCTCTTCCCCATCGAGCGCGGCCGCAATTCCGCCGGCGAGCGCCCGCAGCTCCTCCGCGTTCTCGAGACGGCGTGCCTCGTCTTCGAGCTTGACGTCCTCGCCGTCGGTAAGACGCGCGTCGCTGATTTCCTTGACCACGTGACGCAGGTAGTCGGCGCGCCGCTCGGCCTCGGCTCGACGCTTTGTGAGATCGTGAATCTCACGAATGATCGACGACAAGTCGGCGTGTGCCCGTCGCATCGTAGCCGCTTGCTCCGTCGCGCCGGCAAACGCGTCAAGAATTCCCTGCTGCGCCTCCGGATCCAGCAGCGTCTGCGCCTCGTGCTGGCCGTGCAAGTTCGCGAGCTGGCGACCGACGTCGGCGAGAAGTCCCGCGTTTACCGTCGTCCCGTTGATCCAGGCGCGTGCGCGGCCCGCGGCCACTTCGCGTTTGAGCACGACCGTCGCTTCGTCTACGTCGATCCCGCGTTCGTCGAGGAGTGAGCGAATCTCGGGGCGGTCAGCCACGTCGAAGACGCCTTCCACCGTCGCGCGCTCGGCGCCGGTGCGAATGACGTCGGCGTTGGCGCGCTCGCCTAGCAACAGACCGAGCGCGCCGACGATGATCGATTTGCCGGCGCCGGTCTCGCCCGAGAGTACGTTGAAGCCGCGATCGAGCGGGAGTGTCAGCGATTCGATAATTGCGAAATTCTTGATCCGGAGCTCGGTCAGCATCTAGGTCAAACCATCCCGATCGACGAGCCCTCCCCAACCGAGCTTTTGTCGCAGCGTCGTGAAGAAGTTCGTTCCGGGAAAGCGGATAATCAGCACGCCACCTTCGGCGCGGCGCACGCTCAGCGTTTCGCCCGCGGCAAACGTGGTGCCGACCTGACCATCGACCGTAACCAAAAGCTCCTCGGGACCATCTTCCGCTTGCAGCGTGACCTCGACGCTCGATGGCAGGATCACCGGACGAATCGCCAACGTATGGGCGGATACCGGCGTCACCACGATCGTTTCGAGAGTCGGAAACACGACCGGCCCGCCGGCGGACAGGCTGTACGCTGTCGACCCGGTCGGTGTGCACAACACGACGCCATCGGCGGCGTACGTCGCGATCGTCTCACCGTTGGCGGCCACGTGCAAACGAACCACGCGCGCGAATCCGCCTTTGTGAAGCACGACGTCGTTGAGCGCGATCCACTGCTTCCGCTCGACTCCGCGCGAATTCAACACTCGCGCCTGCAGCGCCATGCGCGACTCAGCCAAATAATCCCGGCGCGCGAAACGCATCAAGGCGTTCGACAGCTGATCGGCGTTGCAACAAGTCAAAAACCCCAACCGCCCGAGATTGACGCCGAGTATTGGTACGGCGTGCGGGGAAATGACACGTGCACCGCGGAGGAGGGTGCCGTCGCCGCCAAGCGTGAGCAGCGCGTCGAGCTCTGACGGATCCTCGAGGCGACAGCCTCCGCCGGCGACGTCGTGCAACGCGCCTTCGTACCAGAGTTCGAGACCGAGCGCCGGCCCGAGCTCGCCGAGTGTGCGAAGCACCGCGGGAAGGCCCGAGTAGCCCAAGTGACCGACGACGCCGAGGCGAATCACCCGGCCATCGCCTCGCTCTCGTGCAGCGCACGGACGCGGGCGGTAATGCCGGCCACGTCGAGGCCGCACATCGCGAGCTGACGCGCCCGCGGCGCAGCGTGGATGATACGATCGGGCACGCCGTGGACCGCCACGCGCACCGACGAGTCGTAACGCGCGATCACCGCGGCCATGAGCGCGCCGAATCCGTTGACGACCGTGCCCTCTTCGACGATGAGGATTTGCTTATGGTCGGCGAGGATCGCGGCCAACGTCACCTCGTCGTACGGCTTGAGATAGCGGCAGTTGACGACCGTAATGTTCAACCCGTCGGCGGCGAGCGTGTCGGCGGCCGCGAGCGAAGGGAGCACCATCGTGCCGACAGCGAGAATCGCGACATCGCTTCCCTTGCGCGGAACTTCCCACGTTCCGTAGGGGACGGCTTCGATCGACGACATCGGCGGTGGCTGGTCGGGGGCGGCGTCGCGCGGATAGCGAATCGAGAACGGACCGGTTCGATGGATGGCAGCCGCGCGGACGAGACCGAGCATCTCGGTGGCGTTCTTCGGCGCAGTGACGGTCATTCCCGGCACGGCGAGCATGTACGCGATGTCGTACAAGCCCATGTGCGTCTCGCCGTCTTCGCCGACCAAACCCGCGCGGTCCATGCAGAAGATCACTGGCAGCGATTGGACGGCAACGTCGTGAATGATGTTGTCGTACGCGCGCTGCAGAAACGTCGAGTAGATGGCGACGACGGGCCGCACGCCGCGCGTCGCCAGTCCCGCGGCGAAGGTGACCGCATGCCCCTCGGCGATGCCGACGTCGAAGAATCGCGTCGGATGGGTTTTCGCGAACGCATCGGTGCCGGTGCCACTTGGCATTGCCGCGGTGATGGCGATGAGGTCGCGGATCTCATGCCCGAGCTCCGCCAAGCCGGCGCCGAACAATTTTGTATATCCGGCGTTCGCCGTCGACGGCTTTCGTTGCGCCCCGGTTGCCGGGTCGTGCCCGGGTGGTAGCGCATGCCACTTCTCGCCGCTGATTTCGCCCGCGGGGAACCCTTTTCCCTTTTGCGTGACAACGTGTACGAGCCGCGGACCCTTGAGGGTGCGCACGGCGGCGAAGGTCTCGATCAATCCGTCGATGTCGTGTCCGTCGATCGGGCCGAAGTAACGGAAGCCAAGCTCCTCGAACAAAACACCGGGCGTCAGGAATGTCTTGACGCTCTCCTCCCACTTTCGCACGAGAGTGCTCATCGACGATAGTGGCCCAGGCGCGTTGTCGATAAACTCGCCGATTGCCGATCGGACGCGGTTGTAGAGCGAATTGCGCTGAATCGAGTTGAGATACTTGGACATCGCCCCGACATTTGGTGCGATCGACATCTCGTTGTCATTGAGCACGACCACGATGTCCCGATCGGAGTGGCCGGCGTTGTTCAAGCCTTCGTAGGCGAGGCCGGACGTCAGCGCTCCGTCGCCCAGGATTGCGACGACCTTGAAGTCCTCGCCCTTGACGTCGCGACCTGCCGCGATGCCGAGGGCGGCGGAGATCGACGTGGCCGCGTGTCCGGCGCCGAACGCGTCGAACTCGCTCTCGGATCGTTTCAGGAACCCGGAGATCCCCTGCTCCTGACGCAGCGTCTCCATGCGATCGTTGCGACCCGTGAGCAACTTGTGCGGATAGCCCTGATGCCCGACATCCCAGACGAGCTGATCGCGCGGTGTGTCGTAGGCGTAGTGGAGGGCGATGGTCAGCTCGACGACGCCGAGTCCGGCGCCGATGTGGCCGCCCGTTCGGGAGCAGACATCGATCAGGCGCGCGCGGATATCGTCGGCGAGCACATGGAGCTCGTCGCGGGTCATGGCGCGCAGGTCGGCGGGAGACTTTACTCGATCCAGGATGCTCATGCTCATCAGCGGGCTCGACTCCAAAGCTAGCGGGAGGTCAGGACTCTCGCTCGACGACAAACCGCGACAGGGTATCCAATTCGAGTGATAGGAGACCGGCCGCTCGCAGCGCCGCACAACCCTCGGCAACGAGCGATTCGGCGCGTTGCTTGGCGCCGTCGACGCCGAGTAGCGCGGGGTAGGTGCTCTTGGCGAGATCGACGTCGCGGCCGGCGGTTTTGCCGAGTCGGTCTGTCGTCGCGGTGACATCGAGTACGTCGTCGGCGATCTGGAACGCGAGGCCGATGGCATTGCCGAACTGGGAGAGCGCGGCGAGTTGCGATGCGTTCACTCGCGCGGCGATTCCGCCGCCGCGCACGGCCGCGCAGAGGAGCGCGCCGGTCTTGGCGCGATGGATTCGCTCGAGGTCGTTCAGCGCGAGCGGCTGGCCCTCGCCCTCGAGATCGAGCAATTGTCCGCCAATCATGCCGCCGGCGCCGGACGCGCGCATCAACTCGGCGACGAGTTGTCCGCAGGTCGAGGGCGGCAATCCGAGTGCACGACTCGCGTCGAACGCGACGGCCGCCGCGAGCGGGACCATCGCGACGCCGGCCGTCATCGCGACCCGCGTACCGAAGGCGCGATGGACTGTCGGGCGACCGCGTCGCATGTCGTCGTCGTCCATGCACGGGAGGTCGTCGTGGACGAGCGAATACGCGTGGACGATCTCGATCGCCGCTGCGAGCGTGCTCGCGTCGCTTGTACCGCCGGCCGTGCGATACGCGGCGAGAAGAAGCAGGCCACGCAACCGCTTCCCGCCGCCCAACACGCTGTAGCGAACTGCGTCGCCGACGCGACTGCCAAGCGACGGCGCGAATCTGTCGCAGACACCGGCCAGCGCGCGGTCGATGGCGGCGCGATCGGCCGTCCACGCGACCGCCGCAGTGCTACTCATTCGGTTCGTCGAGCTCGAACGATCCGTCGGCGCGCTCGACGAGTCGTTGCACGCGCGCTCCCGCGCGCGCGACCTCTTCGGAGGCGGCGCGCAAATTTTCGATGCCCTCTTCGAACAATTCGAGCGCTCGCGACAAATCGACCTGTTCGCCGTCGAGCTCCGCGGCGATCTCCTCCAGTCGTGCCAGGCGCTGCTCGAACGTGGTCATCGCGACCCTCGACGGGGGCCGCTCACCTTGGCGGGGACGACCCCGTCGCGCACCACCAGCTCGAACGGCATGCGGTCGCGAAATGCCGCGATCGAATCGAGCGTTGCTCCGTCCTTATCTCGGGCCACCGCGTAGCCGCGCGCGAGCGTCGCAACGGGACTGAGTGCGTGGAGCCGGCCAGCGATCGTCTCGAGCTGCGTCCGTCTGGACAGGACGTGATCGTTGCCTGCGGCGGCGACATCGCGTGCGAGATGTCGCAACCGGTCGGCGCTCGACCGGACGCTGGCTCGCGCCGCCGATGCCATGCGTGATGATAGTTGCGCCAACTCGCGTCGCAGCTCCGCCTGGGAACGCGTCGCAGCCTCGGCGGCCGCTGATGGCGTGGGCGCGCGATAGTCGGCGACGAGATCGCAGATGGAGATGTCGATCTCGTGGCCGACGGCTGAAATCGTCGGCACGCCACACGCGGCGACCGCGCGGGCAACGCGTTCGTCGTTGAACGCCCACAAATCTTCATGCGCGCCGCCGCCGCGACCAACGATGACGACGTCGGCGCCGCCCCAGCGGTTAATCTGATCGAGCGCGAAGCAGAGCTCCTCGGGTGCCGATGTGCCTTGGACCGCCGCGGCGACGACGACGAGATGCACGTTCGCCGCACGCCGTCGGACGACTGCTTTGATGTCGTGCAACGCCGCGCCGTCGGGACTCGTGACGACGGCGATCACACGCGGAAAACGCGGCAGCGGACGCTTTCGCTCAAGCGCGAGTAGTCCGTCCGCCTCCAGACGCGCGCGCGTGATCTCGAGTGCCTTACGCCGCAACCCGTCGCCGTCCGCTTCGATTCTGGCGATGGTGAATTGCATCTCGCCGCGCGACGCGTACACGGTGAGGCGGCCGAACGCGGCGACCTGCATCCCATTGTCGGGCGCGGCCGGAATTCGAAATTGGTCTCGATTCCAAACCACGCAGCGAACCAGGGCGTTGCGATCGCGCAGGCAGAAATACCAGTGGCCGTTTCGATGCGCCTTGAAGTCGCTGATCTCTCCGCGCACCCAGATCGGAACGAAAGCGCCTTCGATCACGTCGCGCGCCGTCTCGGTCAACATCGAGACGGTGACGGCCGATCGCGCCGACTCGCCTGGATACCCGACCTGCTCGATGAATTCCGAGATGTACGACCGTGGTGGCTCGGGCGGAGGAGGCGCGTGAGTCGCCGGAGTCAACCCGAACAAATCGGGTTCCGCGGACTCGGCGCGACGAGTCGTGCGTCGGCGCGGCGGGGTCATCGCGTCTGTTGCGCCGCCGCGCGAACCGTGTTCGCCATGAGCATGGCGATTGTCATCTTCCCCACCCCGCCGGGCACCGGCGTGATGAGCGACGCCACCTCGCGTACGGCGTCGAATGCAACGTCGCCCGAGAGCCGCGTACCACTCTTCCTGCTCGCGTCCGGGATGCGATTCATTCCGACGTCGATCACTACCGCGCCCGGCTTCACCATGTCGGCGGTCACCATCGCCGGCCGGCCGGCGGCGACGATGAGGACGTCGGCACGTCGCGTATGCGTGCTGAGATGGTGCGTGCGACTGTGGCACATTGTCACGGTCGCGTCGACCCCTGGTTGCACCATGAGCGCGGCCATCGGTTTCCCAACGATGTTGCTCCGGCCAACGATCACGCAGTCCGCTCCGGCAGTGCGGACACCGTACGCCACTAGCATATGCAACACACCAGCCGGCGTACATGGCGCAAAGCCGTCCTTCTCACCGATCAGTAGTTTGCCCACGTTCACCGGATGAAATCCGTCGACGTCCTTGTCGGGACGAATACGACGGACGACCGCGTCGGCGTTGATCTGCTTGGGCAACGGCATCTGGACGAGGATGCCATGAACGTTCGGATCCTCGTTCAATCGATCGACGATGCCGAGCAACTCGGACTCGGTGATCGTGGCCGGACGGCGAATCGTCTCGCCGCGCATGCCGAGCTCGATGCATGTCCGCTCTTTCGCGCCGACATACACAGCGCTCGCGGGATCGTCGCCGACCAACACGACACTCAACCCCGGCGTGATGCCTCGCGCTTTGAGCTCCGCAACTCGTCCGGCGACTTCAGCCTTCACCTGACCGGCCAACTTCGCCCCGTCGATCAGCTTCGCATCCACCTGCTCACCGAGCAAAATCCACCGCCCTCGTCTCACGAATCAGCACGACTTTGATCTGCCCCGGGTATTGAAGCTCGGCTTCGATCCGGCGAGCGATCTCCTCCGACATGGTTGTCATTCGCACGTCGTCGACATCATCTGGAAGAACGATAACGCGGACTTCGCGTCCGGCCTGTATCGCAAACACCTTCTCGACACCTTTGTAGCTCGCGGCGATTTTCTCCAGCCCCTCGAGACGTTTGACGTACGTCTCGAACGCCTCGCGCCGCGCGCCGGGTCGAGAGCCGGAGATCGCGTCGGCGGCCTGGACGAGCACCGAGACTTCGCTCTCGTGCGGCACATCGTCGTGGTGTGCCGCGATGCAGTTCACGATCAGCGGATTCTCGCCGTATTTGGTCGCCACCTCCACACCGAGCTGCACATGCGTGCCCTCGTGCTCGTGAGTCAGCACTTTTCCCACGTCGTGCAAGAGGGCGCCGCGGCGCGCCATGTTCACGTCGAGCCCGAGCTCGGCCGCCATGATTCCCGCGAGCCACGCCACCTCTTTCGAGTGTTGCAGAATGTTCTGGCCGTAGCTGGTACGCCACCGCATGCGACCGACGAGCTTGATCAGCTCCTGGTGCAACCCATGGACGCCGGCGTCGTATGCGGCCTGCTCGCCCGTCTCGATGATCTGTGTCTCGACTTCCTTGCGCGCCTTGTTGACGACTTCTTCGATTCGCCCGGGGTGGATGCGCCCGTCGGACACGAGCTTCTCGAGGGCCAGCCGCGCGACCTCGCGGCGAACCGGATCGAAGCATGACACGACGACCGTGTCAGGCGTGTCGTCGATAATGACGTCGACGCCCGTCGCCAGCTCGAAGGCGCGGATGTTCCGGCCCTCGCGGCCGATGATCCGGCCCTTCATTTCATCGTTCGGGAGTGAGACGGCCGAGACGGTGGTTTCCGCCGTGTGTTCCGCGGCGATTCGCTGGATGGCGAGCGCAACGATCTTCTTCGCCTCACGCTCGGCGTTTCGCTTGGCACTCTCGCGGATTTCGCGGATCCGGTTGGCCGCGTCGGCCTGGGCCTCTTCCTCCATGCGGCGAATCAGCTCGTTCTTGGCGTCTTGCGCCGACATGCCGGCCATCTGCTCGAGGCGGCGACGCTCGTCGGCGACCAGCTTCTCGAGTTCTGCCTCGCGATCGGTGACGGTTTTCTCACGTCGTCCGAAGTCGCTGGCTCGCTTGCCGAGGTCTTTATCGCGTTGCTCGAGTAGCTCGAATTTTCGGTCGAGCACGGTTTCGCGCTCGGATAGCCGTCGCTCTTCGCGCTCGATCTCGGTTCGACGTCCGCGGACATCGAGCTCGAAATTCTCGCGGAGCTTGATGAGCTCCTCCTTGCCCGAGACGAGCGCGCTTTTCTTGAGGTTCTCGGCCTCTCGCTCGGCTTCGGCGAGAATTCGTCGCGACGTCTCTTCGGCGGTCGCCTTCGCCGCGGTCTGCCGTTCCCGCTCGGCACTGCGCCCGATTTTCCGACCGAGAAAGAAAAAAGCCGGCGAGGCTACAATGAAAACGCCAAGCGCGGCAATGATTGCGATCACGTCCATATGGAATCTATGCTCCACCGCGGAGTCGTCTCCGCAGGCTAAGGAGAACCACGGCGTTCCCGTCGCGCGCCCTTGCATTCACACTCCGACATCAGGCCGACGAAGGGCTTGACGTGGGCGGTGCTAACTACAAAGCGCGCTTGAACCTACGGGTCGGCTTGACTACGACGGCTAAGCTAGGTGTCCTCGCGAGAAAAGGCAACAAACCACTACCGAGCGGCCATTTACCCTCCAGCGCCTCCAGTGATTTGTCGCTTGGACGGCGGCAGAAGGGGGCGAACGTAATCGGCTAGGCCTTGCATGGATTCGGTCGTCGCATCCAATGCTTCCCTGGCGTCGAAGAGCTCGGCGGTGATTTGCAATGCGGCGAGGACGACGGCGCGATTGCTTTCGACGACTGCGCCGCTCGACATCACTTTGCGAATCGCTTGATCTAGGTACGCGGCGACCGCGCGAGCGTGCTCTGGCGGAGTGTCACTACGGATCGCGTACTCATCGTTGAGAATCGTGACCCGCAGGGTGTGCTTCTTGGCGCTCATCGGTCGCCTCCTCGAGCCTGCTGGCGGAGGAACTTCACGCGAGCGAGCATTTGCTTCGCGCGCGCCGTGGCGGCGTCGAGGCGATTCTGCAGCTGTTCGTTGTCATGCTCCAGCTCTGAAATCCGCGCCGCAAGGTCGACGCTCGCCGCTCCGCCTTCGTACGCCTCGATTTCCTTGAGGCGGGCTTCGGCGGTGAGCGCACGGCGCCGAAAACTCGCGAGCTCGGCTGCGAGGTTTCGAACGAGCGAATCGAGTTCGCTGAACGCAAGCTGTTCAGCTGGTTCGTTGTCTGACATTGAGCTCGTCGGCGAGGGCCTTGAGAATGTCGGTTCGTCGGGCGTCGATCTCCCGATCCCGTAGAGTGCGCTCAGCGTGCCGGAAGGTCAACCGCCAGGCGAGGCTCCGGTGCCCGGGTTCGACGCCATGGCCCACGTAACGATCGAAGAGCGCCACCCGCTCGAGAAGTTTTCCCGACACTCGCCTGATGATCTGCTCGACCTGCTCGGCTCGAACGGCGGTGGGGACCAACAGCGCGAGATCGAACTCCGACGCCGGGGTTGTCGGAAGCGGTTGATAACGGCGAACAATCGGTGACGGTCGCTCGAACGGCCGATGCGCTCCCTCACCCGGAGGCGCGACCTGCGCCGATTCGATCACGCCGAGCGAAATCTCGATGCCGAAGGCCGGCGCCGCCCACACCGGAGCGTCGAGCGCGACGCGCCGGATCACGCCAATGGATACCGCGTCGGCGAGAACGTCCCAAAGAACATCGGTTGTTTCGCCGTCGCGCAATGTGATCGCCGCGGTGGGATGCGCGACCTGAGCGATCACGTGACCGAGCGCCTTCGCGTCCCACTCGGCGAACGTCGACCACTCGTCGAACTCGGGCGATTTCGGATCGGTGAAATGCGGTGGATGACGGCGACCCATCACGAGGAGCCCAACGCGCAACTCTTCGCGCGGCAATTCGCCACCGGTCGGCTCGAACACCGAACCGATCTCGAAGATGCGGATGTCACGTTGCATGCGTGCAAGATTGTACTCGGCGCGACTCCCGAGGGTGTCGAGGATCTCTCGCCGCAAGCAGGCTTCGTTCTCGGCAAGCGGATTCACAACACGGACGAAGCCCGGTCCGCCCGCGACGAACGGCATCGGACGGACCTCGATCAACCCGGCGCCGACCAACGTCTCACGAAGGTGTCGCGACGTGATCCATTGCGGGTCGTCACCGACATTGCTCGCGCGAAACGGACGCATCTCCACGGGGAAACTGTCGTACCCGCGCAGCCGCGCCACCTCTTCGATCAAGTCGGCCTCGCCGGTGACATCGCCGCGCCACGTGGGCACGGTGACGCGAAGATTCCGCGCGTCTTGCGCGACGCCGAAACCGATGCGTTGCAACAGCGACGCGATCTCTCCGACGTCGATCGCTTGACCGAGCAGCGTCGCAACGCGCTCGGGGCGGAGCGTCAGCTCGGTTGGCGCACCGCGATCGTATGCGAGGTCGACCGGCGCTCCGTCGATCCGACCGCCGGCGAGCAACACGATGAGGTGCGCCACGCGCTCGAGCGCACGCGGTGCGATCTCGAGATCGACGCCGCGCTCGAAGCGATAGCTCGCGTCGGTCGACAGTCCGAGCGCTTGGCGCGCGTCGCGGATCCGCGTCGGGTTGAAGTTCGCGACCTCGAGGAAGATGTCGGTGGTGGCCTCGGCGACTTCACTGTCACGACCGCCCATGACGCCCGCGATCGCCTGCGGACGCTCGGCGTCGGCGATGACGATCATACTATTACGCAAAACTCGCTCGGCGCCGTCCAGCGTGGTGATGCGCTCGCCCTCGCGCGCGAGGCGGACGACGATGCTCGAGCCTCCGAGCTTGGCGAGATCGAACGCGTGCGTCGGCTGACCGAGTTCGTGAAGGACGTAATTGCTTGCGTCGACCACGTTGTTGATCGATCGCGAGCCGATGGCCTCTAGCCGGCGAACCAACCATTCAGGGCTCGGACCGATCGTGACGCCGCGAATGACCGCGCCCATGAATCGCCGCACGAGGCCCGCGTCAGCGATGCTCACGTTCACCGGGCCGGCGCGGCCCGTGGTCGCGTGCGTGATCGCGACGGGAACGTCGGTCCCAAGGCCATCGATCCGCGGCAATGCGAACGGCTTTGCCGTGATCGCGGCGACATCGCGTGCGACGCCGAGGTGCGAGAGAAGATCCGGCCGATTCGCGCCGACGTCGATGACCACTCTCGTGTCGCCGAGTGGCAACGCGCGGAGCAACGGCGTTCCGGGCGCAACGTTCACATCGAGCTCCAGGATTCCGTCTTGCTCGTGACCGAGCCCGAGCTCACGCGCCGAGCAGAGCATGCCGTCGGAGATCGAGCCGCGAATTTTTCGTTTCTGGATCTTGATCCCGGTCGGCAACACGGTTCCCGTCATCGCGAACGGGTACATCTTGCCGGCGGTCACGTTCGGCGCGCCGCACACTACGTCGAGCAACGTGCCGGTGCCGGCGTCGACCTTGGTGATGTGTAGATGGTCCGAGTCGGGATGCGGTGCCTCTTCGACGACGCGCGCGATGACGATCGACGACAGATCGTCGCGCAGCGCGACGAGTTCGTCGACCGGCGCGATGTGCGCCGTGATGAGGTCTCGAAGTTGCGTTGGCGACTCCTCGAAGGGGACGAACGCGCGCAGCCACTCGTACGAAACATTCATTCGGCGATCTGCTCCAAGAATCTCACATCCGAATCGTAGAGAATTCTGATATCGGGAATCCCGCTGCGGCTGATGGCGATGCGAGCTGGTCCCATGCCGAACGCCCACCCGGTGTACCGCTCGCTGTCGATTCCAGCGGCGTCGAGCACCTTGGGATGCACCATGCCCGAGCCGAGGATCTCGATCCAGCCCGTGCCTTTGCAGGCCGGACAGCCGCTGCCACCGCAGATGCCGCACTGCACGTCCATCTCGGCCGACGGCTCTGTGAATGGAAAGAACGATGGACGGAAGCGCGTGCGCGACGCGCCGAAGATTCGCTCGGCGAATCGATTGAGCGTTGATTTGAGATCGACGAAGCTAATCCCTTCGTCGACGCACAGCCCTTCGATCTGCGCGAACATCGGCGCATGCGACGCGTCGAAGAAGTCGCGACGATACACGTTGCCGGGAATGAGCACGCGAATCGGCGGCTCGTATTTCTGGAGCGTGCGCGTTTGCACCGGCGATGTGTGCGTGCGCAGGAGGCCGCCGCTCTCGAGGTACAGCGTGTCGTGGGCATCGAGCGCGGGGTGGTTCGGCGGAAAGTTCAGTGAACCGAAGTTGTACCATTCGGTCTCCGCCTCGGGACCTTGCGCGATAGTGAAGCCGAGCTCGCGGAACACCTGCTCGATCTCTTCGATGACGAGCGTGACGGGATGCTTGGCGCCCCGCCACCGTTCTCGTGCGGGCAGCGAGCCATCTTCGAGCGTTGCCGGACCACGAGCTCGATCGACCGTCGCTTTTCGTTCAGCGTGGAGCGCCTCGAGTCGTTGCCGCGCTTCGTTGAAGCGTTTGCCGGCGGCCGGTTTGTCTTCTTTGGCGATCGAGCGCAGTGCCTCTTGGAGCGCCTTGACGCGACCGTGGCGATCGCCAAGCACGGCGATGCGCGCCGCCTCGAGCGAGTCGGCGTCGGCCGCGGATTGGAGCGCAGCGACACCGTCGCGCTCGACCTCGTCCGCTTGAGCGATGTAGTCCTGAAGATTCACGGTTTGGCGAGTTCGGAAAAGCACGGAAATGACGACGGCGGCAGAACGACTGAGAGTCGCGCTGCCGCCGTGTTTGACGAGCGAGTACTTACGCTGCGTTCACTGCGGTGCGCGCCTTCTCGGCGAGCGCCGTAAACGCCGCGGGATCGTGCACGGCGAGATCGGCGAGGATCTTCCGATTCACCTCGATGCCCGCGAGCTTGAGCCCGTTCATGAATGTGTTGTAGTTCATGTCGTGCTGATGCGCGCCGGCGTTGATCCGCATGATCCACAGCTTGCGGAAGTCACGCTTCTTGTTCTTGCGGTCGCGGTAGGCGTATTTCCAGCCGCGTTCGACGGTCTCCTTGGCCGGCTTCCACAACTTGCTGCGGGCGCCAAAGGCGCCGCGCGCAGCCTTCATGATCTGTTTCTTCCGCTTCAGGCGCGGAACGTTCGATACGGCACGAGGCATGGCTCTCTCTCCTTAGGCCTGAAGCAAGCGCTTCACGCGCTTGATGTCACCAGTGGTCTTCACCAGGCCGGCTTGACGGAGGCGGCGCTTTCGCTTCGACGTCTTCTTGGTCAGGATGTGGCTCTTGAACGCCTTGTAGCGGCGCACCTTCCCCGTGCCCGTGACCTTGAAGCGCTTCGTCGCTCCTTTGTGGGTCTTCATCTTCGGCATCTGAATATCCTCAATTATTTCGGCGCGAGAATCATCGTCATCGACTTCCCTTCCAGCCGTCCCGCGCTCTCGATTTTTCCAATGTCCGCCAGCGCCGTCGCGACTCGCTCGAGCACGGCCTGACCCAACTCTGGATGCGCGACCTGCCGGCCGCGGAACATCATTGTCACCTTCACTTTGTTCTTCTCTTCGAGAAACCGTCGCGCATGCCGCGTCTTGGTGTCGAAGTCGTGATCGTCGATCCCGGGACGGTACTTCACTTCCTTGAGCTCGATCACGTGCTGCTTCTTCTTTGCCAGGCGCGCCTGCTTGGCCATTTCGAACTTGTACTTGCCGTAGTCCATGATTCGGACTACCGGCGGCCGAGCGGTTGCCGCGACTTCGACCAAGTCCAACCCTTGATCTTCCGCCATTCGTAGGGCGGAATCGACTTCGAGAATCCCGAGCTGTGAGCCGTCAGATCCGATCACGCGCACTGGACTGATGCGGATCTGTCGATTGACCCGCACACGCTTGGTTGTGTCCTGAATACCGAGTTCCTCACCGAGAGAAAACAAAAAACGCGAACCCCTAGCGAGTCCGCGTGTACGACCGCCTTGGCCCATTGGGCCGGACGGTCTTCACCTAGACTCCAATAGCACGCCTCGCGACTGCCGAGGGCCAGAGGGTGGGACTGTGCATCCAGTCCACTTGACGAGTTGTGCGCTAAAGCTAGGCGGATTGGGCGGTTAGGTCAAGTATCCGGAAGTATGGATTTGACGCACAGTGAGTCATTCCTCAGGTCCATAGGGGCGACGGTGCCCATAGATGAAGTGTCCGGTTTCGGGATCGCGGGTGCTCGTCTGCTCAGCGTAGGTCAGGCGGCGATTGTCGCATGCCTGAATCAGCTTGACGGTCCGCTCGCCATCGGTCAGCGCGCGGTTGTTGTATTTGAATTCCACTTCGCTGACATAGCGATGCAGATGCTTTCGGCTCACGGCGTGGTGCGTGCCGTGTAGTTGGCGCTTGAGGCCCGCCCAAAATCCTTCAATGCGATTCGTCGTGACTTGCTCGCCATCCGTCGTGTATCGCACGTACTGACCAAGAGCGTGCTTCACTCGCTTGTGGCTCGCGTATTCCTGTCCGACGACTTTGTAGATGACGCTTTCGTCGGTCATCAGATTGGCGGACGTGTCCACCATTTCCCGAACGATCTCCGCTGTCTCCGCCCCTCGCGTGGAACGAACGACGCGAGCCTTGACGCGACCGTCACGCTCGACGCCACCGACTACCGCCGTCTTGCGCTGGTCGAAATCCTTCGCCTTTCCTTTGTAGCGGACGTTCGCGTCTTTGCGAGCCGGGTAGCGCGGCTTGCCGCCGATGTACGTCTCATCGTATTCAACGGTGCCGCCACCGATGCCAAGCTTCGGCTCGTTCTCGTTTGCTGGGGCCATCGCCCAACGGATGCGGTGCATGAGGAACAACGCCGACTTGTAGCTCAACCCGGTCTCGCGCTGAATCTGTAGCGCGCTGATTCCTTTCTTCGATGCCGACGCGCGGTAGAACGCGAGGCACCAGAAGCGGAACGGGATCGGCGAATCTTCCATGATCGTGCCGACACGCACCGTGTATTGCTGCTTGCAGCCGTGACAGCGCCACAGGAAGCGCGCGTTCCGCCTGCCATCCTTCGCCTTCATCATCACCACGGCGGTATCGCCGCAGTGGGGACAACTCGGCGTATCGCCCCACCGCTGCTCTTCCAAGAAAGCAACCGCCGCCGCCTCGTCAGCACAGGCGAGTGGGATACGGGATTCAAGCGCGGTTTTCTTGCTGGCGACTTTCGACATAGAGTGTTGGTGGGGGCGCCATTATTATACTACACGCACGACTGTGCGTCAAGTATAAATTTAGCGTTTACTCTTCTTCTTCTTCGGCTTCGTCTTTTTGGGCGGTTCTTCTGGCGGTTTGCCTCGCCTGAGAACGTGTCGAACCGCCTCCTTCCAATCACCTTCGATCTTGAGCGTTTCCGGCGTTGGGCCTCTGGGCTTCTTCTTGGCCTTCATTGCCCCTCCTTTGCCGGACCGGTCGCTGGTGCAATTGCCGTCACGAGGGCGCCCTTCATGCCCTTGAGCACCGCGTCAATCATCGTGGTGAGCATCACGTAGTCCGGCTCGCTCATGTTCCGAGGCAAGCGGAGAATCGCCTGTCCGCCGGTCACGAGCGGAAACGGGAAGTCGAGCGATTCACGTCCACTCTCAGCCATATCGAACTCCTTTTTCGGCTTTTGCTCGGGTTCGCGGCGGTGGTCGTCTGATTTCTTCGCGCCATCGCCGTTATCGGCCGCCGAAGCCGCATCATCACGCTCCTCGACGTCGCCGGCAATGCGCAATGTATCTTTATAGGACGCGATTACTACCCTGGCCGCATCTTCGCTGAAATTCATATTCCGTACTAAATAGGCGACCACGGCAGCGTCCGAGGGCAACCCATCGGGATACTGTTTATGGAGCGCGCGAAAGACCGTGGGGCGCATCGCCACGGCAGACATCGCCCCAAGATGCTCCTGTGACCCTTCGGGTTCTAGGATCAACGCCTGAGCGTCGCTGGTGATCCTCACGCTACCCGCGTTTGGCATCTCCAAAAGTCCGAATTGACGCAGCGCGCCGAGGGCGCGTAATGAGGCACCATTAAGCCCTTGGTAGCCCCACGCCTGAACCGCGACCTCCTTCGGGACGGCGGCCCTCCCATCGTGCTCATACAGCTGCTTCGCCTTCAGGATGGCTTCGGAGAGGCCAAAGCCAGGATAGTTCGGGGACCTTTGCTTCTCTGCCATATACGGCTCCTGGTCAAATGTGTCAGGCAGAGAATATTGGCATGCGTGAGCGATTACGCAACACACTTCATCCCGGTTTGTGGCGATATTTCGCGCGTTAGGCGCGTTTGAGCATTGCGCTGGGGTGAATCGTGGGGTAAAATGAGAGCGCCACAGAGAAATGTTCGCTCTGTGGCGCTCTTTCACCTCAAATCGGGCTACGTGGCTGGTCGCCGCCGGCGAGGACTTGGACCCGATGCCGTCGCTGTTCGATTCAGCGAGTAGTCCACCACAATGAACCGTTGTTCCGGACAACAAGGAGGGCATCACGCCGCCGCCACCACGCTGACGATCAGCTACCCCGGAGTGCGAGAGGTTGAGCGCGCCAACGCTCCCTCTCGCGGTATGGCCCCAACGACGCCCGTCGTTGGTTACACCCAACACTTGACGATGTTCGCCGCATCGCGGCACGCCGTCAACCCCCAAGGAGGGGGAACTTACCATGGCAAAGAACGAAGAGACGTCCTCCAAGATCGCCACGCTTGCGGCCAAGGTCCTGTCGGGCCAGATCAAGCACCCAACGCCCGCACAGTTGAAGAGCCTCGCGGCGTCGGCGCTCACGCAGACTCCGGACAAGAAGAAGGGGAAGTAGGCGTCCGACTGTAGGTCGTGCCGTGCTGCGCAACGTCAATCACGCGCAGCACGGCACTCGCCGGGATCGTCATGATGCCGCACGCCTGGAGCGGCACGCCAGACTCTTGTTCGTTGATGTGCGGCGCGATGACTTTCGCCCGCTCCCCGTCGAGAACCAGCCAGCCCACCGAACGACAGACCAGGGCGCGGTCCTCGATCACTCCGCCGACCTGCTGCCAACTTCCGTCAGCGTGCGAGTCCTCCCATTCAATCAGCACGAGGCGCACGCCTCACCTCCTGGCCGTGGCGCTGTGCGCCAACGCCACAGGTCCGCAAGTATCCCAAAGGGGCTGAGTCTATGGGTCTTGGCAACCAAAGGCACCCAATGTGGTCTATGAGTCTCAATTCCTCTGCAGTCATCCGTTCAAATCCGTTTCAATCCGTCCAATGGTTTATCAATTGTTACGGCTTACTTGGCGCGTCAGAACGCTATCGCTGAAAATCTCTCGCAGACCTCCGTTCGGGCAAGCCATAACAATTATGAACCGATTGAACGGATTTGAACGGATGAGAAACCAATTGGCTGCTTGTTGCGGCGGCGGTCAGGCGGTCGCAAGGGCGTAGCTCTTTCCGTCGTGCTGAATCTTTGACCAGGCGGTCGTGGCGTCGTGCTCGAAGACGACGAGCCAATCTTCGTCCACAGCGCGCTTCAGGATGTGCCGCTTCGTCTCGAGCGTCACGAGCGGCTCGACGTCGTAGCCCATGATCCAAGGCAGCGGCAAGTGCGCCGTCGTCGGAACCAGATCGGCGATGTAGAACGCCCGCTCGCCCTGTGACTCGATCAGAAGGCTGTGGTGATGCGGCGTGTGGCCGGGCGTCGGGATCGCGCGTATCCCCGCGATGATCTCTCGATCGCCCTCGACAAAATCGAACAGCCCCGACTCCCGGAGCGGCACAAAGTTGTGAGGGAAATAACTCCCGGCGGTGCGCTCGTTGGGGTGTGTCGCGTACTCGTACTCACCCTTCTGCACCACGTATCGGGCGTTCGGAAACGTGGGGCGGATCGTGCCGCCGGCGTCGCGCGTCGTGTTGCCGCCGGCGTGATCGAAATGCAAATGGCTGTTGATCACGAGCACGATGTCCTCGACGCCGACACCCACGTGCCGCAAACCGTCCTCGAGTCGTGTCGGTCCGGGTGTTCCGCGATTGTCGATTCCATAAATGTCGTAGAACTTGTCGTTTTCTTTGTTGCCAGCCCCGTTGTCGATGAGCACCAACCCGATCTCGTGTTCGATCAACAGACAGCGCATGCCGAGTTGAATGCGATTTCTCTCATCGGGTGTGATGCGGCGCTCCCAGAGCGTTTTGGGCACGACGCCGAACATCGCGCCGCCGTCGAGTCGCTGGCCGCCAGCCTGAATCGCGTGGATGCGCCAGCCGCCGAGCTGGCGGCTCTCGACGAGCGGCTCGGGAATCATGCAGTCGTGTCGTCGGCGGCGCTCTGGGGCATCGCCGACGGTCGCCGGCGGCGTTTGCGCTTGCTCGTTCCTAGGGCGAGCAGCTGTTCGACATCGTCGACTGTCGCGCAGCCGCGATCGCGGGCCGCATTGAGCAATCGCAGCAGCACTTTCGCCGTGGCCTCGGCGTCGCCGCCCGCACGGTGCCGAGCGCGAATAGTGACCCCGAAGAACGACGCCAACGAATCGAGGTTCCTGCGCCGGAGCTGCGGAACGAGGCGGCGCGCCATCCGCACAGTGCAGAGCTTGCGGCCCTGCAACGGTCGCCGCGTCACACGTTCGATCTCCGCCGACAAGAAGCGCCAATCGAAATGCGCATTGTGGGCGACGAACACATTTCCTTCGAGCACGCCAAGCAGTTGATCGCATACGTCGGCGAAACGCGGCGCGTGTTTGACCATTTCCCACGTGATGTTCGTGATCGCGACGATCGCCGGCGGGATCGACCGCTCGGGGTTGATCAGGGTGTCGAAGACCGTTGTGGCCACGCCGTCTCGCACGAGGACGACGGCGACTTCCGTCACGCGATCGCCATGATACGCTCGCGTGCCCGTCGTCTCGACGTCGACGACGACAAACGACTCGTGGTGCAGCTCACTCGACCGCTCGATCGGCCAGTGCGTCGTCGGCGCCGACTCGCGAAGGCGCCACCGGCCTTGGCGGTCGCGCTCGAACCGTTTGTGTCCGGCGAACAGCGCCGCCGCCATGTGCTCGGCAACGTTGAGCGGAGCACCCGGGATGCGGCAGACGTACGAGATGAGCGACTGCGCATCGGCCGGTCCCGTTGCCAGGAAGGCGGCGGCCATGTCAGTCAGCGGGGTGTCGGCGTTGCCAAGTGTGAGACCGGACATCCTCAGGTCCACGGGTCATCGCGAGACACGGGGCACGTCATGCAGCGAGGGCCGCCACCGCCCCGCACCAGCTCCGCTCCCTCGAACGTAATGACGGCGCGATCGCCCTCGGCGAGGCGATCTTCCCCGGTCAGGAACGAGGTGCTCGAAACGAGTCGGAATCCCATGCGTTGTAGCTCGTGAAGCGTCGCCTCGTTCCGCTGATATGACAGGATGACTCCCGGACGCATGGCGATGAAGTTGCAGCCTGATGCCCATTGTTCGCGTTCTTGCAACGTCCGAGTCGCGCCGCCGCAGAACACCGGCTCGATCGGCATGTCGCACGCCGCTAGCGCCTCGAAGATACTCGGCCGCTCGTGAATCGTCGTCTCCCCCTTTCGCCAGTGCAAGACCGGCAGCCGTTCAGGGCCGATGAAGTGCGGCGGAAACACGATGCACAGCTCGCGATCGAGCTGCGTAAAGATCATGTCGAGGTGGATGGCCGTGTTCTCCTTCGGCATGACGACGACGATCACGTCGCGGACTTCCGTCTGCTCGAAGAAGAGTGTCGCGAGCTGATCGATCGCCGCGGGACTCGACCGCTCACTGAAGCCGATCACGACGAGATCGCGCCGCAGCGGGTGCACGTCGCCGCCCTCGACGGTGTAATTCACCCGTCGTTCCGCCGAGCCGTCATACAGAATTCCCGAATTGGCGAGCGCCGGATGGTGCATGAAAATCGCTTTCATGATGATCGCTTCGGTCCATCGGATCGCGTACCGCATCGATCCAATGAGCACCCGATCGCCCGCCACAATGCAACTGTCACGGGTGAAGAAGAGGTTGGGCAGCGGGGGTAGGACGTAACCCGGTTCGTTGAGCGCCTTGGCGATCGGCCCGGGCGGTTCGTCGCGGCCTTCGATCAGCATGCGTACGAGTGCGTCGGCGTCGAGCTCGGCGATGTCACGAGCTAAGGGCTCCGAGGGGACGATGTCCATCGTCTCGCGGACCAGTAAGTCTCGGACCTTGTCGTTCGCCAAGGTCTCCGACAAGAGGGACCGCACCTGGAGGACGGTCGTGAACCGCTCGAGGATGGCGATGAAGCGGCGGTGTTCGCGCTGCGCCGACTCCGCCTCGATGATGTCATCGTAGAGGTAATCCGCGCGATTGCTTGGAGTTACGGCCAGCAGCTCCGGACCGGGCGAATGCACCAAAACGCTGCGCAAACGACCGATTTCCGACGACACGTGGGCGGGCATGGCGCAAAGCTAACGCTCGCTCAACCGCTGGTGCAGGCAGATGGGGTTCTTTAACTTGTGAATGAATTCACAAGCCCCATCTCCGTGAAGCGTATTGCAGATTCCACTGTCCGGCGTCTCTCGGCCTACCTCCGATTCCTGGAGGACTTCGAGACCCGCGGACTGTCGACCATATCGAGCGAAGAACTGGCAAACCGCGGCGGCACCACGTCCGCGCAGGTCCGGAAGGACCTCTCCTTCTTTGGTTCGTTCGGAAAGCGCGGCCTCGGATACTCGGTGCCCGAGCTCGCCGGCCGCCTGCGAGAAATCCTCGGCCTCGGCAAAGAGTGGCGCGTGGTGATTGTCGGCGCCGGAAAAATCGGTGCGGCCCTCGCCCAGTATCGCGGCTTTCGCCAGCGCGGCTTCAACATCCTCGCCGCCTACGACAACAGCGCCGATAAGATTGGCCGAAAGCTCGAGGGCATTCCCGTTCGAGACATCGACCAACTCGAGCGCGACATTCAGCGCGACAAGCCGGACATCGTCGTACTCACTGTCCCGGGCGACGAAGCGCAGAAAGTCGTCGACCGCGTGGTGAAGGCCGGCGTCAAGGCAATCCTCAACTTCGCGCCCGCACAGCTTCAAGCACCGCCGGACGTCGCCATCAAGACGGTGAACATGGCGATGGAGCTCGAGGGTCTGAGCTTCGCGCTCACGAACCGCGAGTAGCGGCGCGAATCACCCGCGAAAAGTCCTCGGGCGACAGTGTCTCGGGGCGCGCGGCGGGATCGATGTCGGACGACGCGAGTATCGCGCTCGCCCGCTCGGCGTCGATCTCGAGTACTTCGCGCAGTACGCGGCGCATCTGCTTTCGACGCATACCGAACGCGTCGCGTACGAAACGGCGGAAGCTCGCCTCCTCATCGCGCCCGATCACCGGATCGGGACGAGGGTCGATGCGCACCGCCGCGCTCTCGACCTTCGGGGGTGGAACGAACGAGCCGGGAGCCACGCGAAAGAGCAAGCTCGCGACCGCGACGGCCTGCACGTTCACCGATAGCGCGCCGTAGTCCTCCGATCCGGGCTCCGCGACGATACGCTCGGCCACTTCGCGCTGCACCAGATAGACCGCGCGGTCGGGCCGCGGCGCCTCCAACGCATGAAAAAGAATCGGCGTCGTGATGTAATACGGCACGTTTCCTACCAGCCGATACGGGCCGCCGGCGGCCTCACCGAGATTCACTGTGAGCACGTCGGCCTCGATCACCGAAACCGAAGGCGACGATGCATACCGCTCGCGCAGCTTCGCGGCTAACGCTCGATCGTACTCGATCAAAACGAGACGCCGGGCCACCGGAACCAGCAGGTCCGTGAGGCTGCCGCGGCCGGGTCCGATCTCGACAACGGTCTCGCTGCCTGTCAACTCGAGCGCGTCGACGATGCGCTGGAGAATGCGGCGGTCGTTCAGGAAATGTTGGCCGAGACTCTTACGTATCGGCGGATTGCCGCGCGGAGAGGACTCGTCGCGCGCCCGCGGCACTGTTCGCCTATGCGCGAACGAGTACGATCGTCAGGTCGTCGCGACGCGGCGTGCCTTGCGTGTGCGCGTCGAGTACCTCGAATGCGCGCTGGAGGACGTCGCCGGGCGTCGCGTCGCTGTGCTCGCGAATGACGTCGAGGATGCGCTCCTCGCCGAGACGCTCGCCGGCTCGGTTGCGTGCGTCGCTGACACCATCGGTAAAGAGCACGAGCAGATCCTCGCCGTGAATCCATCGTCGGCACGCGGTCAGGGGCGGCTTCTCGTCCATTCCGAGCGGCGGGTCGCTCGCGGCGAGCCGCTCGAATCCGCGCTCCTTGGACAGCAGGAAGGCGTGGGGATGGCCGGTGTTCGAAAAGCGCATCTCACCGACGAGCGGATCGATGACGGCGTAGAACGCCGAGATGAACATCTCGGTCATGGTCAGCTCGTCGCGAAGCGTCGAGAACAACGAGTGCAGCATCTCGCCCGGCTCGTCCTTCGTTTGCGAATGGATCGCGGCCGCGCTCATGGTCAGCGCCATGATCAACGCCGCCTGATAGCCGTGACCGGACACGTCGCCGATCATCACGCCAGTCTTGGAGGCGCCGAGTCTGAACAAGTTGTAGAAGTCGCCACCCACACTCTCGGCGGGCACGACCCGCGCGGCGACGGTTGCCTCGGGCGCGACGACGGCGTTGTTCGGCAACAGCTTCATCTGCAGGTCGTGCGCGAGCTGCATCTCGTGTGCGAGGCGTTGCTGATCGACTGACGCGCGAACGAGGCGCGCGTTCTGGATCGCGGTTCCGATCTGCGTCGCGATCGCGGCAATGAGTTTCTGGTCGCCGGCAGTGAACAGGTGTCCCGACCGTCGATCGGACAAATTCACGACGCCGAGCGGCTCGGCGCCGCGCGGTGGCGGCGCGGTCCACATGATCGGAATGGAGAGCATGGCGCCGCGGCGATAGCTCGCCTCTTCGGGACACGGATTGTCGTTGCCCTCGATGAGCATCGGATGCTGCGTGCGAAAGACGCGCGCGCTCACGCTGCATGCATCGTCGACGTTGATCGGCGCGACGGAGGCGAGATCGACGCCGAGTGCGGCGACGGCGCGCAGCGTGTTTGTCGCCCGATCGTGCACGAGGACAGATGCTTTGCGCGCGCCGACCGTCTCGGATACCTCTTTCAGAATCGTCTTCGTTGCCTCGTCGAGCGCGACGGTGCGGCCGAGGATCTCGCTGATCGTGTAGAGAAGATTGATTTCCTCGTATCGTTCGGCCAGCTCGTTGGCCGCGTGCTCGACCTCGAGAGCGGACTGGAGATACTGTGTGACGACCGGCAGTAAGAATCGCAGGAAGTCGCCGAGGTCGACTTCACGCCGCGGACATGGTCCGAGCGCGACCCACGCGCGGCGAGGTCCGGAAACGGCGGCGACGAGGATCTCGCCACTCGACGAGGGCACCGTCTGTTGGCCGTCGGCAAGCGGTGGAAAACGTTCCGGCGTTGGCGCGTTCTTGGTCCCTGCCTCGAGCGTTGGTGCGGCGCCAGTCGATCCAAGCTGCATCCACACGCCCGCTTCGCACTGCGTGGCGTCGTAGAACGCGGCGAGAACGCTCGCGAGCTCGGTCATTCTCGGCGGAGTGTCATCCGAACGACGCTGCCACGGGATCCCCCCACGAGCTCCACGCGGTCCATCAGCTTTTGCATGAGGAACAACCCGCGTCCGTCTTCACGATCCAGGTTGCCGGGCGTCGTTGGATCGATCAGCGACGCGTCGAGGTCGAACCCCGCGCCCTCGTCCGCGACTTCCACGATCAGTCGAACGGTGTCGACTTCGGCGCGCACGTGGACGTGCTTCGATGGGTCGTCGAGGTTGCCGCGAAGAATGGCGTTCGACAGCGCCTCGGTCAGCGCGACCGGAACGTTGAGCATGATCTGCCGATGCGCGTAGTCCATCTCCTCGCACTCGCGGCGGACCAATTCGACGACGCGCTCAATCAGTCGGACGTCGCTTGGGATGTCGACTTCCACGACGCGGACTTCGTCGTCGGGACGTTCTTCGTCGGCAATGGCTGGCATCCGTGAATGATAACGCTAAATGTGACTGGTGGCCCGTGACTCGTCGAACCAGCGACGAATCACGAGCCACGAGCAACCGTGAATAGGAATGAAAGAGTGAGCGACCTAGAAACTCTGCAACGCTCGCTCACGTGTGTCGGCAATCTGGAAGAGCGTATCGAGCTTGGTCAGCTCGAACAAGGTTTTCAGATCGTCGTTGAGGTTGGCCAGCCGCAGTTCGCCTCCCTGCTCGCGAATCTTCTTGGACAACGAGACCAGCACGCCGAGCCCCGAGCTGTCGATGTAGCCGGTCTGCGAGAAATCGATGAGGAATTTGCGCTCGCCCCGCTCCAGCTCATCGAGGACCTTCTGCTTGAGCTCCTGTCGGTTGCCCACAATCAGCTGACCTTCCACGTCAACCACGACGACCTCTCCGTCTTTCTTGATCGAGAAGCTCATGTCGTACTCTCCTAGCGGGACACGTTCGTTGTCAGCGCCACGTCCGCGACTTGGAGTGCGGTGATGGCTGCCACGTTGATAATGTCATCTACAACGGCGCCGCGCGACAGATCGCTGCACGGGTGCCGCAAGCCCTGGACGATCGGGCCAATGGCGCTCGCACCGGCCAACCGCTGCACCAACTTGTACGCGATATTTCCCGCGTCGAGCGACGGAAACACGAGCACATTGGCCCGGCCGGCCACAGCGCTGTCCGCAGCCTTTCGGGAAGCAACCAACCTGGCGAGTGCTGCGTCTCCTTGCAATTCTCCGTCCACAGCGAGGTGAGGCGCGCGCAGCCGAACTTCGGCGACGGCGGCACGCACTGAGTCGACCGACGGACCCGCGGCGCTTCCCCGTGTGCTGAATGAAAGAAACGCCACGAGCGGTTCATCGCCCACGATACGGACGCGGTCAGCGGCCGCGGCAATGGCAATGTCGGCCAGCTCGGTCGCAGAAGGATAGCGCACCACGGCGCAATCTGTGAACGTCAGCACTTCGGCCTCGGCCGTCTCGCGGAACGGCGGAACGACCATGTAGAACGAGCTCGAGATGGTTCGCACTCCTTCCTGGGGGCCCACGATCCAGAGTGCCGCACGAAGGACATCTCCGGTCGTGTGCGTCGCGCCGGCAACGCAACCATCGGCCTGGCCGTCAGCGACCAATGCGTCAGCGAAGAACAGCGGTGTGTGGAGAAGCTCAATCGCGACATCTTTTGTGAGCCGATCCGCTCGCCGTTCGCGCAGTCGCGCCGCCGCGCGCTCCGCGAAGTCGTCCACTTCCGGATCACGCACCTCGAGTCCGAGCGCGCGGATGGCGGCGTGTGTATCGGGCATCGCTGGGTCGAGAACGAGTATGGGCTCGACGATACGCCGGCGATGGAGCTCGATGACGGCGGCCCGAGTCCGTTCATCGTGCGCTTCGGGAAACACGATTCGACGAACGGACGCCGCCGCGCGCGCGTGCACGTCGGCAAGAAATGTCATCGCGCGACGGTTCGGCCTCGCAGTGCCTCGGCCACGGCCGGGTGAACCAAGCTCGAGACGTCACCGCCATATCGGGCGATCTCTCGCACGAGGCTGGCGCTGATGTACGTCGTGTCGAGCGAGGGGACCATATACACGGTCTCCAGCCGTGGCGACAGATGCCGATTCATCAGCGCCATTTGATACTCGTATTCGAAATCACTCACGGCGCGAAGCCCGCGAATGAGCAACCTCGCATTTTCGCGGGCCGCAAACTCGACCAACAACCCGGTGAAGCTCTTCACCTCGATCCTGGCGTCGCCGCCGACGGCGGCCCGAATGAGCTCGACCCGCTCCTCCGCGGTAAACAGAGGCTGTTTCGCCGAATTCGTGGCAACGGCGACGATCAGCCGATCGACGAACTCGAGGCTGCGAAGAATGAGATCTTCGTGTCCGCGCGTGATTGGGTCGAAACTGCCGGCGTAAATGGCAATTCTCACAATTCAGAGGTCGAAGTTTGACGGTGGAGGGTTGAGAGGCGGTGAGCGGCGGTTCCCGCCGCTCAAACTGCATTAGAACCTACATCCAAGCGGTTCGGCGCCGAAGACGTCACCCAATGCCGTTGAGCGCCGAAGACGTCACCCAGTGCCGTTGAGCGCCGAAGACGTCACCCAGTGCCGTTGAGCGCCGAAGACGTCACCCAGTGCCGTTGAGCGCCGAAGGCGCCATCCTTCCCTCAACCCTCCACCCTCAACCCTCCACCCTGTTGCTTCGGTAGAACGTCAATACGGTTCCCCCGTACCGCCGCTCGTCGCCGCTCTCGGGAAGCGTTTCATCGGACCGATGCTCGAGGCCAAGAACGGTCGCGAAGGGGACGGCGAGCCATTGCTCGGCCAGCCGGGTCGCGAGGCCGAGATCGTATGGCGGGTCGGCGAAGGCGACGTCGTACGCCCCGGCGTCGAGCCCGCGAACGAAGTCCAGCGCGTTCGCGCGGTGAATGACTGCGCTGTCGCCGGCACCAAGGGCTCCGGCGTTGGCTCGAATGGCGGTGAGACTCGCTGCCGCGATCTCGACGAAATCGACGACGCGAGCGCCGCGCGACAACGCCTCGAGGCCGAGCGCACCGGAGCCCGCGAAGAGGTCGAGGACGCGAGCGTCGGGCAAATACGGGTTGACGATGCTCAACCAGGCTTCGCGAACGCGGTCACCCGTGGGACGCACGCGTGTGTCGCGCGGGGCAACAATTCTCCGTCCCCGCCACCGGCCGGCGACGATGCGCACGCGGCCTAGCTTCGGAAATCGGCGAGCCGCGCCTGCAGCCGCGACTCACCGTTCCACTCGTCACGTTCGAGGCGGTACGCCACGTCGATCGTCATACCGACGTCGAGCTCGCGGGCGCGCGGCGCCATGCCCCAGCCGAGTGCTACGAGCTGTCGCCCGTTGCCGTTGAGAAGCAGCTTAAGCGCATCCTTGCCGACCACCCGCGGTGGAGCGGCGACCACGACGCCGCGCGACATCAACAGCGGCGAGGGATTCTTCATCCCGCACGGCTCCATGTGGCGCAGCAGCGACTCGAGATCGTTATCGATCTGATCGAAGGGCAGCTCGAGGTCGACGCGGAGCTCGCGGACCAGATCGTCCTCGGTCAGTTGCGACGCCGCAACCTCGTTGAAACGCGCGGCGAATTCGGCGACACGATCCGTCGCGATCGTCACGCCCGCGGCCGCGGAGTGCCCGCCGAAGCGCACGAGCAAATCGCGGCACTGCTCCAATCCCTTGTGCAAGTCGAACGCGCTGATCGATCGGCCGGAACCCTTGCCCTCGTTGCCCTCGAGCGAAATCAACACGGCGGGTCGGCCGAATTCCTCGACGATTCGCGAGGCGACGATGCCAACGACGCCCGGATGCCATCCTTGCTCGGCGAGCACGATGCCGTACGTCGACGCCAGATCCATCTGCTGCACCATGGTCCGTGCGCGTTCGAGCGTGGCGCGATCGATTTCCTGGCGACGCGCGTTGAGCTCCTCGAGCTCACGGGCGATCGGATTCGCTTCTTGATCGGTGGTCGCGAGCATGAGCTCGACGCCGCGCAATGCGCTCTCCAACCTGCCCGCCGCGTTGAGCCGCGGCGCGAGGACGAAGCCGATTCGCCCGGCGGTCAGGGCTTTGCCTTCGAGCCGTGCGGCGCGAATCATCGCCCGTATTCCTGGACGCTGCGGATCGTTGAGCAGCTTGAGTCCGTACCGCACGAGCACTCGATTCTCGCCCGTGAGCGGCGCGATGTCGGCGATCGTCGCGAGCGCGACGAGATCGAGCATCGCGTACACCGCGTTCTCGTTGCCACCGACGGCGCGCGTCAGGGCGAGCGCGAGCTTGAACGCGACGCCGACCGCGGCGAGTCCCTCGCCGCTCGATACGCAGTCGCGACGATTGGGATTGAGCACCGCATACGCCGGCGGAAGCGGGCCACCGGGCAAATGGTGATCGGCGACGATGACGTCAATGCCGCTCTGCTGCAGGTCAGTGATCGGCCCGACGGCGCTCGTTCCGCAGTCGCAGGTGACGACGACCGTCGCACCGGCGGCGCGCGCCGCGCGCACGCCAGCGTCCGTCAAGTCATACCCATCGGTCAAGCGGTTCGGAATGAACGCGACCGGGTTCCCGCCGAGGGTCCTCAGCGTGCGGACCATCAACGTCGTGGAGCAAATACCGTCGACGTCGTAGTCCCCATGAATGAGGATTGTCTCGTTCTCGCGGAGCGCGCGGACCAAGCGTTCAACGGCGCGATCCATGTCGGCCATCGACCGTGGATCGTCGAGCTGATCGAGCCGCGGGCGGAGGAACCGCTTCGCCTCTTCGGGGGCGTCGAAGCGGCGGGCGGCCATGAGCCGACAGATGGCGGCCGGCAGATGCAGCTCCTGCTGCAACCGCGCCACGACCGCGGGGTCCGGCTCCGGCGCTAAGAGCCAGCGCGCTTTCGGTCGATCCTGAACAGCGGGAAGAGTCACACGCGAAAGTTATTGTTCGTGTCCCAGCCCAACAACCATCATTCCGCCGCGTACAACATCACGCCGCATCCTTCGCAGATCTCGGTCGCACCCGTTCCCGACATCATGCTGCGACGCTGGAGTGGGATCATCGTATCGCAATGCCCGCACGAGTTGCCGCGCAAGGGGAAGACCGCGTACACTCGCTTGCGCGAGCGAATGCGCTCGTAGCGCGACAGCAGATTCCGCGGTACGGTATTCGCCTTGTCCTGACGCTCTTGCCGCGCGTTGGCGAGTTTCTCCTCGAGCGCTTGTTGATCGGCGGCGAGCGATGCCCTCGCCTGTGCCTGGGCGGTCTCGAGCTCGGTGGCAATGCGTTCTCGATCCTGCGCAATGCGATTGGCCTCGACGAGCCGTTGACCGATCGCGGCGAGCTCACGCTCATCTTCATCGATCATGCGCTTGGCCTGATCGAGCTGCGCCGTCGCGGCGGTCGCTTCGCGCATCGAGGTCACGCTATTCAAGGCCGCCTGATTCTTTTCCTGCAACGCGCGATGCTGGGCGACGCGATCGGCGACTTCGCGGCGACGGCGTTCTTCCGACTCCGCGACCTGGCGCGCCTGTTGAAGGTTGCTGATCGCCTTGTCGCGTTCTTTGGCCATGACGTCGAGACGCGGCATCAGCTGCGCAAGCTGCTCCTCCAACTCGTGTATCACGACGTCGTCATCTTGTACCGTCAGTAACGCGGCAACATCTGGGTGCACGGATCCTCCGACCAACGGTGAGAGTTCAGGATCGAGTCGAGTTGAAGCTTTTCCAGCGCGGGCGCCCGAGCGCCTGCATTTCGATTGCGAGTCGCCGCTTCTCGCGGATCAAGTCGTCTTTCTCGTCGGCCGCGGCGAGTGGCAACAAGCGGTCGAGCTCCGCCATTCGCCGCACGATCTCGCGCGACAACAGCGCGTTGATGCCGGCTTCGACGGTCTCTTCGGCGCGGTCGAGACCACCGTTTTCGTTCAAGAGCTCCTGTAGCACCTCGGTCGCGTCCTCGTCGAGTACCGCCGCGAGATCGCCGACGGACACATCGGGCTCGCGCGTCACGAGCTCGGTGAAAATCGCGCGATACGTGGGATCCGTGAAGGCGTCCGTTCCGATACGTTCGGCGGCTGCCTCAATGTACCGTCGTTGGTGCAGCAACACGCGAACCAACTCGCGTTCGGCGCGAACGCCGTGTTCCCGCCGATCGGGGCGCCCCGATCGGCGTTCTCGAACGGGCGCTTCGATGGGTGGGGCCTCGTCGTCGGGCGCGGCCGTTCGGGATCGCGACACGGCTTGCAATTCACGCGTCAGCATTTCGCGCGACACGCCCGCCACTTCGCTCGTGCGCGCGATGTAGAGATCGCGGAGCACCGCATCCGACGTCAGCCGAATCGTTGGCAAGAGCTTGTCGAGCGCTTCGCGTTTTCGGCGGAGGTCCATAAACCAGCCGCCGCGCTCGAGGATCTGGATCTTGCGATCGAAGATGTCGACCGACGCATCGGCGGCGCGCTCGAACCCCTCGGCGCCCACCTTGGCGACGAACGTGTCGGGATCTTCGCCGTCGGGTAACGTGATCACGCGAGCCCTCACGCCATTCGACAACAGCTCGTCGCCGGAGCGAAATGTCGCCTTTAGTCCGGCCTGGTCGCTGTCGTACAGAAGAAACACGTTCTTGGTGTACTTTCGAATAAGCGCCGCTTGCTGCTCCGTGAGCGCCGTGCCCATTGGTGCCACGACCTCGTTGATGCCGGCCAACATCAATCGAATCGCGTCGAAGTATCCCTCGACGATGATGAGGCGCTCGGCTTTCCGAATCGCCTGCTTCGCCCAATTGAGACCGTACAGGAGTTTTCGTTTCGAGAACACCTCGGAGTCGGCCGAATTGAGATACTTGGGCTCGCCCTCGCCGAGGATGCGTCCGCCGAATCCGACGGGATGACCGGACGCGTCGTAGATCGGGAACATCAGACGATTCCGAAAGCGCGGGCGTGGCTCTGGGCGATCTTCGCTGACGATCACCAAGCCGGCGTTGAGCAGCCGCGCGTCGTCGAAGCCGAGCGCGGCGAGCGCGGTGCGCATCGCGGTCACATCGCGCGGCGCGAACCCGATGCCGAATCGATCGGCGTCATCGCGCGACAACCCACGCGAGGCGAGGTAATCGCGCGCGATCTTTCCCGCCGCCGTCTCCCGCAGGTGCGTACGGAAGAATTCCGCGACTGTTGCGTTGACTTCCCAGAGCGGCTCGCGCGCGTCCTGATCGTCGCTCCGACGCGCGGACACCTCGCGCACTTCGACGCCGACCTTCGCGCCGACCCACTTCACCGACTCGGCGAAATCGAGGCCGAGGTGCTTCTGCACGAAGGTGAACACGTCGCCCGACTCGCCACATACGAAGCATTTGTATCCGCCGGCCGCGGTGACGGAAAAATTGTCTTTCTTGCCGTGATGAAACGGACACGGTCCGCGAAAACTGTTGCCGACGCGCTTGAGTTTCACGAACTCGCCGATGACGGAGACGATGTCCGCTTCCTCCCGCACTCGCTCGACGATCTCGTCGGGGATCACGCGAACTCCGCCAGCGTCACGCCGGCGCCGCCCTCGTTCCACGCGCCGAGGCGAAACGCTTTGACGCGAGTGTCCTTGCGTAGCATTTCACCAACCCGATCGCGCAATGCCCCGGTCCCCTTTCCATGGATGATGCGAAGGCTGCGGAGGTCGGCACGCACAGCCGCGTCGAGGCCTTGCATCACGGCCGCTTCCGCTTCATCGGGCCGCATGCCGCGCAGATCGATCTCTGTTGGAACGTGCACCTCTGGTAGATCGCCTGTCCAGGTGCTTGCGACGTCAAGCGCGACCGGCTGGTCGCTGCGCGCCAACGACGCCTTGGGTACGGTGAGCTTGATCGCCCCGACGGTCACGATGGCGTCATCACCTCGCATCTCGAGCACGCGACCCACCTTGCCGCCCAGCTGCCCGACTTCGACCGAATCGCCGACGGCGATGGATCGGTCGCGTCCGACCGCGGGCTGAGTCGCCGCGCGCCGCACCTTCGACTCTTCGCGCTCGAGCCGGTCGAGCTGCGCGCCTTGCTCGGCCGCGAGCTGCTCGGCGCGTTGCCGCGCCTCGCGTCCGGCTTCATCGATCGCCTCCGCGCCGCGTAATTTGAGATCTTTGATCATGCGATCGATCTCGGCCCGCGCGTCGAGCAGATAGCGACGCGCGTCCTGTCGCGATGCGCGCTCCGCGGTCCGCTCGCGCTCGCGCACGTTGCGCTCGCGCGTTGCGACGTCGGCCACGCGCCGCCGCGCGTCATCGAGGATGGCGCCCGACTCTCGTTCGCGCTCGGTGAGCGCCTCCTCGCGACGCTCGAGCTGCTCGATCAACGCGGCGACGTCGCGCTCGTGCTGCGGCAGTCGCTCTTCGGCGCGGGACACGACATGATCCGGCAGACGCAGACGACGCGCGATGGAGATGCCGTACGAACGACCAGGGATTCCCTTGATCAGCCGATACGTGGGCGCGAGCGCGACAGCGTCGAATTGCAGCGACGCATTCACGACACCCGTCACCTGCCCCGCCAATTCCTTGAGCGTCCCGAGATGGGTCGTCGCGATCGTCAGCGTTCTGCGCGCGGTGAGATCCTCGAGTATCGCCCACCCGAGTGCGGCGCCCTCGACTGGGTCAGTGCCGGACCCGAGCTCGTCGATCAGCACGAGCGAGTCCGGCGTCGCCAGCCGAAGAATCTCGGCGAGATTCTTGAGGTGCGCGCTGAACGTCGACAGACTCGCTTCGATCGACTGCTCGTCTCCTACGTCGGCGAATGCGTTGTCGAAGATCGCGATGCGACTCTCGGGACCTACCGGTGCGGGAATTCCTGACTGAGCGAGCGCGGACAGCAACCCGATTGCCTTGAGGAGAACGGTCTTGCCGCCGGTGTTTGGGCCGGAGACGAGCAGTGTTCGCTCGTCGGGGTCCATCGCGAGGTCGAACGGCACGACGTCGCCGCCCTGCGCGAGGAGCAACGGATGACGGCCGTTTCGTACGTCGAATCCTTCGCGCGCCGGAGCGAGTGTTGCCGGCGAGCAGCCAAAGACGTCGGCGAACCGAGCGCGCGCGAACAGCGAGTCGAGCTCGACGAGCGCGTCGAGCGATGCAATGATTTCCTCGCGGCGCGGACGCAACTCGTCCGTCAGCTCGAGAAGAATTCGTTCGACCTCCTCGATCTCGTCCGACTCGAGCTCTCGCATTCGATTGCCGAACTCGATCGCGGCGGGCGGCTCGACGAATACCGTGGCGCCTGACGCCGACGTGTCGTGGACGATTCCGCCGGCGATCGCGCTACCGCCACGGCGAACCGGAATCACGAACCGTCCGTTGCGCATGGTGACCGACATGTCCGAGACGCGGTGTTGCGGATCGAGGCGCTCCATCACACGCTCGAGAATCCGAATCAACTCCCCCTGGGCGGCGCGCAGCTCGCGACGAATGCGCCGCAGGGCGGCGGAGGCGTCGTCTTTGACCGTACCGTCGTCGAGGATCGTGCGACTGATTCGGTCTTCGAGCGCCGGCGCGGAGATGAGCGCGTCGATCAGCGGAGCGAGCATCGCGCGGACGATTGCCGCGCGTTTTGGATCGCGAAGTCGTGTCTGCGTTCGCCGCGCCGAGCGAAGCAACGTGGCCGCGGCAATGAGCTCGGGTCCAGTCCACCGGCTGCCGATGACGCGGAGGCGTGTCAGAGGCCCACTGAGGTCTGGAATCGGATCCGGTCGCCACGGATCATCGCCTTGAATCGCGACACGCATTGCCGCGACGCGCGCGTGCTCGCGATCGAGCCAGGTGCGATCGGTGGTTGGCGTAAGCGCGCGAACACGCGCCGCTCCCAGATCGGAGGTCGTATGGCCGGCGACGACGTCGAGCGCGCGCGGCAACTCGAGAACGGAGAGTGCGTGTGCGTTCACGGCTCGAACCGCGTCACGCTCGCTTGCTGAGCTCCTCGCGCACGATGGCGTTGATGGTCCCGCCTTCGGCGCGTCCCTTGAATTGAGCCATCACCTTGCCCATGACGGCCCCCACGTTCGCCGCACCGCCGTCGATGGCGGCGCGCACCGCCGCGCGAACTTCGTCATCGCTGACCGGGGCGGGCATGTAATTCCCCAACGTCTCGACCTCGTTCCGCTCGGTAGTCGCCAGGTCCGCGCGCGCACCCTTGTCATACATTTCGATCGATTCGCGTCGCTTCTTGATTCCGCGTCGAATGACGTCGACGACGTCGTCGTCGGTGAGATCTCGCTTAACCTCGATCTCGCGATTCTTCACGTCCGAGATGATCGTACCCAGCAGCGTGACTTGACCCTTATCCTGCGCCTTGCGCGCCGTGTTCAGGTCGTGCTGCAATCGAGCGAGGAGTGGCGCCATTACGCGTGCCGCGTGCGACGATTCTTCCGGATCGCGGCATTCATTTTCCGCTTCCGACGTTCGCTCGGCTTTTCGTAGTGACGGTGCTTGCGGAGATCCGACAGGATCCCGGCCTTTTCACACTTCTTCTTGAAGCGCTTGAGCGCGCGCTCGAAGTTCTCATCGTCATGGATGATGACTTCAGACAAACTGGTTCTCCCCCCTTCGCGGCGTCTGTTCGCCAGTTAAATGTATTCAGCCAATGAACTTATGTGGGCAGTCGGGAGGTTGTCAACGAGAAACCCAGCGTCACCCCGGCGGCCAGGTGAATCGACGCCCGCCCAAGAGATGCAAGTGAATGTGAAAGACCGTTTGGCCACCGTCGCGGTTTGTGTTGACCACGGTTCTGTAGCCCGACTCGGCAACGCCCTCCGTGAGTGCGATCTTCGCCGCCGCCAGCGACAGTCTGCCAACGAGGGCCGCGTCCGCCGCATCGTTGAGCGACGCCACGTGGTCGCGTGTAATGATCACGACGTGGACCGGCGCCTGGGGATTGATGTCACGAAATGCCACGACGTGTTCGTCCTCGAACACGAGCGTTGCCGGAATCTCGCGCCGCACGATGCGGCAAAAGAGACAGTCGTCGGCCATCGGTCAGTCCTCGGTGAGAAGTTGTGCCGCACGGATCACCGCAATCGCCGCCACACCAGCCGTTTCGAAGCGAAGCGTCGTTGATGCGAGACGCGCACGCCGCCAGCCCTTGGCCTCGAGCATTCTCAGTTCCGTTTCCTCTATGCCGCCTTCCGGACCGAACAAGACGGTCGGCTCGCGGTCGCTGATTTGACCGAGTACCGCAAGGAGCGGACGCCCGCTCGCATCGAGAATGATCGACGTTGACGGATCGGAAGTCTCGACGTCCTCCACGTTGGCGTCGGGCAACAGCTTCGGGAGCCACGCGCCGCCCGATTGCTCGAGTGCCGCGACCATTCGCGAACGGAGCTTCGCGACAAACGCGCTTCCCTCCCCGCGCGGCGACACGCTCATCGATCGGTGAAAACGTACGGCCTGCCACGTGGTGACGCCGAATTCGGTCGCTTTCTCGGCGAGCCACAGCATTCGGTCGCGATCGGCGATTGGGACACGCAGGTGAAGCGGCGCCGCTGGCGGCTGCCTGTCGACTCGCTCGACGTGGCACTCCACATTCTGCTTTCGAAGTGCCGAGATTGTACCGCGGCCACGCGCGCCCATTCCGTCGGTCAGCGCGACTAGGTCGCCGACGGAAAGCCGCTTCACGCGGACGTGGTGAGCTGCGTCCTCACCCAGATCGACGCCGCGGTCGGCCTGTAGCCCGTTGGCGGCGAAGAACGTGGCTACCGGCGGCTGACGGTCACGCTCCACCAGGCGTCCTCCTCGTCCTCCGCGTCGACGCGCCAACGTGCGTGCAGTGCGTCGAGCATGTGGTCGCGCTCCGCGCTCAGAATCCCGCTCAGAATCGCGCGACCGCGCGGCGCCAACGCGCGCTCCATTAGCGGGACCAACTCGAGCAGCACCGACGAAATGATGTTCGCCGTAATGACGTCGACCGGTGCGACGAGCGGCAGCAGCGCCGCGGCATCGCCCTCGATGACCGTAACGCGATCGGCCACGTTGTTGCGCGCGACGTTCTCCTCCGCGTTTCCGATTGCGTCATGATCGAGCTCGATCGCGACGACGCGGCTCGCCCCAAGTTTCGCCGCGGCAATCGCGAGCACTGCGCTGCCGGCGCCGAGATCCGCAACCCTGTCACCCGGGCGAATAACCGCCTGAAGAAGGCGAATCACGCCCCGCGTCGTCGCGTGCTCGCCGGTGCCGAACGCCATCGCGGGTTCGATGACGATCGTCGTCGCGGGGTCGAGGTCCGCGGATAGCCACGGAGGCGCGACGGAAAGCGTGCCAAGCGATTGAACGTGAATACCGAGCTTCCATCGTTCGCTCCAGTCGACATCCGGGAGCGGTGCCGTCTCGACACGGGCGTCGGAGCTCGCCGCCATCACGGCGCACAGCACGTCGTTGGCGACCGACTGACCGGAGACGTGCGTGACCAACGCGTCGCCGACTTCTTCGACGCCTTGCACACCGGCGTCGAACATCGCGGCGATCACCGCGTCCCGATTCGATCCTGGAGAGACGCGAACGGTGACCCACGCCATGCGCTCATCGCTCACGCGCCGAGCGCTTCTTTCATCTTCGCCCAGAAGCCCTTTCCGCGACCGTCGGCCGGAATCCCAGGTTGCAGCTCTCCCAGACGCGCCACGAGTTGTCGTTCCTCATCGGTGACGCGTTCGGGTGTCCACAACTGCACGCGAACGTGCAGGTCGCCCGTGCCACTGCCATTCACGCGTGGCAGGCCGCGACCGCGCAGGTGGAAGACGTGACCACTTTGCGTCCCCGCCGGGACCGCGAGCGACACGTGACTCGAGACCGTCGGCACGCTCACCTCGCCGCCGAGGACCAGCTGCGGGTAGGTCACCAGCACCTCGGTGTAGAGATCCTCGCCGTCGCGCTCGAACCGCGGATCGTCCTCCACCTCGAACAAGACGTGAATGTCGCCTCGCGGGCCGCCGCGGCTTCCGGCGTTTCCGACGCCGCGCAGCGTCATGTATTGTCCGGTCGCGACGCCGGCGGGAATCTGCACCGTCACCTCACGCTCGCCGCGCAACCGGCCTTCGCCCCGACACTTCTTGCATGGCGACTGTACGATGGCGCCTTCGCCGTGGCACGTTGGGCATGGCGTCACGGTGACGAATTGCCCGAAGAACGAGCGCTGGGCACGGCGAACCTCTCCGGCACCGTTGCACGTCGGACACGTCTGTGATTTGGAACCAGGCTCGGCGCCGTTCCCCTGGCACCGATCGCACGGTTCGAGAAGCTTCATTGAGAACTTCTTATCGATGCCCGTGGCGACTTCCTCGAGTTTCAGCTGGACCGTGATCTTCACGTCCTGGCCGGCTCGTGGTCCCGCGCTGCCGGATCGGCCACCACCGAAGATCTCGTCCAAGCCGCCGAATCCGCCGAAGTCGCGCATGAAGATACCCAACGCCTCGGACAGATCGACGTGATGGAATCCGCCACCGCCGCCGCGCAGACCGGCCTCACCGTACCGGTCGTACGCGGCGCGCTTTTGTGGATCGCGCAGCACGTCGTACGCCTCGGTGATCTCCTTGAACCGCTCCTCCGCCTCCTTCGAGCCGTTGTTGCGGTCCGGATGATACGTCATCGCCAACTTGCGATACGCCTTCTTGATCTCGTCGTCGGGCGCCGTGCGTTCAACGCCGAGGACCGTGTAGAAATCGGCCATGAGCCTCAGTCGAGCAGATCGCTCAGCAGCCGCGACGTGTGGCTGACGAGCGAAATGACTTTGTCGTAGGGCATGCGGGTCGGACCGATCACGCCGATCACGCCGGCGAGAGACCCGACATGGTACTCGGCCGTGACGACGGTGAAATCCTCGAGGCGAGGATCGTCGTGTTCGGCCCCGATCGTGATCGAGATGCCCGGTGCCTGCGTGCGTTTTCGGATCGCGTCGCCCAGCGCCTGCGGCGTTTCCGTCAGCGCGAGCAAACGGCGCAAGCGGTCGGCAGCCGAGAATTCGGGCTGCTCCGCGAGCACCGACGCGGCCCCGAGGACGATCTGGTGCGCTTCCGCCATCGGCAGCGCCGTTTCGAAGAGTCGCTCACCCTCTTGGACGAAGATGTTCAACAGCTCGGCGGCACTCGGGTCCGCGCGCATGTCGCGAAGGCGTGCCGGGAGCGAATCGCGAAGCTGCCAAAGCGTGAGGCCAGCCAGGCGCTCGTTGAGTACGGAGGTGACCGCGGCGAGCGCGTTATCGGCGATTTCGCCCGGCACCTCGACGAACACGGTCCGCATGACGCCGGCGTCGAGCGTGAGGATCATGAGCAAACGCTCACTGCTCACGCGCGCGAGCTCGAGGCGCCGCAACACCGAGCGGTCGAGCTGCGGACCCAGCGCTACGCCAAGCTCCTGCGTGAGCACACCGAGCGTTTGCGCGGCGCGACGCAAGATCGTTTCGATCGGCGACGAACCCGTACCACCCGTGATCTCTTCAGCCAGGCGATCGGTATCGGCTGATTTGAGCGGCGGAAGGCTCAGCAGCGAATCCACGTAGAGCCGGTACGCCTTGTTGGTCGGAATGCGCCCAGCCGACGTGTGCGGATGAAAGAGAAAACCCTTCTCTTCCAAATCGCTCATCGTGTTGCGAATCGTGGCGGGCGAGACGCCGAGCCCAAACCGACGGGACAACGTCCGCGAGCCGGCGGGCTCGGCAGTTTCGACGTAGCTTCGAATTACCGCTTCGAGCACGCGGCGCTCGCGCCTGCTGAGCTCTTCTGATACCATAACTCTAAAGCTAGTAATAACTTCGGACGTGTGTCAAGTCAGCCGCGAGTGCATCGAGTCGGAGCCAACCGCGGGCGGTGAGCACAATTCGGCCGTTCGCGCCCGGACCAGCCCAACCCGCATCGATCCACGTTCGAATGCGCGATGCCTCGGCGCCAGTCGTGACGAGGCCCTCACGCGTCCGAAGCCCGAGATACACGTCTTCGGCAAGCCGGTTGTCGGCGGTCAGGTCCTCGCGCTCGTCCAACGGGTCTTGGCCCGACAACACACGACCAAGCCAAGCCGTGTACGCGGCCACGTTCCACCGTCGCGTGGAGCCATCGAATTCATGAGCGGAAGGACCGAGGCCCGCGTACGCCGCGCCAGTCCAATAGGATGAGTTGTGGCGGGCATGCCGCCCAGGTCTGCCGAAATTCGAGACCTCGTAGTGCTCGTAGCCCGAGGACGTGAGCGTATCGTGCGCGTGAAGAAACTCCGCCTCGTAACGCTCGTCGGGCGACTCGTGAACCTCGCCGCGCGCATGCGACCGCCCGAGCGGCGTCCGCGGCTCAACAGTCAAGCCGTACAGGGACAAATGCGACGGATCGAGCGCGAGCGCATTCTCCACGTCGGCCTCCCAGGATCGCTTCACGTCCTGCGGAAGCGCGAAGATCAGATCGAGCGAAAGATTGGTGATGCCGCCGGCCCGCGCACTCTCGACCGCACGCGGAATCGCCGCCGAGTCGTGCGTCCGATGCATCCATGCGAGCACGCCGTCGTGGAACGACTGCGCACCGATGGACAGCCGATTGACGCCGGCATCGCCCCACGCACGAACAGCATCCGCCGTGACATCCTCGGGGTTCGCCTCGAGCGTGACCTCGGCGTCCGGCGCGAGATCGATCCGGCGACGAAGCATGTCGAGCAGGCGACGCACGCCGTCACCACCGAGTCGAGACGGCGTTCCGCCACCGAAGTACAATGTGTCGATGGACCAATCACCTCGGTCGGCGAACCGCAGATGGAGCTCACGACTCAGAGCGGTTGAATACTCTTCGGCCGGAACAACGCGCCGCACCGCGATCGAGAAATCGCAGTAGGTGCAACGGCGCGCGCAGAACGGAACGTGAACATAGACGTGTCGAGGAAGCACCACGAAATATACGGCGCGTCGCGGCCTCAACGCCGACGAATTTCTCCCGTGAGGCCGCATTCAACTGCGCCGCGCAACTCGAGACGCGTCACGGCCGTCAGGCACTGCGTCACCGGCAGCGCGGCTCGAGCACACAGCTCGTCGAGCGTGGAGGCGCCGTCGCCGAGCGCGCTCCAGATTCGGAGTTCGGTCTCGTCGTCCATCGCCGGTGCGGCGCGACGTTGCGGCGCAAGCCCGGCGAGCGTGAGGGCGTCGGCGACCGAGGTGATCGGATGCGCACCGTCTCGAATGTATTCGTTCGTCCCCTGACTTTGCGGCGAGTCGATCGGACCGGGCACTGCCGCCACATCGCGTCCCAAGTCGAGCGCATGGCGCGCAGTGATCAGCGCGCCACTCAACAGCGGCGCCTCGACGACGATCGTGAGCTTCGCGAGCGCCGCGATGATCCGGTTGCGCTTGGGAAACGAGCCGCGATGCGACCGCGCACCGGGCGGAAGCTCCGACAAGACGAGTCCCCGGGCTCCAATTTGTCGATGCAACGCGACATGGCCGCGTGGATACGCGACATCCGCTCCGGTTCCGAGCACCGCCACGGTTCCGCCGCCGGCGTCGAGCGCCGCTTTGTGCGCGGTCGCGTCGATGCCGAGCGCCATGCCACTGACGATGGTGGCCCCCGCTCGGGCGAGCGCTCCGACAATCTCGCGTGTCATGCGTTGCCCATACGCGGTGGCGCGCCGTGTCCCGACGACGGCGACGATGGGGTCACGCAGAAGATCCAACGACCCCCAGCGCCAGAGAACAGCCGGCGGCTCTTGGAGGTCGCGCAACGCGGCCGGATAATCGCCATCGGTCTCAGTAACGAGCTCGAGTCCGCGCGCCGCCGCCCGCGTGATGAATGCATCCGCGCGCCCGTACGCTTCACTCGCCACGCCTGGTGATACTCCAGCGCGCAATCCATGCGCAGCGGTGCAAAATGTTGCAATCAAATTATCGTAAGCGACTCGACCGACGTCCTGGACGAGGGTCAGCGCGAGCGTCGCGCGTCGCTCGTCAGGGGAGCTCGACCGAATCGGTGCGTCGGACACTCGCCTTCTTCATTTCGAGGAGCTTGCCCCACCAGGCGGTCAACATCGGATCGAGCCCTATGCGACCGGCGGCGCTGATCGCGAATACGCCGAAGGCCTCGGGCGCTTCGATCGGCGGAGGTGGCTCGTCGCCGAGCAAGTCCATTTTCGTGAAGAGCACGCAATGCGGTTTCTGCGCCAGCTCGACCGAATACGCCTCGATTTCGCGACGCAGCTGGTCGTACTCCGCCTGCCAATCCATCGCGTCGATCGGAATGAGGAAGGCGAGCAGGCGCGTACGCTCGATGTGCCGGAGAAACTGCAGACCAAGTCCGCGCCCTTCGTGCGCGCCCTCGATGATCCCCGGCAGATCGGCGACGACGAACGTTCGATTTGCCGAGAGTTGCACCACGCCGAGGTTTGGACTGAGCGTGGTGAACGGGTAGTCGCCGATCTTGGGCCGAGCCGCCGAAATGACGGACAGCAACGTCGACTTTCCGGCGTTTGGCTGTCCGACCAACCCAACGTCGGCAATGAGTTTGAGCTCGAGCTCGAGCGTGCGAGCTTGGCCGTCTTCGCCCGGCTGAAATTCTCGCGGCGACTGGTGGGTTGGCGAGGTGAAGAACGCGTTGCCTTTGCCGCCCCGCCCGCCGCTCGCGACGACGACGCGATCCCCGTCCTCCAGCACTTCGCCCAAGAGCTCGGACGTTGTGAGATCTCGAATGATGGTTCCCACCGGAACGGGCAGCACGACGTCGGTGCCCGACCGGCCGCTTCGATTGCTTCCCGATCCGTGCTCGCCACTCGGCGCCGACCACGAGTCGCGATACGTGTAGTCGAGGAGCGTCGCCAAGTTGCTGTCACCCACGACGATCACGTCGCCGCCGCGGCCACCGTCGCCACCGTCGGGCCCGCCCAGAGGAACGAACTTCTCCCGGCGAAACGAGACAATGCCAGAACCGCCATCGCCACCTTTCACGTTTACGACTACGCGATCGATGAACATGTCATTTCCCCCGGACGCGCGCCCACAACATTCGTGCGGACGCGGTACGATCGGCGCCGAGGAATTCGCTGAGCGCGTCGAGCAGATGATCGATCACGACGGCGTCAATGCCGACATTGAGTGCTCCATGAAAATGCGAGTGCAACTGACGATCCTGTCCAGCTGCCGCGCAGGCGGCGACGATGCACAGCTCGCGTCGCGGAAGGTCGAGACCGGGACGTGACAGCACTTTGCCGTAGCCGTCGGTGATCATCCATTCGTCGAGTGACGGGTGGAGGTCGCGAATGTTGGCGCGGAGACGGTCGTACATCGACCCATAGACCGCGGCGCACGTCGCTTCGCCCTCGGCGCGCCACTGATCAATGTCCGTTGGCGCACTGCCGACGAGCGGTTCGCGCTCCAGCCGTCGCCATTCGCGCATCGCGTTGAGCGCGCGCGGGAAACCTGCGAACAGATAGCTCTGCAACAGAAGCTCTTCCACCCACATCGCGGGGATGTCGGTGGCAGCGCGCGTGAGAGCATCACGGATCT
>Ga0070708_100000197_pt1 | contig 44092 bp, 41 predicted proteins | sample KBSK5503metaG_FD_65469 | JGI IMG/M metagenome (GOLD analysis project Ga0070708, IMG submission 65469) | Corn, switchgrass and miscanthus rhizosphere microbial communities from Kellogg Biological Station, Michigan, USA - KBS K5-50-3 metaG | ecosystem: Host-associated > Plants > Roots >... | reverse complement strand
GTGGGCGAACACGACCGTCCTCTCCGGTGACGTCGCGGCTGCCATTCGCGAGCTGAAGGCCAAGGCGGGAGGCGAGCTGCAGGTGCACGGCAGCGGCGCCCTGTTCCGGTGGCTGCTCGACAGCGACCTCGTCGACGAGATGACCCTGTTCACCTTCCCCGTGGTCGTCGGCCAGGGCACGCGGCTGTTCCCCGAATCTGGCCCGGACAGAGCGCTCGACCTGGTGCATTCGCGAGCCACCCCGAAGGGAATAACGATCCAGGTCTACCGGCTGGCCGGGCGCCCGCAGTACGCAACCGCCGCCCCCGACCTGAGCACGTGACATACGTGCCGCATTCAGCGAGAGTCGCTTATCGGTGGGTGCGGGCTGCAGCGTAGACCGCTGGGGCCTGGTAGCCGAGGGCGGAGTGTCGCCGGCGGTGCTTGTCGGTCAGCTGCACGCAGTGCCGCCATGTGCTGTTCGCGATCGAGCTGCCGGTCGCGCCGGCGATGCAGGCCCGGATGTCAGCTCCCCCGATGCCCCGCTCCTGTTGCGGGTGGCCGAGGCGGCGCGGCTGCTCGGCGTGTCGCGCTCGACGATGTACGAGCTGATTGGATCAGGTCAGGTGCCGGTGGGGCGGATCGGACGGTCGATGGCAACCAAATGCAAGGCGCTCGGCAAGGGGGACAATCGAGGCGCAGGATAATGTCGCTAGCCGCCGACGACGGTGAAGGACGTGACCACGAACGCCTGCCGGCATTCGGCCGCGGCAACGGACACCGGCGGAAGCTCCGTGCCGGCAACGAAGGGAATGATCCGACAGTCTGGAGAGACAGCGTCGTTGAAGTGTCCTGTGATCTGCACCTGCGTGCCCTCCTTCGGCGGCGTAAGGTGTGCGGACGGCAACGGCCAAACGCCCATCCGAATTCCGGGACCGCCGGGAGTCGTGGCTGTGGTGCTGACGTACCAGGATGCGCCGTAGGCACTTGCAATCCAGTTAGGGGAATGCCGCGGGAAGCCAGTGCCGCCGCAGCCACCGCAATCGCTGCTGTAGGCGCGAATGGTCAGGGACCTCTGCCCATAACAGGAGGCTGCCTTGACGGAGCCGATGTCGATGAGCTGCTGCAAGGTGGGCGCGGCTGGGCAGGGACCGGCAGGAACCTGCGGAGGGGGCGGAACCATGGGCGCGTTCGCCGGGGTCCAGGAGAGCCCATCGACGGACTGCCAGAGCTCGCGCCCAACACCCGCGGCACTCGGTTCGGTCCAGCCGACGGCAACCACAGCCGACGTTCCCACAGCGAAGCCGCCTGGCATGCCAGCGCCCAACGCATCATCGGCCAGGGGAGTGCGAGACCAAGACGCCCCGTCGTTCGAGGTCCAGGCCACCCGGCCGTAGGTCGTCTGGTCATAGCCCCACATGAACCCGCGAGTGGTCGTTCCGGCCGCCGCAGTGACCGAGTAACCATCCATGACCTGCGGGTCGGACGCTGCCTTCCACTGGAGGCTCAACGAACCCGCAGGTCCCTGGAGAGTGCTCGTCCACACGCTGCATGACGAGGGTTCAACCACTTGGCAGGTCAGGGCCACGACGTTCGCGCCGACGCTGAAGATGCGGCTGATGGTCTGGTTTCCGGTCGCGTTGACGGGCGATGAGACCGGTTGCCAGGCCGTGCCATTGACCGAGGCGTAGATCTTCCGGTCCGCCTGCGAGTACACCAGGAATCCGCCATCGACCACCACCGCGCCCTCGATGGCGGGGCCGATTACCGCATGAGCCCACGTCTTGCCGTCGGGCGAGGCCCAGACGTTTGAGGTTGGGCTGTCGGTCGGGCCGAGAATGAGGAAGCCCGCAGGGCCACCGGCAACAAGGACGGGCGCCGCGGTCGCGTCACTGGTCCATCCCGTATCCAGAGTCCAGTTCTGGCCGTCCGTCGAGCGCCAGACGTGGTACGCGCCGCTCAGATCCTGCTTTGCGTTGGTCAAGATGATTTCGGATGAGCTTCCGGCGGCAGCATCGATGATTCGACCGAAGCCCGGGTCATCGATGGATTGCCATCGGCTCGCGTCGCTTGGCGCGCTGAGCAACACGTTGACCTCGCCGCCCGCGGTAGGCGCGGACCCGATGGCCAGAAAGCCATCGTGCGTGGCGATCAGCTTGTCGATCGTGGTCGGCTCGGGAATCGATGCCGTTGGCAAGGGCGTCGGCGATTCTGTAGAACTGGCGCTCGGGGGCGGCGAAGTGCACGGCAGTGGCGCGGTGCACGCCGGTGGAGTCGGAGAGGGCACTACTGCAACGAATGGCAGCTTGAGGAGACCGCTGCCCACTGCCACGGCCGCGCCGAGGGCCGCCACGAGCAGCAGGGTGGCGGCCAGGAGCAGCCAGCGCACCGACGTCTGCCGGCGAGCCACGGCCCCGGAGGTCATGCGCTCGAGGTTGGCGAAGAGCTCGTCGGCGAAGGCCACACGGGGTTCGACGGGCTCGTCCAGGGAGCGGAAGAGGCGGGTCAGCTCGTCGTCGTTCATCAGTTCATGGCTCCGTATGCCTTACGGAAGGCTTCGCGTGCTCGAGAAAGGAGCGACTCGGTCGCCTTCTCGGAGCGACCGATGGTGGATGCGATCTCGCGGACCGGCATCTGGTCGAGGTATCGAAGGACCATCACGATCCGCTGCTCCCCGTGAAGCTCGGCCAGCGCCGACTGCACGCTGGACTGCAGCGCGTGCTGCGACCACGCTTGGGACTGTCTGGCGGACCATTCGGATACGATGCGGAGCTGACGCTGGTTGTCCCGTCCGGCCCGACGGTAGTGGTCGACCAGCTTGTGGCGGCCGATGCCACAGAGCCAGGTGACCGCGTCGGAGCGGCCGTCGAAGCTCCCCCGTCGTCGCACGCCCTCCACGAAAGTCTGCTGCGTCAGCTCCTCCGCGAGATCCGCGTCACCTCCACAGCGGGCCACCAGGTATCGATACACGCGCGGCAGCGCGAGCTCGTACCACACTCGGAAGGCGGCCTGATCCGCCACAATGGCGTTCAGGTTGTCCGCCTCTCCGCTCAGACCCGCTCGGATGGTCATCGGCAAGTTAGTCGCTCGGCGAGCGGTGAATCCTTCGGTCGCTCCCGAGAATATTTTCAGGTACGAGGCTGGCCGGGGGGCTGCCCCCAAGGCTGGGTGGCGGTTACCAAGGCTGGGTGGCGGTTACCAAATAGCCCGGCAGGCGGCTTAGACGGCAAGTCGGAACTACCACTCGAAGATCGAGTTCTTCAAGGACTACTTGCGGGAGACTGTGAGGGCCGCTGAGCTCGACATGAACGCCGTTATCTGGTACCACGAGCCGCGAAACGAGCTCTATCACGCGGGAAACGGATTGATTCCGGAACTTAGCGCCGTGGAGGGTGCGAGAGATTCTGCACGAGCCGTCTTCACCGTGTTGTTCGGGTTTGATCCGTCTCCGACAGAGCCCAGGAGCAGCGTGCATGGGGCACGTCTCGCCGAAATCAGTCCTCCTGATCCCGCCAAGGTTCTCCTGATGCTGTTCAGTTCGCTCGAAGTCACGCTAAGACGTCGCGTCCCGCACGCCGCTGGGCGTGGCATCTCGGCGATGTGGCAAGGCTAGCCGTCTCAATCGGAGAACGCGGTTGACCCGAAGAACGGCAGCGACGCTGGTCGAGGTGATTGCGGGCATCACCCTCGCAATCGTGGCGACGACCGCTTGGCTCGTCGTCACGAACCTTGGCACGATCCACAGCCTAGACGAGGCGAACCCGATCGAGCTCGTCCTGCCGTTGAGCTTCGTGGTGGTGGGCGGGCTCATCGCCTCGCGCCTGCCGCGGAACCCGCTCGGATGGCTCCTTCTCATCAACGCGCTCGTGAACGCGCTCCCCGGCGTGACGCAGCAGTACGCGCGTTATGGCACGCTCGTTCACCCGGGAGCGCCGTTCGTCGCGTGGGCAGCGTGGCTCGGCAACTGGGTCGGCGAGCTGATCTATCCGGCGGGGATGGCCTCCATCGCACTGTTGCTCATCCCCGACGGGCGGTTCCTCTCCCCGCGCTGGCGGTCGGTGGCCTGGCTTGCCCTCGCGGTCACTGCCCTATTGCTGCTGGTCACCATCCTCGATCCCTCCCCAATCGTGTTCAACGGGCTACCGCCCATCGCGAGCCCGGTCGGCGTCCCTGCACTCGCCGGTGTCCTGTACGGGCCGGTCGGCTTCGGCGCCTACCTGCTTGGGCTGGCCATCCTTCTGCTCGCGGGCGCATCCGTCGTGATCCGCATGCGCCGGGCGACCGGTGATACCAGACTCCAGCTCAAATGGGTGACCTATGCGGCCGCAGTCTCGGTCGCTGCCAACGTCGCGATGCTTCCGCTCAGCCTAGTCTTTCCTCAGTTCATGGATCGCAACCCGTGGCTCCCCACCATCGTGACCGTCCTGGGCTTCGGGGTTGCGCTGCCGGCGTCGTTCGGGTTTGCCATCCTGAGGTATCGGCTGTACGACATCGACCTCATCGTCAACCGGACCGTGGTGTACGGGGCGGTGACCGTCATCCTCGCCACGGTCTTCTTCGTTGCTGACCTGGCCCTCACAACGCTCACGGGGCAGCGATCGGATCTCGTCTCGGGCGCCCTCGGTTTTGGAACGGCTTTGGCGTTGGGACCCGTCCGGCGCCGAGTGCGGCCGATCGTTGACCGCCTGCTCCCGGGGCGGGCGAGGCTGACATTGCTGTTTACCGACATCGTCGGTTCCACCCAGGCGATCGTCGATCTCGGTGATGAGCGCTGGCGTGCGCTCCTGGGTCGCTACCGGGCGACGGTCCGGCGCGAGCTAACCCGGTTCGGCGGTCGCGAGATCAACACTGCCGGAGACGCCTTCTTCGCGACCTTTTCGCGACCGATGGCCGGTTTGCGGTGCGCCCTGGCGATCCGCCCTGCGCTGCGCCAACTCGGCCTGGAGACCCGAACCGGCCTCCACGTCGGCGAGGTCGAGATGCGGGGCGAGGAGGTCAGCGGTCTGGCCGTGCACACAGCTGCCCGCGTCATGGCCGAAGGCGGCGCTGGCGAAATCCTCGTTTCGAACACGCTGCGCGAAGCACTGTCGGGCCAGGAGCTGGCTCTCCATGACCGTGGTCGTCATGAGCTCAAGGGCGTCCCGGGAGAGTGGCAGCTCTTCGCGGTTGAGACGGCCGGTGGCATCGACTGAGCCTGACCACTGGCACCTGTGCTGTTCCACGCGCTCATCCATCGCCGACCGCGACAAGCCCAGCAGCCGCGCCGCATCCGGTGTGCATCAACGGTCGGGTGGTCGCCATCGGGGCGTACTTCGGCCAGGACGTGCGCGGCATCGTGGACAGGCTCCTGACCGAGCAGATGGCCGATGGTGGCTGGAACTGTGAGCAGGAGAACGGCTCGACGCGCGGTTCGTTCGACACGACGATCAACGTGCTCGAGAGCCTGCTCGAGTTCGAGCGCGCGACCGGCGCGGATGGCGACGTGCGGGTCGCCCGCCATCGGGGCGAGGAGTACCTCGTCGAGCGCCGCCTGCTGCACCGGCTGTCGGACGACACGATTCCCGACCGGCGCTGGCTGACGGTGGGGTTCCCGTACTCCTGGAACTACGACGTCGTGCGGGTGCTCGATCACTTCCGGAACGCGAGGGCCGCGCCCGACGAGCGGATGACCGAGGCCCTCGACGTCGTCGAGTCGAAGCGTGACGGAGGTGGCCGCTGGCCGCTCGAGCACGCCTACCACGACCAGCTGCAGGTGGACCTCGGCGAGGCCGAAGGGCAGCCGAGCCGATGGGTTACGCACCGCGCGCTCCGTATCCTCCGCTGGGCCGGCCGATCGGAGTGAGGCCTATGCGGCGTCTCAGCTCAACGATGGCCGCGAACGTCCCCAGCAGCTCGTCCGCGCTGTGACAAAACGGGTCCGTTGCCCATGGACCCGTCAATCACGGCCCGGGGTAGTAGATAGAGCGATCTGAAGTTCCCGGTGAACCTTTCTGGGACGCCGCGGGTGGACGTCCAAGAATTCGTCAACCAGGAGAGGGGTTAACTCTGTCTGTAGACCTTCCAGGCCAGGAAGAGAGTTACGAGCAGTACGGGAACAAAGATGTATTCGAGGGTGTTGATTGCAGGCGGGATGGGCAGCGAGAAGAACGACCCAGCCCGGTCTCCGATAATGGGGAAGAAGAAGAGGATCGAGCCGACGATCGCCAGAATCGAAGCCAATCGGACTCTCCTGAAGAGAAGGGCGAATGACGCTACGTCCAGCGCGAGACCTGTAAAAATCGTGCCGATCGCAATGTAGCCAACGGTCTTCAAGCCGGTTGCTGGCCGACTCTCAAAGCCGAGTGGAGTCAACAGGATCACTAGCAGGACGTTCACCACCAACACGACGGCAAGCGCCCGGACGTTTCTGGAGAGTTTCATCCCCAAGACCTCCCTGCGCGGGGTCACCATGGAGGGCGCCTTTTCCCTTTCTGAAGTTGCCGGTCGGCCGCCGGTCCGGAGCGAGCGTCCGACTAGTCAACCAGGGCGAACACCCGGCGCATGCTTGGTACGCCCTTCAGGTGATACTCGCCACGATCTTCGAGCCTGAAGCCTGAGTCGGTCGACAGCTCGCGAGTTGTACTCGAGATCAAAATCTCGCCCGCGGTGCCCAGCGCCATGATCCGAGCGGTCTCGTGGACCGCCAACCCCCGGATGTTGCCCGGCACGACCTCCACTTCGCCGGTGTGGATCCCAACCCGCATCTCGAGACCGGCACCCCGGACGGCTCCGCGGATGTCGACAGCAGCCTGGACAGCCCGCGCCGCTCCGTCGAACATCGCGAGGAAACCATCGCCCGTCGTGTCGATTTCAGTTCCGCGATATCGCTCCAGGACCTCTCGGACGACGGCATTGTGCCGGTCGAGGAGCTGATCCCAGGCTGCATCACCGATGCGCGACGCGTGGTCCGTGGAGCCGACGATGTCGGTCATGAGCATTGTGGTCAAGATGCGTTCACCGACCGGCTGCTTGCCCCAGCCACGCCAGCCGCCCCAGATAATCGAGACGACGGGCTCGTCTCCCACGACCCACTGATCGTGGCCCGGCGGGATGTCGAACACGTCGCCGGCCTCGATCAGCAGCTCCGTGCCGTCGTCCATGCGGATCATCGCCGTCCCCGAGATTCCAACTCCAATGTGATGGAACTGGCAGCTCTCAGTTCTCGCAATCGGCTTTACCTGTTCCGACCAGCGCCACCCTGGTTGTTGTTCGAGCCGTCCGACGACGAGGTCACCGACCCTGACCGTGGTCGCCGATCCCTTCGGAAAGGACAGGCTCTCATCGGGTGTGCCGAGATTCTTGGCCTGCGGCTTGGCGTTCACGACATCCCTCGGGAGCGATTGCCGTTAGATCGTAGCGTTCCCGCCGTGCACGCGAGTCCTTACGTCAAACGGTCAGCGCCACAGGCTGTCGTATGCTGCCCAGGTGCTTCAGGCTCCCCTGTGAGGTTCCCGAGCCGATGACACCGATCGAAACGCAGACGGTCACCACGCCCGATGGGCGCGCACTGATGATCGAGCTCGGCGGCGATCCGACCGGGCTGCCGATTCTCGTCTTCAACGGCACCCCGAGCTCCCGCCTCCTGTACCGACCGTGGCTCGAAGACGCGGCACAACACGGTGTCCGATTGATCAGCTATGACCGTCCAGGGTACGGAGGATCAACGTCCCAGCCTGGGCGGACTGTGGCAGATTGCGCCGAAGACGTCCGCGCGATTGCCTCGACCCTGGGTCTGCCTCGGCTGGCGGTGTGGGGCGCGTCGGGAGGTGGCCCCCACGCGCTGGCCTGCGCAGCACTGCTCCCCGATCTGGTCGTTGCCGTCTCGGTGCTCGGCTCCATCGCTCCCTACGGCGCTCCCGGGTTGGATTACTTCTCCGGTATGGGCAAGGACAACGAAGACGACATGCGCCTCTATTTCAGCGATCCGACCGCGGCGCGCCACAAGTCCCACCAGGATCGCCTCGACATGCTCAGCCGCACCCCGGACCAGCTTGGCGAGGGCCTCAAGACTCTCCTGTCGCCCGTCGATGCCGCCGTCTTGGTGGACGACTTCGCAGCGTGGCTGGCGGCGAGCGCTGCCGATGGCCTCGCAACCAGCGACGAGGGCTGGTGGGAGGATAGCGTAGCGCACCTGTCGCCCTGGGGATTCGACCTGGGGACGATCAGAACTCCCGTGCAGGTCTGGCATGGACGTCAAGACCGGTTCGTCCCCTACCAGCATGGTGCGTGGCTGGCAGAGCGCATCCCCGGTTGCGAGGCCCACCTCAGCGACTCGGAGGGGCACCTGACCCTGCTCGGGAATCGAATCCCCGAGGTTCAACGCTGGCTGGCCTCCCGGCTGGGGTCGCGCTCGACCCCCTAGTGCCTGCCTGCGAGCGCTATCGCTCCAACCGGAATGGGTCTCATTGATCGAACGAGATTCCGCGGAAATGGAGACCGATGATGAACGAGTTCGAGCCGCTGATCGGCGAATGGCACGCCGAAGGAGAGATCCCGATTGAACCGCCGATGCAGATCTCCGAGGAGGCAAAGATCGAGCGCCTCGGCGAGTTAATCGTCTTCAGCGCGGTGGCCAAAGCCGCAGAGGTGCCCGACAGCATCTCGATCATCGGCGGCGCGCCTCACGGCGAGCCACAGCCAATGCACTACTTCGACTCTCGGGGGGTCAAGCGGCTGTACATGACGACCCTCGCAGGCTCCACCTGGAAGATCTGGCGAGCCCCCGGCGAGGATTGGAACGGCCCGCCCGGTCCCGGCTTCAACCAGCGCTTCAACGGCGAGATCTCGGCTGACGGCAAGACGATCGAGGGCCGATGGGAGCGCGGCATGGGCGACGACGGAGAGGAGTGGGAGATCGACTTCCCGATCGACTACTTCCGCAAGTAGCGCGGCACGCTCGGCGTCCAGATTGCCAAGGCTTCGGCGCCGAGGTGACCGGCGTCGCCATCACCGTGTGACCTGATAGGGCAGCTTATCCAGTGCATCGATTCTCGACGACATGAAGAGGTAACAGATGAACACCGCGCCCGCGCCGACGGCCTACGCCGCCCGTCTGAATATCGACTATCCAGAACGGCTCAACAGACTCACCACCTTCTTCCGCGTGATCTGGATCATCCCGATCGCGCTCATCCTGGGCTTGCTGACCGCAAGCGGGAACCAGACCATGGTCACCGCGAGTGGCGAACAGCTCCGGAGCGTTGGCGGCAGTCTCTTGGCCGGCCTGGCCACCGCGACTGCCCTGATGATCGTCATCCGCGAACGCTACCCGCGCTGGTGGTTCGACTTCGCCCGAGAGCTGACCCGCTTCGGGACGCGGGTCGGTGCCTATCTGGCCTTGCTCACGGATCGGTATCCCTCGACTGTCGAGGAGCAGGCCGTGCACCTCGAGATCGACTACCCCGACGTCAAGAGCGACCTCAACCGCTGGCTGCCGCTGGTGAAGTGGCTGCTGGCCATCCCGCACTATCTCGCGCTCATCGTGCTTTGGGTCGCCGCGATCGTGGCGATCGTGATCGCCTGGTTCGCCATCCTGATCACCGGTCGCTACCCGCGTGGCCTCTTCGATTTCGTGGAGGGGGTCACCCGATGGAGTCTGCGCGTCAGCGCATATGCCTTCCTGCTGGTCACTGACCGATACCCGCCGTTCACCCTGAAAGCAACCTAGAAGTGATGGTTGTCATAGCGTCGATGACCGGAAGCCCGAAGGAGTCCTAAGGTGGATTCAACGAGGAAGACCGCGCTCGTCTCGGGAGTGTTCTTCATCATCACCTTCGTCGCCTCGATCGGCGCGGTGATTGCCTATGGACCTGTTCTCAGCGACCCCCAGTACGTCGTCGGCGCCGGTGCCGACACCAGAGCTTTCCTGGGGGCGTTCCTCGAGCTCATCCTGATCATCGCCAACATCGGCACCGCGGTCGTATTGTTCCCGATCCTCAAGCGGCAGAACGAAGCCGGGGCTCTCGGCTATGTCACCGCTCGTATCGTTGAATCCACCTTCATCCTCATCGGCATCCTCAGCGTCCTCACGATCGTGACCTTGCGGCAGGCGGCTGCGGGCGCCGATGCGGGCTCGCTCGTCACGGTCGGCAAGTCGCTCGTCGCCATGCATAACTGGACGTTCCTGCTCGGGCCAGGCTTCGTTGTCGGCATCGGGAACGGGCTGCTGCTGGGCTACCTGATGTACCGATCCGGCCTGGTGCCGCGCCAGATGGCGCTATTCGGGCTGGTCGGAGGTCCTTTGGTCACCGCGTCGGGGATCGCCGTGCTGTTCGGTGTCATTCCGCAGTTCAACGTGTGGCAGGGCATCGCGACTATCCCGGAGATCATTTGGGAGGGGTTCCTTGCCCTGTACCTCACCTTCCATGGGTTCAAGGCGTCTGCAATTACCTCCAGCAGCACTCCTCGCGACAGCCTGGATGCGAGCTACGCGCCTCGTGACGCGCAGTTAACTTCCGCCGTACCGCGGTCAGCTCCTAGAAGGCGCACTCCCTTGCGGCCGGCCTTATGAGAAATGCGCGACTGACAAACAGTTGCAGGTGCTGCCGAAGGATTTAGGCTCCGGCGAGCGTCTAATCAGGCAGATGACCATTCGAGCGGGCTTCAGTGTGCAGTCGATGAACCTCAACAGCATCGTCGCTGACCACGCGGCATTCCGCGACTGGTACGAACTGGCGTTGCCTCGTGTGTATCGGTACCTGCTGGCCCGCTGTGGCCATGACGCTGAGCTGGCCGAGGAGCTGACCCAACAGACATTCATCGAGGCGGTCCGACGGCGGACAAACTTCGACGGCCGATCCGACGTCGTCACCTGGCTGTGCGCCATCGGCCGCAATAAGCTCGTCGACCACTACAGGCGGTCCGGCCGCGAGCGCCAGCATCAGGTCCGCCTCGTCGCGGGATGGACCGATGGCCAGGCCGACGTCTGGTCGCAGCGCGAGCTGCAGGCCGGCGTGCAGGCCGTGCTCGCCCAACTCCCCGGCGAACAGCGGATCGTCCTGGTCCTGCGTTACCTGGATCAAATGTCTGTCCGCGAGATCGCCTCCACCATCGGCCGCTCCGAGAAGGCGACCGAGTCCCTCCTGTCTCGAGCGCGTGAAGCCTTCCGCCGCGCACACGGAGCCGTGAACTGATGAACGATGAGCAGCTGACCCGCCTGTTCCGCTCGCTCGACGAGCCGGCCGATCCCGATCCGGCCTTCGCCGACGCGCTCTTCGCCCGCCTGGAACGCGAGGCCGGCAGCGTTGCCGCTGCACGCCGGACGTCGGTCAGGTGGATGCTGTTCGCCGCGACCCTGCTGCTGGTGGCGGCCCTCGGCGCGGCCGTGGCCGTGGGAAGCGGTCTCCTCAAGCTGCCATTCGTTGCCGTGGTTACTTCTCCGACGCCGCTGCCGAGTGGTTCTCCGTTGCCGAGCGGCAGTTCCACAGCGACGCCAGCGCCAACGGCATCGATTCCCGAGCCGGCCCATATCGACCGACTGGTCGCCATCCCCGATGGGTTCCTGGCCATCGGTGCCTCGAATGGGACGAACCCACCGAGTTCGGCGGTCTCGGTCATCCTGCAGGGGAGCGGCGACGGTGTGACGTGGCAGTCCATGGACGCCAGTCGTTTCGGAGAGGTCGTGGATATGGCCGTCGGACCGTCGGCATGGATCCTTGTCGCTAACTCCAACTTCGGCTTGACCGGAAACTGGGTCGTCTGGCGCTCGACCGACGGAGAGAACTGGAGTTCGAGCGCAGCTTGGACCGCTGACGTCATCACTTCCCCGATCGGAGTGGTGGCCGGGCCGGCAGGTTTCGCGATCTCGGGCTCGTACGAGATCGGTCCCGGCCGCTCGAAATCCACGGTCTGGACCTCGCGTGACGGCACCCGCTGGACCCGCGCCTCGCTCGACTCCGATGTCAGCACTGCCCTCGTGCTCGACAATGGATTCCTCGCCTACCAATCCGGGGTTGGTGGAACATCAGCGGTATTCGCGTCCCTTGACGGCGTCTCCTGGGAGCCCGTTCCATCCCCAACGGTCAGCGCAGAGGCGACGACCAACATATTCCGCGTCGGATCGAACCTGGTGGCGGTCACCTGCCAGCCTCAGATCGACGGCGCGTGCAGCGTGTGGAGCGGCCAGCTGGAAGGATTGGCCGGTTCGCTGACGGTGCGCTGGCAGCCCGAGGCCGCAATCACCCAACGGCTGAAGGGCGACAACGTCACATCGGCGACCGGAGCGGCGAACCGTGGATTCCTGTTTGGCTACGACAAAGCGACATACGACCGCGCGGTCTGGACCTCAACCGATGGCTTGAGTTGGACAAGCACTGCCTTGGCGGCGGGTGCGCTCGGCGGTGGCGCGCCTGCGAGCTTCGCAGTCGGATCATCGGCTGTCGTGGCACTCGGCTGGACAGACAGCACTTTGGCCGGCACTGGACGGAGGCTCTGGCAATCCCCCGATGGCGTGTCTTGGACACCCGCCCAGGCGCCATTGGTGCCACCCGCGCCCCAGGTTCCTGCTGGAGCTTGCCCAGCAGAACCAACCACCGTTCAGCAGCTCGCGGACCTTGGGTTCGCCAAGGCGGCCTCCTGCTACGGCGATGGATCACTCAGCATGCGGGGGTTCAGCAGCGGCTGTGGCGGCTGCGGCGGCACAGCTGACAAAGGCATCACGCCTAGCTGGATCGGTGGTGTCTACGGGACGTGGTACGTGAGCCCAGTCGTCATTAGCGCGGGTGGTCCGGGACTGCGAGTCCCCGTCTACCTGCTGCCTTCGGCGCACCTCACCCCGCCCGCCGAGGGTACTCCGGTGATCATTACCGGCCACTTCAACGATGTCGCCTCGCAGGATTGCCACTTCGTCCCGATCGTCATGAGTACGGAGCTTCCACCAAACTCGGATGCCGTGGCTACGTGCCGAAGATCGTTCGTCGTGACCTCGATCACCCTCGCCCCGCAAAGCTGAAAGGCCGCCAGGCCCGGACTCGCCGGCTCGACCTTGCGAGGGCCCTTCGCGAAGGTCCCTCGTCGCGTCCTCTGGAACGTTTCGCCCTCCTCGTTCGTCGATGGCGCGGTGAGAATCAGTGAAATTGCCCGGCACCCGGCCGCGCGTCTCGTGACGGCGGTGTTGGTGGCTTCGGTCATTGGTGGCTGTGTCGCATCGACCCGCCCGATCGTAGGACCGGCGCTGTCGACCGCGACGCCTTCGACCTCGAGCTTGCCCACCGCCACACCGAGTGCCTCACCCACGCCCACCGTCTCACCCACACCCACACCCACGCCATCGCCCACTCCCATGCCCGCCACGCCGACTCCGGCCCTGCCAACGCCCGTGCCAGCAACGGTGGTGAGCTGCGCGGTCCGAGCGTTCGCGTCGATGACGGACGCGCAGCGTATCGGGCAGCTATTCGTGATCGGGCTCGTCGACGACCACCTCGACGCCTCCAGGCTTGCGGCCATCGCTCAGTTCCATTTCGGGTCGGTGTCGTTCACGACGCGGACGGCCGCCGGCGTCGTTGCTGTTCGCGCGGTCGCCGATGCCGTGCAGGCTCAGGCGACGCTGGCCGCGACCCACGGCGTGAGGTTCTTCATCGCCGCCAACCAGGAGGGCGGCCTGATTCAGGCGCTATCGGGTCCCGGATTCGACGTCATGCCGTCCGCGCTCAGCCAGGGGACGCTGGCGCCGGCAGCGCTCGAGGTGATGGCGGCGCGATGGGGCCGTGAGCTGCGCGCCGCTGGCATCAACGTCGACTTCGCGCCCGTCGCCGACATCGTGCCGCCTGGCACGGATGCACAGAATGCCCCGATCGGTGAGCTGAAGCGGGAGTTCGGCCACGACCCTGCGACGGTATCAAGCCACGTGGCCGCATTCATTGCCGGCATGCGCACGGCCGGCATCGCGACAACCGCGAAGCACTTCCCGGGCCTCGGCAGGGTCGCTGACAACACCGATTTCGCCAGCGCCGTCACTGACTCGGTCACGACTCGTCACGACCCTTACCTCGAGCCGTTCGCGACGGCGATCCATGCGGGCGTGCCGTTCGTGATGGTTTCGCTCGCGACCTACGAGCGCATCGACCCCGCGCATTTGGCAGCGTTCTCGCGCATCGTTATCGGAGGGATGCTCCGCGGCGACCTGGGATTCCGCGGGGTCGTGATGTCGGACGCCCTGGGTGCCACGGCGGTGACGTCGATCGCGCCGGCCACGCGCGCCATCGACTTTCTGGACGCGGGTGGCGACATGATCGTCGTGAACCAGCTCGCACCGGCCATCGAGATGGCCCGGGCTCTCGCGTCACGCGCAGCGGCGAGGACCGCATTCCGAGCGCGGGTGAACGATGCCGTGCTCCGTGTGCTGCGCGCCAAGGAGGCGGCCGGCCTCCTGCCGTGCGGCGGCTGAGGACGCTCGACAGTCAGGCCTCCACCTTCTCCGCTGGCACGAAACGGGCCGGACGATCAGCTCGCCCGGCCCTGTCGCGGAAGCGAGTCGGCTCAGCCGACCGCTATCGGCTCCATCTCTTCGACCCACTTCTTGCGCCACTCCGGCGCCGGGAAGGGGTTGGCGAAGTAGTCGGTCTGCTTGACGATCTTGCTGTCCTCGCCCATCTCGACGATCGAGACCAGGCTCACCGGCGTACCGTCCCCATAATCGATGGTGCTCTCGATCACCCACGCCTCGCCCGGCTCCAAGATCCGGCGCAGGGCGGCCTTTGGATTGGTTCCGGTTGATGCCGGATAGTTCTCGTTGACTGCCTGAATGTTCTGCTTGCCGCGGATTCGCTCGCCCGATTGCGGCCACTCCTGGACCATGTCGTCCGCCGCCATCTCGTTGAGCGAGCGTCCAAGCGCCTCCATGTCACCGCTCGCATACAGCGAGCGGATCTTGTCCTTCATGGTGTGATGACTCATCCGACCGTGACCTCCTGGACCGCGTGGTCGCGCCCGGACCGATGACACCGGCCAGCTGGTAGCGCAAAGCGGTAGTACATTGTCCCGCCATTTGGGCCACGCGTCGAGGTGGTTATCCACATCGGTGTCATTTCTCCCGCGGGGAGCGCTCGTCAGGTTGGGGGATGGCTCAGTCGGCCCGCAGCGAGCTGTACAGGTAGGCCGTCGCGAGCGAGCGAAATGGGCGCCAGGCCTCGCCAAGCCGGCGGACCTCCAGCTCACTCGGAATCCGCTCAAGGTTGTAGGCAGCCTGCACGGCCCGCCGTATTCCGAGATCTGCAGCGGGGAGAATGTCCGGTCGCCCGAGCTGTCCGAGAAGGTACATATCGGCCGTCCATGACCCGATGCCGCGAACCGCGGTGAGCTGGCCACGCGCTTCATCGTCGGTCGACACGCCAAGCCGGTCGAGCTCGAGGCGACCGTCGAGCGTCCGCTGAGCCAGATCTCGTAATGAGGCTGCCTTGGCCCCCGACAGGCCAACGGCACGGAGATCTGCATCAGACGCGCTGACGATCGCCGTGGCTGGATCTCTCTTACCGATGAGGGCCTGAAGCCGACCGAATATCGCCGTCGCCGCGCGGGTTGCGATCTGCTGCCCAACGATCGCGCGGGCGATCGATCCAAAGCTGTCGGTGGACGAGTGCGCGCGCCAGCTCGCCAAATCGATCGGATCGAGCCGGTCGATCAACCCGGCCATGACTGGATCTGCCGCGCGGAGCGTCCTGACCTGCTCCGCGACGTCGGCAGGCTTTGTGTTCATCGGTCTATCCGTCCAAGCCCTACAGGAACGGCTTCACCACCATGTCAAGGATGATCAGCCCGATCACCAGGAAGGTGAAGCCCGCATCAATCGTGAGCCGGCGACCCAGCATGCGCTCGACGTCGCCGGCATCCGCTGCTTCGCCTTCAGCTCCTGCCACCTTCGCCAGCCGCCGCATGGCCGGAGAGGTGACGCGAATCCCCCAGACGGTCGCCGCAACGAACAGCACGTAGGCAATCACGAGCCATGGCGCGAGCAGGTTGTAGCCGAAGGCCAGCCCGGTGGCCAGGCCGAAGAGACCGCCCAGGATGAACGCCGGCGGGATGAACCTCTGGGTGGGCAGCGCGGCGATCTCGAGCGCCGCCGGCGTGCGCCCTGTGCGCGCCGCCACCAGGACGAACAGCAACGTCCCCGCGGCGAGGGTCACCGCCACGAACATGGTCAGAATGTGCAGGAGCAATAGGAGAAACACGGAGCGAGCCTCCGAATAGCGGATCTCGGCCGACAGTATCGATCCAACGTCAAGGATGCGGGCCGTCAGTCCGGGCCCAACACCTCGATGATCCACGCCCGAGCCACCGGCTGCAGCTCGGAATGGGCTTCCCAGGTGGCGTGAGCCCATTCCTGGGCGACGCGATTGAAGGATTCCGGATCGAGCCGCCACACCTCATCCAGGCGGCCAGGACATCTGGCGCCCGCCGAGCAGGTGGAAGTGGAGATGGTCGACGCTCTGCCCGGCAGCTGCTCCAACGTTGGTCACGATCCGATACGCCCGTCCGAGCCCTGCCTCGTCGACGACGGCGCGCATCGAGGCGAAGAGCGCCGCGAGGAGCGGACCGTCCGCATCGGTCAATTCGTACGCTGACGGAATGTGCTGGCGCGGGACGGCGAGCACATGCGTTGGGGCGCGTGGGTTGATGTCGCGAAAGACGACCACCAACTCATCTTCACGGACGAGGTCTGACGGGATCTCGCCCGCCACGATCTTGCAGAACAGGCAGTTGGGGTCCCGATCCACGGTCGCATCAGCCACGGCGCAAGGCTAGGCGAAGTCGCCGCTCCGAGACAAGATCACGGCCGCCGCGGCGATCGCCACCGACTCTGCGCGCAGGATGCGCGGGCCCAGCCCGGCAAGCGCAACGCCGGCTCGTTCGGCGGCGGCGACCTCATTCGCGGTGAAGCCACCCTCTGGACCGATGATGACGCTCAGCGGCGGCTCCAGCTGCCCGAGGCCTGGATGCGAGTCGTCCGCCCGTTCGAAGAGCAACACGGCTCCAGGCTCCAGCGCCCCCTCGAACGGTGCCGGGGCCTCCACCGACGGAACGATCCCCCGCTCCGACTGCTCGGTCGACTCCCGCGCGATCGCTCGCAGCCGCTCCATCCGGCGCTGGGAGATCTCGCGCGCCACCACGCGTTCTGTAGTCATCAGGCGGAAGCTCGCGACACCGAGCTCGGTTCCCTGTTGCACTACACGCTCCAGGCCATCGCCCTTCAGGAGGGCCTGCCAGATCGTGAGTCGATGTCGCGGCTCGCCGCCGCTCGGCGCCCGTTCGATGACCTCGAGCATGGTGCCGCCGCCAACCAGGCGACAGCGTGCCTCGCTGCCAGCGCCGTCCAGGAGCATGACCTCGTCCCCGTCCCGAAGGCGGAGGACGCGAGCCACCTGGTGGGCGATCACCGCCGGGACCGGGAAGGAATCGCCAGCCATCTGCGCCGGCTCGACGACGAACCTATTCATGTCGCGCGCCGCATCCGGAGTGAGAGCCACTCCCCGTCGTCCAGGCGCTCGACGAGGACCAAACCAGCGCCCTCCAGGGCAGTCACGACCTCGTCGCCTCGCAGCGCGATGATCCCGGACGCGATCAGCGTGCCGCCCTCCTCGACGTGGGCGGTCAGCCCTTCCGCGCGGTCGACGAGCAGGGTGGCGACGAGGTTGGCGAGGACGAGCGGAAAGCGCTCGGCCGGATTCACCGGCGGCCTGCCGACCGTGCCCTCGCGCGTCTCGAGTCGGTCGCCCACGCCGTTCGTCGCGGCATTGGCTGCGGTCGCGTCCACTGCCACCGGGTCGGTGTCGAGCGCGACAACATGCTGTGCCCCCAGGCGAAGTGCCGCAATGCCCAGGATTCCGGAGCCGGACCCAACGTCCAGGACGCTGGCGGGCATCGGCTTCATTCGTTGCAGAAGCTCGAGGCAGGCACGCGTCGTGGGATGCAACCCGGTCCCGAAGGCCATCCCCGGGTCGAGTCGGATGACGACATCGCCGGCCGCGGCCGTGGTCTCCAGCCACGAGGGGGTGATCACTAGCCGTCCGATCCGTTGTGGGCGATACTCTGCCTTCCAGGCCTCGGTCCAGTCGACCTCCGCCACGGGTCGTACGGCGAGCGACCCGACCGGACGCAGGCCAAAGGCCTGCAGATGCCAGAGTGCCTGCTCGGTCGAGGAGATGGCGTCCGCAGCGGCACCGTCGTCGGGAATGTGTGCGGTGACGATGTACGGAGCCAGCGGATCCTCGCGAGCCTTCGATTCATCGTGCGGATCGTGGATGAGCTTCGTAGGCTGGATCGCGGCGCCATGGCCGAGCCGGCCAAAGATCTCCGAGACGGCCTCGACGGCCTCGACATCGGCCTCGACGGTCAGCTCCAGCCAGCCCATGGCGCCTCCGCTTGGCCGCTCGGAGCCGGAGCCGCGCGCATCGGTCAGTCGAAGAGCCCCCGCAATCGCTCAAAGACCGATGAGCCGCCCTTGGGCACGACGGCGGGCGCGCTCACCTCACCAAGCTCCTTGAGGAGCTCCCGCTCTCGCTTCGAGAGCCTGTTCGGCACCACGACATTGACGATCACATGCAGGTCGCCGCGGCCCGCTCCTCGTAGCCGGGGGACGCCCTTGGCACGCAGGCGCAGCTCCTGCCCGCTCTGGGCACCTGCCGGAATCGCGATCTCCTCGCTGCCTTCCACGGTGGGCACGCTGACGGTTGCGCCGAGTGCCGCCTGGGGAAAGGTGACCGGCAGCTCGTAGAAGAGCTCGGTTCCGCGGCGCATCAGCTGCGGATGCTCGCGGACGCTGATCGCCACGTACAGATCGCCCGCCGGCCCGCCGCGCGGGCCACCCTCGCCCTGACCTTCGAGCGCGATTCGCTGGCCCGCGTCGATGCCGGCAGGGATCTCCACGGTCAGGCGCCGCTCCTCGCGGACGCGCCCTTCGCCGTGGCACTCGTGGCATGGGTTGGTGATGATCTTCCCCTCGCCGTTGCAGCGCGGGCAGGCAACGATGTTCACCATCTGGCCCAGGATCGTCTGCGCCACGCGCCGCTTCTCCCCGGAACCATTGCATTCGGGACAGCGCTCCGGCTCGCTTCCCGGCTCGCTCCCCGCGCCGTCACAGACCGGGCAGCGCACGAGCGTCGGGAAGTGGATCTCCTTGGTGACCCCAAAGACAGCCTCGGCGAACTCGATCGTCAGGTCATAGCGCAGGTCGGCGCCGGCCTGAACCCTGCGGCGTCCGCGGCCGCCCGCGGGCGAGCCGCCGAAGAAGGCATCGAAGATGTCGCCGAATGGCCCGAAGCCACCGCCGAACCCCTCGAAACCGCCCGCGCTGGCCCCGTCCACCCCGGCGTGTCCGAACATGTCGTACGCCTGGCGCCGCTGCTTGTCGGAAAGGACGCGATAGGCCTCGTTCAGCTCTTTGAAGCGCTCATCCGCCCCGACGTCGCGATCGACGTCCGGATGGTGCCGCTGGGCCAGGCGCCGGAACGCGCGCTTGATCTCCTCTTCGGTGGCACCCCGGTCGACGCCCAGGACCTCGTAGTAATCGCGCTTGATAGCCACTGCGCCGGTGAGTATACCGATTGGCACTCTGCCGTCCAGAGTGCCAGCCGATGTTGGCGACCCCTGAACGAACCTAGTCGTCAGCCGGCCGGCTCGTCCCTCTTCGGGAAGCCGACCGGGGTGGGCATCCGCTGCTCGATCTCGTAATGCTTGGCGCCGCGCCAGACGAAGGCGGTTTCCGCCGCGATGGTGATCACGAATGCGATAGCGCCAATGATCGCGCCGCCCGGCAACATCCCCATCCGCAGCTGCATCGACACGATGACGATCAGCACGGCGGCGAGCGCCGCATTGACGAAGGCGATCGTTGCCGGCGTCGTGATGAAGCCATGGAGGATGGTCCCGCCCGGGTGGGTCGCGTACGTCCGCATCAGACCGGCCGTGTCGTCTGTGATTCCCGTCACGAAGTAGGGAGCCAGCTCCGGATCGAGCTCCAGGTAGGCCATGCGCAGCCGGTTCATACCCGTCACCCAGTAGGCGTCCTCGTTGTTCACCTCGGCGAGCCTGACGAACGTTGCGCAGCCGACGAAGAGGACAACCGGGAGGAGCAGCAGCGCAAACGTGACGAACCCCTCACCGAAGGACGTGGCCTGCGCGACGAGCGCGAGCGCCACCACCGCCCCCGAGAGGAGGGTCAGGAACATGCTGGCGCGGCTGAATGACTCGTTCCAGGAGAGAGACCGCGTGGCGAGCAGACTCCAGTGCTCGGTTGCCAGGATCTGGATCCGCTGGGACCGCCGTACTGCATCATCGGCCCCCACAGGGGCGTGGAGCTCGGAGATCGAGCCAGACGGAGACGGTCCCGGTGCTCTCTCCATCGACATGCTCTCCTGAGTTTGCCGAAGGCGGGCGGGCTGTCAAGCCCCGCCGCACCGGAGATCGGGTTCGTGCCGGAACCTGTCAGGATCGTCCGCTACGATCAGGCGATGCCCGACTTCCGTGCCATCTCGGCCGACCATGCGCGCCGTTTCCTGGTCCGGCGCCACCTCCTCGATCCGCCGCGGTCCCTCCCGGCCGAGCCGGAATCGGTGCTGAGCGTGGTCGGTCGGCTTGGAAGCCTGCAGTTCGACCCGCTCGAGGTGCCCGGTGCCCGGAACCACGACCTCGTGCTGCATGCGCGCATTGAGGGCTATCAGCGAGCATGGTGCGACCGCTGGCTCTACGGGCCGGGCGATCGCCGCCTGATCGAGCTGTACAACAAGAGCCTGAACATCCTGCCCATCAGCGAGCTGCCCCACTATCGCATCGCGTGGGAGCGCTCGGCCAACTACTACAGCGGCCGCATCCTGCGCGAGCAGTCCGCGGTCGCCGAGGCGGTCGTGGAACGCATCGGCACCGACGGCGCGCTCTCGACAGCCGCGTTTCGCGACCACAACCACCCGATCGATTGGTGGTGGGCGCCAACCTCGGCAGCGCGTGCCGTGATGGAGGCACTCTTCGTGGTGGGGCGGCTGGGGATCGCGCGACGCGACGGCAGCCGGCGCTACTACGACCTGATCGAGCGACTCGTCCCGGCCAAGCTGCTCGAGCAGCGCGAGCTGGAGGAGACGCAGCTTCGCCATCGGCTGCTGAGCAGGCACCGCGGACTCGGCCTCATGGCAGTCGGCGGACCTTCGGAGCTCATCACCGACACGGGGAGCGCCGCCGAACGGGCACGGATAACGGCCGCACTGGTGAGCGATGGAACGCTGGTGCCGGTCGCGGTCGAGGGGCTGCGCGAGACCCGCCACCTTCTCGCGGACGAGCTGCCAATCCTGGAGGCCGCCGCCAGTCCGGCGGGCGGAGCGAGTCCGTCGGTCTCCTTCGTGGCGCCTCTCGATCCGCTGCTCTGGGACCGCCGCCTGACGCGGTCACTCTTCGCCTTCGACTACATCTGGGAGGTCTACACGCCCCAGCGCAAGCGGCGTTACGGCTACTACGTCCTGCCAATCCTGTTCGGCGACCGCCTGGTCGGGCGGATCGAACCGCGCTACGAACGGGCGGAGACGGCGCTGCGAATCCTGGGCGTCTGGTTCGAGGAGAAATTTGAGCCGATGACGGAGCCCGGCTTCCTCGTGGCTCTCTCGAGGGCGCTCACGGCATACCGGGTCTTCGTCGGCGCCCGCCGCGTCACCTGGCCGCGGACACGGCCGGGGCGAGACCTTGCCGGTGCGCTGCGGCGACTCGAGTCGGACCCAGGGCTGGCTTCGCTACCCGCCTGAAGCCGGCGCAGCGGTAGGAACCCCCAACACGAAGCTCCCATCCGCAGCGACCTGCCAGGTGCCGGACGCAATCCCCGGAGTCGGTCCGGCTGTAAAGGTGATCTGGTAGGTGCCGCCCACGAGGTCTTCGCAGGCCGGCGTCGAGCTCCCGTTGAGCGCGCTTGGAAAGACGACGACCCGCTTGGTCGCAAGCAGCACCGCCTTGCCCCATGTCGCGAAGGTGACTTCGGTGGTGACCGTCGGGTTGTCATCGGTGAAGACGTTGAGGTACGTCTGTTTGCCGCACGTGACCTTGGCGGCCGCGACTCGGTTCTCGACATACACCGCCGTATACGTGCCGGTCGTGCCATCCTTCGCCACCAGCTTTCCCGCGTAGTGGCCCCGCAGGCCACCGGTGATGGGCGTCAGCAGCAGTGGCCCCGGCGTTCGTTCGTCGACGAAGGTCGTCGGGAAGCCCGATGGCAGCGCGCTGAGGGGCCCCAGGGTCGGCACCGGGGTGGCGTGTGTCGCACTCGCGCTCGCTGGTGCGGAGGCGGTGTTGGAGGAGCAGGCCACCGCCGTCAGAGCCACGAGCGCGGCGGGCAGCATGCGCGCAATGGGTCGACGGACCTTCATTGATTTCAGCGACCTACGGGCAGTGCCGCGGATTCTACGTCGGCACCGGGTACCAGAGGGTATGGCTCGGAAGTCCTCCGCAGGTCATGGTGTGAAGTCGACGATCAGGGGAGCGTGATCGGAAGGGATGCCTGGATAGGTCGACGGCTTGCGGGCGTCACGGTCTCGTTCCGCGGCCACCGCACGCTCCGCCAACACCTCCGTGGCGTAGACGTGGTCGATCCGCATCCCGAAGTTCTTGTGGAAGTTGCCGGCCCGGTAATCCCACCACGTGTAGAAGCCCGGTTCGGGATGGAAGCGGCGGATGACGTCGACCAGACCCCACGCGCGGAGACGCGCCACCGCCTCGCGTTCCGGCGGCGAGACGTGGGTGGCGCCGTGCACCGCCTCGGGATCCCACACGTCGGCATCCTCGGGGGCCACGTTGAAGTCGCCGCAGAGTGCCAGCGCCTGCGACGGATCGCAGTCCCTCGCCAGCCATGCGTGGAGGCGGTCGAGCCACTCGAGCTTGGCGGCATAGAAGTCGCTGCCGACCATCCGTCCATTCGGGACGTATACGCTCGCGACGCGGATACCTGAACAGGTCGCAGCCAGGAAGCGGCCACCGTCATCGGTCCAGCCGTCGTCACTTGGCAGGCCGGCGGTGATCGTGTCCAGGCCGACCCTTGACGCAACGGCGACGCCGTTCCACTGTCCCGCCCCGTGGTGGGCAACCTCGTAGCCGAGCTCGGCGAAGGCCAAGAGCGGGACCGCCTCGTCGGCCAGCTTCGTCTCCTGCATGCACAGGATGTCCGGCCGCGCGGCCGCGGTCCAGGCCAGCACCCGCTCAAGGCGGGCCTTGAGCGAATTCACGTTCCAGGTCGCGAGACGCATCGGCATCGAGTCTAGCCCGCCGGACCCGCGCTATCCTCGCGGGGTCAGCCAGCACGATGAGGGAGCGGACCGGTGTTCAGAGAGTTTCGCGACTTTCTCCTGCGCGGCAATGTGGTTGACCTGGCGGTGGCCGTGGTCATCGGCGTGGCTTTCACCGCCGTGGTGACCTCGTTCACCGCGGACGTGCTGACGCCACTGCTTGGCCTGATCGGCGTCCCGGATTTCAGCACGTTGACCTTCAACGTCGGCGAGGCGACGGTGAAGTACGGCGTGTTCTTGAACGCGCTCGTCAGCTTCGTGCTCGTCGCCGCGGCTGTCTTCTTCCTGGTCGTGAGGCCGATGTCGGCACTTGAAGCGCGCCGCGCGGGGCGCGAACCAGCCCCGACGACCACCAAGACCTGCCCCGAGTGCGCGACCGACGTACCGATCGCGGCCCGGCGCTGCCCGAACTGTACGAGCCAGATCGGCTGAGGCTCAGACCTCCTTGTACTCGCCCTCGATCGTCTCGCCCTCGCCCTCTTCGCTGCTCGGCGCCTCGCCACCCCCCGGCTCGCCTCCGCCACCAGACCCGTCGGTGCCATCACCACCGGAGGCGCCGGCCGCCTCATAGGCGCGCGTCCCGACCCGCTGGAGCACCTCCGCGAGTTGCTGCTTGGTCGAGTCGATGATGCCGGCATCGGTCCCCTTGAGGGCCTCGCGGACGGCCTCGGCGCGCGACTCGATCTCGGTGCGATCCGCCTCGGGCAGCTTGTCGCCCAGGTCCTTCATCAGCCGCTCGGCCTGGAAGACAAGGGCATCGGCCTCGTTGCGCGACTCCGCTTCGGCGCGCCGCTGCCGGTCCTCTTCGGCATGGGTCGCGGCCTCGCGAACCATCTGGTCGACATCTTCCTTGCTGAGCATCGAGGACGCGGTGATCGCCACCTTCTGCTCCTTGCCGGTCGCCTTGTCGCGGGCTGTGACATTCAGGATGCCGTTCGCGTCGATGTCGAAGGTGACCTCCACCTGCGGCACGCCGCGCGGGGCGGGCGGGATTCCATCGAGTCGGAAGGTCGCCAGCTTCTTGTTATCGCCGGCCATCTCGCGCTCGCCCTGCAGGACGTTGATGTCCACGGCCGGCTGATTGTCCGATGCCGTCGAGAAGATCTGGGTGTGGCTGGTGGGGATCGTGGTGTTGCGGTTGATCATCTTGGTTGCCACGCCACCCAGCGTTTCGATCCCCAGCGAGAGCGGCGTCACGTCGAGGAGCAGGACGTCCTTGACCTCGCCGCCCAGCACGCCGGCCTGGATTGCGGCGCCAACTGCGACGACCTCGTCCGGGTTGACGCCCTTATGCGGCTCCTTCCCGTCGAACAGGCGCTTGACGGCGTCGATGACCGCCGGCATGCGGGTCATACCGCCGACCAGGATCACCTCGTCGATATCGCCCGGCTTGAGGTTCGCGTCTCCGAGCGCCTTGCGGACCGGCTCCTCGGTCTTCTTGATGAGGTCGGCGACGAGGTCCTCCAACTTGGCACGCGTGAGGGTCATCACCAGGTGCTTCGGGCCCGAGGCGTCGGCCGAGATGAACGGCAGGTTGACCTCGGTGGTGGTCGTCGTGGACAGCTCGATCTTCGCCTTCTCGGCCGCCTCCTTGAGGCGCTGGAGGGCGATCCGATCCTTCGAGAGATCGATCCCCTGCTCCTTCTTGAACTCGGCAGCCAGCCACTCGATGATCCGCTGGTCGAAGTCATCGCCGCCGAGGTGGGTGTCGCCGTTCGTCGAGCGAACTTCGAAGACGCCCTCGGACAGCTCGAGGATCGAGATGTCGAAGGTGCCGCCGCCCAGGTCGTAGACGGCGATCTTCTCTTCCTTGGTCTTATCCAGGCCGTAGGCCAGCGCCGACGCGGTCGGCTCATTGACGATCCGCTTGACGTCAAGCCCCGCGATGCGGCCGGCGTCCTTGGTCGCCTGGCGCTGCGTGTCGTCGAAATAGGCCGGGACGGTGATGACGGCCTCGGTGATCTTCTCGCCCAGGAAGGCCTCGGCATCGCCCTTCATCTTCTGGAGGATCATGGCGCTGATCTCCGGAGGGGTGAAGGTCTTGCCGTTGCCGAGCTTGACGACCACGCCGTCGGACTTCGGGTCCTTCTCGACGTCGTACGGAACCAGGTCCTTGCTGCGTTGGACCTCCGGGTCGTCCCATCGGCGCCCCATGAAGCGCTTGATGGAGAACACAGTGTTCTCCGGGTTGGTGATCGCCTGACGCTTGGCAACCTGGCCGACGAGTCGCTCGCCCGACTTGGCGAAGGCGACGACCGACGGTGTGATGCGGCCGCCCTCGGTATTGGGGATGACCTGGGGTTCGCCGCCTTCAATTGCGGCGACCACCGAGTTCGTGGTGCCAAGGTCGATGCCGATGATCTTGCCCATGTGTGTTACCTCACCCGCTTCGTGCGGATCAATGCCTGGTCGTTGGGTTGTTCGCCACGCGCACGAGGGCCGGACGCAGGATCCGATCGTGCAGGCGATAGCCGCGCTGCACCTCGCCGATCACCGTGTTGTCCGGGTACTCGGTCGTTTCCTCGTGCACGACGGCCTCGTGAAGATTGGGGTCGAATGGCTCGCCGACCGCCTCGATGGGGGTCACGCCCTCGCCCTCGAGGACGGCACGCAGCTTTCGTTCGACGAGCCGCACGCCATCCAGCCACGCCTCGTCGGTGTTGTCGGGAACGCTGGCCAGCGCGCGATCGAAATCGTCCAGGACGGCGAGCAGCTTGCCGATGAGCAGCGCATTCGACAGCTGCATCACCGCGGCCCGCTCTTCCTCCGTGCGCCGCCGGTAGTTCGAGAAGTCCGCAGCGCTGCGCTGAAGGGCGCGCAGGTTCTCGTCCGACTGGGCTCGCACCATCTCGAGCTCGCGCTCGAGTGCCTGGGCGCGCTCGAGGAGCTCCGATCGGCTGGGGGTCTTGATCGATTCGACGCGCTCCTCGGCCCGGGTTCCACGACGGAGGCGGCCTTCCGTGCCTGCCTCAAGCTCGGGAGCCTTTCGCTGATCGGGCCGGCCGTCATCGGACCGACCATTCGTGGGATGGTCGGTCATGAGTTCTCGCCGTACTGGCTGTTGATCAACTCGTTCATCAGGGTTGCGACGTATCGGACGGTCGGGATGGCACGTGGGTACGGCATGCGAGTCGGTCCCAGCACGCCGAGCATCCCCAGGGCGCGATCTGGGGCGCCGTAGGGCGCGAAAACCAGGCTCACCTCCTGCATCGCGTCGTTTGGGTTCTCGTGGCCGATGATCACGTGGACGCCTCCGTGTCGGGTGATCACCGGCACCAGCTGCTCCAGGAAGTCCGTGCGCCGCAGGACCTCCAGAATCGCGCGCACCTTGGAACCCTCGGCGAACTCCGGCTGTTCGAGGACGTTGACGATTCCGTCGGTGAAGACGTCCTCGATCACGACCGCGTCCGCCTCCTCGAGCAGCTGGGCCACCACATCGGCAGCGTGCGCGGCGAGTGGCGTGAGCCTTGCCCTCCGGCGACGGACCTGGGGGGCGGAAAGCGTGGGAAGCTCAGCGTTGAGCGCCGCCGCAGCCTGGTCCAGCTCGGCCTGACCGATTGGGATGCCCGGTGTCAATCGCTCGAGGGCCACGCGATCGAGGCGCCGCTGGATCACGTTGCCGTCCGCGAGTACCAGCACCGCGAGCCGTGTCCCGTCCCCCAGCTCGACGAGCTGAACGTGTCCGAAGCGTGCGCGCCGCGCCCGCGCGGGCGTCACCACCGCAGCGCTGCTCGTGGACCCCGCGAGGACCGACGCCGCGAGCCGAAGCCACTCGTTGTTCGTGAGCTGCACCTGGCTGAACTGGTGTCGGATCATGAGCCGATCCGCGCGGTCCAGCTCCGATTCACGCATCAGGGTTTCGACGTAATAGCGGTACCCCAGGTCCGACGGCACGCGACCGGCCGATGTATGCGGGTGCGTGAGGAGACCCATCGCCTCGAGCTCTGCCATGGCCCCGCGGATCGTGGCGGACGAGACGCTCATGCCGTAGTGCGTCAGGAGCGACTTGGATCCGACTGGCGTGGCGGAGAGGACGTAGTCCTCGACGACCGCGCTGAGGATGGCACGCTGGCGCTGTGTCAGCCGTACATTCGAAGGCCGGATACCGCGCTCGGCGCCTCCCACTGGAGGAGCGTCGCGGTCCTGGGCATCAGTCCCGTGTTCCTTGGTCATCGCCTCTTCGTGCGTTCCCCTAGGCGTTAGCACTCTGCGGATGAGAGTGCTAAATAGGTGGGACCTATGGTAGCGAGAGGCTCTGCGGCATGTCAACGCGGGCCTGGCTGGGCGGCAGCCGGCAGGCCTGGCGGCTGGGGGGCCCGTGGCGGCCGTTATGGATTTGCAATCTATCGGCCAAGGAGCGACCGGGGACGCGGCCGAATGTTGCTGCATCCGAACTGTTGGGCCGCGTTACGGGCTGGGTTGGCCGCGATGGACGCCGTCCGTGGCCGAAAGGTTGCGCCCGCGTAACCCTGCCGCCGGAATCGGCTGGGGCACGGGCACAAAAGCCAGCAGGGCCTCGTTGGCCAGCAGCCGACCGCGCGCGGTGAACCGAAGCCTCTCGCTCGTCAGCTCCACAAGGCCGCTACGTGTCATCTCCTCGATCGCGTCGGGGTAGCGCCCGGCCGGATCTTGTCCGAATTCCGTCGCGAACGCGTAGCGGCTGATGCCCTCGACCTGGCGCAGGCCGAGAGCGATCGCCTCGAACGCGCGGATCGGGTCATCGAGCGCCTCGCCGCAGGCCAGGGGACGCTCGCCGGCCTCTGCGCGCGCCAGATATCGGTCCAGATTGCGTTCGTTCCAGGAGCGCCACGCACCGTCGTAGGAATGCGCGCCGGCACCAATCCCGGTGTATGGGCGGCGCATCCAATAGGCTGAGTTGTGCTGCGACTCGAAGCCTGGCCGTGCCCAGGAACTGAGCTCGTAGTGGCGATAGCCGGCGTCGCCGAGGAAATGCTCTGCAAGCCGATACTGGTCGGCGGCGACGTCGTCCTCCTGAACGGCCGCCAACCGCCGCCGCCAGCGAAGCGCGCCCGCCCGTGGCGGTGCGGCCCACTCGTCAGGTTCGAGCACGAGCTGCAGGGCATACAGCGAGAGGTGCTCGGGTTCCAGATCAAGCGCAGCGCGCAAGCCCTCCCGCCAGTCGGACAACGACTGACCCGGAATGGCGTAGATGAGGTCGATGCTGACGTTCCGGAAGCCCGCATCGCGCGCCGCGGCGTAGGAAGTGCGACTCTCCGCGGCCGAATGGCCGCGCGCGAGGCTGACGAGCTCCGTGTCGCGGAGCGACTGCAGGCCCAGCGAGATTCGATTGACGCCTGCCTCGCGCAGGCCGGCCCAGTCGGGCGCCTCGCGCGCACTCGGATTCGCCTCGAGCGTGATCTCCGCTGCCCGGCGCCCCCAGCGCACGGTTGCGGCATCGACGAGTCGGGCGACTGATTGCGCGGGCAGCAGGGACGGCGTGCCGCCGCCGAAGTAGATCGTCGCCAGTTCGCCCGGCGCGTCGCGAACGGCCAATTCGGCCAGGAGCGCCTCCACGTACCGCGGGATCTCCCTCGCGCGCCCACCAACCGTCACGAAGTCGCAGTAGGCGCACACGAGACGGCAGAACGGGATATGGACGTAGAGATGATGGGTGCGGCCGGCGGTTACGGACAATGAGGCTAGCCCTCGAGGTGGGCCCCTGCACAACTGGTCTGCAGATCGGCCGAGCAGGGCGCTCTCTGCGGCTGTGGTGCACGCCTAAGGGGTGCAATCGGCGCAGGAGCACTGTATTTTCGGGCGTTGGCGGCCGATACGCAATCCAGTTGTGCACCAAGGGGGGTCGCCTAGCGACAACGGAGGTCAGCGCGAGGCGACGACACGCGAGGAACGCGCCGGGACAGCGCGCGGGAGGCGGACGATCACGGTCGAGACCGCGATCGACACGGTCACCGCCGCCAGGATGGCGGTGTAGATCGGTCGGGCCAGCTGGCCGGATTCCAAGCCCAGGGCGGCCAGCACGAAACTGAACTCCCCGATCTGCCCCAGGCCAATGGCCAGCTGCATCGGACGCGCGGCGAGATGCGACAGGCGTGCGAGCAGGTAGGCAACGCCCACCTTCCCGAAGACCAGGAGGCCGACGATGACGATCAGCCACGGCCAGGCGCGTGTCAGCTCACCGGGGTCGATCAGGGTGCCGATCGCCACGAAGAAGAGAACGGCGAAGAGGTCACGAAATGGCAGCAGTCTGCGCCGCGCCTCCTGTGCGTGATGGCTCTCACCGATGACCAGGCCTCCGACGAATGCCGCGAGTGCCATCGGCATGTGGAAGACGAGCGCTCCGGCACCCGCGGTCGCAAGGCCGCTGGCGACCGAGACGATGAGGAACAGGTCGTGCTCCTCGTGCAGGGCCTTCAGCGCCAGTGGGAGAAGCCACGCGACCGCCAGGGTCAGTGCGACAAAGACGGCAAGGGACAGGATCGCCACGACGGGCGGCGTACCTCCGACGCCAATCGCGGCCACCAGGATCGCGGCCAGGACGACCCCGGTGACGTCCTGGAGCACGCTCCACCCAAGCAGCGCCGTCTCGGTTGCGCGGTCCGTGGTCCGCCGACGGCTCCGCGTGATGTTGACGATCACGACGCTCGACGAGAGCGCGACGCTGAGCCCCACGAGCGCGGCGGCCAGCACGCCGAGTCCGGCAAAGAGGCCGACCGCGACACCAAGGATCGTGGTGACGATGGTCTGGGCAGGGGCGATCCAGATCAGCGCCCGCTGTTCACGTCGCAACCGCCGCAGGTCGATCTCGATCCCCACCTCGAAGAGCAGCAGGATGACGCCGATGTCAGCGAGCAGCTGGAGCTCGCCACGGTTCGCAATGAAGCCCGGGGTGAACGGCGACACGACGAGGCCGACGGCGAGGTAGCCGATGACGGCCGGCAGTCCAAGGCGGCGACTCAGCCAGCCTGCGCCAGCCGCGGCGAGAAGCAGAAGCGCGATCTCCAGGATCGCCGGCGCGGTCGTCTCCACGCCCAAAGCCTAGAGGACTAGATCGGACGCTCGCGCAGACGACCACCAGCGAAGGCGAAGATGCCCATCGTGACGGCAAAGTGGCCGACGATGGCGGGAATGACCGAGCCAGTCGCAATCGTGGCGGCGCCGGCACCGTAGGCGAGCAGCACCGAACCAGCCAGGAAGTACCAGTCGCGCTCCTCCAACAGCCGCCGGTGGACGATCCCGTACAGCAGCGCCTGCACCAGGTTGGCCAGTCCCGCCCATTGCGATCCGGTTGCAAAGATCAGCATGCCGAGCACGATCGAACGGAACTGGACCTCCTCGGCCACGGCATTGGCTGCCGCGCCAAGGATGCGCGAGGGCAGCAGCTGGGAGGGGAGCGGGCGGATCCCGCCGAAGCGCAGGAACGCGAATGCGGCGCCGTTGAGCAGCGCCACCACGCCGAAGGCGATCATCGCCGGCAGCACGCTCTTCGGCTCGCCGCCGGTCAGGAAGAGCGTGACTCGACCGTGCGGCAGGATCCATGCGATCCCCAGCGCAAAGACGAGCACGAGCCCGTAGTAGCTGAGTGGGCCGAGCCACGCGGTCCGGTACCGGAAGTAGTCGGCGTGCATGATCCGCTCCGCATCGAAGCGGAGCAGGACCATGAACACGGTCAGTCCGAGGGCGATCGCAACCTGCAGCGAGTCGATGAAGCTCACGACGTCATCGGCTCATGCGTTCAGCCGGCCGTCTCGTTCACGCGCAGGATGGCGAGGAAGGCTTCCTGCGGGATCTCGACGGAGCCGATCCGCTTCATCCGCTGCTTCCCTTCCTTCTGCTTTTCGAGCAGCTTTCGCTTGCGCGTGATGTCGCCGCCGTAGCACTTGGCGAGCACGTTCTTGCGGAGCGCCCGGATCGTCTCGCGGCTGATGATATGCGAGCCGATGGCGGCCTGGACGGGGACTTCGAACATCTGGCGTGGGATCAGCTCCTTGAGTTTTTCCACCAGCGCCTTTCCGGCTCGGAAGGCGTACGTCCGGTGGACGATCAGCGACAGGGCATCGACGGGCTCGCCATTGACCATGATGTCGAGCTTGACGAGGTCGCCCGGGCGGTAGCCCAGGTATGAGTAGTCGAGGCTGGCATAGCCACTCGATCGGCTCTTGAGCAGGTCGTAGTAGTCGACGATCAGCTCGGCGAGGGGCACCTCGAAGTGCATGTCGACCCGTTGCGGGTCCAGGTACTCCATCGAGATGAACTCGCCGCGGCGTCCGGTGGTGAGCTCCATGATCGGGCCGATGTACTCGGTCGGCGTGACCACCTCCGCTGCGACCCAGGGCTCATCGATCCGCTCGATCTCGCCGGCATCCGGCATCTGGGCCGGGTTGTCGACCACCAGCTCGCCGCCGTGCGTCCGCTGCACGCGGTACTCCACGCTCGGGGCCGAGGCGATCAGCTCCAGGTCGAACTCGCGCTCGAGTCGCTCCTGGACGATCTCCATGTGCAGCAGCCCCAGGAAGCCGCAGCGAAACCCAAAGCCCAGGGCGGCGCTCGCCTCGGGCTCGTACACGAAGCTCGCGTCGTTGAGATGCAGCCTCTCGAGCGCGTCGCGCAGCAGTGGGTAGTCGTCGCCACGCAGCGGATAAATGCCCGCGTAGACAAGGGGCAGCGCCCGCTTGTAGCCAGGAAGCGCGACTCGCGCCGGACGCTCCGCGTTGGTCAGCGTGTCGCCCACGCGTGCCTCGCGAATGCTCTTCAGGCCGGTCGCCACGTAGCCGACTTCGCCGGCTGTCAGGCTGCGGGTCGGCACCGGCTGCGGCCGGAAATAGCCGAGCTCCAGGATCTCGCTCTCCACCTCGGTCGCCATGAATCGAATCCGTTCGTGGTTGTGGAGGGTGCCGTCCGCGACGCGCACGTAGGCGACCACCCCCTTGTACGGGTCGTAGTGGCTGTCGAAGACCAGCGCGCGCAGCTGCCCGGCCGCGTCGCCGCGGGGGGATGGGACGCGGGCCACGATCGCCTCCAGGATGGCGTCGACGCCGGTCCCCTCCTTGGCCGAGGCCAGGATGACTTCGTCTCGGGGGATGGCAAGCGTCTCCTCAAGCTCGCCGATCACCCGCGCGGGGTCCGCGGACGCCAGGTCGATCTTGTTGACGACCGGGATGATCACCAGGTTCTGGCCGAGGGCGAGATGAACGTTTGCGAGGGTCTGGGCTTCGATACCCTGGCTGGCATCGACGACCAGGATCGCTCCTTCGCACGCCTGAAGGGATCTGCTCACTTCGTAGGAGAAGTCGACATGACCCGGGGTGTCGATGAGGTTCAGTGCGTACGTCTGACCATCGCGCGCGGGGTACTCGAGTCGCACCGCACGAGCCTTGATCGTGATCCCCTTCTCGCGCTCGAGCTCCATGGAATCGAGCACCTGGCTCGTCATCTGCCGCGGGTCGATGGTGTGGGTCGCCTCGAGCAGCCGATCGGCGAGCGTGGACTTGCCGTGGTCGATGTGCGCCACGATGCTGAAGTTGCGGATGCGCTCCGGCGGGATCACGGGGCGAGAGTCTAGCCGAGCGACAGCCGCCGGACCGATGTCAGGACTGGCCGATGGAGGTGAGGGCGCGGGGCGCGTGACGACGGCTAGGGCGTCGTGGAAGTGCTCGCCTATTTGCCGACTAACAGGACCCCGTTCACGGCGTGGTAGTGGCTGAAATACGTGTCGGTGTGGATCAAGGTTCCGCTGGCATCGCGCACGTAACGGATGACGGTCGCGTCAAAGCCGTCGTGGAGGTCGCCGATCTGGCGAGTGACGCCGGGCTTGAGGCTGGTCGTGTACTGGATCGTGTTTCGACCGTAGACCCAGTTGCGAATGACCGGCTTCGTGAACGTGACCGTTCGCCCGGTCGGTACTCCGTACAGGTCGAACCGGACGAAGCCGAAACCGGTGTAGCTGCGAATGACGAGGGGATACGGTGTGTCGTTGCGGAAGCTCATTGACCAGGCGCGGCCACCGTCCTCGAAGACGGTGGCGTCGAGCCCCACCGGATAGCGGCTGATGTAGTAGTAGTGATTCCACCGCTCGCGCATCTCGAGCCCCGCGCGCAGCGCGGTATTGAAGAGCGTGGTCGATGTCGAGCAGATTCCGCCTGCCAGCGCCCCGGTCGGCATGCTCTTGCCGCCGATGATGGCGCCGCCATATCGGTAGCCGCGGGCGAACGAGACCTCACCAATCTCCGTCCAGAAGTCGAACGTCGCACCAGGCGCAATGACCTTGCCATTGATCGCCTGGGCCGGGATGCTGATGTTCACGCCATAGCCGTTCGAGATGCCCGGCACGTAGTACGTGGTCCAGGTCGAGATCCGTCGGATCTTGGAGACGGCGGCGGCAGCCATCTCGGTGGTCAACGACGGCTGGGTGACGGTTACGGCCAGCGGGATCTCGAGCGATGGCGGACCGCCGGACGCGCGCCGCTCGACGGCCTCCGCGATGGCGTTGGCGGTGGCAGCCTGGTCGAGCTGGCGTCCAGGCATGGCGGGCAGCACCTCGACCGTGGCCGCAAAGCGGTAGTTGGCATCGGCCGGCGCGCGGTTGATCAGCGTGGCGAGCGCCGCCGCGCGCGCGATAGTGGCAGTTGGGTCGACCCGCGGTACGAAGCCGCGATCAGGCACGGTGCCGAACGTCAGCAGCGCGGCGATCTGATCCGGGCTGACGACGAAGGCGAGTTTCCCGTCGGTCAACGTCAATGGAGCGACCGCCATCTGCGATGCCTGCTCGGCCGCCCGGCGGGCCACTTCGGACGTGACCGCCGGCCGAGCCACCGAGAGGGAGAGCTCGATGGTCGCGTTCGCCGCATCCGGCACGCCCGCGGCGCTGGTGAGCCGGTCGCGAACCGTGGATGCCGCTAGCTCCACGCCGTTCTCGGAGGGACTCACCACGAACCGTCCGTCCTGGAGCGTGACAGTCGCGTCGATCGCGGCCCGGCTGTAGCGGGCCGCGAAGGAGGTGGCGACCGCCGAGATGCGATCTGGGTTCGTGGCCCGCGCCCGCAGTGGCTGATGGATGCCGCGGATCAGCGTTCGCACCCGGTCGACGACATCAGCGAGCGGGTTCCCGCTGCGCCCCACCGTGTACGCGGCCTGGGTCATTGCCGTGAAGTCGTACGCGCGCCTGAACTCCACGTAGGGAACGATCGTCTGCTCCCCGTTGACCACCAGCGTGGCGCTTCCCGTCGCGAGCGAAGGCAGCGATCCGCGTAATCGCTCCGCGGCGCTTGCCGGATTGTCGCCGGCGAGCGAGATCCCGCCCACCTGGACGCCGGGCAGGATCCGACCCTCGTTGAGCCAGCCAACCGCCCCTGCGGCGACGATCGCAAGGAGAAGCCCGGCGGCCAACGTCCCGACAAAGCCCACAATGAGTCCGCGAGGCGAGGGCGTGCCGCGCAGGGCGACGCGCGGCTCGGCAGTGGCAAGAGTACTCATCTGCGGGCGGACGCCGCTGGGCGGGTAGTCGGTCTCATCCTGAACTCCGGCGGGCACGGCCGGGTCGATCTCTCTCCCGGATTGACGCAGCAGAGGCGTGCTGCGGTGCGCGCATTGTGCGGGAGCGCGAGGAGCATGTCGAGTGGCTCGTCCTTGGCCGTCGGGAGCTCCCGATGCTATACTCCTGTGCCGACGCGCCGCCTTGGGCGGCGTTCTGTTTGTCCCCACCCCCGCCCCTGATCATCGAGGAATCCGAGTGGCACGAAAGCCCCGAACCTGGAAGGGCGCTCGCACCCCGCAGGCCCTCAAGCGCGTCCGTCAGGCTCTCCGTCGCCGCGATATCAACCGTCGGGGCCGAAGTGCCGCCAAGACCCTTGTGCAGCGCGCGTCGAACATCGCGCTGGGCCGCGCCGAGGGTGACGGCGTCGAGGCCGTCACCGCCGCGATCACCGCGCTCGACAAGGCTGCCGAGAAGGGCATCATTCACCGCAACAACGCAGCCCGTCGCAAGAGCCGGCTGATGACCAAGGTCAACGCCGCTCACCTCCTGGACGACGCCGAGCAGGTCGCGGCGCCCAAGCGCAAGACGATGGCCAGCAAGACGGCGCAGCGCAAGAAGGTCGCGGCGGCGAAGGCAACGAAGGCGGCCGTTGCGCGATCCGCTGACCGGCCCCGGACGGCCGCCGGCAAGGCGAAGGTCGCCGTCACGCGGGCGACCCGCGAGTCGGCCGCCGCCAAGCGTCGCGCCAAGCCCGGCGATGAGCCGGCCGCCCCGGAGAACGGCGAAGGCTGAATCGGCTGGCTGGGCTGGCTCGGCTCAGTCGGAGCCGGAGGCGAGCGCTGCGAAGGCTCGCGGCCCGGCGTATTCCGCGGCGTCGTCCAGCTCTTCCTCGATCCGCAGCAGCCTGTTGTATTTCGCGATTCGCTCGGAGCGGCTGATCGATCCGGTCTTGATCTGACCGGAGTTCATGGCGACGGCGAAATCGGCGATCGTGGTGTCCTCCGTCTCTCCGGAGCGGTGGCTGACGATCGTCCTCCAGCCCACGCGCTGGGCCATCTCCACCGCTTCGACCGTCTCGGTCAGGGTTCCGATCTGGTTGAGCTTGATCAGGATGCTGTTGGCGGCGTGCTCGCGAATACCGCGGGCCAGCAATTCGGTGTTCGTGACGAAGATGTCGTCGCCCATCACCTGGATTCGGTCCCCGAGGCGCTGCTCCAATGCGACCCAGCCAACCCAGTCGTCCTCTCCGAGTCCATCCTCCAGGCTGATGATCGGGTAGCGATCCATCCAGTCGCTCCAGAAGTCGATTAGCTCGTCGCTGGTGAGCGTCCGATCCTCGCGCGCCAGCCGGTAGCCGCCGTCGGCAGCCAGCTCGGAGGTCGCCGGGTCGAGGGCGATGGCGATCTGCGACCCGGCCTCGTATCCGGCTCGACCAATCGCCTCGAGGACCAGCGCCACGGCCTCCTCGTTGCTCGCCAGGCTCGGGGCGAAGCCGCCCTCGTCGCCGACGGTCGTCGCGAATCCACGTTCATGGAGCAGCGCACCGAGCGCGTGGAAGGTCTCTGACGCCCAGCGCAGCGCCTCCCGGAACGTTGGCGCCCCGAGGGGGGCGATCATGAACTCCTGGAAGTCGGTGCTGTTCACCGCGTGCTTGCCGCCGTTGAGGATGTTCACGAGCGGGACGGGAAGCACGCGTGCGCCGGCTCCGCCGAGGTACCGATAGAGCGGCAGGCCGACCCCCTCCGCGGCGGCATGGGCGGTCGCCAGCGAGACCCCGAGCAGCGCATTCGCCCCGAGCTTCGAGCGGTTGGGGGTCCCGTCCAACTCGATCAACAACCGATCCATGCTCACCTGGTCGACGGCGTCGGTTCCGATGACCTCCAGCCGGATGGTGTCATTGATGTTCCGCACCGCGTGCAGCACACCCTTCCCGCCGTACCGCGCCAGATCGCCGTCGCGCAGCTCGACCGCTTCATGTGCACCGGTCGAAGCGCCCGAGGGCACGATTGCAGCGCCCACGGCGCCACCGTCCAGGAAGACCTCGACTTCGACGGTTGGATTGCCACGGGAGTCGAGCACCTCACGGGCGATCAGATCCTCGATGATGGTGGTCATCGGTCAGGCCTCCCGTTCTTCGAGCGCCGCGACGCCGGGCAGCGTCTTGCCCTCCAGGAACTCGAGTGACGCACCGCCACCGGTCGAGACATGCGTCATCTGGTCGGCCAGGCCCAGCTGCTCGACGGCGGCGACGCTATCCCCGCCGCCCACGATGGTCACGACGCCCTTCGCAGTGCGCTCGGCGAGGAAGCGGGCCATGGCGTTGGTGCCTTCCGCGAACGGGGCGATCTCGAAAACGCCCATCGGTCCATTCCAGAAGACCGTGCGTGCCTTGGCCAGGTGCGCGATGTACGCCGCGATCGTGTCCGGACCGATGTCGACGATGCTCCAATCCTTGGGAACCGCCGTGACGGCCACGGTCTGGCGCTGCGACCGCGGATGGAGCTGGGCGGCGACAATGGCATCGGTGGGGAGCATGATCCGAACGCGCTTTCGACGGGCCTCGGCCATGATGTGCTGCGCATTCCCAACCTGGTCAGGTTCTACGAGGCTCTTCCCGAGCGCAAGCCCCTTTCCCGCCAGGAACGTGTTCGCCATGCCGCCTCCGATGAGGATCGCCTGGCATCGGCTCAGGAGCGCCTCGAGCACCTCGAGCTTGCCGGAGACCTTGGCGCCGCCGATCACCGCGTGGAACGGCTTCGCCGGCTTGTAGAGGAGCCGACCGAGCGCCTCCATCTCGCGCTCAAGGAGAAGGCCCGCCACGCTTGGGAGGTAATGCGTGATGCCCTCTGTCGAAGCATGGGCACGGTGGGCCGAGCCGAAGGCATCGTCGACGTACAGGTCCGCCATGTCGGCCAGCGCCTTGGCAAACCCGGGATCGTTCGTCTCCTCCTCGCTGTGGAAGCGCAGGTTCTCGAGCAGGATCAGCTCCCCCGGACGCAGCTTGCCGACCGCGTCCTGCACACCCGGACCAAGGGCGTCGCCCGTCATCCGCACCGGTCGTCCCAACAGCTGGCTCAGCCGATCGGCGACCGGCTTCAGGCGCAGCGCATCGTTCACCTTGCCCTTTGGGCGGCCGAGGTGGCTGGCAAGCACCACGCTCGCGTTGCGCTCGAGCAGGTACACGATCGTCGGAAGGCTGGCGCGGATGCGCGTGTCGTCGGTGATCCGCCCGTCATCGAGCGGGACGTTCAGGTCGGCGCGCAAGAAGACGCGCTGGCCGCGGACGTCGACGTCCCGCACGGTTCGCTTGTTCATCGGGGCCGCCCGATCGCGTGCGCTCACAGTCGCTCGGCGACGTAGAGGGCCAGGTCAGCGACCCGGCAGCTGTAGCCCCACTCGTTGTCATACCACGCGATCACCTTGAGCAGGCTGTCGCCGGCGACCATGGTCGAGAGCGCGTCGATGATGCTGGAGCGCTCGTCTCCCTTGAAGTCCATCGAGACCAGCTCCTCCTCGCTGTATCCGAGGAGACCGGCCATCGGTCCCTCCGCCGCCTCGCGCAGGGCCGCATTCGCAGTCTCATGCGTGACCGGCCTGGTCGTGACGGCCACGAAGTCGATGATGCTGACCGTGGGCGTCGGGACGCGGAGCGAGAAGCCGTCGAAGCGGCCCTTCAGCTCGGGGATGACCAGCGACAGCGCGCGGGCGGCGCCGGTGGTGGTGGGGATGATGTTCTGTCCGGCGCTGCGGGCCCGGCGCAGGTCCTTGTGGACCACGTCGAGCACGTTCTGATCGTTGGTGTAGGAGTGGACGGTGGTCATCAGCCCGCGCTCAATTCCGAAGCGGTCGAAGATCACCTTGGCCGGCAGCGCCAACGCGTTCGTCGTGCAGCTCGCGTTGCTGATGACGTGGTGGCGGCGGGAATCGTAGGCGCCCTCGTTCACTCCAAGCACCACCGTTAGGTCCTCGTTGTGCGCGGGAGCGGTGATGATCACCTTATGAGCGCCGCCGTCGATGTGAGCATGGGCCTTGGTCGCATCGGTGAAGATGCCCGTCGACTCGACGACGATCTCGACGTCGAGGTCCTTCCACGGCAACGCCGCGGGATCCTTCTCGCTGAAGGCCCGGATCTCGTGACCGTCGATCGTTATCGTCCCCTCGCTCGAGGTGACCTCACCGGGATACCGGCCGTAGGTGGAGTCGTACTTGAACAAGTGGGCGTTCGTGGCGGTGGGCGCCAGGTCATTGATGGCCACGACCTCGAGCTCGCCGGAATGTCGCTCCAGGATCGCCTTGAGCGTCTGGCGACCGATCCGGCCGAAGCCGTTGATGCCGATGCGGGTGGTCACTCCGAGTCCTCCATGCGTGCCGCGGCCGCGGCCGGCACACGGACGCCGAGCGTGCCACGTTGATAGGCGGGGTTTGAAAGTCGCTCATTGACAATCGGCAGCGAGCCGATGAGCGAGACATCCTCAACGAAATGCGGCGGGACCACGCGGACGCGGCGCGCCGGCCCAGGGTACGACCGACGATCGATCTCGCGGCGCACAGCCTCGAGAAGTCCGAGGCGATGGGTCGCGACGCTGCCGCCGATCACGATCACCTGCGGGTTGAGGACCATCACCAGGCCGGCGCACAGAGCACCGACGGCAACGTACGCGTGCTCGTAGATCGCCGCGCAGGCCGTGTCGCCCGCGTCCGCGGCCTGGGCTACGAGCGCCGCGTCGACGCTCCTCCCCTCTGCCACGAGCCGTGCCAGGACCGGCGCCTCACCGCGCGCGAGGAGGTCGCGGCCCTCCCGCGCAATGGCGGTACCCGAACCGATCGCCTCAACGTGCCCCGGCATCCCACAGCCGCACAACGGGCCGTCCAGCTCGACGGTGACGTGCCCGACCTCGCCGGCCGTGCCGTCGAGTCCGTAGATCGGGTTGCGGCCGAGGATGATTCCCCCGCCGATGCCGGTCGAGACGGTGATGTAGATCACGTCGTCGGCGCCCTGAGCGGCGCCATACCGCCACTCGGTCATCACGGCGACGTTCGTGTCGCGCTCCAGGAAGGTCGGCAAGTCGAGCCTCGACTCCACGCGGTCAGCGAGCGGGACGTCGTGCCATCCGGGCAGGTTGGGTGGCGAGACGACGAGGCCGCGCCACGGGTTGAGCGGGCCGGGAGCCGAAATGCCAATCCCCACCGGGTCGGGGAGCCCGGTGGCACGCGCCTCCTCGCGGACCTCTGCGGCAAGAGCGCACATGCGCGTGATCACGGCCTCGGGACCATCCTCGCCCCCTGTCGGCACGGCATGGCGGGCCGAGACCGCGAGATCGGGGTTGACGTGAGCGGCGCGGATCTGCGTTCCGCCGAGGTCGATCGCCAGGATCGGCTTCGCGGCTCCGACTTCCACTCAGCTCATTCTAACGGCGCCACACACGAACGGCCGCCCGGACGGGCCACCGAACCAGCGGTGACTCGGCCGAGCGGCCGGACGACGCTCGGATGGGAGCTCGTCAGCGACGCAGCTCCCGGAACGGCCTTGTCCTGATCGGTTGGTCAGCCGCCGATCTTGAACATCTTCGTGCCGCACACCGGGCAGACGCCCTCAGTCGCCGGCTTGCCGTTCTTCATGGTGATCTTGTGCTCGTTATTCATCGTGCGCTTGGCCTTGCACTTCACGCAGTAGGCCTCTGTCGCCATCGGTATGTAGCCTCCTTCACTGGCGGCGCCCGTCTTGCTGCGCCGTGTTCTGCGGTTGCTGCGACCCACCCCGTGAGCCGATCAAGCTCGACCATCGGTCCAGGGCCTCCGGTCCGTCCCCGGTCTGGATCTCCCAGAGCAGGTGGATGCCGGCCAGTCCGGCATCGATGCAGCGTGCCTCAGCGGCCTCCTTCGCCGCGCCTTCCAGGAACGTGCCGTCGGTCCGCTGCGCGTAGGCCGCACATACGGTGCCGGACCGCAGTCCCGCCAGACCCGCCAGCACGAATAGTGCCGACGACTCCATCTCGAGGTTCGCAACGCCCTGGCGTCGCAGCTCCTCTGCGAGGTCAGGATAGCGAACGGGGAGCGTGCGCATCGCCCGTCCCTGCGGAGCGTAAAAGCCGGACGCCGTTGCGGTCAGGCCGACATGGTACGTATAGCCGAGCTGACGGCAGGCCATCTCAAGCGCCCAGACGGCGTCGCGGTGCGCGATTGCGGGGTATCCGTCGAGCACGTAGAACGATGTGGTGTTCTCCAATCTGACCGCCCCGGTCGAGATCACGAGGTCACCGATGGCGATCTCCGGCTGCAACGCACCGCATGACCCAACACGGATTAAGGTCGGCCGATCCGTGATCTCGATCACCTCGGCCAGCACGATCTCCACGTTGTCCGTCCCCATGCCGGTCGACATGACCGAGAGGCGCATGCCGCGGTACTGCCCGGTTGCGGTCGTAATTTCGCGGTTGCTCCGCTCGAGCTCAACCGAGTCGAAATTCGACGCAACCCTGGCAACCCGTCCGGGATCACCGACGAGCAGGACGAACTCGGCAAGCTCGCCCCGCTCGAGGGCAATGTGGTATTGGCGGGTGCCGGATCGCGGTGCGTCCGCGTGCGAGAGCTCGGTCAAGGTGGCGCGGCTCCTTGCTGCGTGAGCGTGGCCGGCGAGACGGCGCGGAGTATACGCCGCTCATCTCGGGCCTCGCCACGCTCACAGGCCTCGCCACGCAATCACGCCTCCCCACGCCCAGAGGACTCCTGCGATGCCGCGCGAACGCCGCCCGCAGATTCAGGGCCCATCGCGATCCACAACCGCGGACGGCACCGCGCGCACGGCGCCTACGGCATCCGCTGAGCCCGCGCCGGGTGTCGCCTGCGGCCACACCTCTTCGGCGAGCTCGTCGCCCGCGGGGGTCCCGAACAGGCGCGCGTGCAGCCGGTGGATGGCACCACTCCACCACGCCGCCGAGGCGATGAGCACAAGGATCCCCAGTCCAAGCAGTAGGAGAGCGGCCGTCTGCCGCCGCACCGTTTCCGCGCGGAGGGACGCCGGCGCTGCGTCCGCATCGGCGGTCGAGCCATTTCGGCCGGCCCCATCCGCCCTGGCGCCCGACCCTCGGCCGCCCAGGCCCGGCAATGCGCCGGGGCTCGTCCCGTCGCCGCGCGGGTCAGGCGTCTGACCGGGCGATCCGCCGACCACGGTGCCGCCATAGCCAAGGTCGGTTCCACCCGCCGCGCTGCCACTCGTATCTGTTCCCACGGTGGGCCGGTCGGCCAGCACGCGCAGATCGGCCGAGTCTCGCGGCCAGACGCGGTATCCGCGATCCGGTTGGGCACCGGTCGTCTCCTGGCCGACCGCTCCGCGCACCTCGATCCAGACGTCGCGCGCGAGTCCCGCAGGGCTGATCCCGGAGCGGGCCAGCACGACGATCCGCAGCGGACCGCTCCCATCGTCGATCGTGAACGACACGTTGTTCGCAGTCGAGCGAAGGGGTGTCGAGGTAATCGCGCCGCGCACGAGGACGAGCTTCGCCTCGTGAGCCTCGGCAATCGAACCGGTCGGGACACGCGGCGCGTCGGGTTCCGCCTGCAATCCCAAAATGAGGGGGCGCGCCTGAACGCGAAGGGTCAGCATCCCGGACCGCGTCGACCGAACGCCATCGAGCTCGACGAGCTGGCCCCGTTGGAGTGTTCCCGCCTCATCGTCGAGACGGATGAGGATCGCGGCGGCTGCGTCCTGGACGATCGCAGTGCCTGGCTCGATCAGCCCACTCCGCACCGTAACGATGCCGCGCAGCCGCAGGTGCGTCCCGGTGGGTTGCGCACGCGCCTGGGCGATGCTCATCAGCGGGTCGACCTCGCTCGGGGTCGGGGTTGCGGATGGGGTCGCGCTGGGTGAGCTGCTTGGGCTCGGCGTGGGCGATGGTGAGGGTGACGCAGACGGCTGCACAACCGTGACGTCCGCTGGATCGCGCGGCTGGACGCGGTATCCGCCGATCCCCGTTCCGCTCGAGTCACGTTGCCCGACAATGCCAACCAGCGTCACCTCGACCCCGCTGGCCCATCCCGATGTATCGATCCCCGTCGCCGGCCCCACCAGGACCCGCACGGCCCCGCTGCCATCATCCATGTCATACGCGAGGCCCGCGCTGAGCTGAGTGGGGGATCCGATCACCCCTCCGTGAATCTGGACCAGGAGCGCCTCGACCGCCTCGCCAACGTTGCCGGTGAGGGTCGAGATTGCATCTGGTTCACTCCCGGTCCCCGTCAGCTGCAGGTCGGCAGCGACGGCTCGAATCGTGCGCTGGCTGTAGCGGTCGTCGATCGTGCCGCTCACCGTCATCAGGGCGCCCCGGGGGAAGCTCCCGTCGCTGACGAGCACAGCGATGCCGGCCGTCGCGTCGGCTACATAGCCGCCTCCCTCGGTGAAGTCGGATGCGGAGATGGCGATCCCGGTAACCATCACTGAGCTGCCGTCTGGGAGCGCTCGAGCGGCCGCAATAGTGATCGGGATGGGACTGGGCGAGGGTGTTGGACTGACCGTGGGTGTTGGACTGACCGTGGGTGTTGGACTGACCGAAGGGGTTGGGGTCGGTGTTGGGCTTGGCGACGGCGTGGGACTGACCGATGGAGTGGCGGTCGCGGTCGGGACCGGCGTCTCGGTCGGCGCTGGCGTGGCGGTCGGCGAGGCGGTTGGCGAGGCGGTTGGCGAGGCGGTCGGCGATGGGCTTGCAGTCGGCGATGCCGACGGGGTCGGGCTCCCGGCGGGCGTCGGTGGAGAGCCGCTGTTCTGCGGGTCCGGAGTCGTCCGGACGACGAAGTCGTTCAGGTTGTTCTGCGTGTCCTGGCCCGATCCGGCAGCGCCGCCCGGCAGGCGCTCGAGGCTCGACCCAGCTGGCGGGGCCGGCGCGGGCTGACCCTGGAGCCAGGTATTGGCCGCCGTGCCCCATCCCACCGCGTCCATGCCCGTGGTCGCTCCCTGCACCCGCAACGCAACGCTGCCACCCGTTGCCGCCAACCCATTGGCGTAGGTTTCGTCGGCGATCAGGGCGAAGGCGCCGGCCTCGTTGGCGATCAGGAGGTGCGCCCCAGGCGGGATTGGCGCTACGCCCGCCGCCCAGGCGGCCTTGCGGGTAACGGTAGCTCCGCTGGCAGTGACGTAGATCAACTCGAGTCCATCGAGCGGGAGCGAGGCGTCGCCCGGGTTGTAGAGCTCCACGAATTCGTCCGAGGCGCTCGAACCGCCTGTCATGACCTCGCTGATCACAAGGTGAGCAGGATCAGCCGCGGCGACGTCGGGCGCGGCGCCAGATTCGGGCCGGGCCAGCGCCGGCCCCATGAATACGGCGCAGATGACCAATCCGGCGACGATGGCGAGGAGCGGGCGGGCGAATTGGGTTGCGGGTCGAAC
>Ga0070708_100000196_pt1 | contig 44168 bp, 42 predicted proteins | sample KBSK5503metaG_FD_65469 | JGI IMG/M metagenome (GOLD analysis project Ga0070708, IMG submission 65469) | Corn, switchgrass and miscanthus rhizosphere microbial communities from Kellogg Biological Station, Michigan, USA - KBS K5-50-3 metaG | ecosystem: Host-associated > Plants > Roots >... | reverse complement strand
ACGGCGCACTCGAGCTCACGTCCGGCGATCGCTTTTTCCACGAGCGCCTTGCGGTCGTGCTTCAACGCGAGATCGAGCCCGGCGCGTAGCTCCTCGACCGTCCGGCACTTCGAGACGCCGATGCTCGAACCGAGGCTCGCGGGCTTCGTGAACGCCGGGAATCCGATCTCTTCGCTCGCGAGTTCGAGCACCGACTCGGCGCCGCGTTGCCAATCCTCGGCGTGCACCTGCAGGTAAGGCCCGACCGGCAAACCCCGCGATCGGAAGAGCTGCTTCTGCATCTCCTTGTCCATGCCGATCGCCGACGCGAGCACGCCTGCGCCGACGTAGGGGACCCCTGCAAGCTCGAGCATCCCCTGAACCGTTCCGTCTTCACCGTACGGCCCGTGCAGCACCGGGAAGACGACGTCCACCGTGCCGGCGGCCGCGGTCGAGCCCGCGACGGGCGTCAGTTCGGCCGCTCCCCGCTCGCGTGTCAGAGCGACGCCGGTTCCTTCCTCGCCCGTACCGGGCAGCGATCCCCTCGGCGCGTCGAGCTGTTCCGGGGTCTTCTCCGGCAGCATCCACCTCCCGCTCTTCGTGATCGCGATCGGAACGACCTCGTACTTCGAACGATCCAAGGCCTTCATCACGCCGCGCGCGCTCACGACCGACACCTCGTGCTCGGCGGAGCGCCCGCCGTAGAGAACCGCCACGCGAATCTTTGCGGTCACGACAACGCCTGCTCGAAATCGGCCATCAGGTCTTCGACGTCCTCGATCCCCACGCTCACACGGATGAGACCGTCGGTGATGCCCGCCGCCTCGCGCTCCTCGCGCGACAGTTGCGTGTGGGTGATCGAAGCCGGATGCACGATCAGGGTCTTCGTGCCGCCGAGTGAGGCCGCCGGCGACGCGAGCCGCAATCGCTCGAGGACTCGGCGTCCCCCGGCTACCCCCCCGCTCACCTCGAACGTGAGCACGCCGCCGAACCCGCGCTCGAAGAGCTTCCTGGCCAGCGAGGACTGCGGGTGGGACGCGAGCCCGGGGTACGTCACGCGTTCGACGCCGGGAAAGGCCTCGAGGAAGCCCGCCAGCGTCAGCGCGTTCGCGCAGATGCGGTCCATCCGAAGCGCGAGCGTCTGCACCCCGCGGATCGTCAGCCAAGCGTCGAGCGGTGCGAGCGTGCCCCCGTAATCGATCCCGAGATGCCGGATCGTCGCGATCGCTTCCGCGCTTCCCGAAACAACGCCCGCCGTCACGTCCGAGTGCCCGCCCAGGTACTTCGTCGCCGAATGCACAACGAGGTCCACGCCGTGCGACACCGCGTCGAACAGGTACGGCGTCGTGAACGTCGCGTCCACGATGACCGTCGCTCCGCGCTCGTGTCCGATCGCGACGAGCGCATCGACGTCGGCGACGGGCAACGACGGGTTGCCGATCGTCTCGAAATAGAGCACGCGGGTCTTGTCGCGGAAGGCCGCAGCGACCTCGTCGAGATCGGTGACGTCGACGAACGTCACCTCGACGCCGGTACGCGGCAGGTAGTCGTTGAAAAGTCCGAAGGTTCCCCCATAGATCTGCCTGGCCGACACCACGTGATCTCCCGCCGAAACGGCCGAGGCGACTGAGGCGTGGATCGCTCCCATGCCGCTTGCGAAACAGGCCGTCGCCTCCGCGCCCTCGAGAGATGCGATCGTGCGCGCCAGCGCGTCGACGGTCGGGTTGGCCCAGCGCGAGTAGAGGTAGCCGCCGGAGATCTTCGCCTTCCCCACCGCGGCGAACCGCTCCATGTCGTTGAAGATGAACGGCGCCGCTTGATAGATGGGGACCGACGCCGGCTCCTCGACCACCGGCTCGCCCGAGCGGCTCTTGTGCACCGCTCTCGTCGTGAACCCCTGCTCTTCGCTCACGTGGTCATTCCTACCAGGAATGGATGTCGTTGAGCGCGCGGTTCAGCACGTGCCACGGCAGGTTCCCGCCCGAGAGGACCGTCCCCACCGTCCGCCCCCCCAGCCGCTCGTGGAGCTTCACGACGCCGGCGAGCCCTGCGGCACCGGCGCCCTCCGCGAGGTTGTGCGTCTTCTCCAGAAGCAGGATGATCGCGCGCCGCATCTCCTCTTCCGTGACGGTGATGATCTCGTCGACGAGGTCGCGGACCATCTCGAACGTGAGCTGGGCCGGCTTGCGGACGGCGATCCCCTCCGCGAACGTGGACGCGGGGGGGGTCTCGATGATGTGCCCGGCCTTCAACGACTCGACGAACGCGGGCGTTCTCTCGGCTTGGACCCCGATGACCTCGACCTCGGGTTTCAGGGTCTTGGCGACCAGCGCGGCGCCGCTGATCAGACCGCCGGCGCCGACGGGGAACACGATCGTGTCGAGCGACGGCTCATCCTCGAACATCTCGAGCGCGACCGTCGCGTGGCCCGCGACGATCAACGGATCGTCGGCCGCGTGCAGGTAGGTCGCCTTCCCCTCGGCGGCGATCTCCCACGCGCGCGCGACCGCCGCTTCGAAGTCCTGCCCGTGCGTCACAACCTCCGCGCCGAGGTTCCGCATCGCCTCGACCTTGTCCGGGTTCGCCTTCTCGGGCACGACGACCGTCGCGTGCGCCCCGACGATCTGCGCCGCGTAACACACACCCAGGCCGTGGTTCCCCTGCGACGCCGTCACGAAACCGCGCCCCCGTTCTTCGTGCGAGGCGCGGAGCATGCGGTTGAGCGCGCCGCGCACCTTGAACGACCCGACAGGCTGGTGGTTTTCGTACTTCACGTCGAGCCTGCAGCCGAGCATCTTTCCGAGGGACGTCGATTCGTAGAACGCCGTCTTCGCGATGTAGGGACGGATCGTCCGCGCGGCGGCGAGAACGTCGGCGAACGTCGGCCGATCCACGCTAACTCCGCGACGGATCGCCGGCGTGCGGGATTCCGAGGAACTCCGGCTCCGGATCGCGCGTGAGGAGCTCCTCCACCATCGCCGCCGCGTCGGCGCCTTCGTGGATGACCCGTCGCACACGCGTCGCGATCGGCATGTCGACGCCGTGACGCTCGGCCAGCGCCGGGATCGACTTCGACGACTTCACGCCCTCGGCAACCATGTTCATCGACGCGATGATCTCGTCCAGGGCCCGGCCCTTCCCGAGCTCTTCTCCCACGAACCGGTTCCGGCTCTGCTTGCTCATGCACGTCGCAACGAGATCGCCGATCCCCGCCAGGCCCGCCATCGTCAGCGGCTGCGCCCCGAGAGCGACCGCCAAGCGGGTGATCTCGACAAGACCGCGGGTGATCAGAGCCGACTTCGAGTTGTCGCCGTACCCGAGCCCGTCGGCGATGCCGGCCGCGATGGCGACGACGTTCTTCGCGGCGCCACCGATCTCGACCCCGATGACGTCCGTGTTCGTGTAGACGCGGAACGTCCGCGCGTGGAAGAGGCGCTGGAGCCGCTCGGCGCGTTTTTCGTCGGTGCACGCGACCACCGTTGCTCCGGGCAGGCCGCGCGCGACCTCCTTCGCGAGGTTCGGCCCCGACACCGTGGCCGCGCGCTCGGGCTCGACGTTGCCGGCTTCGGAGATGACCTCGGTCATGCGAAGCAGCGAGTCCTGCTCGACTCCCTTCGTCAACGAAACCACCGCAGCGTCTTGCTGGACGAGTGGCCCCATCTCCTTCATCTTCTCCCGAAGCGCGTGGGACGGAACGGCGACCACGACAACCGCTGCCGGCCCGACCGCCTCTTCGACGTCGGCAGTCGCGCGCAGCGTGGTGGGCAGCGGCACGTCGGGGAGGTACGGCTGGTTCATGTGGCGGGAGTTGATCTCGCGCGCGAGCTCGCGCCGGCGCGCCCACAAAAGCGTCGGCACGTGATTGGCGGCGAGCACCGACGCGAACGCCGTACCCCACGATCCGGCCCCGACGACGGCGACGTGTCCGCGTTTACCCATCGCTTTGGATCAGCTCGGGGACTGCTCCGCCTTCCGGATAGACCTTGTGAAGCTCGCGCACCAATCGGTCGAGCTCGCCGACGACGCGGTCGGTCACTTCGCGCGCGGCCTCGGCTTCGGCGCGTCCCTTGAGGTCTTCGAACGTCATCGGCTCGCCGGCCTTCAGCACGATCATCCTGCGCCACTTCTGCACCGGCTTCCGCTTCTTCGGCCGCACCCAGTGCGAACCCCATACGGCGACGGGCACGACCGGCGCTCCGGTTGCGAGGGCCACGCGCCCGACGCCGGTCTTCCCCTGCATCGGCGTGAGATCGGGGTTCGTCGTGATCGTTGCTTCCGGGTAGATGACGACCAGCTCGCCTCTGCCGAGCCACTCGATCGCCTTCTCGACCGGCCCCGTCTCACCGCTCCCACGCTCGACCGGTATCTGGTGCGCGTGCGTCAGCACGAACCTCAGGAAGGGGTTCTTCCAAAGCTCAGCCTTGGCGAAGAAGCGGCACTTCCGCCCGGCCTTGTCGATCATCTTCGCGTGGCAGAGCGGATCGAAGTATGAGATATGGTTGCAGGCCACGATGACCGGGCCCTGCTTGAGGATGTTCTTGGTGCCGATGAGCCGGAAGCGAAAGAACAGCGCCAGGAACGGCAACAATACCGCTCGCGCGACGGCGTACATCGGTTCCACGCACGACCTCCGGGTTGGGGCGGAGAAGACCGGGACATTCTAGCGGCGGCCCGGTCGAGCGGAATGCGCGTCGTCCTGATCCCGATGAAACCCCTCGTGGGGGCGAAAGAACGCCTCGCCCCGGCGTTGAACCCCGACGAGCGCCGCCGGCTCTCGCTCGCGATGTTGACCGACGTGATGGCGGCGTCGCGGGGCTTCGACCGTGTGTGGGTTCTCAACTCGGACGCCGATGCTGCGTCGGCGGCGGTCGCGGCGGGGGTCGAAGCGGTTCCCGATCCCGCACCGGGAGCCGGCCTGAACGCGTCGCTCACCGCCGCGACGGAACGCGCGATCGGAGAAGGCGCCACCGGCGTGCTCGTCGTGTCGGCCGATCTGCCGGCCGTTTCGGCCGCAGACCTCGAAGCGCTAAGCAACAAAGAGGGGTTGGCAGTTGCCCCCGACCGCAGCGGCACGGGAACGAACGCGCTCTGGCGCTCACCGGGCAACACGATCCAGGTTGCGTTCGGCACGAGCAGCCTCGCGGCACACGAACGCCTCGCGCGCGAAGTGGGGGTCGACATACGCCTCGTCGAGCGGCCGGGCTTGGCGCTCGATGTCGACGTGCCCGATGATCTCGCGGCCGCGTGGAAGACTACCGTCGGACCCGCGACGAGACGCGCGCTCGAGGAGATGGACGTCGCGGCACGCCTGCGTCTCGCCGGCTGAGGCTCTCGACCAAGGAGACACTGACATGACGATGGAGATCGGATCGCCCGGCCAGATCATGCCGCCCGTCGAGGGTCTTCTGAAGACCGCTCAACGCAACGAGAGGAAAGGCTTCGACGCGCTCTGGTGGCCGGACCATCTGATGGGCTGGCACCCAGAGTCGATCTGGACGTCCGACGTCACGCCGCTCGCCACCGTGCAGCCGAACCCGCACATCTATCTCGACCCGGTTGCCGCGATCGCCGCCGTCGCCACGCATACCGAAACCATCAAGCTCGGCACCTCGGTGACCGAGCCGATCCGCCGCCACCCGGCGATGCTCGCCAACGAATGGCTGACGCTCGATCATCTATCGAAGGGGCGGGTGATCCTCGGCATCGGAGCCGGCGAAGGCGAGAACATCATCCCTTACGGAATGGACTTCTCGAAGCCTGCGTCGAAGTTCGAGGAGGCGCTCGAGATCATCCGACTGCTGTGGGAAAACGACGAGCCGGTCGACTACGACGGCCGGTTCTGGAAGCTCCGCCGCGCGGTGTGCGGGATGGGCCCGTTCACTCCGGGCCGTTTCCCGCCCATATGGACGGGCGCGCACGGAGATCGGATGCTCCGCATCACCGGACGGCTCGCCGACGGCTGGCTCCCCACGAACATGCCGCCTGACGATTACGCGCGACGGCTCGGGATCATCGAAGCCTCCGCGACGGAAGCCGGGCGCGACTTCACGTCGTTCACGCCGGGACTGTGGGCGTACACCGTCATCGCGTCAGATCATGAGGAATCCCATCGCATCCTCAACGAGCCCCTGCCCAAGGGCTTCCAGCTGGTCCTGCCCTCCGAAGAATACGAACGCCGCGGCTATTCGCATCCGCTCGGGACCAACTTCGTCGGCCTGAGGGACTACATCCCGACGCACCTGTCCAAGGACGAGGCGTTGAAAGCGATCGCGTCGATCCCCGAGGAGATCTCGCACGACCACACGCTCCACGGCACGCCCGACGACATCGTCGCGCAGATCCGGGATCTCGAAGCGGTCGGCGTGCGGCACATCGTTCCCTGGAACATCACGTTCCTCGGAGATCCGACGAGAGTGCGCGAGTCCTTCCACCTGCTCGACGACGTGCTCGCCTCGATCAAAGGCGGTTCGGTATCGTAGGCCGCTCCCCGTATGAGGAGGTTAAGGCAGATGCCGCAGGGCACCGTCAGGACGTACAACGCACAGTCGCGGAGCGGGTTGATCCTCGACGACACGGCGAAGGAGATCCCGTTCGACCAGGAGGCGTTCCGGAACACGGGGATACGCGAGTTCCGGATCGGTCAGCGGGTCAAGTTCCAACTCGTCGGCGATCCGCCGCGTCAGAAAGTTCGCGACCTAACGATCGTAAGTTTCTAGTCAGGAGGCGGCTATGCCGCAGGGTGAGCTGAACGGCTGGGAGTACGCATATTCCGACGAAGGCTCCGGGCCGCCGATCGTCCTTCTCCACGGCCTCGAGATGGACAGCAGCATGTTCGATCATCAGGTCGAGGCCCTGCGCGGCATCTATCGTGTCATCACGATCGACGCGCCCGGTCACGGCGGAAGCGCGGGCGTCCCGGTCGGCATCGACTTCTATCAGTACGCCGAAATGATAGCGGGCGTCGCCGATCAGCTCGGCGTCGGAGCGGCGGTGTGGGGTGGGCAGTCGATGGGCGGCTTCACGATCATGCGCCTTGCGCTGTTGCGTCCCGAGCGCGTCAAGGGACTCATCCTCATCGACACTCAAGCTCATTCCGAGGATCCGGACAAGCTCGCGCAGTACGAGGCGTTCCTCACCGTGTCGCTCGATCCCGGCGTCACTGAGGACCTCGTGAACATCTTGATGCTCATACTCTTCAGCCAGACGTACGCGGACAAACCCGAGTCGGATGAGTGGCGCAAGAAGCTGCTCGCCATCGACGTCCCGGCCGCGCACGCGATGATCCGAGCCGTCTTCGATCGCGACGACGTTCATGCGCGTCTCGGCGAGATCACCGCTCCGGCCGTCGTCATCCACGGCGAGGAAGACATCGCCATAGAGATCGAGCGCGGCGAAGAGCTCGCGCGGGATCTGCCCGATGCCACGTTCGTGAGGGTTCCGGACGCGGGACACGCTTCGCCGTGGGAGCAGCCGGCGCCGGTAACAAAGGCGGTCAAAGACTTCCTGCAACGCATCGGTTACTGAGGACGGGAACAGCGAAGGCGGGACATCGTCCCGCCTTCGTTGTTTCCCCGCTTGCTACTTCTTCTTCGCGCTGCTCTTCTTCTTCGCCGGAGCCTTCTTGGCGGCAGCCTTCTTCGCCGCAGGTTTCGCGGCGGGCTTCGCAAGCGCCGGAAGTTTCGCCTGGCCACTCACGTACTCTTTGAACTGCTTCGCCGGAAGGAATTTCGGCAACCGCCGCTCCGGACGCGCGGCGATCTTGATCGTCTCGCCCGTGAACGGGTTCTTGCCCATTCCCGCCTTGCGTGCCGCTTGGACCCGCTGCTGGAAGCGCCCGAACCCACTAAGGGCGACTTTTTCGCCACGCTTCACTGCGTCCTGGATCGTCCGCAGCGTGTGCTCGTAGACCTGCTCGACCTCCTTGCGGGCCATACCGGTCCGCTCGGAGACGGTCTTGAGCAACTGCGAGCGATTCAGGGTGCTCGACTTTGCCACTAACCACCTCCCGTCTCAGTGCCGCCGGAACGCTATAGGAGCGTGCCCGGAGAGTCAAAGAACCCCGGATTTTCCCAGTGTTCTTGCCCTGTCCTGTACCAACGGACATGTCCTCGGAAGGCCTCGCCGGGCACGCTGACACCTCGGCAGCGCGACCCACAACCGATCAAGAGCCCCCGCCCGGGGAAAGACGAGCCGGCTCGAAACAGAGCCGGCTCGTCGCATGTGAACCCAAAAGGCGGGACCCCGGCCGTGTGGCCGGGGTCCGCGTCCTAGGTGGTCGTTAGTGCGATCGCCGCAACTGGCGGATCGACACAACGGCCAGGCTCAGCAGGGTCAGAGCGCCCAGCACAGCGGTCGCGCTGGTGCCCACGCCCGTCGGCGGAAGGTTCAGCTTCAGGACGACCGGCACGTGGAGCGGCGGCGACGTGCCGACGATCTCGTTGCCGTTGCCCTCGCCCTCGCAGTTACCGAGGACTGCCGACACGTTGGCCACGTCGATGATCTCGCCACCTTGATCAAGGACGTTCTGCGCCTTGAAGGTGACGCTGACGCTCTTGGTTCCACCCTTTGGTATCGAACCGATGTCGTTCCAGACGACCTGTCCACCTTCCAGGTGATCTCCCGAGGGAACCGTGTTCGCGGTCGGGTTCGTGCTGACCACCTCGAAGCGAGCGCCACCCTTGGTCGTGACCGTGTCGACGACCTTGACGTGGGTGAGGTCGCAACCGAACGGGTTGTCGATCTTGATCGTCGTGGTGAAGTTCTGGTTCACGGTGACGCCGGCCGGGCTGGCGGTCTTGTTGACCGGGATGCCGCAGTCGATGCCGCCGACCGGAACCTGTGCCTGCGTCTCCATGTGGCCGATGCGGATGTCCGCAAGCGCCCCATCGAGCGCGATGACGCGCACTACGTCAACCGCAGCGGCTGCACTTGTGCCGTTCGCAGCGACGATCGGCTGGTGTGTGCCGTCGTAATCGCCGATCCGACGCGGGTCCTCACCGATCGTGAGGGTGATGACGCCCGGGACCGAGATCTCGAGCCCCTCAGGCGGGAAGATCGGGATGTCGTGCAGGTTCAGCGCGCCGAGCAGGTTGTTGTCTGCGTCGAGCACGCGAAGGAGCGGAACCTGTGCGCCGACTTGGCCGGGGCCGTAGGTCACGTGCGCCGAGCCGGGAATCCCGCCCGCGGTCGAGCGAAGGATCCACTCGCCGCCGACTTCGATCGTGATCTGGTTCGGCGTTCCCTTGAACAGCGTGACCGGTGCGATGGTCTCACGAACCTCCGAAGAAAGACCGAACTTCAGACCGATCGGGTGTCCCGCCTTGTTCTGCTGCACGTCCAAGAACGTGTGCGAGAACGTCTGCGCGACCGCGCGCTCCGGTGAGGGAGCGTTGGTTGCGACGAGCGGTGCACCGAACTTGCCGGTCGTCGGGTTCGTGGTGCCGGTCTCGATGAGCTCAACGTCGGCCGCGTATCCGAGGCCGTTGCTGAGGTCCTTGCCGAGCACGCACGTGGCGTTGCTGTTCCAGTTCGCTTCGGCCTCACCGCGAAGCGCCGAGGCGTACGCGAGCGGAGACGCGGACAGCGGTCCGAGAAGATCCGCGATCTCGTGCTTGCTCGGCGGAGCCGAGACCTGCGCGATCTGAAGCTCGAGGTCGTTCGGGTCGTCCGGACCCTTCGAGACACCCAGCTCGAGGCCGGATCCGCGACCGTAGGTCTTCTTCCCGCCGGCGCCGGGGACGACGAGACGGTTCATCTCGTTGTGGATCGCGTGCAGCCCGTTGGAATCGACGGACGCGCCGGTGAAGCCCTCCGTTGCGTTTGCGATCGCTACCTCGTCCGCTCCCGTGCCCGTTGACAACGCCTTCGCGAAGACCAGGTTGCCGGTCGCGTAGCCGTTGAAGTCTGCTTCGTTGAAGGGCACGGCCGTCGCCGGCGCCGCGATACCTATCGCGAGCGCGAGGATCGCCACCGCGGCGACCATGATGATCGCCTTCCTCCCCCTACTACGAACGCCCATCCGAACCTCCTCCTAAGACCGGTCGGCCCCACTTCTTCCCAATACCAACCGGATGCAGCCTATCCGTCTACACACTTCCCGATGAGGGGCTATTGCTCCTCCCCGGCTTAACGAATTGCAAAGACTCTTCGTTACGTTTTACGCAGAGTCCCTTTCCTTCCAACGAGTTGTTCCGCATTTCAAGGTGTGACTCCTCTGCGTGGTTGGTAACTTACCCGCGTTGGTTCCATTTGAACCGTAAGGTCACTATTGCTCGCCACTGCGCGTGTTGCGCGCTAATTGGTCGTACTGCTGAGCAGGATGACGTTATTGCCATTTTGTGCAGGTCAGCGCCCCAGAGTTCCGAACGGAACGTCTTTGTCGGGACTTTGGTCCTTGGGGAGACCGAGGACTCGTTCGCCGATCAGATTCTTTTGGATCTCGTCCGTACCTCCGCCGATGTGGAACGCCGGACCGCCGAGGAACGCCCCTTGAACACCCGTGTCTCCCATCACGGAACCATCTGGTCCGAGCAAACGCATCCCGACGCCCGCCATGTCGGTGACGAGGTTCGCGAGCACGAGCTTCACGATCGAGCCTTCCGCGTCCGGGATCTGACCCCGCCCGATCTTCGCGAGGATGCGCGCGTTCAAAAGTTCGAGGATGCGCTTCTGGGTGAAGACCCGCGCGAGGTCGTCCCGAGTCAGTGCGTCGACGCCCATCGGTGACCGATCTCTCGCGAGCTTCGTGAGGCGCTCGAAGGGGAAAACGTACCCTCCCGTGGCGCTCCCGATCGACATGCGTTCGTGCATCAGCGTCGTGATCGCGATGCGCCAGCCGTCGCCGGGCTCCCCCAGCCGGTTGGCGTGCGGAACACGCACATCGCTGAGGAACACTTCGTTGAAGTGCGCGCCTCCATCCATCTGCTTGAGAGGCCGGACCTCGATGCCCGGCGAGCGCATGTCGGCGAGCAGATACACCAGCCCTTTGTGCTTCGGAGCGTCGAAGTCGTGCCGCGCGAGCAGCAGGCCCCAATCGGCGTCGTGCGCGCTCGAGGACCACACCTTCTGTCCGGTGACGATCCAGTCCTCGCCTTCGCGTACGGCGCGCGTCGTGAGAGAAGCCAGATCGCTTCCCGCGCCGGGTTCGCTGAAGAGCTGGCACCAGATCTCCTCGCCGCCGAGCAGCGGCGGAAGGTACCGCTGTTTCTGTTCGGGTGAGGCGTGCGAGATGATCGTCGGGCCGGCCATGCCGAAGCCGACGACGTTGAACGGGATCGTCGCGCCTGCGCGCGCTCGCTCTTGTCCCCAGACGGTGGCCTCGAGCGGACCGAAACCGCGCCCGCCGTACTCGGCCGGCCACGCCGGCGCGCCCCACCCGCCGGACGCGAGCCGCTTCTGCCACGCGCGAGCGCGCTCGGGGTCGTAGCGTCCGGGGTCGGGATACTCGGCGCTGAAAGCCGGCCAGTTCTCGTCCAGCCAGGCGCGGGCCTGCGCGCGGATCGCGGCGAGGTTTTCGGGTTCTTCGAAGCTCATCAGTTATCCCTCCCGAGCACAAGGCCGCTCGTGGGCACGCCGACGCCCGACGTAACGAGAACGTTGCTGACGCCGTCGACTTGGTTCACGGCGCTTCCGCGGACCTGACGCACGCCTTCGGCGACGCCGTTCATGCCGTGGATGTAGCCTTCGCCGAGCTGGCCGCCGTTGGTGTTCACCGGCAGTGCCCCGCCGGGCCCGATGCCGCGCTCACGGACGAAGCCGGCGGCTTCGCCGGGTGCGCAGAAGCCGAACGACTCGAGCTGCATCAGCACGAACGGCGTGAAGGGGTCGTAGATCACGGCCGTCTGCACGTCGGCAGGTGTGATACCCGATCGTTCCCACAAGCGGCGCGCAACCACTTCCGCCTCCGGGATGCTCGTGAGATCGTCGCGGTAGTAGGAGGTCATTTCTTCCTGACCCGCGCCCGATCCTTGCGCCGACGAGCAGATCACGGCCGGCGGCTGCGCAAGGTCACGGGCGCGTTCGAGGCTAGTGACGATGACGGCCACGCCGCCGTCGGACTCTTGACAGCAGTCGAACAGGCGGAGCGGCTCGACGATCCAGCGGCTGCGTGCGTGTTCTTCGAGCGTGATCGGCTTCTCGTAGAACCACGCGTTCGGATTGGTCGCCGCGAACGCGCGGTGCGCTACGGCCACCCGCCCGAGGTCTTCCGTCGTCGCACCGGTGGCGTGCAGATACCGCTGGGCGAACATCGCGACCCAGCTCGCCGGCGTCGTGAGGCCGTACGGGGTGTACCACCCGTAGTGGATGCGCTCGGCGGAAGGCTTGTCGTGGATGCTCAAACCGAAGCGGCCCCACGAGCGGCCGTTCAGTGCGCGATAGGCCACGACCACGTTCGCCTCTCCGCTCGCGACGGCCATCGCGGCCTGGTGGACGGTGGCGCAGGCCGCTCCCCCGCCGTAGTGGATGCGACTGAAGAAGGTCAGATCTCCCGCGCCGAGGTTACGCGCGACCTCGATCTCCTCGTTCGAATCCATCGAGAACGTGCAGAGTCCGTCGACTTCCTTCGGCGAGATGCCGGCGTCGGCGAGCGCCATCGACGCCGCCTCGACGGCGAGACGCATCTCGCTGCGACGCGACTCCTTCGAGAAGTCGGTCGCCCCGATGCCGGCGATCGCCGTGCGGCCGGCGATGCTCATCGTTTCGCCGCCTCGGGGAGCTTGAGCGTGACGGTTCCCGAGACGTGTTCTCCGATCGCGTTGGTTCCGTGGATCTCGAGCGTGACCTCTTCGGCGTCCTTCGCTTTCACGGAGCCGGTCATACGCATCGTGTCACCGGGATAGTTGGGGGCACCGAGCCGGATCGCGACGGTTTTGAGTATCGCTTCTGGCCCGGCCCAGTCGGTCACGAACCGGCCGACGAGACCGTTCGTCGTCAGGATGTTCATGAAGATGTCCTTCGCGCCGCGCTGCCGCGCGAGGTCGCGATCGTGATGCACGTCCTGGTAGTCGCGCGACGCGATCGCGCCGCCGATGATCAACGTGGGCGTGATCGGGATGTCGAGCGGCGGAATGGAATCGCCGACCTTCACCTCATGCGCGGCGAGCGTCCTCATCGGGCCTCCGCCATGGAGTCGCCCAGCCGCGCGAGATGCTGGGTCGCGCCGCCGAGGGTCAGCTCAAGCTGTTTGGAGGAGAGCGTGTACCGGTGGAGTGGGTATTCGATGTCGACGCCCACTCCGCCGTGCAGATGCTGGGCGGCGGCGAGGACGCGGTGGCTTCCCTCGGACGCCCAGTACTTCGCGATCGCGACCTCGTCGGTTGCCGGCAGATCCTCGGAAAGTCGCCACGCGGCCTGCCACGTCGTCCAGCGCATGGCCTCGACGTCGATGTAGGCATCGGCCGCGCGCTGCTGTACGGCCTGGAACTTCGCGAGGGGGCGCCCGAACTGCTCACGGTTCGACAGGTACTCCGCGGTCATCTTCAGAGCGCGTTCCGCGAGCCCGACCTGCATCGCGCAGATGCCGACGAGAGCCACATCGAGCATCCAAGAAAGCGCGGTCGCATCGGTTCCGGGTTCCACCAGAACATCAGCTTCCGGGACCGCGGCCCCGTCGAGCTCGAGCCGCGACAGGATCTCGCCGCCGGTCCCGCGCTGCTGCTCGGCGACGACGCCGCCGGCGCGCGGGTCGAGAAGGAATACCCCGGAGCCGTTCTCGGTGCTTGCGGGGACGAGAACCCGTTCGGCGACGTGCGCCGCCGGGACCGACGTCTTGACGCCCTCGAGCCGCCACGCGTCGCCCTCCCATGTCGCCTCGGTCGCCGGGCGAAGCGGATCGTCCGCGTTTGGCTCGTTGAGCGCGGAGCTCAAGACGGCGTCTCCGCTCGCGACGCGTGGCAGGAGAGCCGCCTGTTGTTCGGCCGAGCCGAAGCGCGCGAGCGGCAGCGCTCCCAGCGCCAGCGCCGGCCAGAGCGCAACCGGAGCCACCGCGGCACCCGCCTGCTCGAGGAGAAGACAGACCTCGATGACCCCGCCGCCGATTCCGCCGTGCGCTTCGGGGATCCCCGCGCCCAGGAGGTTCGAGCGGGCGAGCTCCGCCCACAGGGCGCGATCGAAACGCTCGGGCCCGGCCTCGACCTCCTTCAGGCGGTCCGAAGTCACGTGGCCGTCGAAGATGTCGCGCGCGAGTCTGCCGAGCGCTTCCTGTTCGTCGCTGAAAGCGAGATCCACCGGCTCAGCCCTCTCTCGGTTTGAACAGCGGAAGGATCATGTCGTCGTCGACCTTCTCGAACGTCACCTCGACGGGCATGCCGATCCGAACCTCGTCTGGCGTGATACCGACGACGTTCGATACGAGGCGCGTTCCCTCTTCCAGCTCGATCAATGCGACGACGTAAGGGATGTCGAACGCCGGGACCGGCGGGTGGTGGTAAACGACGAAGCTGTAGACGACACCGCGGCCGCTCGACCTCAGGGTGTCCCACTCGAGCGAGCCACACTCGCCGCACATCGGGCGCGGCGGGTGGCGGAGCGTTGCGCACGCCGCGCAACGCTGGATCAGCAGCTCGCCCTTCGTCGCGCCCTCCCAGAAGAACGCGGTGTCGGGGCTGATCGCCGGGCGCGGGCGGCGCGCGGGCTTCTTCGGCGCCTCGACCGCCGCGTTGGCGTTGGCCCCGGCTTTCGCCTCCGGCGGGCGGAACTTGAGATACCGCTGCATCATCCGCCCGACGACCGCGCCGGTCTGATCGCAGTAGGTTGCGACGGTCGCGAAGAAGTGGCCGGTGCCGAGGCCGGTCTTCTTCTCCTCGCTCACCGACTCGATCACCGACGTGACGGTCACCACGTCGCCGGGCTTCAAGTAACGCTCGTAGCTCTGCTCGCAGTTCGTCGCAACGATGGACGTGAAGCCCGCTTCGTCGAGGAGCGCCATCAACGCCGACTGCGCGTTCTCCGCGGGCGGGGCCACGGGCCTCAGGCCACGCATGTTCCAAACCTGGAGCATCGTCGGAGGCGCGACGAGGCCGCCGTGGACGGACCACTGAGCGAAATGGGTATCGGTGTAGACCGGGTCCCTGTCGCCGAGTGCTTCGGCCCAGTGTCGGATCATCGGCTCGTTCACCGCGTCGGGCGCGACCTGCGCCGGGCCCGCTGGCTTGCCGACGAACTCGCGCAGCCGGTCCATAAGCGTTGCGGTTTCCGTCACGCTCACCTCGCGCCTCTCGGCATGCCCAGGCCGGCGGTCGCGATGATCTCGCGCTGGACCTCGTTGACGCCGCCGCCGAAGGTCACGACGTAAGACCAGCGATAGATCAGCTCAACCTTCCCTTGCAGCGCCGCGCCGGGCGATCCTTCCTTCAGCGTGCCGGCCTCGCCGAGCACCTCCATCAGGCTCCGGTAGGCCTCGACGAATAGCTCGCTGCCGTAGACCTTCACAGCGGAGGCGTCGGCCGGGTTGAGGATGTCCCGCGTGAGCTCCCACGCGAGGCGCCAGTTGAGGAGCTTCAAAGCCTCGACCCGGGCGCGGACGCGCGCCAGCGTAAGGCGGACCCACGGCCGGTCGATCACGCGCCGGCCGTCAGGCGCCGCGGTTTCGCGCGCCCAGTTGGTGACCTCGTCCAGCATGCCTTCGAGCTTCCCGGAGCTGCCGAGCGCGACGCGTTCGTGGTTGAGCTGGTTCGTGATAAGGCGCCAGCCTTCGTTCTCGCCGGCGACGATCGCGCCGGCGGGGATGCGCACGTCTTCGAAGTAGACGGCGTTCGTGCGGCCGTCGTCGAGGGTCTCGATGGGCGTGCACTTCACGCCCGGCGTGTCCAACGGAACGATGAAGATCGTGATGCCCTTGTGCTTCGGGGCATCGGGGTCGGTCCGCGCCGCGAGCCAGATGTAGTCGGCGTCGTGCGCGCCGGTCGTGAAGATCTTCTGGCCGTTGATGACGAACGAATCGCCGTCGCGGACGGCTTTGGTGCGGAGCGACGCGAGGTCGGTGCCGGCGCCGGGCTCCGTGTAGCCGATCGCGAAGAAGATCTCGCCACCCAGGATCTTCGGAAGGTAGTTCGCCTTCTGCTCCTCGCTCCCGAACTTCATCAGCGTCGGGCCAACGGTGTTCAGCGTCACGAGCGGGATCGGCGCGTCGGCGCGCCGGCATTCGTCGAAGAAGATGTACTGCTCGACGAAAGAGCGGCCTTGCCCGCCGAACTCCTTCGGCCATCCGATCCCGAGCCAGCCGTCGAGCCCCATCTGTCGGACGACGCGGCGGAACTCGGGGCCCTGGTGTTCGCCGGCACGCGGGCCGAGCTCTTTGCGAACCTCAGGCGTCAGCAGGCGGTCGAAGTAGGCGCGGAGCTCGTCGCGAAGCGCGATCTGCTCGTCGGAGTACGCGACGCGCACGGTTACCTCGAGCGCGGGATGTGGCCGCCCCAGCCGATGAACGCGGTCGCTCCGCCGTCGACGACGAACTCGGCGCCGGTGCAGTACGCGGAATCGTCGGAGGCCAGGAAGATCGCCATCGCGACGATGTCCTCCGGAACGCCGGCGCGCCGGAGCGGTATCGAAGAGAACAGCGCGTCGAGGTCCATCCCCGCGAGTCCCACGCCGCGCGTCATCGGCGTGTCGACGATGCCGGGGTGGATCGAGTTGACGCGGATCCCGTCGCGGCCGAGTTCAACCGCCGCGGCCTTCGTCATCCCTCGCACGGCGAACTTGCTCGCGACGTACGCGACGAGGCCCGGCGATCCGCGCAGCCCTTCGACCGAGGACACGTTGATGATCGAGCCGCCGCCGGCCTTCTTCATGGCGCCGACGACCGCACGCATACCGAGGAACACGCCGGTCTGATTCACGTTCACGACCTGCATGTATTCCTCGAGCGTCATGTCGGCGAGTTTCGCGAACTTCAGGATGCCGGCGTTGTTCAGCAGGACGTCGATCCGTCCGAAGAGGCGCTCTCCTTCTTCGACGGCACCGGCCCAGTCGTCCTCGCGCGTTACGTCGAGGCGGAAGTAGAGGGCGTCCTCGCCGATCTCCTCGGCGAGCTGCTTGCCGTCCTCGTCGAGGATGTCGCCGATCACGACCTTGGCGCCCTCGCGGGTGAACGCCCGCGCCGCGGCCGCACCCTGACCGCGCGCTCCGCCGGAGATCAGCGCGACCTTGCCGTCGAGCCGGCCGGTGGTCATCGCTAGATCCCGAGCCGTCGAGCCAGCAGATCGCGGTGGTATGTCGGGTCGCCGAACAGCAGCTCCGATGACTTCGCGCGCTTGAAGTAGAGGTGAGCGTCGTGCTCCCAGGTGAAGCCGATTCCACCGTGGATCTGGATGTTCTCCGACGCTGAGAAGAAGAACGCCTCCGAGCAGAACGCCTTCGCCATCGGGGCCACCGTCGTAAGCTCGTCGTCGTCCTTCGCGGCGATCCACAGCGCGTAGTAGGCGGCGGTTTTCCCCGACTCGATCTGCAGGAGCATGTCGGCGCACTTGTGTTTGATCGCCTGGAACTGGCCGATGGGGCGGCCGAACTGCACGCGATCCTTCGCGTATTGCACCGCCATGTCGAGACAGCGCTGAGCGCCGCCGACGATCTCGGCCGAAAGCAACACCGAGATCTGATCGAGCGTCTTCTGCAGCGCCGGCCAGTCCTCGCCCGGCGCGCCGATCGCGGTGGCCTTCACGCTGTTGAGCTCCAAAGCGGCTTGCTTGCGCGTTGGGTCGAGCGGCGTGAGCGCTTCCCGAGTGAGGCCGTCGGCGTCGCCACGCACGGCGAACAGACCGATGCCGTCTTCGCCGGTCGTGCTCTCCAGCCGAGCCGCGACGATGATCAGGCTCGCGGTGGAGCCGTCGATCACGAAGCGCTTCGCGCCGGTGAGGCGATACGCGTCGCCGTCCTTGGTCGCGACCGTTTCGATGCCGGAGGCGTCCCAGCGACCGTTCGGCTCGGCGAGTGCGAGGGTGGCGATCGTCTCGCCGGACGCGATGCCCGGCAGCAGCTCCTTCTTCGCCTCTTCCGTGCCTGCGTTCAGGATCGCGTTCGCCGCGAGGCACACGCTGGACAAGAACGGCGCGCACAACAGCGCGCGTCCCATCTCCTCGAGCACGATGCCGAGCTCGACAAACGTGAAGCCCTGACCACCGTACGTCTCGGGGATGTGCAAAGCCTGCAGTCCAAGCTCCTGTGCCATCTGCTTCCAGACCGCTTCGTCGTAGCCCTCGGGCGTTTCCATCAAGCGGCGGACCTCTCCCACGGGAGACTTCTCATCGAGGAAGCGCCGCATGGTCTTGCGGAGCTCCTCCTGTTCGTCGGTGAACGTGAACTGCATCAAGGCCCCCTAGGGTTTCGTATCTGACACTATCCACATCGCGAAGAACTGCGAGCCTCCGCCGTACGCGTGGCCGAGCGCAAGCTTCGCGCCTTCGACCTGATGCTCGCCGGCCTGGCCGCGGACCTGCATCGCTGCCTCGGCGAAGCGAAGCATCCCGCTCGCACCGATCGGGTTCGAAGAAAGCACGCCGCCGGACGGGTTGATCGGCAGGTCGCCGTCGAGCGCGGTCACGCCCTTGTCGGTGAGCTGCCATCCGGTGCCCTCCGGCGCGAAGCCAAGGTTCTCGAGCCACATCGGCTCGTACCAGGAAAACGGCACGTAGATCTCGGCGAGGTCGATCTGCGAGCGCGGGTCGGTGATCCCGGCCTGGTTGTAGAGATCGGCCGCGCAATCGCGGCCCGCGCGGGGGTTGACCTCGTCCCGCCCGGCCATCCCCAGCGGCTCGCTTCGGATCGCGGTGCCGTGGATCCAGGCGGGCTTGGTCGAGCCGGAATTCGAGTACTTCTCGTTGGTCAACACCATCGCGCAGGCGCCGTCGCTGGAGGGGCAGCACTCGAGGAAGCGGATCGGGTTCCAAAGCATCGGCGACTCGGAGACCTTCTCGAACGAGATGTCGGGCATCCGCAGGTGCGCGTACGGGTTCTTCAACGCGTTGATGCGGTCCTTGACCGCGACCTCGATGCCGATGTGATCGGGCGCGCCCGCGCGGCGGATGTACTCGCGGATGTGCGGCGCGAAGTAGCCGCCGGCGCCGGCCACGAGCGTCGGCTGGAACGGGATCTTCGGCGCGAGCGCCCACATGGCGTTCGACTCGGACTGCTTCTCGAACGCGACGGTGAGGACGCGCTCGTAGAGCCCGGCCTGCACGTGGTGCGCGGCGACCACCGCCGTCGAACCGCCGACCGAGCCGGCCGTGTGCACGCGCAGCAGCGGCTTTCCGACGGCGCCGAGCGCGTCGGCGAGATAGAGCTCGGGCATCATGACGCCTTCGAACATGTCCGGCGCCTTGCCCAGCACGACGGCGTCGATGTCGGAGAGCTCCATGTTCGCGTCTACCAGAGCGCGGTCGACGGCCTCACGCACGAGCCCCGCGATCGAGACGTCCTCGCGCGCGGTGTCGTGCTTCGTCTGGCCGATGCCGGCGACGGCGCAGCGCTCCATCTACTCGCCCTCCAGGACCGCGACGAGGTTCTGCTGCAGGCACGGACCGCTCGTCGCGTGCGCCAGCGCCCGGTCCGCGCTGCCGTCCATGATGCGACGTGCGGCCTCGCCGATGCGGATGAGGCCGGCGGCCATCACCGGGTTCGCGGCGAGCGCGCCGCCCGACGGGTTGATCTTCGTGCCGTTCGGCTTCGCCAGGCCGAGAGCGTCGCGCAGGATCAGCTCCTGGTGCGTGAACGGCGCGAGCAGCTCGGCGACGTCGAGCTTGTCCCTTGAAGCGCCGGCCGCTTCGCCCGCCTTCGCGGTGCTCGGCGAGGACGTGAGGTCGCGAACGCCGAGGTAGTGCGCCTCGATGCGGTGTTCGATGCCCCGGATCCACGCCGGGCGGGGCGTTGCGGCGCGCGCCACGTCGCCGGCCGCGATAACTACGGCCGCCGCACCATCCGAGATCGGCGGACAATCGGCTGCGCGCAGCGGATCGACGAACAGCGGCTCCCCGAGCAGCTCGTCTACCGTTTGATCCTTAGCCACTTGAGCGTGGGGGTTGGACATCGCGTCGCGACGGCTCCGCACCGCCACCTCCGCCATCTCACGCTCCGAGTGCGTCCCCGCATCCAGCATCGCCCGAGCCTGCAGCGCCGCGAGACTCACTGAGTCCACCCACAGCGGCGCGAGATAGTACGGGTCGAGCTGCAACGCCATCACGTCGCGCAGCTTGCCCGGGCTCGACTTCCCGAACCCATAAACAAGCGCGGCGTCGATCTCGCCCTCCTGAAGCAGCACCCACGCCTCGTACAGCGCCCAGGCGCCGTCCATCTCGACGTGGGACTCGCGGATCGGGGGCCATGCACCAATCGCCTCGAGGCCCCACACGAACGCGAACGGCTGGCCGGCGAGGTAGTCGCACGAGCCCGAACAGGTGAACCCGATCTTGTCCTTGATCCCGGACTTGTCGACCGCCTCGGCGACGACGGGCATGAGTATCTCGACCTCGTTGCGCGCCGGTTCGCGCCGGACGGACGGCGACTGCGCGAAGGAGACGACCGCGACGTCACGCATCGGCGCGCATCTTCTTCAAGACGTCGTCGATCGGCGCGTCGGGCTCGCCGGTCGGACGGAAGTAGCGGATGGTGTCCATCGTCGGGGCGCGTTCGGCTTCGTCGACCCAGACCGCTTCGACGCGCATCCCCATACGGACCTCGTCGGCCGGACACTCCTGGATCAGCGCCATCAGCGGGATGTCGGCTCCGTCGATCAGGATCGACGCCGAGGTGTAGGGGATCTCGATCGTTGCGCCGGCGAATGGAAGGTTCACGATGCAGAACGTCGTGACGGTTCCGGTGTTTGGCAGCGGCACGACGTCGGTGCACGGGACGCCGCATCTGGCGCACGCGCCCGATCCGCCGCCGACGTAAACCTTGTGGCAGTTGGGGCAACGCTCGCCGAGGATCTTCCCTTGCTCGAGACCCCGCAAGAACCTCGATCGGGCGCCGCCGGGCGTGTAGTCGTACTCGAGGCGGATGGGCGTCTGGATGACCTCGACCGGTTCGACGCTCATGCGTCCTCCGGCTCGAAGCACTCGATGTCGGTGATGAGACCCGTCCGCTCCGGCCGCCACCGGGCCTTCACCCGCATGCCGGTCCGCATGCCGCCGCCCGGCGCACGGACGGCGTGAAGCAACGCGGTGTCGGCTCCGTCGAGGCGGATCAACGCCCACGCGAACGGCTCCTGAACCGGGTTGTGTTCGCGCGGCTCGGCGACCCAGGCCCAGGTGGTGACGACTCCGGCGTCGGCGACTTCCACGAATTCCGACAACGGCGCGCCGGTCGCGGGGTCGTATTCCGCCGGCGGCACCATCACCTTGCCGGACGCGCTCTTGATGCCTTCGATGCGCCCCTCCATCAGTCCGGTGAGGAACCGGCCGATGACTGGACCGACGCTGCGCTTGTACGGGTACTCGAGGACGTGCAAGGCCGACAGGACATCGGCTTGCGTTGCGGCTCGCGCGCTGTCAGGCATCGGTCCCGTGCATCGGGATCAAAAGTAGAACACGTTTCTATTTTGCGCGCAACCGTAGACCCAAACCGAGCGGGCGACAGCAGTTTTCAGCCGCAACGCCATCTCATGGACAGGTGAGCTTGCCTTGGAGCCAGACTTAAGTCCATAAGCCTCTATCTTGTTGCTACCGACCGGCCCTGCCGGCACAAAGGTGGTTCGCGTGCCTCTCCCAACAAAGGACGTGACATCCGGGGTCTATGCTCGACCATGATCCCGATCCCGATCACGGTCTCGTTGGTGCTCTAAAGCAGACGTGGGGTTAGGTCGCCCGTTCGTGCCCGGCCCAGTAACGGATCGCGAAGTTTCCTCATAGAGCCTGCCGCTCGGGTGGCGCGGCATCCGTCTTGAAGTGTGGAGTTGTCCCGCTTTGGCGAACCGGAGCCGGGTCAACTCCAGCTCTAAGAATCGCGCTGATCAGTCTTCACCAACCCGAAGATGAGGGGTACCATTAGAACGTGCTTGTTGCCCGTTGGAAGACCTTCCTCCTCGTGGCGGTCCTGCTTGGAGCAGCGGCCTTCAGCGTGGTGTACTTCACCCAGTGGGGCTCGCATGGTCGCGGCCCGTTCATATGCTCCGCCACGGGCGTCACACCAGCCGCCACGACGAATCAATGCTAAACATAAAACCTACGTGCAGTTGATGACCCCACAAAGCCAGTAGTTTATCTGGTCTCCCGTACCGCCTGATCCCGCCACCTGCCGGGAGTAGTACCATTGAATCTGATCCCCAGCCCCAAACGGCTGCATGTTCATGCTGTTGGTCGAGTTGACCGCTTTCCAGACGTAGCTGCCATTTAGCATCCAGATGTCTTTGTGCCACCAAGAGGCCTGGTCTGAGGGATTGCCCTGCTTAAGAATCTCCGTTGATGTGATTGCGTAGGCCTGGGTGACTGAGCCGGTCATAGTTACTGTGCAGGGCATGTAATGGTAGTTTCCTCCACCCGGAGAGTAGTACACGAACTTGAACTTTCCCGGAGCGGACGACTCTTGATAAATCTGGAATCGCCAGAGGTTATCCGCAAGCGTGTACGTCTCCTCGTACGTGTTGTATCCAGATGTTCCACCTCCATCACATGGACGAAGGCGTTGATTCGGATCCGGGTTATTCCCATCCCAAACCCGGATGAAGACCACTCGGTCCCCGTATCCGAGGGGTTTATCTTGCGTCCATCCGAACTCTACGTACGCGTCACTTCCTTCTGTTGAATAGATGTAAATCGATGAGACGTGGGTGCCGCCTGTCTGAAGCGTAGGGTTGAAGACGTCCATATTGGCTGCGACGCCTCGGTTGCTATAGCAGACACCTCCGACAACCCCCCGACAGTAAGTAATCGCCGGGAGTCCCGCGCGGGCCGGGACCGCCAAACCCAACATCAACGCACACATACACGCTAGAACGAGGAACCTCTTCATTTGCAACCTCCTCACGAGCTCCTGCCATCTCGTGTGCGCACGAGTCTCGGTCGTGATAAGCGCGCGCGGCAGCCCCGCAAGAGCGGTCTTTAGTGATCTCCGAAGGGATGCAAGAACTACGCCAGAAGAGCGGCGTGTCGGCGCGGCGGAATGGCTACTTTTTCTGCATCCAATCCGGGTAGCCGACTGGACCAGAGAGCAGTGGCGTCGGTCGCCAAACTGTCGCCAGTTCTGGAGACGATGGGGACCGGATCTGGTTCGCCGTTGCAGGTTCTGACGAAGAATCCGTCCCACGCAAAGAGACCGAAGAACACCCCTCGCGCGTGGAGATGTTCTTGTTTCGGGGCGGCGACGCGTTTCCCCTCGGTGCCCGCTTCCTGCATGGGTGTGCGGCGAACCTCATTGCGGTTACACCGGCATTTGCCCGAGGTATCCAGAAAGTGGCGCTACTGAATGGTCGAGGTGGCGCGTAGCATGAAGATCACGTTATTTCGATCGAGTCTCGAGAGGAGACTCGACGGTGGGCTCCCTAGACAAAGACTCGATCGATCGGGCGATCAACAAACGGAAGGCCAAACCCGCTCGATTGCACCTTCGCATCGTCCTGGTTGATGACCACGAGGTAACACGTCTTGGGCTGTTCGAGATGGCTACGCAACTTGCAATTGTTGTGGTGGTCCACGCCGTAGCGTCTCCTAATGACGCCCGCGAGTTTCTGTCGGCCGAAGCCGCGGACTTCCTTCTTGTTACGGCGGACCTCGACGAAAGCGAGATTCGTACGCTCGTTTCGGCGGCACCGGGAGCGGCGCTGCTCTTACTGATGTGGACGATTGAAGATCAGACCCTCGGCAAGGTCGCTAGTCTCCCCGTGCGAGGCTTTCTGATCGAGCATGACCTCACCTCGGAGACGCTTGCCCGCGCTTTTTGGGACGTTGCCGCCGGGGGAACGGCCATCCCTCGTACCGTAGCGGACCGTCTCTTTCGTTTGGTTCGCAGACGTCAACACTCAACCGGATACGGGCTGACTTCGCGAGAGCAAGAAGTTCTCGGCCTGTTGGTCGAAGGCCTGAGCAACAAGCAAATCGGCAAGCGCCTTGGGATGTCGGCGTTCGGTGCCAAGCGCCACGTCTCGACCGTGCTCGCAAAGCTCAATTGTGAGAACCGAACGGAGGCCGTGGCGCGGGCGCTGTCGGAAGGACTGCTAACCGGGAACTAGCTTGAGTCCAGTCAAATCGCGCGCTCGCGCCCGGCCCAGTACGGGTCGCGAAGCTTCCGTTTGTAGAGCTTGCCGCTCGGGTCGCGCGGCATCTCGGTCGTGAAGTCGATCGTCCGAGGGATCTTGTATTTCGCGAGACGCTCGGAGCAGAACGCGATCAGCTCCCGTTCGAGCTCGTCACCAGGCGCAACGCCGGCGCTCGGCTCGACGACGGCTTTCACCTCTTCGCCCCAGTCGTCGTGCGGGATCCCGAAGACGGCCGCGTCGCCCACTTTCGGGTGCGCGAGCAGCGTGCCCTCGATCTCGGCGGGGTAGATGTTCACGCCGCCCGAGATGATCATGTCGATCTTGCGATCGCAGAGGAACAGGTAGCCGTCCTCGTCGAGGTATCCGATGTCGCCAACGGTGAAGAAGCCGTCGTGCTTCGCCTTCTCGGTCTTCTCCTTGTCCTTGTGGTACTCGAAGGAGAAGTCGCCCATCTTGATCCACACGGTGCCCGGAGTCCCCGGCGGCACCTCCGCGTTCGCGTCGTCGAGCACCCGGATCTGCGAGATCGGCCACGGCGTTCCGACGGTGCCGGGCTTCTTCAGCCACTGCTCCGGCGTCACGAGCGTTCCGCCGCCCTCGGTCGCGGCGTAGTACTCGAAGATCGTCGGGCCCCACCAGTCGAGCATCCGCCGCTTCACGTCGATCGGGCACGGCGCCGCGGAATGGATCATGCAGCGCAGCGAGGACAGATCGCGCTTCTCCCGTTCGGCTTCGGGAAGCGCCAGCAGCCGGTGGAACTGCGTCGGCACCATGTGGCTCGTCGAAACCTTGTAGCGCTCGATGAGCTCGAGCGTTCCCTCGGGCGTCCACCGATCCATCAGCACGATGGTGTGTCCCATGTGGAGCGAGCTCGACGCGAAGCGAAGCACCGCGGTGTGGTAGAGCGGCGACACCACGAGATGCACGTTGTTGTCGCGAGGCATGATGCCGAACAGCATGAGGAAGTAGCCGTTCAGCTCCGCGTTCGTGTCGGGATCCGCTTGCGAAGACGGGCGACGAACGCCCTTCGGACGACCGGTCGTCCCGGCGGTGTAGTTCATGATGTCACCGGTCGCGCGGTCTTCCGGCAGCGAATCCGGCTGGCCTTGCTTGGCCTCTTCGAACGGGCGGAAGCCTTCGATGTCGCCGCCGACCGCGAACCGTCCGTCGGTCGCGAAGCTCGCTTCCTTCGCGGCGGCCGCGCCCGCGTCGCCGTGGCGGGCGTGACACAGGAACGCCTTCGCCCCGGAGTCCTGGAGGATGTACGCGATCTCCGGCGCCGTCAGGTGGTAGTTGATCGGCACGAGGTACCAGCCGGCCTGCATCACCGCCAGGTACGCCTGGATCATCGCGGCGGAATTCGGGAGGACGGTGGCGATCGTGTCGCCGGGTTTCAGCCCCAGCGCCCGGAGGCCGTGAACGAGCCGGTTGCACTCGGCCAGGAGCTCTCCCGCGGACATCTCGCCGCCGTCCGGATCGACGAGCGCGAGGTGCGCCGGATCGCTCTGAGCGAGGTTCCAGAACCCGAACTCTCCCACGACGCGAAATTAGAACACGTTCTCGTTTGGTTCCGCAACCCACAGGCCGGGCCTTGAAGCGCCGGTATGGAACATGTTCTAATTCGCGACCACCGGACGCGCCGACGAATGAGCCAACGAATGCGGAGGTCGAGATGAGAGCCGCCATCCTTCCGGGACTGAACGAGAAGCTCGAGGTCCGCAGCGACGTCCAAGCGATCGGTCCGGGCCCCGGCGAGGTTCGCGTCCGGATCGTGGCCAGCGGCGTCTGCCACTCGGATATCTCCGCGCAGAACGGCACGCTCCCCCAACCGACGCCCGCCGTGCTCGGCCACGAGGGCGCCGGCGAGATCATCGCGGTCGGCGAGCACGTCCACAACGTCGCCGTCGGCGATCATGTGATCGTGTCGTGGGTGCCCCCGTGCGGCGAGTGCAAGGCCTGTCGCCGGGGCCAGCCGAACCTCTGCCTGACGCTCTTCATGGCCGGAGCCGTATCGCAGCGATTCCTGGCCGGCGAAACCCCCATCTTCGGCTTCGCCGGGACCGGAACCTTCGCCGAGGAATGCGTGATCCCTTCGCAGGCGGCGATCAAGATCGACGACGACGTGCCGCTCGACATCGCCTCGCTGATCGGCTGCGGCGTGATGACCGGCGTCGGCGCAGCGCTGAAGACCGCGCACGTCGAGCCGGGCTCGTCGGTGATCGTGTTCGGGTGTGGCGGCGTCGGTATCAGCGTGATCCAGGGCGCCCGGATCGCCGGCGCGGCAGAGATCGTCGCCGTGGACCTCGTGCCGGAGAAGCTCGAGATGGCGAAGCGCTTCGGGGCCACCCACGCCGTAACGCCCGACAAGGTCGTGGAGGTCGCAGCCGAGCTCACTGCCGCCGAAGGGTTCGACTACGGATTCGAGGTGATCGGTCGCCCGGAGACGATCCGCTCGGCGTACGACGCCACCCGCCGCGGCGGCACGACGACCGTCGTGGGCGCCGGGGCAATGGATGCCATGGTCAGCTTCAACGCCTTCGAGCTCTTCTTTTCGGAGAAGAAGATCCTCGGCTGCTTCTACGGCTCGGCCGACGTGCGAACCGACTTCCACATGCTGCTGCGTCTTTGGAGGTCCGGACGGCTCGACCTCGAAGGCATGATCACGAAGCGCATCGACATCTCCGAGATCAACGACGCCTTCGACGACTGCCTGAGCGGCAAGGTCATCCGCCAGATCATCGAGTTCAAGTAGCGCTCATGCCCGATCGGGCCGGGGACCGGCTCACCGTCGAGGTGGTCGCGAAGAAGTCGGCGGGCGGATCCCTCAGACGCGTCTTGAACGTCTTCGGCTGGCTGACGGGAGATCAAACCATCACCGGACTCGAGGATGAGATCCTCGTGAAAGATCGAGCGACCGACGCGATCGTCTACCGCGAGACGATCGACGAAGGGCCGGCGGTCGCCGGAACGTTGAAGAGGTTCCAAGACCACCTTGAGCAGCTCGATCTCGCCGCGTTCTGCGCGGAGTACGGCATAGAGAACTACCCACCGAGATAGGCCTCGGGCAGGGGATCCCGCCCGCGCACAGAACTCCAAGGGTGCACAACGAGCCGGGGGGAGCCGATGAAGCGATTGGTCGTCGTTATACCGTTGCTCGTCGTGATGTTCGCCATGACGTCGTCGCCCGCCGGCATCTCGAGTCTGCCGTCCGGCGGCGGCCAGTGGGAGTCGAACATCACCAACTACGTCGACGGCCAGGACGGCGAACCCAGCGTCGCGGTCAACCCCACGAACCCCGACAACGTCATCGTCACCTACATGGAGACGGGCGGTGCTGCGGGAGCTTTGATCTATCAGCAGAGGACGCCCCGCCTCGAGGACGAGGTCATCCAGACCGTGCAGTCATGCCGGTACGTCGTCACCCACGACGGCGGGAAGACCTGGCGCATGAAGATGGTTCCGACGACCGACATCGTGATGCCGAACTGTTCCGACACCTACGTCATCTTCGACACACGCGGCACGGCGTACATCATGGCCGGCAACTACAGCATCGCGTTCCCGTTGCTCGACGAGGTGCGGGTGGTTTCTTCGACCGACGGCGGCGAGACCTGGAGTTCACCGGGCGTCGCCGTCCGTAATAGCTCGAACCCGGGTGCGGGGTTGCTCGCCGACGTTCAGAACACGCGGATCAAGGAATACATCGACCGCTACTGGATCTCGATCGACGACTCGACCGGAACCCTCTACATCACGTCGGTTCAGACGTGGATCACCCCGGGAGTCACGAGCCCTAGGATCGGGCCGATCGTGTCGTCGCACGACGGCGGCCGGACCTGGAGCGACTCATCGCTTGCCGCGCCTGTCGGCAGTCCCCATCTCGGAGCGGCGTTCGGCAAGGTCGCCGTCGCGTACGAGGATTCGGCGTGCACGTGCGTCGTCTTCGCGATCAGCTCCGACGACGGCGTCACCTTCGCGCGCCGCAACTCGTCGTTCGATTCTGATTCGAGCCCGCAGGTCGTCGCCGATCCGACGCGGGAAGGCCGCTTCGCGCTGATGACGATGATGGGCACGGAGCTGATCTCCCGGATCACGAACGACTTCGGCGTTACCTGGTCCTCCCCGACGACGATCAGCCAGGCCGGGACCGACAATCGTTTCAAGCCCTGGATGTCGTACTCGCGCAACGGCGTGCTCGGCGCCGGGTGGCGGAACGGGTACACGGACGGCACGTACGACTTCTGGGCTGCGGTCTCCCTCGACGGGGGCGGTTCGTGGCAGCCGGCCCGGCGCCTCAGCACGGTTCGCTCGCTCGCGCAGCACCCGGTGTGGGTCGGGGGCGACGATACGTCCGACGTTCAGTTCGGACCGGACGACACGCTTTATGCGTCGTGGGGCGACTGGCGCACGGGCAACCTGGACATCTTCTGGGCCGGGTTCCCGACTCGGTAAGAGCCGGGAAAGGGTCTCTTCCCGCGTTGTCATACAAGTGTGTGACACATGTGATGACACTTTGTATGACAGGTGTTGGGGGGACGATCGACCGGGCTAGAGCGACTTCGCCTCGGCGGTGAACTTGATCGGCATGTGGCGCGTGCCGTTGATGAAATTCGAGCGAAGGCGCTGGATCGGCCCGTTGAACTCGAGGTTCTGCAGGCGGCCGAAGAGCTCCTCGAACATCACCTTGATCTCGAGCTGCGCCAGCGAGAAGCCCATGCAGAAGTGCGCCCCTCCCCCGCCGAAGGCGACGTGCGGGTTGGGCGTGCGCCCGACGTCGAAGGACATGGAGTTCGCGTAGACCTCCTCGTCGCGGTTGCCCGAGGAGTACCACAGACACACCTTGTCGCCGGAGCGGATCGTCTTGCCGCGGATCTCCATGTCCTCGGTCGCCGTCCGCCGGAAGTAGTGGACCGGCGTCACCCAGCGCAGCATCTCGTCAACCGCCGTCTGGAACAGCGAGGGGTCCGCCTGCAGCCTTTCGCGTTGGTCGGGGTTCTCGATCAAAGCGCGCATCCCGCCGGCGATCAGGTTCCGGGTTGTCTCGTTGCCGGCGATCATCAGGACGACGAAGAACACCGCGATCTCGATGTCGAGCAGCTTGTCGCCGTCGATCTCCGCGTTCACGATGGCCGAAACGAGGTCCTCGCGTGGCTCGTGCCGGCGCAGTTCGCCGAGGATCCCCGCGTACTCGTTCACCTCGAGGAAAGCCTTCGTCGCCGCTTCCATACCCGGCGAGTACTCGGGATCGTCGCCCGTGCCGATCATCGTGTTCGACCACTCGAAAACCTTGTGGCGATCCTCCGGCGGTACGCCGGCGAGCTCGCAGATCACGATCAAGGGAAGCTCGGCCGCGATCTCGGTGACGAAGTCGCACTCGCCTTTCGGCCCGACGTTGTCGAGGATCTCGTGGACGACCTCGCGGATCTTGTCCTCGAGCGCAGCGATCATCCGTGGGTGGAAACCGTGGCTGACGAGGGATCGAAGCCGCGTGTGTCGCGGCGGATCCTGGTTGATGAGCATGTGCTCGGTGCCGGGCCCCATGTCCTTGATGTGCATGCCCTGCGCCGAGGAGAACCGCTTGAAGTCCTTCGAGGCGGCGATGATGTCGGCGTGCTTCGTCAGGCACCAGTAGCCGACGTCGTTGGATTGATCCTGGAAGTAGACGGGGTCGTGTTCGCGGAGCCACGCGAACCAGTCATGGGGGGTGCCCTGCTGGAACGCATCGAGGTCGTTGAGGTCGATCCGCACGGGGGCTTCTCCGACGCGCGCCATCCGGGCTAGTAGAACACGTTCTCGTTTTCCATGCAAGACGGGAAAGCCGCTTCGGCGGGCTTGCACTGAAAGTAGAATCTGTTCTAGTTTTGCTCAGGCGAACGCCGAGCGAAGGGCCCGTTCCATGAGCGAACAGCCGCATCTCCTGGTCGAGCGCGACGGCCACATCCTCACGGTCACGATGAACCGCCCCGATTCCCGGAACGCGCTCTCCTCCGAGATGGTGGTCCGGATGGCCGACACGTGGGAGCTGATCAACTCCGACGAAGGGATCCGCGTCGCGATCTTGACCGGCGCGGGCGGACACTTCTCGGCGGGCGCCGACCTCAAAGCGATGGCGACCGGCTACGCCGAAGACGAATGGTCGGAACGCTCGAAAGCGGACCCCGAACTGCCGTGGAAAGCGCTGCTGCGCAACGTACGGCTGCGCAAACCGCTGATCGCCGCGGTCGAGGGATACGCGGTCGCCGGCGGAACCGAGATACTGCAATCGTGCGACATCCGCGTTGCCGGGGAGAGCGCGCAGTTCGGCCTCGCCGAGGTGCGCCGCGGACTGTTCCCGATCGGCGGATCGACCGTGCGGCTCCGGCGTCAGATCCCGTACACGCTCGCCGCTGAGATCTTGCTGACCGGCGAGCTCGTGCCCGCCCACCGCGCGCTCGAGATGGGGTTGATCGGGCACGTCGTTCCCGACGGGGAAGCGATGAAAGAAGCGCGCAGGATCGCCGATGTGATCGCCTCGAACGGCCCTTTGTCGGTCCAGGCGATCAAGCGCTCGCTACAAGAAACGGAAGGGCTACCGGAAGCGGAGGCGCTGAAGATCGAGCTCGAGATCGGGCTCCCCATCTTCGGGACCGATGACGCCCGGGAAGGCCCGCGAGCGTTCAAGGAGAAGCGCACCCCGAACTTCAAGGGACGTTGACCGAGCGCAAGCACCGCGACCGGCTCGCCGACGCGGTGCGGAAGCTCATCGAGCACGCCGTCGTGTCGGAGGTTTCCGACGACGAAGCCGCCGAGATCGCCGCGCAACTGGAAGACATCGACGAGCGGCTCCTTCGCCACCCGCGTGGCGGTATGCCGCGCAAGGTGCTTCCCGACTTCAACGATCTCCAGGCGATCTTTCGCGGCGATCCGGTCATCGGCGAGCACAACCCGATCGCCCCACCGGTCGCCGTCGAGCTGGTCGACGGCGTGATCCGTGGGAGCGCGAACCTCGGCGCGCCGTACGAGGGTCCCCCGGGGTACGTGCACGGCGCGATCATCGCCGCGACGTTCGACATGCTCCTGGGGCTCGCGAACGTGGCGAGCGGGAATCCCGGGATGACCGGCACATTGACCGTGCGGTACCGGCGGCCGACGCCGTTGCACACCGACCTCTCGTTCGAAGCGCGCACCGGAGAGCGAACGGGCCGCAAGGTGATCGCGAAAGGCACGCTGCACGCGAACGGCGAAATCACCGCGGAGGCTGAAGGGGTCTTCATCGTGCTCGAGCTGGATCGGGCGATGCAGTACTTCAGCGACGACGCCGGCCAGAGCTAACACCTGCGGCCTCAACCGTCCGAATCAACGCGCAGGGATCGTTGAGATCGCGCCAGGTCGCGTGAATCACTCGCCATCCGAGCGCCGTGAGCGCGTTCCGCCGGGCGAGATCATGTTCGAATCGGCGGCGCCCTGAGTGCCAGCGATAGCCCTCGGCCTCGATCGCAAGCCTCGCGTCCGGGAACGCAAAGTCGACGACGGCGATGAGCCGGCCGCGCTCGCGAATCTCGTGCTGCAGGACGGGCTGTGGCAGTCCCGCGGACTTCATCGCGCGGAGCAGCTTGGTCTCGAACACGCTTTGAGGTACTGCTGTCGCTCCCGCGCGAGCTTCGAGGAGCGCTGTCATTGTATGGGCGCCCGGTGTGCCCATCCGGGCGATCTCGCGCAGCCGCCAACGCAGCCTCGACAGTGACACAAGTTTGCGCCGGAGAGCGTCGTCGAGTGCCTCTTCGACGACTTCAGTTGGAACGACGCCCGCGACGTCCAGCAGGGTCCTTGCCGGTGTGGTGGAAGGGATAGCGTCGACCATCGTGACGTCGACCGGCGGCAAGCGGAGCGGCCGATGCACGATGCCGGGCAAGTTCCCGCGACGATCGCGAGGCACGATTAGTTCGAGAGTTCCTTTCTCGAAGCCGCGCAACTTCCACAGGGCGGCCGCGCTTCGATGCGAGGCGACCGAACCCGGGCCCCCCGCGAAGCACACCGCTAGCAGCCTCTGACGCCACGTCGGCTGAGCCCCCGCCAGGCGGTAGACGCCCGGGTACAGGCGATCCCATCGCCCGGAGGCGAGCCGGCGATGGATCATCGCTTCAGTGAGGCCGATCTCCATTGCTTGCGATCGCGAGAACGCGCCGTGCTGCGCCGCCGCAACTGCCGCGATGTGCGCATCCGCTAACTCTCGTGTCGATCTACGTTCATATAGCGATGCCATCCGACACCAGAGCTAACACACGTACGAACCGAAGGCGGGTCGCAGAGACGTGTTTAGGTTTATCGGCCGTGGTTTCTCACTCGGCGCTCGGATGCAGGAGGAGGTCGATCGCGGCCCATGTCGTCTTGGCGAACGGATACGCGATCAGCGGGACAATCACCGCGATGACGACCGCGCCCGCGGTCAGCAGGAACACAGGGGGGTCCGGCAGCGTCAGCACGAGAACGACCACGAGGTACGCGATGAGCGCCAGAGCGGTGACGCTGTAGTTCAGGACGAGGGAGCCGAGGAACGCCCCTTCCTCGCGCTCGAAACGGAGGCCGCACCGCGGGCAACGCTCGACCATCTGAACCCAGTGGCTGAAAAGTTTCCCCTGCCCGCATCGCGGGCAGCGTCGCGCCAGGCCGCGCACGAGCGCGCGAGCGGCGGACGGCTGTGCGTTCAGTCGGCGGTGGCCTGGTTGTGGAGCCGTTCGAGGGTCTCCGCGCACTCGTTGAGCATGTCGTAGACCACATCGCGAGCGGGACGCACGTCCTTCATCCGACCGACGATCTGGCCGACCGGCATCCCGACGAGCTCCGGTGGCTGGTAACGGAAGATGCGGTGCTGGGCCTCGGCCGTGAGCATCCACTGGAGCGGCATGGGCAGCGTGCCCGGCGACTCCGGCGAGTCCCACGCGTCGGTCCATCCCGTGCGCAGCTGGCGGGCCGGCTTGCCGGTCATGGCTCGCGAGCGCACGGTGTCGCGCGAGCCGGCCTTCAGCAGCTTCTCCTTTGCGGCCGGCGGCGTGTCCGCCTCGGCGACCGTGAGCCAGATCGAGCCGGTCCACACACCCTGCGCGCCGAGAGCGAGCGCGGCGGCCATCTGCCGCCCCGTCCCGATCCCGCCGGCGGCGAGCACCGGCGTCGGCGAGACGGCGTCGACGACCTCGGGAACGAGCACCATCGTCGCGACCTCGCCGGTGTGACCGCCGGCCTCGGTGCCTTGCGCGACGATGATGTCGACACCGACCTCTTTCTGCTTCAGCGCCTGGTCGGTCCGGCCCACCAGAGCCGCGACCGGGACGCCGCGGCTGTGCGCTTCCTCAACGACATACTCCGGGGGCGGGCCGAGCGCGTTGACCAACAGCGAGATCGGGTGCTTGAACGACACGTCGAGTTGCGGACGCGCGGTTGCATCGGTCCAGCCGAGCAGCGGCTGCGGCGCTGGGTCGTCGGCCGGCAGCTTCGGCACGTGGTAGCGGTCGAGCACGTCCTCGACGAACTGGCGGTGCCCGGCGGGGATCTGCTTCTGCAGCTCCTCGGAGATCGTCGCAGGATCGAACCCGGCGCCCTCGTACTTCGCCGGGATAACGACGTCGACGCCGTACGGCTTGCCGTTGACGTGCTCGTCGATCCAGGTCAGCTCGATCTCGAGCTGGTCGGGCGAAAAGGCCAGCGCGCCGAGGACGCCCATACCGCCGGCGTTGGTGACCGCGGCCACCACGTCGCGGCAGTGGCTGAACGCGAAGATCGGAAACTCGATACCGAGCTGTTCGCAGACGTTCGTTCGCATCAGACCCTCGCCTCGCCTTTCACAGCAACCTCCTTGGCCCACGGGTAATCCGGCTTGCCGCTCGGCTGGCGGCGAACCTCTTCCACGATGTGCAGCTCGCGCGGAACCTTGTAGCCGGCGACGCGCGTTCGGGCGTGTTCCTGGATGTCTTGAAGCGTGACGGATGATCCCTCGCGCGGCTGGACGACCGCCGCGACCCGCTCACCCCAGCGCTCGTCGGGCACGCCGACCACGACGGCGTCGTAGATCGCAGGGTGCGCCTTCAGCGCCATCTCGACTTCTTCGGGGTACACCTTCTCGCCGCCCGAGTTGATACACACGGCGCCGCGCCCGAAGACGATGATCGTGCCGTCCGCGTCCACGGTCGCCATGTCACCCGGCATCACCCACCGTTGCCCTTCCGCTTCGACGAACGTTCGTGCGGTCTTCTCGGGATCCTTGTAGTAGCCGAGCGGGATCCTGCCGGTGAGCGCGAGCTTGCCGATGACGCCGCTCCCGGCCTGCACCCGGTTGAAGTCGTCGTCGAAAACCGTCGAGCGGTCGTTCATGCGGAACCGCAGGCCGGTCTCGGGTTTCGGCACGTCCTGCGCTTCCATCCCTTGGTTCCCGGTCTCGGTCGAGCCGAAGTTCTCGCCGACGAACACGTTGGGAAGCATGCGGCGGATCTCGTCCTTCACCGTCGTCGACAGGAGCGCGCCGGAGGATCCGAAGTAGATGAGGGAGGATAGGTCGTAGGTGCCCGGGTTCGCAGCGAGATGCTCGACCAGCGGGCGCGCCATCGCGTCGCCGACCGCGAACATCGTGTTCACGCGCTCGGTCTCGACGGCGCGCCAGACGGCGTCGGGCTCGAACCGCGGTGCCACGACGACCTTGTCGCCCCAGTTGAGTCCGATGAACATCCCGAGCTGACCGGCGCCATGGATGAGCGGCGCGACCACGTACTGGACGAGCTGCGGGTCGCGCGCAAGAGCGTTCCGCGCCAGCTCCGCTGGATCGGAGATCGGCTCGGCTTGCGGGTTGCCGCCGCCGAGGCAGGTGTAGAAGAAATCCTCTTGCCGCCACACGACGCCCTTCGGGAAACCGGTGGTGCCGCCGGTGTAGATGATGAATTCGTCGTCTGGAGACCGCGACCCGAAATCGCGTTCCGGCGAACCCGCCGCGATCGCCTCGTCGTAGGGCACCGAACCGAGCGCGGTGGCATCGGCGTCTCCCCCGTCCTCCGCGACGATCAGATGACGGAGCGACGGGAGCTGGTCGCGAACCGCCAGCACGCGCGGAACGAACTGCCGGCCGTGCACCAGCGCGACGACGTCCGCGTCGTCGAGCAGGTACCGGAGCTCTTCCTCGACGTATCGGAAGTTGACGTTGATCGGGACGGCGCGGACCTTCAGGCAGGCGATGAGGGACTCGATGTACTCGATCGCGTTCTGCAAGTACATCCCGACGTGGTCGCCGGGCTTCACGCCTGCGGCGATCAGGTGGTGCGCGAGCTGATTCCCGCGTTCGTCGAGCTCGCGATACGTGCGCCGCTCCTCACCGCAGACCACGGCGGTGCGATCCCCGATCGCGTCGGCGACCGACTCGAAGAGGTCGGCGAGATTGAAGCTCACGCGCATAAGTAGAACACGTTCTACTCTGGGCGTGCAAGCGCCGGGATGTAGCCCCTACTCCGGCGCGGCGAAGAACTCGAGCTGGATGTTGTCGGGGTCGCGGAACGCCATGCCCGAGCCGTAGGAGGCGTCGAGGATCTTGCCGTGCTCGATCCCCATCGCGTCCAGCTTCTCCCCCCACTCCTCCAGGGCAGCTCGGCTGGGAACCAACCACGCGAAATGGTCGAGGCCTTGGCGGAACTCGGAGGCAGGTCCGGGCTGCGCCAGCTCATCGTTGAATTTGTGGATGCTGAAGATGAAGCCGTCCGGGAAGACGAAAACCGTATGGCTGAAATTCCCGAAGTCTTCGAACACGGCGGGCTTCATCTCGAAAAGCTTTTCGTAGAACGGCACGCTCACCGATAGATCCGACACGGTGATGACGACGTGCGCAGGACGTGGGAACTCGCTCATAGTCACTCCCCAGGTTGTCGGTGAGCGACAGTCTACGAAACTGCGAGGGGCTCGCAGATCTTGCAGGGCTCGAGGCCCGCGCCGCCCGGTTCCACTGCGCGCAGGTCGTCGCGGCCTTGCACGACGACGCAGTCGGATCGGTGGAACATCGAGCCCTTCTCGGTGGCGACGAGGGAGCCGTTCCCCGTCGCGTGCGCCTTCTCGGCCGTCGTTGCGATGACGCCCTTCGCGAGGAGGTCCTTGATCTCCGACAAAGACTGCTGCGTCTGATCGGACTGGCGGCGGGTTTCCTGGATCTGCCGCGTGATCCAGTACGCGAAGTAGAAGAGTCCCCCGACGACCGCGAGCGCGAGCCCGAGCATGCCGCCCGAGATCACGTACGGGACCTGCTCGAAAACGTACGGAGTGTGCGACGCGCCGTACCAGCCGAGCACGATGATCGGGATCCCCACCACGACGAGCGCGGCGCCGACGATCATCAGCCAGCGCTCCATCGAGCCGCCGCCGCTCCGGCCGCGCAAGCGCGACACGTCGCGCTTCAGCCGATCGGCCCGCTCGCCGCCGTCGCCGTTGTCACTCATCGGTCACCTTCCTCGAGCGGACATCGTACGGCCGCCTGCGTCGCCATGACGCGATCGGCGAAGAGGCGCAGCCGTGTCGAACCGAACAACCCCAGGGCGAGCACGAACGCGATGAAGGCGAACGGGATGCCCTTGACGGCGACCGGCGTGAGGTTCAGAACCTGGCCGCCCGCCTGCGGATTTGTGGGCGGAACGAACGGGCCACCGTCGAAGCCGCCGGTACCCGGCGTGAACGGTATCCCGCCGATCCCCGGGGGAATGTCGATTGGCGGCAGGAGGCTATCGTCGAACGGCGGGCTCGCCGCAGCGGACACCGCGAGCGACCCGAAGACCACGTCCATCGTCTGGTCACCCTGGAAGAAGCTCCCGATGAAACCGGCAACCGTCGGACTAAGGACGCCGTTGTCACCGAAGAGCGCGTCAAGCGCGTGGTTACTCGTCGGGTTCCTGAGCGTGGAGACCACGTCGCCCAAACCGTTGTCCTTGAGGCGCTTTTGCAGTTCCTTCATCCCGCGAGCGTCGATGTGGAGCACGAGTCCGGCGAGCGACCGCGACGCCGTCGCCCCGTCGAGCGTGTTGATCGGCTGGCCCGCGTAAAGGTCGATGCCCTGTGGCTCGAGGTACTTCTTGAAGACCTCCTTGGAGAGATCGCCGAGCGGGTCCCGGTTCTGACTCCCGAGATGGAAGCCGGTTTGATCGACGATGATGCTCGCCTGCTCTTTGCCGTCCTGATCCTTGATCGTCATCCCTGCGATCCTGAGCGTGCCCTCGTTCTTGGCAGTCTGACCGTCGGAGGTGGATATCGTCGTCGCGACGAGGCTTTCGATGTGGATCGCGCCGAACAGATCCAAGTCGGTGATCTTGGCGGTCGCACTGGCGACGGCCTTGCCGTTGAGAACCCGCGTGTTCGAGTGAGAGGACAGCGTCCCGAATTGGATGATGCCCGGTAGACCCGCGCCGCCGGTCGAGGAAGAACCGTCCGTCTGGTCGACCTCCGCGCTGGACGCCATGCGGCCGGTCGCGAGGTCGTTGCTGCTCGACGGTGGCCCCTGCGGGTAGAAGGACTCCGCTCGGATGGGATAGCCCGAGCGCCCGGCGGTCGCGTCGGACCCGCCCTTCTTGAGCTGGTCGATCAGCGGCTGGAGCTGCTCGAACTGGGTCGGGTTGAAGAGCACGGTATCGAACAGGAGACTCGGCGGCGCGTTGCCGACCACCTGGCCGGGCCAGAGCACGCTTCCGATCCCGTGACCGGTCGGCCCCGAGTCGAGCTCCGAAGCCGAGTACACCTTGCGGAGCTCGAAGGTCGGGTCGGTCGGAACGCCGAACGAGGGCTGGTTGTAAAGGAACGAGATCGCCGACGCCGTCGCGCCCATGCCGAACCCGTAGAGACCGGTGGACTCGGCGCCGCGCGCAGTGAGGCCGCCGGGGATACCGAGCAGCACCAGCGTGGCCGCAACGATCGAGGCGATCCGTCTCACGCGCACCGCGATCACCCTGCCTTCCCGAGATACGCGGACTGAAGCTCTTCTTCGATGTCGGCCGGCTGGCCGAACGAGCGGATCCTGCCCTGCGCCATCACGGCCGCGTAGTCGGCGACCTTGAGCGCGGTCTGCGCGAACTGCTCGACGACGAGGATGGCGACGCCGGATGCGGCGATCTGCGCGACGAGCTCGTAGAGCTCCGCGACGATGAGCGGCGCGAGACCCATCGAGATCTCATCGAGCGTCAGCAACGCCGGCTCTGTCGCGACGGCGCGCGCAAGAGCGAGCATCTGCTGCTCGCCTCCCGACATCGTCCCGGCAACTTGCGTCCGCCGTTGCTTGAGCTTCGGGAACTGAACGTAGGTCTTCTCCTCGACGTGGCGCTGCGACCCGCCGCCGTAGGTCACGATGCGGAGGTTCTCCTGAACGGTGAGGTTCGGGAAGATTCCGCGACCTTCGGGGATGGAGCAAACGCCCGCGCGCGCGAGCGCGTCGGCGGGCACGCCGTTCACGTGCTTGCCGGCGATGTGAACGCAGCCGTACGTCGGGCGGAGCTGGCCGCTCGCGACCTTGAGCGTTGTCGTTTTCCCGGCGCCGTTCGGGCCGAGCAGCGCGACGACCGAGCGCTCGGGCACGATGATGTCGACGCCGTGCAGAACCTGGATGCGTCCATAGGCGGCACGGACGTCTTTGAGCTCGAGCACCGGCGTTTTCACCGTGACCGCTCCATCCGTTCCGTGTTCCTATGCTGCATCGTCTGCTCCCGCCGCTCCGAGGTACGCGGCTTGAACCGCGGGGTCCGCCTGAACCTCCGGCGGCGTCCCCGCTGCGATTTTACGGCCGAAGTCGAGCACATGGATACGCTCGCACACATCCATAACGAGCTCCACGTCGTGTTCGACCATAAGGATGCCCAAACCTTCCGCGGTAAGGCTCCGAAGCAATGCCGCAAAGAAAACCGTCTCTTCTTCGGACAAACCGGAGGAAGGTTCGTCGAGAAGCAGCAGTTTCGGAGCGCACGCGAGCGCCCGCCCCAGCTCGACGAGGCGGGCAAGGCCCGTCGGCATCGTGTCGACGCGGTGTTCGGCCACTCGTCGCAGGTCGACGCGATCGAGGACCTCCTCCGTGACCTTCTTCGAGTCGACCTTTTCGTCCGACCAGCGGGAACGGATCTCGGCGGCGACGAGGATGTTCTCGTAGGCGCTGAGAGAGCCGAACACCTCGAGACGCTGGAACGTACGAGCGAGGCCGAGCCGCGCGCGCTCGTGCGGCTTGAGACCCGCCACGTCTTGGTCCTCGAACGTCACGCGACCTTGCGTCGTCGACTGCAAACCGCAGATCACGTTGAACATCGTCGTTTTGCCGGCGCCGTTCGGGCCGATCAGACCGGTGATGCTGCCGGCGGTCACGTCGAGGTCGACGTCGGACAGCGCTTGGAGCCCGCCGAACTGGACGCTGATGCCGTTAGCTTGCAGTAGCAACCTGCGCCACCTCCTCGACCGGCTCGGAGGGACGCGGAGTCGGAGATCCGCTGCGCGGAGAGGTGCCGAGTATCTTGCGGAAGCGTTCCGTGATCTGGTTCGCGACGCCGTTCGGGTTTCGGCCGATCGTCACGGCCGCGATCCCCGTCCACAGGAACTGCAGTTCCCCGACCCACGCCCAGGACACGAGCGTCGGCAGCGCGAACAGCATGCCGCCGAGCAGCGCTCCGCCGACGGAGGTGATCCCACCGATCACCGCGAGCAGGAGCAACGGCAAACTCTGAAGCATCAGGAAGTCGATCGTGCCTGCCGTCGTCTTCAATCCGCCGAGCAGAGCGCCGCCGATCCCGGCCATGCCGGCCGCGATCATGAACACGGCCAGCTTCGTTCGAGTGAGGCTGAGTCCGAGCGTCGCGCATGCGACGGGACTGTCGCGCATCGCAGCGAGGACTCGTCCGAACGAGCCGCGCCTGATCCACAAGACGAAGACGCCGAACGCCGCGAACACGAAGGCGAGTAAGACGAAGTAAGCCCGTTCGCCGTCGAACGAGATGCCGAAGATGTCGAGGCGCCCGATCTTGAGCGAGCCGCCGGTCCCGAAGATGTGCTCGTTCTGGAAGAACATCTTCTCCATCAGCAGCGCGAACGCCATGGTGCTGAGCGCGAGATACAAACCCTGTAACCGCAGCGACGGAAGCGCGACCAGTCCCCCGACCACCGCGGCGACGCCGCCGGCGAGGAGGATCCCGAAGATCGAACCGTCCCCGCCGTACTTCCCCATCATGAACGCGCCGACGCCCGCGAAAGTCATCTGGCAGAGACTGACCTGACCGCCGTACCCGACGAGGAGTACCAGCGAGAGCATGATGATCGCGAGCGCGAGCCCTTGGCCGGCCCGGATCAGATTCGCGTTACTGAGGATGAACGAAAGGACGCCGGCGCCGGCAACAAGGCCGACGCCGCCGAGTACCGCTTTGCGAGGTCCCGGCACACGCGGCATCGATGCGCCGATAAGCCGTCCCGAACGCAGGCGGGCTTCGGGCAGGGCGAGCAGGGCGATGAACAGGAAAAGAACCGGGATGGACGGCCGCAACCCGATGAGCCAGCCGGACAGGTTGAGATAGCTGATCGCATACGTCTCGATCAGCCCAAGGGTGAGACCGCCCAAGTACGTCAATGGAAGACTGCGCAGCCGCCCAACCATCGCGGCCGCGTAACCGTTCACGACGAGCAACGTCAGCCCGATGACGTCCATCTGCAAGATCGGCGCGAGCAGGATCCCGGCAACCGTCGCCATCGATGCGCCGATCGCCCACGAAAGCATGCTTACCTGATCCGGACGGGCGCCGTTCAGGCCAAGCAGGTTCCGATCGTCGACGACCGCGCGCATCGCGAGACCGACACGGGTGCGGTTGAGCAGGAACCATAAGAAGACCGCGAGAGCCACACCGACCGCGATCGTGATCGCGTCGTGGGCTGTGACGTTGATACCGAAGACCTTGAACTTATGTGGATAGAAGAATCTTTGCAGCACGTGCGGCTCCTGCGGGTCCCAGATGTTCTGCGCGAGCCCGATGAGAGCCACCATGAACCCGACCGTCACCACGAGCGACGTCGCCACTGAGGCGTTGCGGAGGCCGCGCATCATCACGCGCTCGATGAGAGCGCCGAACAGCGGAGCCAGGATGAACACCACCAGGATCAGCGCGATCGGCGCCGGCCAGTTGTGGTGGACGCGCAATTCCCAATAGGTGAACGCCATGAACATCCCGATGGCACCGTGCGCGATGTTGAAGATCCCCGACGTCGCGTAGGTAAGGACGAGGCCGCTGGCCGACACGGCGTAGATCGCGCCGGTGACGATCCCGAGCACTGTGAAGGACAGGAACTGGTCCACGTCTCTCCCTACGTGTTAACGATGTCGCCCTTGTTACAGGTGAAACCGCTCGCCGGAGACTGCCGAACGAACCGGCTCTTCGTGATAACGAGATAGGTGAAGCACGGGGACATGATCTTGCTCCCGGTGTCGTGCGCAGCATGAAGCCCGTTGCCGTCCCACGAGTGGATCTTCTGCACGGCCGCCAGGAAAGCCTTCCTCGTCAGGTTGCGGCCGACCTCGGTGGCGACCTTCTGGAACAGCCGGCCGGCAGACCACGCGTAGAGCCCGAAGTAATCCGGTTTCGCGTTTGGAGCGACCCGACCCAGCCATTGGATGTAGAGCTGCATCTCCGGGTTTCCCGACGCCTCTTCGATCAGCGCTGTGTTGAGGAAGACCAACGACCCATCTGCAGGTGTGAACGGCTGGCCGCCTTGCACGACGAAGTTCGGGCTGTACGCCACCGAGTCCCAGTCGCGCACGGTCGGATACCACTCCGCCTGATCCATCGCGCTCAGCAGCTTCTGGATCGACTGGTAGTTCGCGACCATGTTGACGTACCTGATGCCCTTGTCCTTCATCTTCTGGACGAACGGCGAGTAGTTCGCCTCGAGGACCTGGACCTCCTGGACGTAGGTCCACTTGAAGCCGACCGCGGCGTACGCCTTCATGCGCTGCTCGGCGTTGGACTTCGTGACCCCGGCATTCAGATAGAACATCGCCGCGTTCTCGATGACCGGCGCTTTGTACTTCTCCTTGATGTAGTTCGCGGTTCCGATCGGGAGCTTGTCCGGCCGCACCGGATAGATGGGGTAGACGTTCTTCGCCTTCGCGCGCTCGCCGTTGACCGTGATCGCCGTCAGGTCCGGGATCCCGCACGACTCGCCGGCCGAAGCTCCGCCGTTGTCGAACGCCGACATCGAGCCGACGAGCGCGAACGCTTCGTCGCACGCCTGCCGCACGGCCGCGTTGTTCGCCGTCGAATCGGCTTTCGTGTCGAGCAGCTTCGGCCTGATCGCGCGTCCGCACAGCCCGCCCTGGTTGTTGACCATCGCGGCGAAGGCCTGGATCGCGTAGTGCGTCGACTTGAAGAGCGCGGCTTGCACGCCCGAGGCGTCCGACGCCGTCGCGATGGTGATGTCGGTGGGGGTGACGCCCCTGTCGCTCGCGGTGTTCGTCCCCGCGGGGCATCCCGCCGCGGCCGCGCCGGTCCCGCCCGTGCCGGTCCCCGTCGCCGCGCCGGTTGTCGCGCCGGTTCCGGTTGTGCCGCCGACGCCGGTCCCGGTTCCCGCCGAGCCCGTTGTGACGCCGGTCGTGGCGCCCCCGGTGCTGGTCGCTCCGCGCATCCCGATCCCGGCGGCGCGCTCGGCCCGGGTGAGGCGGGCGCCGCACGAGGCGAGCAGGAGCATCAGAAGAAACGCAACGGCGGCGGTACGGGATCTCACGTCTTCCTCCCGAGCTTCCGGCCTCACCCGCCGGCCTTCCCTGGCTGTGTTTCCCCTGGTGCGGAGACTCACCCTATGTGAGGACTATCAGTTTCGCCGGGTCTCGCTCCACGACCTTCCCGCGTCGGGTTCGGGTTCGCGCGGGAGACCCAAGATGCGCTCGCCGATGATGTTGCGCAGCACCTCGGAGGTGCCCCCGCCGATCGTCAGCGCAGGCGAGAACACGAATCCGTTCGCCCACCAGGTCGGATCGGCGCCGAGCGGACCAACCTCTTTCAGGAGCCCCTCGGCCCCGGACATGTCCCGCGCGAGCTGGAAGATGTGCTGGCCGTGCGGGTCGCTCAACGCCTTGGCGACCGAGGACTCGGGCCCGAGCTTCCCGGCGACCTTGGCCGCGACCATCCGCATGCGGTAGACGCGGAGGATCTCGCCCTCGATGTAAACCTTCGCGAGCCGCTGCCGGAAGATCTCATTCGGCGCTCCGCCGCGTTCGCGCACCAGTGCGATCAGGTCGGCCGCGGTTGGGCCCCACCCCCACTGCGCGCCGGCGCGCGCGAGCGTGACGCGTTCGTTCGCGAGCGTTTCTCGCGCGAGCTCCCACCCGCGGTTCTCATCGCCGATCAGGTTCTCGGCCGGTACACGCACGTCGGTGAAGAAGATGTTGTTGAACATGTGCATGCCGGTCATCTCGACGATCGGCTGGATCTCTATGCCCGGCGACTTCATGTCGATGATGAAGTACGAGAGGCCGGCGTGTTTCGGCGCGTCGGGGTTCGTGCGGCACAGCAGGATCCCGAATTTCGCGACGTGCCCGAGGGAAGTCCACGTCTTCTGCCCGTTGATGATGTAGTGGTCGCCGTCCTTTTGCGCGCGCGTCGACACGCTCGCGAGGTCGCTGCCGGCGCCGGGCTCGCTGAAAAGCTGACACCAGATGTCCTCGCCCGAAAGCATCGGCGGGATGTAGCGCTGCTTCTGCTCCTCGGTGCCGGCCATCACCAGGATCGGACCGCAGTGGCCGGTGCCGATCGGGTTGATCGGGCGCTGGACCTTCGCGTGGCGAAGCTCGTCGTCGATGATCAGCTGCGTCATCGGGTCGGCGTCCAGGCCCCACGGCCGCGGCCAGTGCGGGACGACATAGCCGGCGTCGGCGAGGTCCTTGCCGGTGGGGTTGGGGTGCTCGGCGAGCCAGGCGCGGAAGGTCTGGCGTCTCGGGTCGTCGTCGCCGGGCAGCTCGAAGTCCATTAGAGAGCGACGATACCTCGCGACCGAGAAAAATTGCAACACGTTC